>Ga0335077_10000323_pt1 | contig 51591 bp, 49 predicted proteins | sample Lox_Sample_31_FD_207151 | JGI IMG/M metagenome (GOLD analysis project Ga0335077, IMG submission 207151) | Soil microbial communities from Loxahatchee National Wildlife Refuge, Florida, United States - Lox_Sample_3.1 | ecosystem: Environmental > Terrestrial > Soil > Wetlands | place: USA... | reverse complement strand
GTGGTCTTCCCCACGCCGCCCTTCTGGTTCGCGACCACGATGACCCGAGCCACTCTTCACCCCGCGGGCGAGCCCGCGCGAGCATTCTATCTCAGAGTTCCACGTGCGAGCACGAGAACTCGAGCGAGTTCAGCTCGTTCCACGGGAAAAGTCGGCCACACGAACGCGCAGAATCCGGCCGCCGGACGCCAGTGGAATCGCCTGCGCGTCCGGGAGTCCGTCGTCGGGACCGACCCAGAGCCACGCCTCGCCGCCCGCTCTGAGCCAGGGCGCGGCGAGCTCCAGGCTCCGCGGCGGGCGCGCCACGGCGCGGAGCAGCGCGAAGTCGAAGCGCCGCGGGGGCTCGGATTCGATCGACATTCCGAGCACTTCCACCTGCGGTGCGAGCTCGCGCACGACATGGCGCAGGAACGCGAGGCGCTTCTCGCGGATCTCGACCAGCGCCAGGCGCAGGTCGGGACGCGCGAGCGCGAGCGGAACTCCGGGGAAGCCCGCGCCGGAGCCGAGGTCGACGACGGACGCCCCCACCGGCAGCTCGGCCGCGGCGGCGAGCGTGTCGTCGAAGTGGCGCCCGAGCGCCGCGGGCTCGGTCGAGCCGACCAGGTTCATGCGCTCACCCCAGCGGGCGAGCTCGCGCGCATAGGCCGCGAGCGCGGCCTCCAGCCCCGCGGGCCGGCTCACGTCGGGAAGATCTTCACCCGCTTCCGCGCGCCGTCGCCTTCACTCTCCGAGCGCACGCCGCGCTCGTCCTTGAGCGCGTTGTGCACGAACCAGCGCTCGCGGGAGTTCATCGGCGGCAGCAGCTCGGGTTCACCGCTCTCGCGCACCGAGCTCGCGGCGGCCTTCGCGAGGCGCTCGAGCTCGGCCTCGTCGATGTCGCGGTCGTCGGAGTCGCGCTCGCGGCCACGTCCGCCGCGCTCGCCGTCGCGGTCCCGGCGACCGTCGCGTCGGCCGCGCTCGCGCTCGCGCGGCTCCTCGCGCTGCGGCCGGCGGGCGCCGTGCACGACCACCTGTGCCGATGCGCCCTCGTCGATCAGTGCCTCGGCCGCGCGGTGAGCCAAGTGGGAGAGGGCGGCGATGACGCGCGGATCGTGCTCGGCCAGGCTGGTGATCGGGCGCCCCGCGAGCGTGACGACGATGTCGCCATCCTCGCTCTCGCCCTCGCTCACCGCGACGTCGCGCAGACCCAGACGCTCGATCAAACCCGAAACGAACACACCCACTTGGCCGAGCTCGCTGCGCATCGTCACGGGCGCCGCGGGCGCGGGCTCCGCTTCGACCGGCGGGCGCTCCGCGCGAGGAGCAGCCCGCCGGGAGCTGTCCTCGCCGTTGTCGCGCGGCGGCCGCCGGTCCCGGTCCCGATCCCGGTCTCGGCCTCGATCGCGGTCCCGTCCACCGCGGTCGCGGTCCCGCCCGCGCTCGCGATCGGCATCCCGCCGCTCCTCTCGGCGCGGCTCGGCGGCACGGCTCGCGTGCGCTCCGCGCATTGCTGCGAGCAAGAGCACGCGCTCGCCCAAGCCGGAGATATGAACTGAGGTGGGAACCACCCAGATGTCGAGCTGGTCTTCGCTCGCATGGAAATGGCTCACGGCTTGCGCAAGAGCGGCCTCCCGGCTCTCGGCCACGAATTCCTTCACGTCGTCCACGGATGCGTTCATGCGGTCCTCTCCGATGCGGCTGTGGCGGGCGTCGGCGCACGGTTGACGAGCAGCTGCTGTGCGATGCCGAGCAGGTTGCTGACGAACCAGTAGAGCACGAGGCCGGCGGGGAACTGATAGAACATGAAAGTGAACATGACACTCATCAGTGTCATCATCTGGCGCTGTTGCGGGTCGGCGTTCGGCGCGGGGCTGAGCCGCTGCTGCAGGAACATCGAGCCGCCCATCAGGAGCGGGAGCAGCCGGATCGGCACGCCGGCGACGGAGAAGAAGTTCTCCGGCGCCGAGAGATCGCGGATCCACAGCGCGAACGGCGCGTGGCGCAGGTCGATCGACGTCTGCAGCGCGAAGTACAAGGCGATCATGACCGGCATCTGGATCAGCATGGGCACGCAGCCGCCGCCCATCGCTGTGAGCGGATTCATGCCCTTCTGCCGGTAGAGCTTCATCAGCTCCTCCTGCAGCTTGTCGCGGTCGTTCGCGTGCTTCTCCTGGATCTCCTTCATCTGCGGCGCGATCTGGCCAAACTTCTTCATCGACTTCATCGAGCGCTGTGTCAGCGGGAACGTCAGCACGCGGACCAGGATCGTGAGCAGGATGATCGCGACGCCGTAGTTCGGCACGACGTGGTCGTGCGTCCAGTGCAGGAGCCCGCTAAAGGCGCTGACGAGCGGCCGCACGAACGACCAGCCCGTGTCGATGCCGTGCAAGAGACGCGGGTCGACCGCGCTCACGGCCGCGTCGATCTTGGGACCGAAGTAGAGCCGGTAGCTCCGCTCGACGCTCGTGCCGGGCGGCACGTCGAAGGACTGCAGGCCGAGCGAAGCCTCGCCGCTGTCGACGCCCGTCGGCCCCAGGAACGCCGTCGCGTCATTCGCGTTCTGCGGCACGGCCGCGAGCAGGAAGTACTGGCTGTCGACGGCGACCCAGTCGACCGGCGATCCGTAGCCGGTGCCCGTGGGTGCGCCGCGACCGAGCAGGGTGCCGACCAGCCCGGTCGAGGCGATGCCCTGCAGGGGCATGCGCTTCACCGCGCCGTCCACCGACGCTGCCAGGCTGTACTTGGGGAAGTGGTCCGCGGCGGCGACGGGCCGCTCGTGCCCGTAGAACACGAGGTCGAGCTTCGGCCGGATGGTCTCGGTGCCGCCGTTGGCAATGTTCACCGTGAGCTTCCCGCCGTAGCCCTCGTCGTCCAGCTCGATGACGCGCGTCACCAAGACGCCCGCGTTCTGTGCGCGGAGCTCGACGCGGTGCGGGTTCGAATCGACCACCTGGGCGGGTGCACCCTCGAGCGAGCGGAGCGGCTCCGGGCCCAGGAACAGGAACAGCCCGCCGCGACCGGGCGTCGTCACGAGATCGACTGGCCCCGAATCGCGGTCGACGGTGGCGCGGTAGTCGAGCAGCTGGAGGCTGTCGAGGCGGCCGCCGTTCGCGTCGAGCTTGAGCTCGACCGCGTCATTGTGCAGCGTCAAGAGCTTCGCGGGCTCCGTGCTTCGCGTCATGGCTTCTGACTCGGCCGTGACGCTCGGCGCTACTGCGTCGGAGGGCCGCGGCTCGGCGCGCATCTGCGTCTGCGCGGGCTCCGCCGGCGCAGGCTGGGGCTGCGGCGCCGGACGAAAGAGCAGAGTCAGGGCGAGGAGCCCGACGGCCAGGGCGATCGCTGCGATCTGCAGGCTATCCACCGCACCTCTCCATTTCGGCTAGGGCAAGTCGAGCCCGCCGGCACCCCACGGGTGACAGCGCGCCAGGCGGCGCAGCGCGCGGCGACTGCCGCGCCAGGCGCCGTCGCGCTCGAGCACCGCGAGGGCGTAGCTCGAGCAGCTCGGGTGGAACCGGCACGCGGGGCCCAGCAGCGGCGACAGCGTGATCTGGTAGGCCCGCACGAGCGCGATCAGCGCGCGCGCCGCGGGACCGGCGCCCCGGGCGGCAGCGCCGCGTCCAGGTCGAGTCGCAGCCGGTCGAGCCGCAGCGTAGGCGGGAAGTCGCGCTTCGCGATCAATACCAGGTCGCACGACTCGAACTCGCCGCGCCGGCCGCGGAACCACTCGCGGGCCAAGCGCTTGATCCGATTGCGCTCCACGGCTCCGCCGACCTTGCGCGTGACCGTGACGCCCAGGCGGCCACAGCGGCCGTCGCCCCGGTCGAACACGAACACCGTGAAGAACCTCGTCGCACGACGTGTCCCTTCGCGAGTCGACGTGAGGAAGTCGCGTCGCCGCATCCGCCGCCCGACCGCGCCGCGGGATTCGGCCATGCCGTGGGGATCGCTACTTCCTCTTCGTCACTCGCGTGAGCGCGTGGCGTCCCTTGGCGCGTCGCTGCGAGAGCACGCGGCGCCCACCGGGACTGCTCATGCGCGCGCGGAACCCGTGGTTGCGGGCGCGGCGGAGTCGATGTGGCTGAAAAGTGCGCTTCATGGGGAGTCTTCTCTGGCGAGCGGCTCGCCGAAGGGCGTGTATGAAAGCACCGGCTCCCGGGGGTGTCAACGAGACGTCCGTCGACGAGCGAGACACAAGCTTTCCTTGCATTGCTGCGCGCCGCTTTGATAAGCAGGTCGCAATCCCACTCGTTCGCGCGTGCGAAAGGTCGTCGCCCCCCATGAGCTCGAATTCGCCTGGTCTCGTCCGCTCGGACGAGACTGCTTCGCTTTGGAAGTCGGTGCTCCACGCGCCCTCGCCGAGACTCTCCGCAGCGACGAGAGAGGCGATCGCGCAGCACACGCGGCTGCTCGAGCAGCGGCCCGACGAGCTGCGCGTCGCGATCGAGTCGGCCGAGCTGGAGAGCTGGCTGCGCGGCGGTCAGCTGTCTGCGCTCGACGCGTCGCTCGCGACGCTCTCCGACGGCGCGAGCTCGCTGGCGCTGGTGCCCGTCGAGTCGCTCGCCGCGGCCGACGGCGACCCGAGCCACGGCTTCGCCTCGTTCGTGGCCAGCCCGGCGAACGCGGCGGTGCGCGCGCACGCAGTCGCGTTCGCGCGCTCGAAAGGTCCACGCGGCGAGTCGCTCGCATTCTTCGGCGGCGCGGGCTCGGGCAAGAGCCATCTGTTGCGCGCGATCGCCGCCGAGCTGCGCCAGTCCGGGCTCGCAGCCGTGCTGTCGTACAGCGCCGAGCAGCTCTCGCTCGACCTCATCACCGCGATCGGCGGCGACGGCGTCGCGGAGTTTCGCGAACGGCTCGCGTCGGCCTCGGCGCTCGTCGTCGACGACCTCGACGCCCTCGCGGGCCGCGACGCCACGCAGGACGAGCTCGCGCTCGCCCTCGACACGCTGCGCGGGCGCGGGGTGCCGATCGCCGTGTCGCTCGGGCGCCCGGTCGATCGCACGCCGGGACTCTCGGAGGCGCTGCGCGCCGCGCTCGGCCGCTTCACGGCGCTCGAGATGCGCGCACCCGAGTGGGAGACCCGCGTCGCGATCGTGGTCTCTCACGCGCGCCGCTGGGGCGTCGAGCCCAGTTCGCCCGTCGCGGCGTTCCTGGCCAGCCGCCTGCGCTCCAACCTCGGCCGCCTCGACGCGACGCTCACGCGCCTCATGACGCGCGCGTCGGCGGGCAACGCGCTGTTCGACCTCGAGGTCGTGAAGCGCCTGCTCAACGACTCGGGCGAGAAGCCGGTCGCGACGTCGCCCACCGACGTGCTCACCGCGGTGTCGCGGCAGTTCAACGTGCGCGTCCGCGAGCTGCGTTCGGCGAGCCGCAGCGCGCGCGTAACGGTCCCGCGCCAGGTCGCGATGTACCTGATGCGCCGCTACTGCGGGCTCTCGTACCCCGAGATCGGCCGCATCTTCTCGCGCCACCACACCACGGCGCTCCACGCCGACCGCGTGGTGCAGGAGCAGCTCGCCGAGAACGCGAGCCTGCGCGCCGCCGTGGTGCTCGTCGAGAAGGAGCTCCTGCGCCTGTCGGAAGGCGGTGGGTGAGCGGTGGAAAACGCGGGCAACGACGCCGGCCCGCCCGCCCGCCCACCGACGGGACACGGGATTTGCGCCGCCGCCGTCGGTAGAATCGCCTGCACGGGCGCTGGGGCGACCCGGTTCTCCAGATTTCCACCGAGCTCTCTCCTACTCCTGCATCTCATGTCATAAGATCAGGAGCAGAGGGCGGAGGTTGGTATGAAGCTCACGATCGAACGCGAAGAGCTCTTGCGCGGACTCGGCCGCGTGCAGGCCATCGTCGAGCGCCGGGGCACAATGCCCATCCTGGCGAACGTGCTGCTCGAGGCCCGCGACGAAGGCGTGACCCTCGCCGCGACGGACCTCGAGGTCGCCGTCGTCGCCCGGCACCCCGCGAAGGTGAAGGCGCCTGGCTCGGTGACGCTGGGTGCGAAGAAGCTGTACGAGATCGTGCGCGAGCTCGAGCACGGCGAGGTCTCGCTCGTCGCCGACGACGCGCGCGTGACCGTCACGTGCGGCCCGGCGAAGTTCAACCTGCTCTCGACGTCGCCCGAGGAGTACCCGAGCGTGCCGAGCGCGGACAGCGCAGCGTTCGCGCAGCTCGACACCGCGCTCGTGGCCGAGCTCATCGACCACACGCTGTACGCCACCTCCACCGACGAGACGCGCTACAACTTGAACGGCGTCTACGTCGAGAGCGCCGACGGAAAGCGCGTGCGCTTCGTCGCGACCGACGGCTACCGCATCTCGCTGATCGAGCGCACCGTGCCGAACCCCGTCGGGTTCCTCGGCAAGGGCATCATCGTGCCGCGCAAGGGCATCGCCGAGATCCGCAAGCTGTGCGACGAGTCGGAAGGCTCGCTCGAGATGGGCGCGGCCGACGGCTTCCTGCACGTGCGCCGGCCCGATCTCCTGCTCACCACGCGGCTCATCGACGGCGAATTCCCGAACTACCGCCAGATCCTGCCGAAGAGCCACCGCGTGCGGCTGCTCGTGGAGCGCGAGCGCTTGCTGCACGCCGTGCGGCGCATCGCGCTCATGGCACACGAGCGGTCGCGCGGCTTCCGCTTCGTCCTGGCCGACGGCCAGCTCGACCTCTCGGCGAGCAATCCCGACCTGGGCGAGGCGCGCGAGCTCCTGCCGGTCGAGTATCCGGGCGACCGCTTCGAGACCGCGTTCAACGCGCGCTACGTGCTGGACGTGCTCGGCGCCATGACCGCGAAGGAGGTCGCGATCGAGCTCTCCGAGGAGCTCAGCCCGGCCCAGATCCGACCCGCCGACGACGCCGACGAGAGCGCCGTGATCATGCCCATGCGCCTGTAGCCGAACGACGCCGTTTCAGCTACTTTTACCGAGCGTTTGCCGCACGTTGCGCTTCGTGGAAGCCCTGCATTCCACAGGGCTTTTTCACTTGGGGCACCGGTCCTCCCCGCAGTCGGAAACCGCAGTCGGAAACGGTCCCGGGGGTTCGGAACACTGAATGACCGAATATGACGCGAGATCCATCGAGGTTCTCGAGGGTCTCGACCCGGTCCGCAAGCGGCCGGCCATGTACATCGGCTCGACCGGGCCGGGCGGCCTGCACCATCTCGTCTACGAGGTGGTCGACAACTCGATCGACGAAGCCGTTGCCGGCTTCTGCGACACGATCCGCGTCACGATCCACACCGACAGCTCGGTCACGGTCGAGGACAACGGCCGTGGCATCCCGGTAGACCCGCACGCGAAGCTCGGCCGGCCCGCCGCCGAGGTCGTCATGACGACGCTCCACTCGGGCGGCAAGTTCTCGAACAAGGCCTACAAGGTCTCGAGCGGTCTGCACGGCGTAGGCGTGTCGTGCGTGAACGCGCTGTCCGACAAGCTCGACCTCGAGATCAAGAAGGACGGCAAGGTCTACCAGCAGCGCTACGAGCGCGGCGTGCCGCAGGAGGATCTGCGCACCGTCGGCGTGACGGACAAGACCGGCACGAAGATCACGTTCCATCCCGATCCGAAGATCTTCGACCAGACCGAGTACAGCTTCGACACGCTCGCCAACCGGCTGCGCGAGCTGTCGTTCCTGAACGCGGGCATCCGCATCTACCTCGAGGACGAGCGCAGCGCAAAGAAGCACGAGCTGCACTACGAAGGCGGCATCGCGTCGTTCGTCGAGTATCTGAACCGCGGCACGGTGGCGCTGCACCCGGTGATCTTCCTGTCGGGCGATCGCACGTACGAGCAGTCGACGGGCGACGGCGTCGTCACGACGGACGTCCACATCGAAGTCGCACTGCAGTACAACGACGGCTACAACGAGTCGGTCTACAGCTTCGCCAACAACGTGAACACGATCGAAGGCGGAGCGCACCTGACCGGCTTCCGCAACGCGCTCACGCGCGCGCTGAACCGCTGGATCTCGGAGCACCTGAACGAGAAGGAGGCGCTCACCGTCACGGGCGAGGACACGCGCGAAGGCCTCGCGGCCGTCGTGTCGGTGAAGCTGTCTCACCCGCAGTTCGAGGGGCAGACCAAGGCGAAGCTCGGCAACAGCGAGGTCACGGGGCTCGTCGCGAACCTCGTCTACGACAGCCTGTCGGCGTACCTGGAGGAGAACCCCGTCGCCGCCCGTACGGTGGCGCAGAAGGCGACCGAGGCCGTGCGCGCGCGCGAGGCCGCGCGGAAGGCGCGCGAGCTCACGCGCCGCAAGGGCGCGCTCGACGGTGCGAGCCTGCCGGGCAAGCTCGCCGACTGCCAGGAGCGCGACCCCGCGCGCTCCGAGATCTTCATCGTAGAGGGCGACTCCGCAGGCGGGACCGCGAAGCAGGGCCGCGATCGCTCGAATCAGGCGATCCTGCCCATCCGCGGCAAGCTCATCAACGTCGAGAAGGCGCGGCTCGACCGCATGCTCGCGAACAACGAGATCCAGACGATGATCGCGGCGCTGGGCGTCGGCATCGGCGAGGACTTCGACGCCTCGAAGCTCCGCTACCACAAGGTCATCCTGATGACCGACGCCGACGTCGACGGCTCGCACATCCAGACGCTGCTGCTGACGTTCTTCTTCCGGCACATGCCCGACCTGATCACGCGCGGGCACCTGTTCCTGGCGCAGCCGCCGCTCTACAAGGTGAAGCGCGGCAAGAGCGAGCAGTACATCCAGACCGACGCGGAGCTGTCACAGCACCTGCTCGGCCTGGGACTCGCGGAAGCGCAGGTGTTCGGCGCGGGCCAGGAAGCGGCTCTCGTCGAGCCCGTGGTGCGCGAGCTGCTCACCGACGCGCAGCGCTGCGACCGCGTGGGCGCCGCGATGGAGCGCCGCGCGATCGACGCGCGCATCGTCGAGGCCGCGGCAGCGTCCGGCATGACGGCGGCGGCGCGCTTCGCCGATCCACGCGAGCGCGCGGAGTTCGAGGCGCGCATGACCGCGTACGTGGCGCGCGCCTACCCCGAGATCGTGCCGATCCGAGTCACCTGGACGGAGGACGCCGAGCACAGCCGCTGGCAGGCGAACGTCGCCGTGCCGCAGGCCGTCGTGCAGCGCTCGCTCGACTTCGACCAGCCGCTCCTCGAGTCGCCCGACTACCAGCGCTTCGTGTCGCTGGCCGAGCACGCGCGCGACCTCGCGCCGGGTCCGTACAAGCTCGTCACGGGCAGCGACACGCGCGAGATCGCCGGCCCGCGCCACCTGCTCGGAGCGCTGCTCGCGCTCGCGAGCAAGGGCCAGTACATCCAGCGCTACAAGGGCCTCGGCGAGATGAACGCCGAGCAGCTGTGGGAAACCACCATGGATCCGGTGAAGCGCACGCTCCTGCAGGTGCACGTCGAGGACAAGCCGGAAGCCGAGCAGACGTTCTCGATCCTCATGGGCGATCTCGTGGAGCCGCGCAAGGACTTCATCGAGAAGAACGCGCTCAACGTCGTCAACCTCGACATCTAGCGAGTCACGAAGATGTCGTCCGAGTCACCCGAGACACCCGAGCTCCCGCCGGTCAATCCTCCGACGCCCGTGGCGATCGAGGACGAGATGCGCCGCTCGTTCCTCGACTACTCCATGTCGGTCATCATCAGCCGCGCGCTGCCCGACGTGCGCGACGGGCTGAAGCCGTCGCAGCGGCGCATCCTCGTCACGTTCAACGACCTCGGGCTCGCGTCGGATCGCCCGTACCGCAAGTGCGCGAAGATCTCGGGCGACGTCTCCGGCAACTACCACCCGCACGGCGAAGCCGTGGTCTATCCGTCGCTGGTGCGGCTCGCTCAGCCGTTCACCATGCGGTACCCGCTGGTCGACGGGCAGGGCAACTTCGGCTCGATCGACGGCGATCCGCCGGCCGCCATGCGCTACACCGAGGCGCGCCTCACGCGGATCGCGGGCGAGATGCTCGCGGACCTCGACCGCGAGACCGTCGACCTCGGCCCGAACTACGACAACACGCGCCAGGAGCCGCTCGTGCTCCCGACGCGCATTCCGAACCTCGTCGTGAACGGCTCGTCGGGCATCGCCGTCGGCATGGCCACGAACGTGCCGCCGCACAACATCGGCGAGACCGTCGACGCGCTCGTCCTGCTGGCGCGCAACCCGCGCGCGTCGCTCGACGAGCTGATGGAGAAGCTGCCGGGTCCGGACTTCCCGACGGGTGCGATCATCTGCGGTTCGGGCCCGATCCGCGAGGCCTATCGCACCGGGCGCGGCCATCTGACCGTGCGCGCGCGCGCCGAGATCGAAGAGGCGCGCGGCGGCAAGCAGCGCATCGTCGTCGGCGAGATCCCGTACCTGATCAACAAGGCCTCGATGATCGAGAAGATCGCGGAGCTCGTGCGCGACGGGCGGATCGACGGCATCGCCGACGTGCGCGACGAATCCGACCGGCGCGGCATGCGCGTGGTGGTCGAGCTGAAGAAGGAAGCCGACGACCAGGTCGTGCTGAACCAGCTCTTCAAGCTGACGCCGATGCAGACCACGTTCGCCGTGAACATGGTCGCGCTGGTGCGCAATCGCCCGCAGACGCTCGGGCTGATTCCGCTGCTCCAGTACTTCCTCGACTTCCGCCGCGAGGTCGTGCGGCGCCGCGCCGCGTACGACCTGCGCCAGGCCGAGGCGCGCGCGCACCTGCTCGAAGGCTTCGCGATCGCGCTCGACCACCTGGACGCGGTGATCGCGCTCATTCGCGCGAGTCAGTCGCCCGCCGAGGCGCGCGACGGCCTCATGTCGCGTTTCTCGCTCAGCGAGCGCCAGGCGCAGGCCATCCTCGAGCTGCGCCTGCAGCGGCTCACGGCGATGGAGCGCCAGAAGATCCTCGACGAGCTCGCCGAGGTGCGCGCGAGCATCGAAGAGCTGAAGGCGCTGCTCGCCAGCGACCAGCTCGTCACCGACAAGATCGTCGAGGAGCTCGGCGAGATCAAAGACAAGTACGCCGACCTGCGGCGCACCGAGCTCGGCGCGCCCGTCGAGGACTTCACGACCGAGGACCTCATCACGGAAGAGGACATGGTCGTCACGATCACGCACCGCGGCTACGCGAAGCGCCACGTGCCGCGCCTGTACCGCGCGCAGAAGCGCGGGGGCAAGGGCAAGGTCGCCGCGGCGACCGCCGACGAGGATTTCGTCGAGCAGGTGATCGTCGCGTCGACGCACGCGTATCTTTTGTGCTTCACCAACCTGGGCCGCGTGTACTGGCTCAAGGTGTTCGAGCTGCCCGAGCTCTCGCGCGCCGCCAAGGGCAAGGCGCTCGTGAACCTGCTGCGGCTGGGCGAGGGCGAGCGCATCCAGGCGATCCTGCCCGTGCGCGATTTCGACGAGGGCGGCTTCGTCGTGCTCGCCACGCGCCAGGGCACGATCAAGAAGACCGAGCTCGCGGCGTTCTCGAACCCGCGCCCGAGCGGGATCATCGCGATCAACATCTCCGAAGGCGACGAGCTGATCGCGGCCGCGCGCACCACGGGCCAGGAGCAGCTCCTCTTGGCCACGCAGGACGGCAAGTCCATCCGCTTCCCCGAGGAGCAGGTGCGCGCCATGGGCCGCAGCGCGACCGGCGTGCGCGGCATCTCGACGCGCGAGGGCGACGCCACCGTCGGCATGGAGGTGCTGAAGCCCGGCAAGACGATCCTCACCGTCAGCCAGAACGGCTTCGGCAAGCGCACGCCGCTCGACGACTACCGCGAACAGAACCGCGGCGGCCAGGGCATCATCACCATCAAGACGAGCGAGCGGAATGGCCCGGTCGTCGGCATCCTGCAGGTCTCCGACGGCGACGAGATCATGCTCATCACGAACGGCGGGAAGATGATCCGCACGCGCGTGGGCGAGATTCCGACCATGAGCCGCAACACGCAGGGCGTGCGGCTGATGGAGCCCAACGAAGGCGAGCACGTGGTCTCCGTCGCGAAGCTCGCCGAAGAAGAAGGCGAAGAGGAAGAGCCGTGAAGACGAGCCGCTCGAAGCGGCTCATGAAGCGCGCCCGCGAGGTGATCCCGGGCGGCGTGAACAGCCCGGTGCGAGCGTTCGGCTACGTCGGCGGCCAGGCGCGCTTCATCCGCTCGGCGTCGGGCGCGCGCCTCGAGGACGAGGACGGCAACCGCTACGTCGACTGGGTGGCGTCCTGGGGCGCCATCCTCGTCGGCCACGCGCACCCGAAGGTGCTCGAGGCGGTGCGCGCCGCGGCCGCGCGCGGCACGAGCTTCGGCGCGCCGACGGAAGCGGAGATCGCACTCGCGGAGCGCGTGGTCGAGCTCGTGCCCGGCGTCGAGATGCTGCGTCTCGTGTCGTCGGGCACGGAAGCCACGATGAGCGCGATCCGCCTCGCGCGCGGCGCGACCGGGCGCGAGCGCATCGTGAAATTCGACGGCTGCTACCACGGCCACCCAGACCACATGCTCGCGGCTGCCGGCTCGGGCGTGGCGACGCTCGGCATCCCCGGCACCGACGGCGTGCCGCGCGCCGCCGTCGCCGACACGATCGTGCTGCCGTTCAACGACGCGGAGCGGCTCTCGGCCGTGTTCGCGGAGCGCGGCGGCGAGATCGCCGCGGTGATCGTCGAGCCCGTCGCAGCGAACATGGGCATGGTGCTGCCGAAGCCCGAGTTCCTGGCCGGCCTGCGCGCGCTGTGCGACCGACACCAATCGGTGTTGATATTCGACGAGGTCATCACGGGCTTCCGCGTCGCCGCCGGCGGCGCGCAGGCGCGCTTCGGCGTGATCCCCGACCTGTCGACGTTCGGCAAGGTGATCGGCGGCGGGCTGCCCGTCGGCGCATACGGCGGGAAGCGCGCGCTGCTCGAGCGCATGGCGCCCGTCGGGCCCGTGTATCAAGCCGGCACGCTCTCCGGCAATCCGCTCGCCACCGCCGCGGGCCTCGCCGTGCTGGAGCTCGCGACGCGCGAGGGCACGTACGAGGCGCTCGAGGCCACCGCGCAGCGCCTCGCGACGGGCCTCGCGGGCCTGGCGCGCGAAGCGGGCGTGCCGTTCACGGCGAGCGCGCTCGGTGGCCTGTTCGGCTTCTTCTTCCACCCGGGCCCCGTCGAGAGCTATGCCGACGCGCAGAAGGCGGACGGTGAGCGCTTCCGCGCGTTCTTCCACGCCATGCTCGAGCAGGGCATCTACCTGGCGCCGTCGCCCTTCGAAGCGGGCTTCGTGACCACCGCGCACGGCGACGCGGAGATCGACGAGACGCTCGAAGCCGCGCGCCGCGCGTTCCGGAAGGTGGCATGAACCCGGGGCCCGGGCGCCGCCGCCCGCGCTACGCGCCGATCCAGATGGGACGCAGCGCCGAGGCCGCGTGGGAGGCGTCGCTCTCGGTCGTGGTCGGCGCCTTCCTCGGCTTCTTCCTCGATCGCTGGCTCGGCACCGGGCCGGTGTTCACGATCGCGCTGCTCGTGCTCGGCATGGTCGCAGGCTTCCGGCGCCTCATGCGCCTCGCCGCGGCCGCCAACGCGGCGAAGTCCGAGCCGCCGCGCGGCGACGGAGACGTGCCCCCCTCGTGAAGCTCCGCAGCGCTTCGTTGCAGGCCAAGCACGCGCTCCTGCTCGCCCTTGCAATCGCAGGGGCGATTCCGTATGGATGCCACGCCGTTTGGAGCCTGGCTCTGGCGGGAGGGATCCAGGTCGTGAATCTCGCGGTCACAGAGCGCAGCGTCCGTCTCGTGGCCGCGGCCCATGCGCCCGCGTTCGCGGCGCAAGTGCTGTTCTTCCTGCGTCTGCTGCTCGTGCTGGCCGCGATCTTCGCGGGACTGGTACTGGCGCGTGCGCAGCCCCTGCCCTTCCTCGCCGGCCTGCTCACGGTGGTGCCGGCGGTGCTGTGGCACGGCCTCGCGGCGGCGCGTGAGAGTTAGGATCGCGCCGTGGTCCATGCTCCGTCGTTCTTCAATCTATTCGCGATCCCGCCCCTCGCCGCGGCCGCCACGTCGGCCGCGCTGACGCTCGCGCTCGCGTTGCTCGTCGGCTTCGCGCTGCGCGGCGATGAGCTGATTCCCGACAGCCGCATCTCGCTGCGCAACTTCATCGAGGTTCTGTTCGGAGGCATCGCCGACCTGGCCCAGGACGTGATCGGGCCCGACTGGCGCAAGTACATGCCCTATTTGGGCACTCTGGGCCTCTTCATCCTGGTGTCAAACCTGTTGAACCTGGTGCCGGGCTTCGGCGCACCCACGGGCTTCATCGAGACCAGCCTGGCCTGGTCGATCATCTCCGTGACGACCTCGGAACTGGCGTCGATCGGCGTGCACGGTTTCTCGGGCTGGCTCAAGCACATGGCGCCAGGTCCCATCTGGCTGGCTCCGCTGATCTTCCCGATCGAGTTCTTCAGCCACCTGATCCGCTTCTTCTCGCTCACCATCCGTATCACCGCGAACATGTTCGCGGACCACACGCTGCTCAGCATGTTTCTGGGCAGTTTCGGCGCCTTGATCGCACTTCTGGTGCCGTGGGTGGTGCTCGGGCTGGGCCTGTTCATCTGCTTCGTGCAGGCCTTCATCTTCGTTTTCCTCTCGATGCTCTACATCGGCATGGGCATCGAGGAATCCCACGAGAGTCACTGAAAAGGAGTAGAGATGCGCGCGCTGTACATCGCCCTGGGTCTTTTGGTTCTCTGCCTCGTGCCGGACCTCGCGTTCGCTGCCGAGGAGGGCGGGCTCGCGGGATCGAGTTGGGGGATCTCCATCGGCGCCGGTCTCGCCATGGGGCTCGCGGTGCTCGGTGCGGGCATCGGTCAGGGGCTGACCGCGGGCAACGCGGTCGCGGGCATCGCGCGCAACCCCGGCGCGGCGGGTCAGATCTCGACCCAGATGATCATCGCCCTGGCGCTGACGGAGTCCCTGGCGCTGATCGCGTTCGTCATCGCGATCCTCTTGACCTTCAAGTTCTAGCGCGCTCTCGGTTCACGGCGGAGCGCTCGCGCGTTCACACGGACGCGCGGGCGCTCTCGCGTTTCGCGCGGTTGGCTGCGGCACGCGCGTTGCTCCTTCCGTCGCGTGGGTGGAACGGGATGCCCTCTTACGGGACCAGGGATCCCGGGAAGCCCATGCCGGATGGGGACACGGGGAATGGCGTGCGATCAACGGGGTGAGGCGTGCGCCTTCCCCATCCGGCTTCTCCGAGGGAGACTCGGGCGGTGAGCGCTTTCCGGCGAAGACGATCGAGTGCTGCGAGACGAGGCGAGGGCCGTCCCGAGCCGAGTCGCAAGCGCCGGAGCGTGGGTAGGGTGCCCACGCGAGGACACGTCGAGGCGCGCGCAGCGAGCCGCAGGCGAGCGTAGTCAGTGAGGCGCGGGCGCTTCATCGTGCTCGAGGGCATCGACGGCTCGGGCAAGTCCGAGCAGGCGCGCCGGCTCGCGGCGTGGCTTGCCGAGCGACACACGGTGGTGTCGACGCGCGAGCCCACGGACGGCGAGTGGGGTCGCACCTATCGCGCGTGGGCGCGCGGCGAGTTCGAGGCGTCGGCCGACGAGGTGCTGCGCTGGTTCGCGAACGACCGGCGCGAGCACGTGGCCAAGGTCGTCGCGCCCGCGCTCGAGCGCGGCGACGTCGTCGTGTGCGACCGCTACCGCGACTCGACGCGCGCGTACCAGGCCGCGCAGGGCATCGACCGCGCACGCCTCGCCGAGCTGTTCGCGGGCCCGGAGTTCCCCGCGCCCGACCTCGTGCTGTGGCTGCGCGTGCCCGTGGCGACGGCGCTCGAGCGGCTGGGCGCGCGCGCGGGCGAGCGCTTCGAGCGCGGCGACTTCCTGTTCCGCGTCGACGCGGAGTACGAGCGGCTGGGCCTCGTGCCGATCGACGCGAGCGGCACGCCCGACGAGGTGGAGCGCGCGCTGCGCGCGCGCGTGGAGCGCAGCCTCGTTCCTTGACCCCGGCCGGAAGCCGCGAGACCCTGCGCGCGTGGACCCGGTGGCGTTCGTCGTGGCGGGCAGCCCGGTCACCTGGACCGAGCTCGTCGGCGACCTCACGGGCCTCGTCTGCGTGTATCTCGTCGCGCGCGCGAACGTGTGGAACTGGCCGGTCGGCATCGCGAACACGGTGCTGTTCTTCTTCGTGTTCCTGCGCTCGCGGCTCTACGGCGACGCACTGCTGCAGGTCGTGTTCACGGCGCTCGGGGTGTACGGCTGGTGGACGTGGACGCGCGGCGGCGAGCCGGGCGACGAGCTGCCCGTGCGGCGCGCCACGCCCGCCGAGCGCGCCGCGTGTCTCGCGCTCTCGCTCGCGGGCACGGCCGCGGCCGCGCTGGTTCTCGCGCGCAAGACCGACTCGCCCGTGCCGCTCTGGGACGCGAGCGTGCTCGTGCTGAGCCTCGTTGCCACGTGGGCGCAGGCGCAGAAGCTCGTCGAGTCGTGGTGGCTGTGGATCACCGTCGACGTGATCTCCGTGCCGCTCTACGTCAAGCGCGGGCTGTATCCGACGGCGCTGCTCTACGCGCTCTTCCTCGCGTTGTGCGTGCTCGGCCTGCGCGAGTGGCTGCGCCTGTTGCGCGAGCAGCGCGCGACCGCCGAGCTCGCCGCGTGAAGCCGCGCCACGGGCTCGTGCTGGGCAAGTTCTATCCGCCGCACGCGGGCCACCACCGGCTGGTGCGCACGGCGAGCCGCGCGTGCGAGCGCGTCACCGTGCTCGCGCTCGCGTCGGCGGTCGAGAGCATCCCGCTCGACGTGCGCGTCGGGTGGCTGCGCGAGGTGCACGCACCCGACGCCAACGTGGGGGTCGTCGGCGGCATGGACGAGCACGCGGTCGACCTGGCCGACCCGCGCGCGTGGGACGCGCACATGGCCGTGTTCCGCGCGCTGCTCGACCGCGCGGGCGGCCCGCCCGTCGACGCCGTCTTCACCTCGGAGTCGTACGGCGGCGAGCTCGCGCGTCGGCTCGGTGCGCGACACGTTTCCGTGGACCTGGGGCGCGGACTCACGCCGATCTCGGGCACGGCCGTGCGCGCGGACCCCGTGGCGGCGTGGCCGTGGCTCGAGCCCCCCGTGCGCGCGTGGCTCGCGAAGCGGCTCGTGATCGTCGGCGCGGAGTCGACGGGCAAGACGACGCTCGCGCAGGAGCTGCGCGATGCGCTCGCCGCGCGCGGCGGCCCGTTTGCCGGGACGCGCTGGGTGCCCGAGCACGGCCGCGACTTCACGCTCGACAAGCTGGCGCTCGCGCGCGCCGAGGCCGCGTGGCGCGGTGCGCCCGAGCCGGGCATGGCTGCGCTCGTGTGGACGACGCCCGACTTCGTCGACATCGCTCGCGTGCAGAACGCGCTCGAGGAGCGCGAGGCGCGCGTGGGCGGGCCGGTGCTCGTGTGCGACACCGACGCTCTCGCGACCGCGATCTGGCACGAGCGCTACCAGGGCAAGCGCGCGTCGGCCGTCGAAGCGCTCGCCGATCCGCGGCCGCGGCTGTATCTCGTGACTCATCACGACGACGTGGCCTTCGAGCAGGACGGCATCCGCGACGGCGAGCACATGCGCGCGTGGATGACGGGCGCGTTCGTCGAGCGCCTGCGCGAGAGCCCGCACCGCTTCGAGCTCTTGCGCGGCACGCGGGCCCAGCGCGTGCGCAGCGCACTCGACGCGGTGGACCGCTGGCTGGCGCTCGGCTCGGGCCTGGCCACGCCGCTGGGCTGAGATGGCGGCGGTCGGCGTGGACGGGTGTCGCGGCGGCTGGATCGCCGCGACGCGCGCAGGCGCGCGGCGGATCGCGCGCGTGGCCGAGCTGTTCGCGTGCGCACTCACGCCCACGGTGGTGGCGATCGACATCCCGATCGGGCTCACCGACGCCGGGCCGCGCCGCTGTGACGCCGAGGCGCGCCGACGGCTCGGCCCCGCGCGCGGCGCGAGCGTGTTCGCCGCGCCGATCCGGCCGATGCTCCCCGCGCAGTCGCATGCGGAGGCGTGCGCGCTCGGCCGCGCCGCCGACGGGCGCGCGCTGTCGCTCCAGTGCTGGGGGATCGTGCCGAAGATCCGCGAGGTCGACGCGCTCGTGTGCGCAGATGCCGCGGCGCGCGGCGCGCTGCGCGAAGTCTCGCCGGAGCTCTCGTTCGCGCTCATGAACGGCGGCAAAGCGCTGGCGGCGAAGCGGAGCGCGGCAGGTGCGCTCGAGCGCAGGCAGCTCGTCGAAGCGGCATTCGGCGCGGCCGCGCGGCGCGCGCTCACCGAGCTGCACGAGACCGCCGACGTGCTCGACGCCTTCGCGGCGCTGTGGAGCGCCGAGCGCATCACCCGCGGCGAGGCGCTCGTGCTGCCGGCGGACCCGCCGCGCGACGCCTGGGGCATCGCCATGTCGATCAGCGCATAGGCTCGGCCAGCATCGCGGCGAGCGAGGTCGGTTCACCCGTCGCGCCCGCCGGCAGGCCGAGCGCGAAGTGGTCCGCCGACGCGCCTTCGGTGCGGCTCCGCGCGACGCGGTCCCACAGCGAGAAGATCGTGCCGTAGTTCGAATCGTGCTCCTCGCGCAACACCGAATGGTGTCGGCGGTGCAGCGCCGGCGTGACCCACACGAGCCCCAGCGCGCACTCGAGCCGCGCCGGCAGGTCGAAGTTGCCGTGCTCGAGCGCGTTGGCCGCGCCGAACACGGCCTCGAAGAGCGCCACGCCCGCCGCAGGCGCGCCGAGCAGCGCGATCGCCGCCAGCCGCACCGGCACGGAGAGCAGGATCTCCCCCGGATGGAAGCGCAGCGACGTGGCGACCGTGAGCACCGGGTCCGCATGGTGCACGCGGTGGAAGCGCCAGAGCACGGGCAGCGCGTGGTTCGTGCGGTGCCACGCCCACGACACGAGGTCGAGCCCCGCGACCGACGCCGCGAGCGCGAGCCAGGCGGGCGCGCCCACGTGCGGCAGCAGCCCGAACCCGCTCGCCTCGGTCCAGCGCGCCACGCGCCATTCGGCGCCGCCGAAGCAGAGCGCGCGCAGAGCGGTCGCCACGGCCCACAGCCCCACGTTCGCGAGCCATGTCGCGCGCCCTGGCGCGTGCGGCGCGAGGCGCTCCAGAGCGAGGCCGAGCAGCAGCGCCGCGGCGATCGCGAAGAACGCGGGTGCGCCGTCCGACACCGTTGAGTGTCAGACCGGCTCGAGCGCGAGGTACGGCGCGCCCGGCAGCGCGATCGCGATCGCGTCGCCCGGGCACACCAGGCCGCCCGCGCGCACGACACCCATCACGCCGGCCTTGCGCACCAGCCGGCCCTCGGCGTCGCGGCCCAGCACCGCCTTCATGAGGCCCGCCTGGATCCCGTCGAGCTGCGCGCACGGATTGCGCAGCCCCGTGATCTCGACGGTCGCCTCCGCGCCGAGTCGCAAGAGCGCGCCCGTCGGCAGGCCCAGCAGGTCGATGCCGCGCGTCGTCACGTTCTCCCCCATCTCGCCCGCCTCGACCTCGAAGCCGCGCGCGCGCAGCTCGTCGTGCAGCTCCGCGTGGATCAGGTGCACCTGGCGCAGGTTCGGCTGGCTCGGATCGCGCGCCACGCGCGAGCGGTGCTTCACGGTGGTGCCGGCGTGCGCGTCCCCGAATACGCCGAGCTTCTCGACCAGCAGGATGCTCGCGCAAGCGTGCTTCCGCATGGAGTGCGAAGCGCTGGCGCAGACCGCCACGACCACGGCGCCCATCGCGCCCCGCTAGCCCCGCGCCGGGCTCGAGCGGCGCGCGCTGCCGACGCGCGCGGCGGCGCGGCAGAGACCGAGGCCCACGCCCGTGAGCAGCGCCGCGCCGGCGACCCACGGCAGCGGCGTGTGCGGGCCTCCGCCGTCGAAGCCGGCGATGCCGAACACGTGGTAGGACGCGCACACCGTGACGATGCCCCAGATCACGCTGAGCAAAAGCGACGGCCAGAGCGAGCCCGCCGACTGGCGCAGGATGGCGAGCACCAGCGCCTCGAACAGCACCGGCGGGAGCACCGAGGCGTCGCCGCTGATCATGCCGATGAACGCCGCTCCGAAGCCGGCCATCACGGCGCTCAAGAGCACGCCGGGCACAACACCGAGTCGTGTAGCCGCCAGCGGCTGCAGTACGCCGCGGTAGAACACGCCGAAGGCGAGCGGGAGCACGCCCACGTAGAGCACCGCGAAGGCGACGCCGAGGAAGGGCGAAGCAGCGGCCCCCTGCGCTGCGGCCGGCGGCGGCGTGGGCGGCGCAAAGGCCTTCACCACGTTGTCGAGCTCGCTCGACAGCACCTGCGCGCTGGCCAGGAAGATCACGGCGAGCCACGCAGGCAGCGGCGCGGCCACGAAGCCCAGCTGGCGGGCGGGCGGGCCGCGGAAGCGCGACGCGCAGAGCGCGAACAGCCCGCCGTACGTGACGAGCGCGGCCATGCCCATCGCCGACACTTCGAGGGAGAAGCCGATCTGCAGGAACAGGATCATCCACAGCAAGTGGACGAGCGGAGCCACCAGCGCCAGCAGGAAGGCGAGCTCGAGCGAGAGCGGCGGGCGCGGCCCGGAATCGCCGTCGGGGATCATGACCCGAACAGGATCGGCCGCAGCGCCTGACCGGTGTAGGAGAGCGGGTTGTTCGCGACTTCCTCGGGCGTGCCCGTCGCGAGGACCTCGCCGCCCTTGTCGCCGCCTTCGGGCCCGAGGTCGATGATGTAGTCGGCGGTCTTGATCACGTCGAGGTTGTGCTCGATCACGACCACCGTGTTGCCGCGGTCGACGAGCTTCTTCAGCACCTCGAGCAGCTTCTCCACGTCGGCGAAGTGCAGCCCCGTGGTCGGCTCGTCGAGGATGTACATCGTGCGGCCCGTCGCGCGCTTCGACAGCTCCTTCGCGAGCTTGATGCGCTGCGCCTCGCCGCCGGACAACGTGGTCGCCTGCTGGCCCAGGTGCACGTAGCCGAGCCCGACCTCCGCGAGCGTCTGCAGCCCCGGCCGGATCGACGGGATGTTCCCCAGCACCTCGAGCGCCTCGTCGACGGTCATCTCGAGCACGTCGGCGATCGACTTGCCCTTGTACTTCACTTCGAGCGTCTGCGGGTTGTAGCGCTTGCCCTGGCACTCCTCGCAGGTGACGTACACGTCGGGCAGGAAGTGCATCTCGATGCGCAGGATGCCGTCGCCCTGGCACGCCTCGCAGCGGCCGCCCTTCACGTTGAACGAGAAGCGGCCCGGCTGATAGCCGCGCTGGCGCGACTCGGGGAGCTGCGTGAACAGCTCGCGAATGCCGGTGAAGATGCCCGTGTACGTGGCCGGGTTCGAACGCGACGTGCGGCCGATCGGGTCCTGCGACACGTCGATGACCTTGTCCAGGTGCGGCAGCCCGTCGACGCGCTTGTGCTTGCCGGGCTTCTCCTTCGCGTCGAACAGCTTGTGCGCGAGCGCGCGGTACAAGGTGTCGTTCACGAGCGTCGACTTGCCGCTGCCCGACACGCCGGTCACGACGGTGAGCACGCCGAGCGGAAAGCGCACGGTCACGTCGCGCAGGTTATTCGCCGACGCGCCGACGATCGTCACGAACTTGTCCGAGCCGGGCCGGCGCAGCTTCGGCACGGGGATCGAGCGCGCGCCCGACAGGAACTGGCCCGTCAGCGACTCGGGCACCTTCGCGACGTGCTCGGGCGTGCCCTCGGCCACGACCTCGCCGCCGTGGCGGCCCGCGCCGGGCCCGAGGTCGACGACCCAGTCGGCCGCGCGGATCGTCTCCTCGTCGTGCTCGACGACGATCACGGTGTTGCCCGTGTCGCGCAGCGAGACGAGCGTCCGGAGCAAGCGGCCGTTGTCGCGCGCGTGCAGCCCGATCGACGGCTCGTCCAGGATGTACAACACGCCGGCGAGCGCCGAGCCGACCTGCGTGGCGAGCCGGATGCGCTGGCTCTCGCCGCCCGACAGGGTCGCGGCCGTGCGCTCGAGCGTCAGATACTCGAGACCGACGTTGCACAGGAACGTGAGCCGCTCGCGGATCTCGCGCAGCAGCCGCTCGGCGATCGCGAGGTCCTGCTTGCCGAGCGCCATCTTCTCGAAGTGCTGCACGGCCTGCGCGACGGACAGCTTGCCCACGTCGGGCAGGCTCATGCCGCCCACGTACACCGAGCGCGCTTCGGGGCGCAGCCGTGCGCCCGAGCAATCGTCGCACGCGGTGTTGCTCATGTATTCGCGCAGGCCCTCGCGCACCAGGTCGCTCTCGCTCTCGCGGTAGCGCTTGTCGAGCAGCCCGATCACGCCGGACCATTGCCGGTCGAAGCTCCACTTGCGGCTGCGGCCGAAGCGGAACGTGACCTTCTCGTCGGTGCCCGACAGGATCTGCGCGCGCGCCTCGGGCGCGAGCTTCTTCCAGGGCGTGTCGAGCGAGAAGCCGTAGTGCGCCGACAGCGAGCGCAGCATCGACAGGTAGTAGCGCGAGGCGTGGCCGCGGCCCTTGAAGGGCGCGATCGCACCCTCGTCGAGCGACAGGTTCGAGTCGGGCACCAGCAGGTCCGGGTCGAAGAAGTCCTTGGTGCCCAGGCCGTCGCAGCTCGGGCACGCGCCCTGCGGGCTGTTGAACGAGAACAGCCGCGGGTTGATCTCGGGGAAGCTGGCGCCGCACTCCAGACACGCCGCGAGCTCGGAGAAGAGCACCTCTTCGCCGCCCGGGCCGACGTCCACCTTCGCGAAGCCCTGACTCGCGCGGAGCGCCGTCTCGAGTGAGTCGGCGAGTCTCTGGGTCACGTCGGGACGAATGACGAGCCGGTCGACGACCAGGTCGATGTCGTGGCGCTTCTTGCGGTCGAGCTCGGGCGCTTCGTCGAGCGGATAGTCCTTGCCGTCGATGCGCACGCGCACGAAGCCCTGCTTCTGGAACTCGCGCAGCTCCTTGCGGTACTCGCCCTTGCGGCCGCGCACGACCGGCGACAGCACCTGGATGCGCGTGCCGTCGGGCAGCGCCTGCACGCGCTCGCACATCTGCTTCACGGTCTGCGCCTGGATCGGCTTGCCGCAGTTCACGCAGTGCGGGATCCCGATGCGCGCGTAGAGCAGCCGCAGGTAGTCGTAGATCTCCGTGACCGTGCCGACGGTGGAGCGCGGGTTGCGGCTCGTGGTCTTCTGCTCGATCGAGATCGCGGGCGAGAGGCCCTCGATCGAGTCGACCTCGGGCTTCTTCATCTGGTCGAGGAACTGGCGCGCGTACGCGGACAGGCTCTCCACGTAGCGGCGCTGGCCCTCGGCGTACAGCGTGTCGAACGCGAGCGACGACTTGCCGGAGCCCGACAGCCCGGTGAGCACGACGAGCTTGTTGCGCGGAATGCGTACGTCGATCGACTTCAGGTTGTGCTCGCAAGCACCCCGGACGACGATCTCGTTCGGCTCGCCGCTCACTCTCCGACCCCCTGCGACCGCGCGCGCTTCGACAGCTCGACCGCCAATCTTACCGCCTCGATCATCGAGCTGGCGTCCGCCTTGCCCGTGCCCGCGATGTCGAACGCGGTGCCATGGTCCACGCTCGTGCGCACGAGCGGCAGGCCGAGCGTCACGTTCACGGCCTGCCCGAAGGCGTGCGTCTTTAGAGGCGCGAGACCCTGATCGTGATACATCGCGAGCACGGCGTCGAACTCGCCCGAGAGCGCGCGGTGGAACAGGCTGTCGCCCGCGAACGGGCCGCGCGCGTCGATGCCCCGGGCGCGCGCGTCCGCGAGCGCGGGCGCGATGATGCGCGCCTCCTCGTCGCCGAAGCGGCCGCCCTCGCCCGCGTGCGGGTTCAGCCCGCACACGCCGATGCGCGGCGCCCGCACGCCGAAGCGCGCCTCGAGGTCCGCGTGCAGGATCGCGAGCGCCGCGGCGATGCCCTCGCGCGACAGCCGGCCCGGCACGTCGCGCAGCGCGCAGTGGATCGTGGCGAGCGCGACGCGCAGGCCGCGCCCCACGAGCAGCATCACGGCGCGGCGTCCGCCCGCGAGCTCCTCGAGCAGCTCGGTGTGGCCGGGGTACGCGAAGCCGCCCGCGCCGATGACCTGCTTCGAGAGCGGTGCCGTGGCCATGGCGTCGAGTGAGCCGGAGAGGCAGTCGCGCGCGGCGGCGCGCACCGCGCCCACCACGCCCGCCGCCGCGGCGGGATCGGGCTGGCCCGGCTCGACCGCCGCGCTCGCGAAGCGCCGCGAGTGCGCAGCGTCGGGCGCGCCGCCCGCGCGGGCGACGGCGTCGACGTCGCCGTACACGACGAGGTCCACGTCTTCGGCGGCGAACGCGCGCAACGCGGCCGCGACCACCTCCGGACCGATCCCCGCGGGATCGCCGACGGTGAGGCCGATGCGCGGGCGGGGGGTGCGGGGGCGCTCGCTCAACGAAGCTCCGGTGCGACCACCTCGATATAGCGGCCCTTCTTCACGTCTGCGATCCACTTCTCGAAGGCGGGCATCGTGCGCTGCTCCATGAGCTCGGCGCGCAGGTGGTCCGCGACCTTCTCGTAGGCGATGTCGGCCGGGTCGAAGCGCTCCAGGAACTGGAAGATGTTCTCGCCGTGAGCGTTCTCGACGACTTCGCTGATGTCGCCGGGGTTGAGCCCCGCGAGCGCGGCGCGGATCTCGGGCGGCTCGTCGGCTTCGCGCACCACCGTGAGCCCGCCCTGCGACGCCGTCGGCGCGCCCGAGTACTTGCGCGCCAGCGCCGAGAAGTCGCCGCTCTGGCGCGCCTTCTCGCGCAGGTCGAGCGCGAGCCTGTGCGCCTCCTCGCGGTCGGACTCCTTCGCGTTCTCCGGGAACGGGATGAGGATGTGCAGGAACTTCACCCGCGGGCCCGGCTTCGCGTGGCCGTAGCGCTCGTCGTAGAGCTTCCTCACCTCTTCGTCGGAGACGCGCACCTTCCCCTGCACGGCGGTCTGCACGACCTTCATGCGCGTGATCTGCTTGCCGAGCTGGTCGCGGTACGCCTTCTTCTCGAGGCCCTGCTTCGCGGCCGCCGCGTAGATCGCTTCGACGCTGACGTTCTCGTCCTTCGCGATGCCGGCGATCGACTCGTCGATCTCGTCGTCGGTGGCGGTCATGTTCTGCTTCTTGGCGAGCTGCAGCACGACCTTCTCGTCGATCAGGTTCTCGAGCGCCGTCGCGCGCAGCTGCGCGGCCTCTTCCTGGGTCATCGTCTCGCCGTGTGCGCGCACGCGCTCCAGGTACTGGTGCCAGGCGTCGCGGACCTCCGAGAGGAGGATGACCTCGTCGCCGACGATCGCGGCCACGCCGTCGACGACCTCTGCGCGCGCGCGCGGTGCGGTCGCGCACAGCGCTGCGAGCGCCAGGGCGGCCGGCAGCAGTCGCTTCATCGCAGAGTCTCCAGCAATCCGTCGTTGACCTTGATCTCGGCGTTCTTGCGCAGGCCGCGGATCCACTCGCGCCGCAGGTCCTCGAGCGCTCGTTCGTCCAGCTCCACGGCGATCTTCTCGCGAGCCTCCTCGAACGACGCCTCGTGCGCCGGGAGTTTGCTCTCGACCCGGAAGAGATGGAAGCCGTAGGGCGACTCGATCACCGGCGAGACCTGGCCGGGCTCGAGCTCGAAGGCGCGGTCGAACGCCTCGGGCAGCTCGCCCTTGGCGAAGGGCGGCAGCAGCCCGCCGTCGGCGGCCTGTGGCGCGATGCTGTCGGCCTTGGCCAGCTCGGCGAAGTCGGCGCCCTTCTCGAGCTGCGCGCGCAGCTCGTCGGCCTTGCCGCGCTCGGCCACCACGATCTGGCGGATCAAGACGCGCGGCGGCGTGGCGAACTCGGCCTTGTGCTCCTCGAAGTACGCGCGCTGCGAGCTCTCGGGCGTGCGCGCGCGCTCGCCCAGGTCGGCCAACGCCGTGCGCTCGACGATCATCTCGCGGCGCACGGACTCGCGGTAGCGCGGGTCGGGGTCCTTCCACGTGGGCCCGTGCAGCTCGCGCAGGCGCTCCTCGACTTCCTGGGCTGACACATCGATGTGTCGCTTCGCGGCGTAGTTCATCACGACCTGGTCGTTGATGAGCCGCTGCAGGATGTCGCTCACCACGTCGTCCCGCTTCGCCTCGGGGTCGTCTTCCATGCGCTGGTCGACCTGCCGCTCGAGGTCCGCGGCCGGAACCCGGACGCCGTCGACTTCCGCCGCCCAGCTCGCGTCCTGGCCGCGACGCCCGCAGCCAGAGAGCGCGAGCGCGGCACACAGCGCGGCCGCCGCGATGCTTCTCGTCATGGGGTTCCGCGCTCCTCTCGGGGGCTGTTCGTCTCGGGCGCCAGAAGTTCCACGAGCGCGAGGCTCTCGGCCAGGGCGTCGCCCGGTGCGCGCAGGCGCAGGCCGAGCCGGCGGTCGGGATACGCGCGCAGCTGCGTGCCGGGCTGGCCGAGCATGCGCACGATGCGCGACGGGTCGACCTTCGCGCGCTCGGCGATCTGGAAGCGCAGCTCGCCGTGCTTCACCTCGACCGACACGATGCCGAGCTCGCGGCAGCGGATCTTGAGCCGGATCACCTCGAGCAGGTTCTGTGCCTCGCCGGGCAGCGGGCCGAAGCGGTCGAGCAGGTCGGCGCGCAGCGCGGCGAGCTCGGCTTCGTCGCGCGCGCCCGAGAGCTGCTTGTACAGCGCCAGCCGCTGACTCACTTCGGCGACGTAGCTCTCGGGCAGGAGCGCGGGCTGCGGCAGGCGGATCTCGGGCTCGATGGCGTCGGCCGACTCCTCGCCGCGCAGGCGCGAGATCGCCTGCTCGAGCATCTCCATGTACAGGTCGTAGCCGACCGACGCGACGTGGCCCGACTGCTCGGCGCCGAGCAGGTTGCCGGCGCCGCGGATCTCCAGGTCCTCGGTGGCGAGGCGGAAGCCGGCGCCGAGCTCGGACAGGTCCTGGATCGCCTCGATGCGCCGGCGCGCCTCGTCGCTCACCTGCCCCGACGGCGGCAACAGCAGGTACGCATGGGCGCGCCGGTTGCCGCGGCCGACGCGGCCGCGCAGCTGGTAGAGCTGCGCCAGCCCGAACATGTCGGCGCGGTGGATCAGGATCGTGTTCGCGTTCGGGATGTCGAGCCCCGACTCGATGATCGCCGTACACACGAGGAGGTCGGACTCGCGGTGCAGGAACGCGAGCATCGTCTTCTCGAGCGCCGCGCCCGCCATCTGCCCGTGCGCCACGGCGATGCGCGCCTCGGGCACCACGCGCTTCAGGTAGTCGGAGATCTCCGCGATCGTCTCGATGCGGTTGTGCACGAAGAACACCTGGCCGCCGCGGCGCAGCTCGCGCTGCACCGCCTCGCGGATGAGCTCCTCCGACACGCGCGCCACCTCGGTGCGCACCGCGATGCGGTCGACGGGCGGCGTCTGGATCACGGACAGGTCGCGCATGCCCGAGAACGCGAGCTGCAAGGTGCGCGGGATCGGCGTGGCCGTCAGCGTCAGCACGTCGACGAGCTTGCGCAGCTGCTTCAGCCGCTCCTTGTGGGCGACGCCGAAGCGGTGCTCCTCGTCGACGATCACGAGCCCCAGGTTGCGAAACGACACGTCCTTCGACAGCAGCCGGTGCGTGCCGACCACGACGTCGATCTTTCCCGACGCGAGCCCTTCGCGGACGTCCTTCGAGTGCTTGGGCGACGACAGCCGCGACAGCGCGCCCACGGTGATCGCCGACGCCGCGAAGCGCTCGCGCAGCGTCTCGAAGTGCTGCTGACACAGCACGGTGGTGGGCACGAGGAATGCGACCTGCTTCCCTCCCGCCACGGCCAGGTAGGCGGCGCGGCACGCGACCTCCGTCTTGCCGAAGCCGACGTCGCCGCACACGAGCCGGTCCATCGGACGCGAGCGCTGCATGTCGGCGAGCACGTCGTCGGTCGCCTTGCGCTGGTCGGGCGTGTCCTCGAAGCGGAAGCGCGCCTCGAACTCCTCGTAGGCGGCGTCGGGCGCCGGGAAGGCGAAGCCGGCCAGCTGGTCGCGCGCGGCGATCACGGCGAGCAGCTCCTCGGCCATGTCGCGCACGGCGCGGCGCACGCGCGCCTTGGTCTTCTGCCACACCTGGCCGCCCAGCCGGTCGAGCACGGGCGCGGCGGCGTCGTCGCTCGCGCCGTAGCGCTGCACCTGGCCCAGCCGCGACACGGGCACGTACAGCTTGTCGCCCTTGTCGTACAGGAGCAACAGGAACTCCTGCTCGCCGCCCAACACAGAAATGCGTTGCAGGCCGCCGAAGCGCGCGATGCCGTGCTCGGCATGGACGAGGAAATCGCCCGCCTCGATCTGCGCCAGCCGATCCACTGCGCTCGACTGGCGCGTCATACGCGTGACGCGCCGCTGCTGGCGCTCGCCGAACACGTTCTGCTCCGTCACGACGACGAGCGCGTCGTCGGCGAGCTCGAAGCCGTCGGCGAGCGGCGAGATCGCCAGGTCGAGCCGGCCCGGCGCCGGCAGCTCGGGCCAGCCCGGGTCCTTCGCCGCGGGCAGCGGGACCTCGACCTTGTAGTCGCGCAGGATGTCGGCGAGCCGCTCGGCCGAGCCGAGCGACGGCGCGGTCAGCCGCACGCGCCGCTGGCCCTCGAGCCACGCGCCCAGGCGCTGCACCAGCGGCTCGAGCGCGCGCCCGCTGCCGCGCTGCTCTTCGATCTCGCGGCGCAGCTCGCGGTGGTCGGCGCCGCGCGCGTCGACGACCTCCTCGTCGGCGGTCGGGTCGAGCACGCCGATGGGGTCGAGCAACACCGGACGGTGTTGCAACACGCGCCGCCACGCGTCCTCGTCGGTCATCCACAGCGAGAGCGGATCGGACACCAGCCGGTCCTCGGCCGACGCCGTCTCGTGGCCCGAGAACACCTCGCCCACGAACGACAGCGCGCGCGCACGGCCGGCCTCGGGGTCGTCGACGAGGATGCGCGCCTCGGCGGGCAGGTAGTCGAAGGCCGTCTCCATGCCATCGTGGAGGAGCGCTTCGAGGTTCTCGACGCCGGGCGGCAGCGCGCCGCGCGCGAACGCTTCGGTCACGGCGTAGATCTGCGCCTCGGGGAGCTGCCGTTCGCGCCCGCGCCGGCGCACCTCGTGGATGAGCGCCGCGCGGTCGTGCGGCAGCCGATACGAGCGAGGCGGGATCGCGACCACCTGGTCGAGCTCGCCTTCGGAGCGCTGCGTCGCCGGGTCGAAACGGCGGAGCGAGCCGATCGCGTCGAAGTCGAACTCGATGCGCACCGGCCGGTCGAGCTGCGGCGGGAACAGGTCGACGATGCCGCCGCGCGCGCCGACCTCGCCGCGTTCTTCGACCAGGCTCGTGCGGTGGTAGCCGGCCTGCGCGAGCACGTCGACGAGCGCGTCGCGGTCGACGGACAGCCCGCGCTCCAGGTGCGTCACGCGCGCGCGCACCTCGGCGCGCGGCGGCGTCCGGCGCAGCAGCGCCGACCACGACGACACCACCGTGAGCGGCGTGTCCGCCCCCGCCGCGAGCCACGCGTACAACAGGCTCATGCGCCGCGCCTCGACCTCGGGGTGCACCGAGAAGCGGTCGTACGGCGGCACGTCGTAGCGGGGGAAGAGCCGCACTTCGGTGCCCGGCGACAGCGCGCGCAGCGCGGCGGCGAAGCGCTCCGCGCGCGTGCTGGTGGCCGAGATCACGAGCAGCGGGCCCGCGAAGGCCGCGCGCAGGCGCGCCGCGACGTACGCGCCGCCCGAGCCGCGCACGCGGCCCACGCGGAGCGTTCGCCTGCCGGCCAGCGCGCGCGCGAGGATTTCGTCGGTCTTCACGATGGATTAAACACGGCGACCCCCTCCGGGGCGGCGCCCCGGGGGGTGGTCGGATTCGCTTGTGGGCGAGGCAGTATAGGCACCCGCCTTGGGCGGCGCCGGGGGCCCGGCTATAATGCGCCCCCCTTCCACCCCTCTCGCGAAGGACCCGCCATGAGCCTCGAACTGATCGGCCGCAAGCTCGGCATGACCCAGATCTTCACGGAGTCGGGCGACCGCGTGCCCGTCACCGTGATCCAGGCCGGCCCGTGCACGGTCGTCCAGAAGAAGTCCGACGCCAAGGACGGCTACTCGGCGCTGCAGCTCGGCTTCGCCGACAAGAAGCCCAAGCACACGACCAAGGGCATGCAGGGCCACTTCGCCAAGGCGAAGACGGCGCCCAAGCGCTGCCTTGCCGAAGTGCACGTCGCGGCGTCGGAGCTCGAGAATTACGAGCTCGGTCAGGAGGTCACCTGCCAGGGCTACGAGGCCGGCCAGCGCGTCGACGTGATCGGCACGAGCAAGGGCCGCGGCTTCACGGGCGTGGTGAAGCGGCACGGCTTCCCGACGCGCAGCGACTCGCACGGCAACCACGAGTCGTTCCGCCACGGCGGCGCGGTGTCGTCGGGCACCTTCCCCGGCCGCATCAAGAAGGGTTTGCGCATGGCGGGCCACTCGGGCACCGACCGCGTCACGCAGCTCAACCTGCGCGTGGAGCGCGTGGATCTCGAGAAGAACCTGATCTACGTGCGCGGCGCGGTGCCCGGCCAGAACGAGGGCTTCGTGCGCATCCGCCCGACGGTGAAGGGCTAGCGCCGACGGCGCGCTACGACCGCAAGGACGCGTTCTACCGCCGCGCCAAGGACGAGGGTCGGCGCTCGCGCGCGACCTTCAAGCTGGAGGACCTGTTGCGCCGGGCGCCCTCGCTCGCGCGCGACGCGTGCGTGCTCGACCTGGGCTGCTGGCCCGGAGGCTGGCTCGAGGTGCTCGCGCAGCGCGTGGGCCCGTCGGGCCGGATCGTCGGCGTGGACCTCGCCGAGACCGCGCCGCTCGCCGCGCCGCAGGTCGCCGTGCTGACGCTCGACTTCTGCGAGCCCGGCGCGCTCGAGACGATTCGCGCCGCGCTCGGCCGGCCTGCCGACGCAGTTCTGTGTGACGCCGCGCCGAAGCTCACGGGCGTGCGCGACGTCGATCTCGCCGCGATCGAGGAGATCTACACCGCAGCGCTGTCGCTCGCCGAAGCGCTGCTCGGCCCGCGCGGCTTCCTGATCGTGAAGGGCTTCCCGGGTCAGGAGAGCGATCTCTTCCGCAAGGAGCTGCGCCGCCGCTTCGCGGACGTGCACGAGGTCCGGCCCGAAGGGAAGCGCGCCACCTCGAAGGAGTTCTACTGGGTCTGTGCCCAGCGGAAACCGGCCTGAAGCGCGGCGCGGCCGCCCGACTCCAGGATCTCGCCGTGCGCGACCGTCACGCGCTCGAAGTCCCACGCGAGGATGCGGTCGAGCGACTGCCGCAGCGGCGCGCGGTCTTTCAGCACCGCGAAGCGGAAGATGCGCGACGGGCCGAAGCGGCCGTACGCGCCGTTCGCGCGCATGAACCAGCGCGTGACGAAGCTCGCCGACGCGCGCACGTTGAAGCACAGGTCGAGCGTGAGCAGCGTGCGGCTCGCGCGGTGGAAGAACACGAACTCCGACAGGCTCGGCGCGCCGCCCACGAGCACCTGGTCGAGGTCCGCGGCCCAGAGCTCGGGCGGCTCGTCGCCCAGCGTCTCGTCGACGCGCACCTCGCCGCCGAGCTTCTCGCGCAGCCCGGGCGTCGCGAACACGCGCGCCTGCGGATACGCGCGAATGCTGTCCGCCAGGAACAGGTGGTGCAGCAGGTTCGGCGCGACGAGCGCGCGCACCGGGCCCAGTTCGTCGATCGCGCGCCGCACGTCGTCGGACAGCGGCCCAGGCGTGTGCACGAGCACGCCGGTCGCGGTGGAGCTCGCGGATGCGCAGCGCGCTCATCCGGTCATGCTAGGCGTAGAATCGCGGCGATGGAAGAGCGCGAGATCGGACTGGCTTCGGGGCGCACGCGCGTCGTCCGCGACGGCGCGGGCCGCCCGTTCGTGTGGGCGCACGGCTTCACGTCGTCGATCGACGGCGAGAACCGCTGGGGCACCGACGCGCTGTTCCGCGGCCTGCCCGGGCTCGAGGTCGTGCGCTACGACGCGCGCGGCCACGGGCGCTCGGCGCCCGCGCGCGACGTCGACGGCCAGGCGTGGCCGGCGCTCGGGCGCGACCTGGTCGAGCTCGTGGGCGCGCTCGGCCTCGCCGAGCCGATCGCAGCCGGCGCGTCGATGGGCACCGCCACGAGCTTGTACGCCGCGCTCCTCGACCCCGGCGCGTTCAGCGCGCTCGTGCTCGTGGTGCCGCCGACCGCGTGGGAGACGCGCAAGGCGCAGGCCGACCTCTACCGCGGCGGCGCCGAGCTGGTCGAAGCGCGCGGCCTCGACGCCTACCTGGCGGCGGCGCGCGAGTCGTTCCGCGCCCGGCCGCTGCCTGGCTTCACCGACGCGATGCAGGAGACGATGCTCGCCGACCTGCGCGCCCTGGGTCCCGAGCGGCTCGCGCTGCTCCTCCGCGGCGCGGCCGCGAGCGACCTGCCCGAGCCTGCGCGGCTGCGCGCGCTCGACCTGCCGGCGCTCGTGATCGCCACGCGCGGCGATCCGGGACACCCGCTCTCGACGGCCGAGCGCCTGGTCGAGCTCTTGCCGCGCGCCGAGCTCGTGGTCGTCGACGACACCAGCCAGCTGCCGAGCGCACGCGAGAAGCTGGCCCGCTTCGCCGCGTCGGGCGCAGCGGCGGCTCCGCGCGGGCGCGGTTCGAGCCTCGGCATCGACGTCTACTCGCCCGACCGCTACGCGAACGGCGCCCCGTACGCGGACTTCGCGCTCCTGCGCCGCCACGACCCCGTGCATTGGCAACCTACACCCGATGGTGACGGCTACTGGGCGGTCACCAAGCACGCCGACGTGGTCGAAGTGTCGCGCGACCCGGAGACCTATTCCTCCGCGAAGGGCTTCGTCGTGATCGAGCCGCTGTCCGAGGCGCAGCTCGGCATGATGCGTTTCACGCTGCTCGGCATGGACCCGCCCGAGCACGGCCGCTACCGGCGCATGCTGCTCGGCTCGTTCACGCCGCGCATGGTCGCGGCGCTCGAGCCGCGCGTGCGCGAGATCTCGCGCGGCATCATGGCGAGTGCCGCGAAGCGCGGCGAAGTCGAGTTCGGCGAGGACATGGCCGGCGAGCTGCCGATGCAGGTGATCGGCGAGCTCCTCGGCGTTCCCGAGGCCGACCGCGCCAAGCTGCGCGCGTGGGCCGCCCAGCTCACGGGCTCGCAGGACGCCGAGCAGAACCCGGGCGGCGCCGAGGCCGCGCCCGCGGCGTCGATCGAGATGGCCATGTACGCGATCGGCCTGGCGCAGAGCCGGCGCGGCGCGACGGCGCACGATCTCACCAGCGTGGCGGTGAACGCCGAGATCGACGGGCACGTGATGACCGACGCCGAGTTCGGCGGCTTCTTCGTGCAGCTCGCCACCGCGGGCAACGACACCACGCGCAACCTGTTGTGCTCGGGCGTGCTGCTCTTGCTGCAGAATCCCGAGTCACTCGCCGCGTTGCGCGCCGATCCGGCGCTCATCCCGGGCGCGGTCGAGGAGATGCTGCGCTGCGAGAGCCCGCTGCACTACTTCCGCCGCACCGCCGTGCGCGACACCACGCTGCGCGGGCAGGCCATCCGCGCCGGCCAGCGCGTGGCGCTCTACTACGGCTCGGCGAACTACGACGAGGACGTCTTCCGCGACGCCGAGAAGTTCGACATCCGGCGCGCGCCGAACCCGCACCTGTCGTTCGGCATCGGCTCGCACTTCTGCCTGGGCGCGGCGCTGGCCCGGCTCGAGGCGCGCGTGTTCTTCGAAGAGCTGCTGGCCGCCTTCCCGCGCCTCGCGCTCGCCGGCGAGCCGCGCCGCCAGCGCTCGAACCTGAACAACGCGCTGAAGTCTCTGCCGCTCCGCCTCTACTCCGCGGCGTAGTCGGCGAGGAACTCGCGCTTCCAGTCGGCGAAGCGCCCGGCGACGATCGCGCTGCGCACGTCCGACATCATGCGCTGGTAGAAGCGCACGTTGTGGATCGCGCCGAGGATCGCTCCCAGGATCTCGTTCGCGGCGTACAGATGGTGCACGTACGCGCGCGTGAACGACGTGCACGCGTAGCAGTCGCAGCTCGTGTCGATCGGGTAGAAGTCGCGCCGGTAGCGGCGATTGTTCATGCGGATGCGGCCGCGCCGCGTGAACAGGGTGGCCGAGCGCGCGTAGCGCGTCGGGATCACGCAGTCGAACATGTCCATGCCGCGCTCGACCGACTCGAGGATGTCCTCGGGCAGGCCGACGCCCATCAGATACCGCGGCTTCTCCGCGGGCAAGAGCGGCGCCGTGAAGCCGACGATGCGCGAGAGCTCTTCGAGGCCTTCGCCGACGGAGACGCCGCCGATCGCGTAGCCGGGCGCCTCGAACTTCACGACCTCGCGCGCGCACAGCTCGCGCAGGTCGAGGTACGTCGAGCCCTGCACGATCGGGAAGAGCGCCTGCTCCGAGCCCGCGTGGGCGCGGCCGCAGCGCTCGAGCCAGCGCAGTGAGTTCTCGACGCCGCGGCGCGCCAGCTCGTGCGTCGCGGGGTACGGCGTGCACTCGTCGAACGCCATGATGATGTCGGCGCCGAGCGCGTGCTGGATCTCGATCGAGCGCTCCGGCGTGAGCATGACCTCCGAGCCGTCGACCTCGTTCTTGAAGCGCACGCCTTCGGCGGTGATCTCCTTGTGCTTCAGGCTGAACACCTGGAAGCCGCCCGAATCCGTGAGCACCGGGCCGTCCCACGACATGAACCTGTGCAGCCCGCCGGCGCGCTTCACGAGCTCGGGCCCGGGCCGCAACAGCAGGTGGTAGGTGTTGGCGAGCAGGATGCGCGCGCCGGTCGCGCGCACCTGCTCGGGCGTCATGGCGCGCACCGCCGCGTGCGTGCCGACGGGCATGAACACGGGCGTGTCGACCGGCCCGTGCGGCGTGTCGAGACGGCCGGCGCGGGCCGCGCTCGCGCGGTCCGCTGCCTCGAGGGCGAAGCGGATCACGACTCGCGGACGAAGTGCTTCGAGCGGCCGACCAGGCGCTCGGGCAGGATCCGCACCTTGCGCTCGGGATCGGCGACCGCGCGGCCGAGGCGCCATGCCTCGAGGCCCGTCGCGCGCAGCGCCGCGAGCGTGCGCTCCAGGTCGGCCTCCGCGACGACGACGGTGAAGCCGACGCCCATGTTGAACACGGTGTAGAGCTCGCCGGCGTCGAGCTCGCCGAGCTTCGCGATGAGCCGCATGACGGCGGGCGCGGGCGGCAGGAAGTCGATCTCGAAGCCGACGGGCGCCTCGACGCGCCGGATGTTCAGGAAGCCGTCGCCGGTGATGTGCGCGAGCGCGCGCGGGACGACGCCCGACTTCGCGAGCGCCTCGACCTGCGGCACGTAGATGCGCGTCGGCTGGAGCAGCGCGTCGCCGACGGTCTCGCCGAGCTCGGCGACGAACTCGTCGAGGCGGAACTTGCGCGCCAGCACCGCGCGCGCGAGCGACAGCCCGTTCGAGTGCACGCCGGAGGACGCCACGCCCACGAGCGCGTCGCCCGGCTGCACCTTCCCACCGTCGAGCAGCGCGCCGTCGGGCACGAGCCCGAGCGCCATGCCGGCGAGGTCGAGCCCCGATCCCTCGCGCGCGCCGCGCAGCATGTCGGGGATCTGCGCAGTCTCGCCGCCGACGATGGCGACGCCTGCCTGGCGCGCGCCCTCGCACAAGCCGCGGCCGAGCTGCCCGAACACCTCGGGGTCGCACTTCTCGACCGCGATGTAGTCGAGCATGGCGAGCGGCTTCGCACCCACGCACAGCAGGTCGTTCACGTTCATCGCCACGCAGTCGATGCCCACGGTGTCGTAGCGGCCCAGCGCCTGCGCGACGAGCAGCTTCGAGCCGACGCCGTCGGTGGTCAGCGCGAGGTGCAGCGGTCCCACTCGGATCACGGCCGCGAAGTGGCCGATGCCGATCTCGCTGGCCGCGCCGAGCGCGGCCGTGGGCGCGATTTCGAGCAAGAGGCGCGCGAGCGCGCGGTCCGCCTCGCTCGTGTCGACGCCGCTGCGCGCGTACTCGCTCACGTGTAGGGCGATTCGCCGCGGCTCTGGCGCAGGCGCGCGCGCCGGTTCTTCGAGCGCAGCTTCGCGCGGTGGCGCGCGCTCTTGCGGCGATTGCGATGGGTGAGCTTCGTGCGTTTCTTCATGGCGGGCGCGAGCTTACCGACCCCGCCAGCGGCGCACAACCGGCGCCTGCTCGCGCTCGGCCACGCGGGCGCGCAGCCGCCGGCGGCGCGCGGCGAGCTGTGCGGCGAGCCACTCGGGACCGCGCCGGGTGCTCCGCCGGCGGGCGCCCGCCCGGAAACGCGTGAACGCGCGGTAGGCCTCGCGCTCGTGCACCAGCTCGCGCGCGTAGAGCTCGATCACGATCGCGTCGTCGAGGAAGCCGAGCCCGGGCACTTCGTCGGCGATCAGGTCGTCGGGCTCGGTGAAGTACACGAGCGCGGCGCGCACCCGCTCGCGCACGCGGTCGGGCGGCCGCCAGTCGGCGTCTTCGACCAGGTCGATCAGCTCGACCAGCCCGGCGACGCGCTCCTCGACGAACGCCGGCGGCTGGAACTTGCGCAGCTCGGCGGCGCGTGCGCGCGCGGCCGCGGCGATCGATTCGAGCGGGCGCGCGGCGGCGCGCGCGCTGGCGTGCTCGGCGACGGCGCGCAGGTGCGCCAGATCCCGCGCGCAGAGGGTGAAGCGGACGGTGAGCCGGTCGGGGGGCGGCCGCACGAGATCCGGTTAGCATGGGGCCCGTGGTGCAGCCAGCGGGAAGCGCCGTTTGAGCGCGCGCGTGCGCGTGCGCACCGGCGTGCCCGCTGCGGCCCTCGCCGTGCTGGCCGAAGCTCGGCTCACCGTCGACGTCGGGCCGCTCGAGGTCGAGGACTGTGACGCACTTCTGTGTCTGCTGACGGACCGCATCGACGACGCGCTGCTCGCGCGCGGCAAGCGCCTGCGCATCGTCGCGAACATGGCCGTGGGCACCGACAACGTGGACCTGGCGGCGGCGCGCGCGCGCGGGATCGCCGTGTCGAACACGCCCGACGTGCTCACCGACGCCACGGCCGACCTGGCGTTCGCGCTCTTGCTCGCCGCCGCGCGCCGGCTCGCTTGGGGCGACCGCTACGTGCGCGGCGGCGGCTTCACGGGCTGGCAGCCCGAGCTCGGCCTGGGTCAGGACGTCACGGGCCGCACGCTCGGCATCGTCGGCCCGGGCCGTATCGGCCGCGCGGTCGCCGAGCGCGCGCGCGGCTTCCGCATGGCGGTGCTCGAGAGCGGCCGCGGGCGCGGCATGCCGCTCGACGAGCTGCTCGCATCGAGCGACTTCGTGTCGCTGCACGCGCCGCTCACGGCGGAGACGCGCCACTTGATCGGCGAGCGCGAGCTCGGTCTCATGCGGCCCCACGCCATCCTCGTCAATACCGCGCGAGGCGCGCTCGTCGACGAGGCCGCGCTCGTGCGCGCGCTGCGCGACGGCCGCCTCGCCGGCGCGGGCCTCGACGTCTTCGAGCGCGAGCCCGCGCTCGCGGCCGGCCTCGCCGAGCTGCCGCAGGTCGTGCTCGCCCCGCACGTCGGCAGCGCCACCTTCGCGACGCGCAACCGGATGGCCGAGATCGCCGCGCGCAACGTCGTCGCCGCGCTCGCCGGCCGCTCGATCCCGAACCGGGTGGTCTAGCTCGAAGCCGGCCAGCGGAGCTGGCGCGCCGTGGTGTAGCTCACCGCGGCGGTCGCGAGCTCGACCGCCATGGCGACGCCGACGTGCGGGTCGAAGCCGTCGAGCGCGATGCCGAAGAGCCGCCCCGCCACGATGCACACCATGATGAGCGCCACGGCCTCGAGGTAGCCGGGCTCGCTGCGCCACAGACCGAGCAGCACGAGCGCGCCCACCGCGAGGAACGCGCCGCCCGTGTCGCCGCGCATGTGACTCAGCGCAGCGGGCCCCGAGAGCGAGATGCCCTGCTCCGCACTCATCGCCTCGGGCTCGAACAGCCAGCGCAGCGCGAACGGCACCGCGAGCAGCAGACCGAGCAGCCCCGCTGCAATCCGGACGAGTCTCTGCACCATCCCGCCAGCCTACCCGAACCGCGCGGCGCGCGGAGGCGGCCCGCTAGAACAGGGGCTCGAGCTTGGCGGCGGTGCCGACCGCGTGCAGGCGCAGCCCCGTGGCGTCCGAGTCCGCGGCGCGGGCGAACGGGTCGAGGGTGACCTCGAGACCGACCACGGCGTTCGCACCGAGCAGGCGCGCCTTGTCGCGCAGCGACTCGAGCAGCTCGCGCTCCGCCTTCGTCCACGCCGACGAGCGGTCTTCGACCTGGTCGTCCTGCAGGAACAGCTCCGAGCTGATCGGGCCGAAGTACGCCGCCGCGCGCGTACCGCTCACCCACGGCGAGGTGTAGAGCTCGACGTCGTTCTCGGAGTTCAGGGGGATCTGCGACTGCGTCTCACCCACGGCGTTTGGTATCGGCGTCCGCGACGGCGGACTGTACGTAGATCGGTGTAACCCCGGCGTTGGTTGCGTGCGCAGCGCTCGGGTATTCTCGCCGCGCTTTCGGGGGGATTTCGGTTGCGAGCGAACCGCGCACGAATACGCAGCGCCCCGCCCGTTGCGCTCTTCTTGCGCGTGCTCTGCGTGGCGGCGCTGGCTGCATGTGGCGGCTCCGGGACGGGCGGGCCCGCCGCTTCGGACGCGGACCGCGGCGTCGCGCCCATCGTCGAGCGCGCCGAAGCCGCGAAAGCCAGCGGCGATCTCGACGCCGCGATCCATGGCTACGAAGAGGCGGCGAAGCGCACGCCGTGGAACAAGCAACTCACGAGCCAGCTCGTGGCGGCGTACGCCGAGCGCGCGGAGCGCGAGCGGCGCAAGCCCGGCGGCGCCGCGGGCCTGGCGCTGGCCGACGCCGACCTGCACGCCGCACACGCGCTCGCGCCGGACGACGCTGCGATCACGCGCAGCCTCGCCGCGATCCTGCTCGAGCGCGCCGCGTTCGAGGCCGACGACGCGCTGGCCGCGAAGCTGCGCGCCGAAGCAGCCGCGCTCGCGCCCGACCTGGCGGCGCAGCACCCCGACGTGCGCCTGCCCGTCGAGCGCCGCATCGATCTCGCCTACGACTTGATCGACCAGGGCAACCTGGCCGCCGGCATCGACCAGCTCGAGTCGCTCGTGCGCGAGTATCCGAAGAACCCGAAGGCGACCCGCCTCCTCGCGCAGGCGCTCGTGCGTCTCGGCGGCGAGCAGACCGAGACGCGCGACTACGACGGAGCGCACGCGAGCTACACGCGCGCGGTCGGGCTCTACGCGCTGCTCTTGCCGTGCGACGGCACGCGCTGTGACTCGGCCGAGCTCGAGCTCGCGCACCGCAACCGCATCCTCGGCGCGCTGTTTGCGCAGCGCGATGCCGAGGCGCGCGCGGCGCTGCGCGAAGCCGAGGCCGTGGGCCTGCACTTCGACGATCTGCGCCAGCAGTGGCCCGAGCTCTCGGAGTCCGCGCCCACGCCCTAGGGCCGCCGCCGGCCCGCGTGCCCGCCTGCTATGCTTCGCCCGTCTCACTCCACGGGAGGACGGCGATGGCCACGCACGGCGGAAAGCTCGCGGCACGGGCGCTCAAGCTCGCAGGCGTCGACTGCATCTTCACGCTCTCGGGCGGGCACATCATGCCGATCTACGACGGGGCCCTCGACGAGGGCATCCGCGTGATCGACGTGCGGCACGAGCAGGCGGCCGTGCACGCGGCCGACGCGTACAGCCGGCTGAACCCCGGCAAGATCGGCTGCGCGGTCGTCACCGCGGGCCCGGGCGTCACCGACGGCGTGACGGGGATCGCGAACGCGTGGCGCGCGAACAGCCCCATCCTCGTGATCGGCGGCCAGGGCCCGTTCTCGAACCTGCGCCGCGGCTCGCTGCAGGAGATGGACCACGTGTCGATGATCCGCCCTATCTCCAAGTGGGCGGACGCGTGCTACGACACGTCGCGCATCCCCGAGTACATCGAGCTCGCCGTGCGCCATGCGACGTCGGGAATCCCCGGCCCCGCGTTCCTCGAGATCCCGATGGACGTGCTGATGGGCCCGGGCGATTTCGCGAAGGCATGGTTCCCGAAGTTCCGCCCCGCGCCGCGCCAGGCGCCGGACCGCGCCGACGTGGTGGCCGCGCTCGAGCTCCTCGCCGGCGCCAAGCGCCCGATCATGATGGCGGGCACGAGCGTGAAGTGGTCGCAGGGCGGCCCGGCGCTGCGCCGCTTCGTCGAGGAGACCAAGCTGCCCACGTTCCTGAACGGCATGGGCCGCGGCCAGCTGCGCTTCGACGACCCGCAGTTCATGAACCGCTCGCGCAAGGAGGCGATGTCGAAGTGCGACGTGTTCGTGCTCGCCGGCTCGCCGCTCGACTTCCGGCTGCGCTTCGGCAAGGCGATCCCCGCCACCGCCAAGATCGTGCAGCTCGAGATGGAGAACACGCTCGTCGGGCAGAACCGCTCGGCCGACGCCGCGATCGTCGGCAACCTGGGCATCGCGTTCGAGTCGATGCTGCACATCATGAAGGAGGAGTCGCTGAAGCTCGACTTCACCGCGTGGCGCGACGAGCTGCGCGCGCTCGAGACCAAGATCGAGGCCGGCTTCCAGAGCGAGCTCGCTTCGGACGAAGTGCCGATCGACCCGCTGCGCATGTGCCGCGAGATCCGCGACTTCATCGACGAGGACACGATCCTGATCGGCGACGGCGGCGACATCGTCGCGCAGGCCGCGAAGGTGGTGCCCGTCATGAAGGAGAACTGCTGGATGGACCCGGGCCCGCTCGGGACGCTCGGCGTGGGCATGCCGTTCGCGCTGGCCGCGAAGGTGTCGTTCCCCGACAAGAAGGTGCTGATCATCTACGGCGACGGGTCATTCGGCTTGAACGGCTTCGAGTACGACACGGCGATCCGCTTCAAGCTGCCGATCGTCGGCATCGTCGGGAACGACGCCGCGTGGGGCCAGATGCTGCGCCCGCAGATCGGCATGTACGGCAAGGACCGCGCGGTCGCGACGTACCTCCAGTACACGCGCTACGACAAGGTCGTCGAGGCGCTCGGCGGCCACGGCGAGTTCTGCGAGCGGCCGGAGCAGATCCGCCCCGCGCTCGCGCGCGCGTTCGCGTCGGGCAAGCCCGCGCTCGTGAACGTGGTCATCCGCCGCGACGAGACGGAGCCCAAGGGCAGCACGTACGTCTAGCGGCGCGCCGCTCGAAGAGCCGGCCTGGGGCCCGGCGCGGCGCGACGTGCCGCCGGGCGGGCACCCGGTGGCGAACGAAGCGGCGCGCGCGCTGGCGGATGCGTCGGGCGTCGTCTTCGCGGGCGCGCGAATCGACGCGCTCGTGCGCTGCGAGGGGGTCGTCCTCACCACTCGCGAGCCACTCTTGACACTGTTTGGTGTCGCACAGGTGCGCCGCGCGCTGCGCGCGGGGAAGCTGGACGTCGCGCACGTGGTGTTCGCGCCGCCTTCGAAGCGCGCGATCCTGCTCGGACTGGCGCGGCTCGAGAACCGCGGCGCCGAGCCGCTGGCGGTCGAGTACACCGAGACCTGGGACGTCGCGGCCGGCGACTGGCGCGTCGCACCGGCGGCGTGCGAGCGGCGCTTCGCGGGCCACGTGTTCGCGCTCGCCGAGGCCTCGGACGCCACGCGCGCGCGCGCGCCCGAGGCCGCACCGTCGCGCGGGCTCGCGCTCGACGTGACCCTGGCCGTGCCCCCGCGCGCGCGCCGCCACCTGGCGTTCGCGTACGTCGCGCTGCCCGTCGAGGAGGCTCCCGGCGAGCTCGTCCGCGCCTGGCGCGGCGAGGTCGCCCGCGCGCTGGAGGCAATCGGCGCGTCGCGCCTGGGCGTGGCGGCCTACCGCGCGCTCGGCCGCTACCCTGCTCCCGCATGAAGCACCTTGCCGCCCTCGCGCTCGCCGCCGCTCTCCTCGCGCCCGCGCACGCGCGTGCCGCCGCGGAGAACAGCACCGAAATCGCCGCCGAGACCCAGCGCAACCTGCAGGAGGGCAGCTCGCGCGTCGCGAACTTCTGGTGGCTGCCGCCCGAGTACTGGATCCTCGTCGCGAAGGAGCTCGAGCTCCCCGCAGCCGAGCAGGAGAAGGTCCAGAAGATCTTCCGCGACTACTTGATCGTCGCCGCGGTCGACGTCGGCGTCGCCGACAAGAAAGCCGCGCCGAGCATGGCCTCGATCGCGCAGATCACCTCGCGCTGCAAGTTCACGCGCGACGGCCAGACGCTCGACGTGCTGCACGAGGTGAACCCCGAGGTCCAGAAGCTGGTGCCGACGCTCGTGTACCTGTTGCGCACCTCGCTCGGCCCGCTGGGCGAGGGTCTGCGACTCCTGCCGCTCGCCAACCTGGACACGAAGGGCAATCCCGTGCTGTCTGCGAGCACGCCGGGCGAGCTCGAGCTGCAGTTTCGCTTCAGCGACGACGGGCCGGTGCACGACGTGCGCTGGCACATGCCGCTCACCTCGGTGGTCGGCGTGCGCAAGTGTCCGAAGGGCGGCGAGCCGCTCGAGGCGAGCTGGACGTACTGCCCCTGGCACGGCGTGAAGCTCGAGCCGAAGCCCTAGCCGCGCGTTGGCTCGCGGCGTGACTTGGGACACCAAGGAGTCCGCTCTCTCGATCGATGAGTGAGCGATGCGCCGTCATCGGAAGCTCGCTTTGCTCGTCAGCGTCCTCTGCGCCGCGTGCGCCACGTACGCATCGATCGAGCCCACCTTCGCCGACGTCGGCCCGCTCCTGGACTGTTCGCTCGACGTGCGCGACACGCTCGCCCGCCGCTTCGACGACTATCGCCTGCACCCCGACCGCGAGGTCATGCTCACCGGCGAAGCCGGCGCGAGCCAGGTGCAGGTCGCCTCGCACGACTTCTTCGTGAGCTCGCTCGACGCGCAAACGCACTGGAGCACGCGCGCCTCCGTGTTCCTCTACAGCTCTCCCGAGCGCGCCGAGAGCGCCTTCCGCGACCACTGCCGGGTGTACGCCGACGGCTATCCGAAGGACGTTCTGCGCACGAGCGAGTCCGAGGACCGCCGCGCGTGCCTCACGCCGCTCGGCCTGCTGCACGACGACTCGGCCTGGGTGCAGTCCGCGGTCGTGCAGCGCGGTCCGATCGTGATCTCGCTGCTCGAGACGCGGCGCGGCTCCGCTCGCGACGCCACACCGTTCGCCGAGGTCGTCGCCGACGTCGCGCAGCGCATCTGCCGCCAGGACCGGCCGAAGGCCAAGAAGAGCCACGCCCGGCGCGGGCCGTAGGCTCGCTTACTCGCTCGACAGGGGCGCGAAGGCGAGGTCGAAGTCGACGGGGATCGCGGCCGAGAGCGACTCGTGGCCGCACACCGCCTTCAGCGCGGCGAGCTGAGCCTCCATGCCGAGGTCCTTCGCGGTCAGCACGACCGGCGCGGCGTTGCGCACGTGGAAGTGGTTCTGTGCGTCGCGCGACACCACCGCGGGAATCCGCAGCGCGAGCGAGCCGCCGTGCAGCGACAGGCTGCCCACGAGCTCGAGCTTCGCGCTCGTGCCGGGCGCAGGCAGCGCGTCGGGCGCCGGCAGGCCCGCGGTCTCGAAGCGCGCGACCGGGAACTTCGGCGCCTCGAAGAAGTGGCTGCGGATGTTCTCGTCGCGCGCGGGATTGCCCGTCTCCGCGGTGCCGAGCTTCACCTCGACCCAGCCCGAGTGCTTCGCCGAGTCGAAGGCGCCCTCCAGGCTCGAGAACGAGCCCGGCACGCCGACGGCGTCGTTCTTGATGCCCACGAAGTGGATCGCGGACTCCGCGGGCACGAGCCGCCACGTGCCCGACACCTCGGTGTGGAACCCGAGCCAGGGTGACTCGCACGCCGGCGCCGCAACGGCGACCGCCAGCAGCAGCGCCAGCGCGCGAGTGGGTCGCATCACGCGCTCGCCACGCACGCCTCGAGCGCGTCGAGGCCCTCGGCGAGATCGCGCTCGGGAATGTTGAGCGCAGGGAACAGCCGCAGCACGCGGTCGGCCGTCAGGTTCACGAGCACGCCGCGCTCGCGCATGGCCGCGTGCGCCGTGGCCGCGACCGCGGGGTCGCGCAGCACCACGCCGATGAGGAAGCCCAGCCCGCGCACCTGCTCGACCTTCTGCGCGTGCTTCTGCGCGAACGACGCCAGCCGCGCCAGCGTGTCCTTGCCGAGCATCGCCGCGCGCTCGACGAGCTTCTCGTTCTCGATCACGCGCATGACCGCGGCGCCGGCGCGGCACGCCAGCGGGTTGCCGGCGTACGTGCCGCCGTGGTCGCCCGGCTGGATCGCGGCCATGACTTCTTCCGTGGCCATGAAGCCGGCAAGCGGGAAGCCGCCGCCGATGCCCTTCCCGAAGGTGAGCACGTCGGGCACGACGCCGGCGTGCTCGCACGCGAACCAGCGGCCGGTGCGGCCGATGCAGGTCTGCACCTCGTCGGCGATGAGCAGCGCGCCGACCGCGTGACACGCGTCCGCGACGCGCTTCAGGTAGTCGGTTGCCGGCACCACCACGCCGCCCTCGCCCTGCACCGGCTCGACGATCATCGCCGCGAACTCGGGCGTAAGCGCCGCGCGCACCGCGTCGACGTCACCGAACGGCACGAACGTCGCTTCGCGCACGATGTGCTGCCAGGGACCGCGGTACTTGTCCTGGCCCAGGCAGCCCATCACGCCGAGCGTGCGCCCGTGGAAGCTGTTGAACGTGGACAGGAAGCGCGCGCGGCCGGTCTTGCGCGCGGTGAGCTTCAGGGCGCCCTCGTTCGCCTCGGCGCCGCTCGACGTGAAGAACGAGCGCTTGAGCCCCGCGGGCGCGAGGCGCGCGAGGCGCTCGGCCAGCTCGAGCTGCGGCTTGGTGTAGACCAGGTTCGTGGTCTGCATGAGCGTGCGCGCCTGATCGGCGATGGCGTCGGCGAGCGCGGGATGGCAGTGACCGATGGAAGTCACTCCCCAGCCCGCGGTCAGGTCGACGTACTCCTTGCCGTCGACGTCCCACACGCGCGAGCCCTGGCCGCGCTCCAGCGCCACGGGCCAGCGGCGCACCGCGGGCATGAAGACGGCTTTCTCTCGGGCGACCAGCTGATCGTACTTCGCGGACATGATTCACCTCTCGAATGCGATGTTTCCGAATGCGGTGTTCGGGCGACGCGGTCTACGGCACTGGGATGGTCCCGCCGGACGGCGTCGATCGCGAGGCGAATCTATCCGCGCCGGTGGGACCCGGTACGGGTGCGACGCAGCTGGTCGACGGCGACGGACATCGGACGCGCAGAATGCGGCACGCGAAAAGGCGTGTCAATCTCGGCGCGTGCGCATCCTGGCTCTGACGCCGCGCCTGCCGTATCCGCCCGTGGGGGGCGACAAGCTCCGCGCGTTCGAGTTCATCGCGCGCCTGGCGACGCGGCACGAAGTTCAGCTGCTGTCGTTCGTGGAGAGCGCCGGCGAGAACGCGCACGCCCACGAGCTCGCGCGCCGACACCCGGCGGTGTCGGTCGAGACGGTCGTACAGACGCCGTGGCGCTCGCGGCTGCACGCTTTGGCCGGTCTCGCTTCGCGCGAGCCGCTGCAGGTGCACTACTACCGCTCGGCGCGCATGCGCCGGCTCGTTGCGGAGAGGCTCGCGGGCGGCCGCTTCGACGCGGTGTACGTGCACCTCTTGCGCATGGCGCAGTACGTGGAGCGCGAGACGCGCGTGCGCCGCGTGCTCGACATCACGGACGCCGTGTCGCTGCTCTACGGGCGCGCACGCGCGATGCGGCGAGACGTCTTCCGCGCCGTGTTCGCGGTCGAGGTCGCGCGTCTGCGCGGCTACGAGGCGCGGCTCGTGCGCGCGTTCGACGCGACGGCGGTGATCTCGGACGTCGACCGCGACGTGCTGGCCGCGAACGGCGCGCCCAAGGAACGGATGGCGCTCGTGAACAACGGCGTCGACCGCGCGTTCTTCGCGCCGAAGTCCGAGAGCTTCGACCCACACCGATTGGTGTTCGTGGGAAACCTGGCGAGCTTCGCGAACTCCGACGCCGCGCTCTTCATGCTGCGCGAGATCTTCCCCGCCGTGCGCGCCGAGGAGAAGGGCGCCGTGCTCGACGTGGTCGGCGTGAACCCGCCTCCGGCCGTCTGCGCCTTCCATGGTGCGGGCGGGGTGAACGTGACCGGAGCGGTTCCCGACGTGCGACCGTTCGTCGAGCGCGCCGCGCTGAGCCTGTGCCCGGTTCGGGTCGCGGGAGGCGTGCAGAACAAGATCCTCGAGTCACTCGCGCTCGGCGTACCCGTCGTCACCACCCCCGAGGGCTTCGAGGGCCTGGGGGCGCGCGGTGAGGACGACGGCGTATGCGTGGCCGAAGGCGCCGAGGCGCTGGCGCGCGCGGCGGTAGCCCTGCTGCGCGAGCCCGCGCGCCGGCGCGAGCTCGGCCGGCGCGGCGCGGAGTTCATCGCGCGCCACTACGACTGGGACCGCCAGGTCGCCGCGCTCGAGGCGCTGCTGCGCGGCTAGCGCGCCGCCAGCGTCTCGACTTCGGCCAGCTCGGCGATCTCGTGCGCCGGCGCGGGTCCCGCGTAGGCGCGAAGCGCGGCGGCCCGGTCGCGCACGCGGCGCGTGAGCCAGGCCGTGCGGATGCCGAGCGCGGCCGCGCCGGCGACGTCGGCGGCGAGGTCGTCGCCGACGTGCAGCGCCGCTTCGGGCCCGACGTCGAGCGCGTCGAGCGCCGCGCGGAAGATCTCGGCGCGCGGCTTGCGCAGGCCCACGTCCATCGAGATGACCACGGCGTCGAAGTGGCGCAAGAGCCCGGCGTCCTCGAGCACCAGGCGCGCGGTGTCGCTGTGCGTGAAGTTCGAGCACACGGCGAGCTTCGCGCCGGGGTGCAGCCGCGCGAGCACCTCGGCGTGGCCGGCGAGGAACGTCACGTTGCGGCGGATCTCGGCCATGTGCACCCGCGTCAGCTCCTGCGCCATCGCCTCGTCCGGCTTCGCGATCACGCGGCCCAGCGCGCGAAAGCGCTCCACCGTGGGGAACTCGCGGTGCTCGCGCTGCACGGCGTCGCGCTGCTCGCGGTCGATCTTGCCGAGCGTCGCCGCGAAGCTCTCGAAATCGAGTCCGTGCCAGTGCACACTCGCCGCGTGAAGCAGGCCAAACGTCGACGGCACGCGCCGGCCGCCGAGCTCGACCTTCGGCAGGCGGTCCATGTGGATGTCGACCAGGGTGTCGAACAGATCGAAGAGCACGGCGCGAACGGGCACGCGGCGCAGGATAGGCGCGTCGGCACCATCGTAAAGGGCGAGAACCTGGCGGCGCTGCGCGCGCTGCCCGACGCGCTCGCGGCGCTGGTGTACGTCGACCCGCCGTTCAACACCGGCCGCACGCAGCGCCGCACACGCATCCGCACGCAGCGCGCCGCCGCGGGCTCCGGGGACCGCACGGGCTTCGGGGGGCGCCGCTACGCGACCGAGGTCCTCGGCAGGTCCGAATTCGCCGACCGCTTCGACGACCTGCCCGCGTATCTCGAGCCGCGGCTCCGCGAAGCGCACCGCGTGCTGCGGAGCGACGGCTCGCTCTTCGTGCACCTGGACCCGCGCGAGTCACACTACGTGAAGGTGCTGCTCGACCGGATCTTCGGCCGCGCTTCGTTCATGAACGAGATCGTCTGGGCCTACGACTACGGCGCGCGAACGAAGACGCGCTGGCCCGCGAAGCACGACACCATTCTGTGGTACGCGAAAGATCCTTCGCGCTACGCGTTCGACTACGGCGCGATGGAGCGCATCCCGTACGCCGCGCCCGGGCTGGTCGGGCCCGAGAAGGCCGCGCGCGGCAAGACGCCCACCGACGTGTGGTGGCACACGATCGTGCCCACGAACGGGCGCGAGCGCACCGGCTACGCCACGCAGAAGCCGCTGGGCATCGTGTCGCGCATCGTGGCCGTGCACTCGCGGCCCGGCGACCTCGTGCTCGACTTCTTCGCCGGCAGCGGCACCACCGGCGAGGCCGCCGCCCGCCTCGGCCGCGAGTTCCTGCTGGTCGATTCCAGCGCCGAGGCCGTGCGCGTGATGCAGAGGCGCCTCGCCGCCTGGGCGCCCCGAACTCTGACGCTGCGTCAGTTTGTCGGGCCGCGGAGACCGGTGTTAGCCTCCCCGGCGTGAGCGAGCCCCCCCGCGCCGAGCTCCTGGAGCGCATCCGCAAGGCGGTCGATTCCGAGCCGCTGCCGCGCGACGCCGCCGTGGCGGCGATGGCTCTGCTCGAGCGCGCGCCCGAGGCGCTCCTCGAGCCGCTCCTCGAAGCCGCACAGGAGGCCGGCCGCCGCGGCCACGGCAACGTGATCTCCGTGTCGCGGAACGTGTTCATCCCCCTCACCAATCTGTGTCGCGACCGCTGCGCGTACTGCACGTTCGCGGTCGAGCCCGACTCGCCGCGCGCGAAGACGTGGCTCTTGCGCGAGGTGCGCGACACGTCGCGCCGCGCGTTTGTTTCCGGCTGCCGGGAGGCGCTGTTCTGTCTGGGCGACAAGCCGGAGATCGCGTACCGCGGCTATCGCGCCTGGCTGCACGAGCGCGGCTACGCGCGCACCAGCGAGTATCTCGCCGACGCTTGCGCCGCGTCGCTCGACGAAGGCCTGTTCCCGCATTCCAACGCCGGCATCCTGTCGCGCGAGGAATTGCTCGCGCTGCGCCCGCACAACGCCAGCATGGGGCTCATGCTCGAGACGACGAGCGCGCGCCTGCGCGAGCGGGGCCAGGCGCACCACCACGCGCCCGACAAGGAGCCGCGCCTGCGCCTCGACACGACGCGCGCCGCGGGCGAGCTGCGCATCCCGTTCACGAGCGGGATCCTCGTGGGCATCGGCGAAACCGCCGAGGAGCGCGTCGACACGCTCTTCGCGATCCGCGCGCTCCACGAGGAAGGCGGCCACATCCAGGAAGTCATCGTGCAGAACTTCCATCCCAAGCCCGGCACGCCCATGGCGCACGTGCCGATGCCGAGCGACGAGCTCATGGCCGGCACGACGGCGCTCGCGCGGCTCGTGCTCGGCCCCGCGATGAACCTGCAGGCGCCGCCGAACCTGTCGCCGACCTCGCTCGAGCTCTTGATCCGCGCGGGCATCAACGACTGGGGCGGCGTCTCGCCGCTCACGATCGACTTCATCAATCCCGAAGCGCCGTGGCCCGAGCTCGACGAGCTGCGGGCGCGCACCGAAGCCGCCGGCTACGAGCTGCGCGACCGCCTCTGCGTGTATCCCGAGTTCATCGCGGAGCGCCCGGAGTTCTTCGCGACCGACATGTTGCACCGGCTGCGCGCCGCCACCGACGCGGCGGGCTGGCCCGTTCCCGCCAAAGGAGCCCCGCATGCCCTCTCTGTCTGACGCCATCCTCCGCGGCACGAGCCTTCCGGTGCGCGCCGTCCTCGAGCGCGCGCTCGAAGGCCGCGAGCTCGCGCGCGCCGACGCCGAGGTGCTGCTCGGCGCGCTCGGCCGCGACCTGCAGGCGCTCTGCGCCGTCGCCGACGCCGCGCGCTTCGACGACGTGGGCGACGAGGTGTCCTACGTCGTCTGCCGCAACATCAACTTCACCAACATCTGTTACGTCGGCTGCAGCTTCTGCGGCTTCGCGCGCCACAAGCACGAAGAGGACGCGTACGACCGCGGGCTCGACGACATCCTGGCGCGCTGTCACGAAGCGGTGTCGCGCGGCGCCTCCGAGGTGTGCATCCAGGGCGGCATCCACCCGAACAAGGACGGCTTCTGGTACCGCGACATCGTGCGCGCGATCAAGGCCGAGCTGCCCGACCTGCACATCCACGCGTTCTCGCCCGAGGAGATCCACTTCGCCTCGCAGCGCGTCGGCGACATGAGCTTGAGCGACTACCTCGTCATGCTGCGGGACGAGGGGCTGGGCACGATTCCGGGCACTGCCGCCGAGATCCTCGACGACGAAGTCCGCAAGATCCTGTCGCCGCGCAAGCTCATGACGGAGCGCTGGCAGGAGATCGTCACCACCGCACACGAGGTCGGGCTCCGCTCGTCGTCGACGCTCATGTACGGGCACATCGAGACGCCGCGCCACGTGTCGAGTCACCTCGAGCGGCTGCGCAACATCCAGAAGCGCACGGGCGGCTTCACGGAGTTCGTGCCGCTCGGCTTCATCCACCACAAGACGCGCCTCTACAACGAGCAGGGCTCGCGCGCCGGCGCGTCGATGCCCGAGGACCTGCGGCTCATCGCGGTCGCGCGCCTGTTCCTGCGGCCGCACATCGTGAACGTGCAGATCTCCTGGGTGAAGATGGGGCTGAAGCTCGGCCAGGTCGCCCTCATGTCGGGCGCGAACGACTTCGGCGGCACTCTGATGGAGGAGTCGATCTCGAAGGCCGCGGGCTCCGAGCACGGCGACCACGTCGAGGTCGAGACGATCGAGCGGCTCATCCGCGAGATCGGCCGCGAGCCGTACGAGCGCACCACCACGTACGGGCGTCGCGCGAAGGCGGCGGGCGAGCGCGCGCTCGAGCTCCAGCTCGCGCCCGCCCGGGGCGAGCGCCCTGGCTTCGCACTGCCGAGCGGCTACTAGTCGCCCTAAAGCGGCGCGCGGCGACGCGTCGATGAGCTGCGCATGAGGCGAGTGCTGGTCACGGGCGGCTGTGGTTTCATCGGCTCGCACTTCGTGCGCATGCTGCTCGCCGAGGAGCCCGACGCCCGCGTCGTGAACCTCGACGCGCTGACCTACGCGGGCAACCTGGCCAACCTGGCCGACTGCGCCAGCTCGTCGAGCTACCGCTTCGTGCGCGGCGACATCCGCGACGAGAAGGCGGTGCGCGAGCTCGTCGCCGACGCCGACTGGATCGTGAACTTCGCGGCCGAGTCGCACGTCGACCGCTCGACGAAGGCGCGCGCCGGCGAGTTCATCGAGACGAACGTCTTCGGTGTGTACGTGCTGCTCGACGCCGTGCGCCAGGTGAACCGGCGCGCGCGCTTCCTGCAGGTGGGCACCGACGAGGTGTACGGCGACGTGCCGTTCCCCGAGTTCCCGCACGAGGGCGCGAGGCTCGAGCCGTCGAGCCCGTACTCCGCCGCGAAGGCGGGCGCCGACCACATCGCCCTGGCGTTCCACCGCACGCACGACATGGACGTGCTCGTGTCGCGCTGCACGAACAACTACGGGCCGTTCCAGTACCCCGAGAAGGTCATCCCCGTGTTCATCACGAACGCGCTCGACGACGAGCCGCTGCCGCTCTACGACGGCGGCACGCAGATCCGCGACTGGCTGCGCGTCGAGGACCACTGCCGCGCGCTGCTCACCGTGCTGCGCCGCGGCACCTCGGGCGAGATCTACAACGTGGGCGCAAACCAGACTCCCGAGGTCACGAACCGCGAGCTCACCGCGATGATCCTCCAGTGTCTCGAGAAGCCCGACTCACTCATCCGGCCCGTGTCGGGTCTCCGCCCCGGCCACGACCAGCGTTACGCCGTCGACACGTCGAAGCTCCGCGCGCTCGGCTGGTCGCCCGAGCTCGACCTGCGCGCGGGCATCGAGAAGACGGCGGCATGGTACGCCGCGCGGCGCGATTGGTGGGAGCCGATCAAGTCCGGCGAGTACCGGGAGTTCTACCAGAAACACTACGGGAACTCGGTGGGGCGCTGATCCGCGCGGCGAGCGCCTCGAGCTCGTAGCGCACCTGCGGCCGCTCGACGATGCGGCGCTCCACGGCGTCGATCGCGTACATGACGCTCGTGTGGTCGCGCGCGAACGCACGGCCGATGTCCGCGAGCGACGCGTCCGTGTAGCGCCGCGCCAGGTACATCGCGAGCTGGCGCGGCCGCACGAACACCTGCTTGCGCGAGCGGCTGCGCAGCGCATCGGGCTCGAGCGCGAACGCG
>Ga0335077_10000320_pt1 | contig 51651 bp, 57 predicted proteins | sample Lox_Sample_31_FD_207151 | JGI IMG/M metagenome (GOLD analysis project Ga0335077, IMG submission 207151) | Soil microbial communities from Loxahatchee National Wildlife Refuge, Florida, United States - Lox_Sample_3.1 | ecosystem: Environmental > Terrestrial > Soil > Wetlands | place: USA... | reverse complement strand
CTCCGTCGCGCCATATCCGTACCGCGCAAACGAGTTGGCATCCGACGCCGTGTTGTTATGAATGAAACGCAGGTTGAATCCCGTAGTGATCGTGTGCTTGCCCTTAATCCAGGTGAGATCGTCAGTGGGGTTGAGCGTCGGCAAACGCTGGCCGATGGGACGCGCATACGGGTTCTGCAAGGGGTCGAGAGCCGTCTGGAATAATGCGGGTCCGGTGACCCCCGAAAACGCCTGGCCGAAGCGCGTATATCCGAAATTGAAAACATTGATCAGGTTCGGCTTCAGGATAGCCGTGTACTGTGCTGCCAGGCCCTTGCTGTTGTCGCGCAGCGTGGAAGCAGGCGCCTGCCCCGGAAATTGCGCCAGAATCTGATCATCCGTATTGTCAGCCAGCGTTCCACGAACGCTGACCGTGTGCTTGCCCGCGGAATCAATGTGGAAATCCATCTTCCCGACGATGGCTCGATCGTTGCGATGGCTCGGCGCGTTAAAACGGAAGCCGCTGAAATTGAGCCCGCCATCCTCGCCGAACGTCGGGTCATTGCCTGCGGGATACGCATTCAAAACCTTGAGCATGTTCGCATTCACGCCCTGGTGCAGCAGATCTACCTGCTGGATTTCCGCGGGCGTTAGCGACTGCGTAGAACCGTCCGCCAATTGGAAGGTAAGAATGCCCTGGCGCATGGTGTCCGAAGGCACCGCGCGGGCCACTGCAACGCCGCTGGCGTCGGTTCGCTCCTCATAGTTGAAGAAGTAAAACACCCGGTCGCGAACAATCTTCCCGCCCGCGGAGGCGCCGAACTGGTTGCGCACCAGCGGCTCTCGCGGCACACCCGAGCGATTGTTGAACCACGTGTTGGCCGCGGTATCCGTGTTGCGGTTGAATTCGTAGAGCGAGCCGTGAAACTGGTTCGATCCGCTTTTGGTGATGAGCGCCACCTGGCCGCCCGATGACCTCCCCTGGTTCGGACCCTCGCCGGCCACCGTCACACGAAATTCCTGCACCGAATCCAGAGGAATCGGCAGCACCGCGTTGAATCCGGAATTGATCACGGCGCCGTTCGCGTTGGAACCCTGAAAACCGCCGGTGAAGGTGTTGCTATTCTGCACCTGGAGGCCGGAATTCTGGTTGTTGTTCACGTCGGCGCCGTCCAGCGTGATGTTGTTCTGATCGCGCCGCGCGCCCATCACTTCGCCCGTCGGTGTCACCCCCGGTTGCAGGCTGAGCAGTTCGACGACGTTGCGCGTTTCCAGCGGCAACTGCCGGACCTGCCTCTCCGAAAACGGATTGCCGACCGACGCGTCCACTGTGTTCGTGGCGGCGGCCTCAGCAGTCACATTCACGGTTTCCGTAGCATTGCCAATCTCCAGGCGGAGGTCGAGCGTGGCCGGTGTATTCACCAGGAGGTTGATGTTGCTTCGCGTGACCGTCGAAAATCCCGGCTTCTCCACTTTCAGCGCGTAAGTTCCGGGCTGCATTTGCAGAAATGCGTAGTCGCCCACGGCATCCGTCACCACTTGCCGCACAGTTCCTTTTTCCGTGTCGGTCAGCGTTACAACGGCCCCCGGAATGACCGCGCCCTGGGCGTCGGTGATCGTGCCACGCAGTGAGGTCGTTGACTGTGAATAACCCATCCACGCGGTGGCCAGCAGAATACTTAGCAGAAATACAACACGTCGGTAGCGCATCGCGCTCATCTTTTCTTCTCCTGTGAAGTGGAAATCAGCGAGGAGGAACGGGCTCGCTTAGGCGCCCTGAATCACGATGCCGCAGGTCGGAGCGGCCGCGACTCGGCGGGGAGTCGCTGTGGCGCAACGGGCTCGGGGACAGAGAACCCGCTTTAATTCAGTTCCAAATAGTACTGACACACCTCCCCGGCCCATTTGCTCCCGTGAATCCGAGGAGTATAATAGGGCGCGGTTATTGTCTTCCACGTTGGAGGCAACCGATGCGCCCCGTTATTTGCGCACTGTTCGCTGTTATTGCGTCAGCCTGCACCGCCTTCGCGACGGCGAGGGTAACGCTTGTCCTTCAGTTCGAAGCCCAGCATTCTGAGTCCTCCGTCAACGAAATGAAACGGGAACTCCAGAACCTCATGCGAAGTTCCGGGGTCGAGCTGAACTGGCGGAACCTCAATGACGTCTCCGCTTCGGATACCTTCCCCAGCGTCGTGGTTGTCACCTTCCATGGAACTTGCGCTGCAGAGCCCCTGACAGCCCCCTTGCCCAGCGAACCCGTCGTCTTGGCCTACGCTCACATCTCGAATGGTACTGTGATTCCGTTCGCCGACGTGGAATGCGACCGCATCCGCAGCTCTCTCACATCGACTCCCGGCGCCCGCAACGAATTGCTTTTCGGGCGTGCTCTGGGACGGGTTTTGGGGCACGAACTCCATCACATCATCGACCGGACCCGCGCCCATACACAGCACGGAATCTCGCGTAAATCATTGTCTGCGCGGGATTTAACCGCTGATCGCATCTAAAGCTTTCCCCTAAAGTGCCGGTGCCTGAAACCCGGCTCACTGCTTAAGTTAAGACATCGCTCCCGCAAAACCAAATCGATTGTTTAGATCACCGGCAGAAGGTTTTTTTATTGCAGCTCCGTGAACCGGGTATCTGGACCATCCAAATTTTCTATTGGACGTAACCGGAATTCCCACACTACGCTCGGTTATGGGACCCATGGATTCACAAATCGATCTGTTGCATCAGACCAGCAAGATTGTCAGCTCTGGATTGACCTTGGATGAAATGCTGAAGGAGTTGATCCGGCTCGCCGTCCAGGTCACGGTCTGCGACGCCTGTCTTGTGTACCTGGCGGAACCGGAGGGAGAAATCGTCCTGCGGGCTTCGCAGTTGCCCCACACCCGTGAAATCGGGAGCATTCGGATGAGACTTGGCGAGGGCATCACCGGCTGGGTGGTCGAGCATAAATCGGTGGTCGCGCTTTCCGCCAAGGCCTCGGCGGACAGGCGCTTCAAAAACTTTCCCGCGCTTGTAGAGGACACCTTTGAGGCTTTCCTTTCCGTGCCTTTGGTGACAGGCGGGGATGTGATTGGCGTCATCAACATTCATCATCGGAAACCGCACGCCCACGCGCCCGAGCAGATTGCGCTGATGTCCTTCATGGGCGAGCAGATGGGCGGGGCCATCGCGCGGTCACGCGCCTTTGATGAGAACCTCCGCCTGCAAGAAGAAACGCTCGAAATGAAGCGCCAGTTAGAAGTGCGGAAGCTTGTGGAACGCGCCAAAGGGATTTTGCAATCGAAGTATAACCTGAGCGAAGAGGAAGCCTACCTGCGGCTTCGCGGCGAAAGCCGCCGTCTTCGCCGGCCCATGCGCGACCTGGCGGAAGCCATTATCCTGGCCGAAGGTATCGGCGCGGGCGATGCTCCGCCGATGGTTCCGGCCCCGGATCTTGCCTCACCGGCGTCGCCCGGCTTTTGACAGCACACGCCTTGCGAGAACAGAAAGCTGAATATATCGGTCGAGTCGCCGATGCTTTGCGTCACGGAACGCCCGCCCGAATGTCCTGCTGTGAGTTCGTAACGAAGCAGGACCCGCCGGTCCGAACCTGTGCTCGCCTGTAGCAGCGCCGCCATCTTAGGCGCGTGCAAAGGAGCCACGCGCGTATCTCCATCCCCGGTCATGCCCGGATACTTCGTGCCGGGCTTCACATGCTGGTACGGCGAGTACGCGTATAGCCACTTGAATTGATCCGGGTCCTTCGCCGATCCGTACTCCGACACCCAGAATTGTGCCTCCATGAACGGCAGGTACACCGGCGGCGAGAGCGCGTAATCGACACCATAACATAACGCGCATAGCCGGCTTGCGATGCGTCGATCAATGGCGGTGCGGTCTGCAAAGGGCGGGAGCGGGCGTAGGATGGGCCGCAGGGCGCCAATTTCGCTGTCAGGATCTAGCTGGACGAGCGTGCTCGGGCACTACAGAGTTGCAGCTTCAGACGTGAATTTCCCGAGTTCGGCTGCGAGATGAGCCAGGGAATCGCGGCAGGCAGTGAAGTCTCCGGCCGCGGCACTGTGTTCGATCTGTTTTAACAGAGCCGCCATGGAGACTGCACCCACGTTTGCGCAAGCGCCTTTGACATAGTGGGCCAGGCGCGCGCAGCACGTGCCGTCTCTGCGCTCGATCGCATCGCGAAGCGCGGAGATCTGCTGGTTCGCGTCATCGATGAGCGCCGTCACCAGTTCCCGCATCAGCTCCGAATCTTCCATACACACATTCCGCAACTGATTTAGATCGAAGATGATGTCTGTCTGGTTCACCATGGACGGCGATTCCTCCCGCTACCGGAGTATCGACAGAAGGGCGCCGGTCGCGCTATGAGTGAAAAGCCTTACATTGTACTAGGGTGAACCCAACCAAAATTGCTGCAACAAAAAATCTGCGTGAGGTTAAGGCTTCGGGAGGATGCTTTGGATCTGATTGTCGAGATCCCGGGCCTCGGCTTTGCGTTTCGTCTTCCGCAACATCGCAGTGAAGTGATTCAACCCCTCGACGATTTCGGCGTTTTTCTGTTCGGGGTTCTCGCGCACAATTGCCAGGACCTGGCGATAGTAGGGCTCAGCCTTCGCGTAACGGCCATCGATCCGGTAGGCTTCCGCCAGGTTCGTTAACGCGATGGCCAGGCACGGGTCATCCGGCTGACGTGAACTTTTCCAGGACGGGGATGGCGTTCTGGAGCAGCGCCTCCGCCTCGGTGTTGCGCCGCTGAGCCAGAGCCTCGCCATACCGGCTTGCGCTATGGCTCCGAGTGGTAGGTCACGGCGATGTTGGTCAGTATGACTCCGGTGGCAAGGTCGTCTGGCCCGAATGTCTTCTCGGTGATGCTGAGCGAGCATTCAAATGCCGATCGGGTCCCGACGTAATCATGCTGCATCGCACGGAAACCACCCAAACGAAGGAGCACGCTGGCGACGGCGGGATGATCCGCTCCGAGCTGTTCCGCCGCCTGCGCCGCGGCGGCGAAGGCCTGATCGCCTCGGCCAAATGCCCGGCGTTCTGAAACTGGACCCCTTGATCTACATAACTTTCGGAGGAGAAAGATCCTGCGCCATGGTAATGCCGATGCTCGATGAGGGATCTAGTTCGGCGAATCGAGAATGTAGCCTTGGGTGCCAATGAGCCGCAATCACACCGGTCCGATTCAGACCAGTAGTCGGAAGTGCCCCAATGACGATTCCCTCGCTGAGTGTGGCTTACCAGTTCGTCAGCGAACCATCGGGCCGATGGAATAGGGGAATGGGGCGGCTGGGTTCGCTGACTTCCAGCACCATTTGCAGCGGCTTGGGGTCAAACTCCACACCCAGGCCCGGGCGGCGATTGGGCCAGATCTTTCCATTGCGAAAGTCGTAACTCGCAGGCAAGTGGGGTTCGGGGCTGGGACCGGCGCCTACCATCTCCATCAGAACGGGACCGGAAAAGGTAAAGGCGACCTGGGCGACCGCGGCTTCGGCCACCGGTCCGGTGAAGTGCGGGATCAAACCGACGTAGTGCGTTTCGCAAAGAGCCGCGATCTTTTTGTATTCGGTGATGCCGCCGACGTTAGGAAGCGTGACGCGCGCGTAGTCGATAAGGCGTTGTTCGACCAGGCGGTTCACATCCCAGCGGTCGCCGAACTGCTCGCCCACGGCGATGGGCACTTTCACCTGCGGGCGCAGCTCGCGGTAGACGTCGGTGTTCTCGGAGCGGAGCAGGTCTTCGCAGAAATAGGGCTCGAGCGGTTCGATCAGGGTGCTGAGCCGGATGGCATCCGGCAAGTCGAGGCGGGTGTGATAATCGATGGCCCAATCGCCGTCCTTTCCTACGCCCTCGCGGATTTGCACGCATTCCTCGTAGGTTTTGCGCACCATCTGGTGGGAGTTGAAGGTGACGCCGTCAGGCGGCTCGGCAACGGAAGTGCGAAAGGCGCGGAAACCGGTTTCAACACAGGCCTGTGCGGTCTCTTTCAGGCTGCCTTTTTCCGGGAAACCGGTGGAATAGCATTCGATGTGATCGCGCGCCTGGCCACCGAACAGCTCATAAACCGGCACGCCAAGCGCTTTGCCCTTGATATCCCAGAGCGCCAGATCGAGCGCGCCGACCGCGTGCAGTTTCTCCCTTCCCGCGGGATAGAAGCGGCCGCGGTAGACCAGTTGCCAGAGGTGGTCGATTTTCGAGGGATCGTCACCGATCAGCATGGAAGCGCACTCGGCGATCGTGTCGTGCGATCCTCCTTCGCCGATGCCGGTGATGCCTGCATCCGTTTCCACCGTCACGATGTCGAAACTTTGATTGAACATGGGGCGTGAGCGGGGATTCTGGTAAAAGCGAATGCGTTTGATCTTCATTTTGGCGAGATCGGCGTGCAGTTCAGGCGGGCGGATGAGCGCGGTGGCGGCTCCGGCGGCAAGGGAAGAGAGAAACGTTCGGCGTTGCATGTGGGAAACGATATCAAATTCAATTGGGCCCGAGCGCGACGAGCCAACCGGCCGTGGAAGAGCTGAATTTAACACTTCGCACCGTGAACACTGTTGGGAGCGTGTGGCGCCGGTTCACATGATGTCTTCGGCACGGGATTCATTTCAAACGGATAGCTCTGTGGCCTTCGGTTTGCTTTGGTCGGAGAGGAAACGTGCTGACCAAATCAAATCACACTACCGGGGCTCATGCGTCCAATTCGTCTTGTCACCATCCCTGTTGTTGCTACAGCTATTTTCGGAGCGCCGCAGGCCGCTCGCGGACAGAGTATGTCCGCGGGGGTTGTCGCAGGCGCTGGCTTGACCGAGGATTTCCAAAACCAGTTCTTTTCCGGCTTTGGTGGTCCTGGATTTGTCAACTATTCCACCCCCAAGCGCTACATCGCCGGGGCGATGGTCGAGGTGGGGCTGGGCTCCCGCTTTTCTGTGGAGGTCGACGGGTTATTCCGGCCTTTGGGTTATACGTTCGCGGGGGTTGAGCCCGATGGCACGTTAAACAGCGTCTCCCCTGCCACCGTGGTCACGTGGGAGTTTCCGGTGTTGGCGAAGTACCGGTTCTCGTTTGCCGGCGTAAAGCCGTTTGTGGAAGCGGGCCCGTCATTCCGCACGACGGGAAATCTGAACAGTGCGAACCCTTCTCATTCCGGGGTTACCGGAGGGGTCGGAATCCAGATGCACGCGGGACGCTTTTCGATCGCGCCCGCGGTGCGATACACGCGCTGGACGGCGGACCCTGAACACGTGGTCCGAACGGTTTCGAATCAGGTCGAATTCGTCGTGGTATTCAGCCGTGCTGGCGTATCAGACTGGCATCCGTTTGGGCATCGTGTCTCTTTCGGCGCCGCTGCGGGCACGGATCTGACTGAGGATTTTCCACTCACCAGCTACACATCGGTCAATCCGCTCAACGGGATGTCGATCACCAACTTTTTCGTACCTGGTCCGCGAAGCCTGATCGCCGGCCCAATGCTGGAACTGGCGTTGCCCAGGGGTTTTGCGATGGAGGCTGATGCGTTGCGCCGGCCCATGCACACCACGATTGAGGCGACCATCAATGGGAAGAAATACACCGGCGCGGAGTTGACGATCGGCGAATGGGATTTCCCGGTGCTCGCTAAATACCGATTTGGCGCTCGCGCTGTAAAGCCGTTTCTCGAAGGTGGACCATCGTTTCGACTGCCGGGAGGGCAGAATGGGGCTTCGCACTACGGCGTCACTGCGGGCGTCGGTGTGCAAGGTCAGTTGAGGCAGCTAAAGATCGCGCCGGCGTTTCGTTACACACGCTGGGCGCCCAGCAGTTCCTACGTTTTCGGCGGGCAGGTTCCGAATCAGGTCGAGCTCCTGGTGGGATTTTCGTTCTGATTCACCGCGGCCTTGCGGCGCCAAATTGGAACCAGGCGCGCATGACTTGCAATCGGGCATCCAGGATGGCGGTGGCCACGAAGCCGGGCTCTTGTGGATCGCCGAAGCGGAGATCCAGGGCCTCGACGCGCGTTGCGCCCTCCGACTCGTCGGAAGGTGTCATCTGCCAGAATGGATACTGCGAGAAGCGCGCGAACTCCTGAAAAACCTCGGTTCGGCTCGCGGCCTCGAATGCAGGAGAAGGCTCCGGTTTGTAATACGGATGTCCGGCAGCGGTGGGATCGAAGTCGCCCAGAAGGTTGATGTCTTCGAACACGTAGGCTTCGTGCGTTTCGACCAGACCGTGCCATCGGAAAGGGTTCTGAGAGGCGAGCGCTGCCACGCGGCGCGGCGCGGAACCGGCGTAGGTGCGGGATTCAAGCGTATCCACAGCGCGCGCGTGGGCCACGGCGCGCGCACCGTCATAGAGCATGAGAAACACGAGCGCGAAGATAGCGAATCCGCGTCGCGAGCCGCCTTTCGCTTGCGTCGCCGCGCCGATTTCCGCATTGACCAAACGCGCCACCATGGGTGCGAAGATGGCCAGGAGCAGCACCGCCCAGATCCAGAAGTCGATGACGCCTGTAATATCCCAGCGCAACCATCGTCCCGAAAAGGGCAGCAGCAGCCGCACACCGTAAATGTTGGTGAGATCGAGGACGAGGTGACTGGCCACGCCGATCAGGGCGATAAAGTAAGCGCCGGCCCAATTCAAGGGCTTTCGCGACACGAGCCGCACCAGCAGAACGCAGGCCAGTGGCAGCACGGGCAGCATTGCGAGCGAGTGCGTGATGTGCCGGTGGTAGTGCAGATAGTTCAGTGAGCCGCCAAACGCGGAAACGATATCGCAATCGGGCGCATTGGCGGCGAGCAGCATGATCCAGGGAGCGCGCGGCGTCAGGCGGTCAAAGCCTGCGCGGCTCATCAGGACACCGGCCAGCGAATGCGTCAGGGGATCCACGCGAGGCGAATCACTCGTCCGGCAGGCCGGCGTCGCGCACGTGCGCGATGTTCGGATATCCGTTCATGGCCAGGCGGCACGCCGGGTTGGAGTGATAACGCGGCGCGTGAAAGGTGAACTTGGGCACGTACACGATGTCGCCCTCATCCGCGATAATGACGCCCTGGCCTTCGATGGGATAACGAATCTGCCCCAGCATGACGAGCCAGCTTTCGGCGCACTCGGGATGGTAGTGGCCGCGGTTGCGCATGTTGATCGGCGGCAACTCCCGTTCGTAGCCGTAAATGATGTTGGCGAAGGCGCGGTCATCGGTGACGAAGGCCTGGCCGCGGAATTTGGGGTCCTTGGCCAGCTCATGCAGATTCACATGGGGTAGGTTGCCGCGATCATAGGGACCCGGTTTGCGATTGAGTTTTGCCTGAATCCACTTGAAGCCGGGCATTTCCGGCGGATCGACGTCGACGGGATAGAAGGTTTTCGCATGCGCGACGTTCACTTCGTAGCGCAACCCAGGTTTGTTGCCGGTGGTTTCGATCGAATAGATCGTTTGCATGGGCACCTGAACCAGCGATCCTTTGGTAGCGAGGATGGGCTGCTGGCCCTCGATCTCAAATCGCAACTGGCCATCGATGACGGCCCAGAACTCGCGGGTATCGGGGTGAAAGCGCCGCGGCACTTTGCTCCCCGGGGCCGACTGAATGTACTCGCCGTGCAGGTGGTCGTCATCCACGATCACCTGCCGCCACTCGGTCTCGCCGGCGTGCTGTTTCTTGAGTTCTGCGAGGCGTGTGACGGGTTTGTGCGGCGGTGTGTACTTGGGGACCTCGACCGGCTTGGGCGCCCAGGAGGCTTGCTCAGAAGGGCCGCTGCGGCTCTGAGCGACACAAAGCGATCCAATCACAACGGGGAGCGCGATGAGGGCGAGTTTCATACGGGCTCGTGGGAAGCAGGGAGGATTGTATCACGCGGGCGATGGCCCGAGATACGTTTGGCGAATGCGAGACGAAGTTAACGCGGCTGAGACCAAGGAGTCTGCCGCGGGGGTTTGAACGCTGCGCGGCGGCGGGCGCCTTTTCGCCGCAATTCAGCCTGGCGAGCCGCGACGGCTGCCCTGGCGCTTGCGTGAGCCAGGAGATCGTCGCTGGTCAGCTCGTGATTTCCATTCCGCGGATTTTCGAGATCGGCGGCCAGTTTCTGAGCACACAAACCCGGGCCCTCCTGAATGGCGATGTGATGCTTTTGGAACAGGGTGAGGTCGGCAGTGATCAACATGCGTATGGTCGGTTCGCCCTCGGCGACATTATCGAATTTGTACACACGTGTATTCTGCCTCTGATCGAACCCCATGTACCGCAATGCCATCGCTCCCCCTTTGCCGGGTGTGAATCGCCGAGCCGCCGCACCGGACGCCATCGGCCCTTGTCCCAGAATCACTCGCCAACCTGGGATGGCTCGGCCGGTGTCAGACCGGTTTCCGGCTCCTCTTTGCCTTCCGGGGACTCTTTCTCGGGATGCTGCTTGCGCTGCATTCTTTTGGCCGCCTTGTCACGCTGCCACTCCATACGGGCGATTTCCTTCTGGCGTTTTTTAAATGTGGTTCGCGAACGAGTAGCCATACTTTAACTCCCTCCATGAGCGGGCCGCCGCCGAAACCCGCTATTGATTATCTGTTGTGGCTCTTACCAGCGAGGCTCGCGACGCTGGCGCGGCGCACCACTGCCGCGTGAACCGCGGAACGAACCGCCGAATCCCCCGCTACCCTGGGGCTTGGGCCGGGCTTCGTTAATTTTCAGGGGCCGGCCATCGAGGTCGACTCCATTCAAAGCTGAAATAGCGCGGTCCGCTTCTGCAGAATCCGCCATCTCGACGAACGCAAATCCGCGAGGGCGCCCGGTGTCCCGATCGGTGATTACTTTGACGCCTTCGACGGTTCCATGGCGCTCAAACAGCGAGCGGATAGACGTCTCAGTTGAAGCTGTGTCCAAATTGCCTACGAAGATTCTTTTCATACTGTTACCCTCTGTCTTTCAATTGTGCGGGCTCGACGAGGCAGATTTGGCTCAGCCAGGTTGTTGCAGGACTCTTAAAAGGCATATCCAGTGTAACAGTTTCGAACAAGAGATGCCTGCGGCCCTACGTTTTCTCCTTGTGGTCATTGAGGATAGACCGCACGATGAACGGCGGACGTTGTTTGACCTCTTCGAAGATCCTCCCGAGGTACTCGGCCATGATACTGAGGCTGAATAGCTGCACCGCGCCGAGTAACAGGATGGCCACCAACAAGGTGAGGTAACCGCGCGGCGCATTCGGGATCACGAAATACAGGATGAAGTAGACGACGATCGCCGTGCCGGCGAGAAACGTGACCATCAAAGCCATGAGCGAGATCAACTCGAGCGGGCGATACGAGAAGGAAAAGATGCCGCGCTTGGCCCAGCGCACGTTTTCGAGCAGGGAATTGGTGGATTCGCCTGCGAAGCGAGCGGCACGAATGTAGGGCACACCGGTTTGCCGGAATCCGACCCAGCTTCTGAGGCCGCGCAGAAAACGGTCGCGCTCCGGCATTTCGAGCATGGCGGCCACCACACGGCGGCTCATGACCGAGAAATCGCCCGCATCCACCGGCACGTCGATGTAAGACAGGCGCCGGTATAGACGGTAGAAGAGCTTGCGCGCCCCTTCCATCACGGGATTTTCGCGCCGCTGCTCGCGAACGCCGTAAACTACGTCATATCCTTTGAGCCACTCGGCAACCAGCGCGGGGATGGTTTCCGGCGGGTCCTGCAAATCGCCGTCCATCAGGATGACGGCATCGCCAAGCGACTGGCGCATGCCGCTTGTAAAAGCCATCTGCGAGCCGAAATTACGGCTATGCGAGATGACGGTGACACGCGCATCTAGTTGGGCGATCTCGAGTAGAATCGCTTCCGCGTTGTCGGGACTGTTGTCGTTGACGAAAATGATCTCGTAGTTGTCGCTCACCTGCGGAAGCACGCTGGTCAAGCGGGCGTACATCTCGCGCACGTTGCCGGCATCCCGGTAGCAGGCCACCACCACGGAGATCGACTGATGGGTCAGCACGACCCGGCTCCGGCAAGTTTGGCGGCGATCGATCCCGCGACTTTGTCAACAGTGAGGCCGTTGAGCGCCCGCAGGAACGCCTGGCTGCCGGTCGTCGAAGCGAAACGGTCCTCGGCCCCGAACAGACACAACGGACCGGGAACGCGGTTCATCGCCGACCATTCGGCGATCGCCGAGCCCAGACCTCCGATACGGCTGTGCTCTTCGATCGTGAAGAGCGCCCGGGTTTCCTCCGAACAGACGCGCAGCGCAGCCTCATCCAGCGGCTTGACAGTGTGCATCGAGAGTACCCGGCAGAAAATCGCGTCCGCACGGAGGCAGTCGGAGATCTCGACGGCGAGCGGCAGCGTGTTGCCGGTCGAGACGAGCGTACAGTCGCGTCCTTCGCGCACGGTAAGGGCACGGCCGATCTCGAAACGGACGGGACCGCGATGCACCGCGGGATCGCCCGCACGTCCGATTCTCAAATACACCGGCGAACCGAGCTTCGCCGCGGCGCCTACCGCCTGTTCGACTTCGACGGGATCGCCGGGGCACAGAACCGTCAGGTTGGGAAGGGATCGCATGACTGCGATGTCTTCGAGCGAGTGATGCGTGGGCCCATTGGGGCCGTAGCTGTATCCGCCGCCCACGCCTACGATCGTGACCGCCGCTTCGTGATAACAGACATCGTTGCGTACCTGCTCCAGGCAGCGCAGAGTGGCGAAGGGCGCAATGGAATAAGCAAAGGGACGCATACCGCTCAAAGCCAGGCCGGCAGCTACGCCGATCATGTTGCTCTCGGCGACACCGACATTCAGGAATCGTCCCGGGAACTCGCCGGCGAATGGGTCGAAGATCTTGAATCCGAGATCGCTTGTGAGCAGCATGATCCGCGGATCTTGCCGCGCCGCCGCGGTCAACCCGCGAACAAATGCCGCCCTCATCCACTGATCTCCAGCAGGGCCCGCCTCAGGTCGTCATCAGTGGGCGGGCGGTAGTGCCATTCCAGATCGTTTTCCATGAACGAAACGCCTTTGCCCTTCACCGTTCGGGCTATGACGGCCGATGGCCGCCCGGGCTCGAACGGCGCTGCACCGAGAACCGAAGCGATGGCTTCGATATCGTGGCCGTCAATCTCCCGCACCGACCATCCGAAGGCACGCCACTTTTCGGCTAGAGGATCCATGGCGGGAGGCGTGCGGTCCATGGCCGACCAGCCATTGTAGTCGACAATTGCGGTCAGGCCCTCGAGGTGATGGGCAGGCGCGAACAGCGCTGCTTCCCAGACGCTTCCCTCGTAGCACTCGCCATCGCTAAGCACCACGAACACACGATAGCTCGCCGCGCGAAGCTTCGCGGCCAGCGCCATTCCGGCGCCGATGGGCAAGCCATGACCGAGCGAGCCGGTGGCGGCTTCGATGCCGGGAACGCACTGCGGACCTGGGTGCTCGGCCAGCCTTCCACCGTCACGCGCGTACTCGTCGAGCACCGGTTCCGGGAAGAAGCCGCGCTCCGCGAGCGCGCCATATTGCGCCATGCAACCGTGACCTTTGCTGAGCAGTAGACGATCGCGGCCGGGGTCGCCGGGGTTCGCGGGGTCGATGCGGAGCACGGAAAAATAGAGAGCCACCAGAAGATCTACGCAGGAGAGAGCGGACGCGACATGCGGAGTCTTGCCGTCATGCGCCATCCGCAAGACTCGTGCGCGCACCGCACGGGCGCGCGCCTGAAGCATGGGCACACTCTCGTCTCTCAAGTTTTTTCCGGGTTGAAACATCCCACTATACCAAGATTGCCCGCGTTCCAAGCCAGCGCGAGGCGTCCCAGTGCGGAGTTGCGAAGCCTGGGAACGAGACGGCCTTTGATGCCCGATGGGAGAGGCGCCATGCCGGACCAGTAGTAGATGGGATAACGGTTCCGGACGGGAAACACGCGCAAGACATTGAAACCGTTCTTGGCGAGGATTCGCGCCATGGTGCGGAGATCGTAGAGATAGATGTGCTCGACATCGATAATGGGGCTGCGCTCGCCCAGAAGGCGGTGCGTCCACGCGCCCGCATCGTGGTGGATCAGGAACACCAGCCCGCCGGGTTGCAAGGCGCGGCGGCAGGCTTGCAGCGTTTCGTTCGGGCACGCCAGGTGATCGAAGACTTGGAACCCGCAGACCACGCTGAAATGACTCTCAGGGAAGAGGCCGCCGCGAAAGCTGTCGAGAAGGATGGAGTCGCGGACTCGCGGCGGTGCGGCACTCACGGCATCCCGGCTCGGCTCGACGCCACGAACTTCCGTGAACCCAAGATCGAGCGCTCGCTCGAGGAAAAATCCGCTGCCGCAACCGATCTCGAGCAGACGGTCCCGCGACGGCGCGAGCGGCAGGACTTTCCGCAGATAGCGCGCGTAGGTTTCGCCGGCGAATTCGGCCTCCTGTGCATAGGTGAGGCGGCTTTGCGCATATAGCCGTGCGAGTTCAGCTTCCTCGAGCACGGGATCGGAGCGGATCAACCCGCAATTGGCGCAACGCACCATGCGGTAATGCACGCGGTCGGGAATGCGGCGCGCGGAAAACCGCTCGCTGGTGAAAGCGGCGTTGCCGAGGGATTCCGCGTATAGAAGCCGATCCCAGCGGTCCGTGTCACAGATCGCGCACAGCGTGTGACGCATAAGGCTGCGGCTTCCAGTATCCCCGTGACCGGAACCACTGAATGGTTTTTTCGAGGCCCGAAGCCAGGCTCGTCCGTGGCGCCCACTTTAAGGCGCGGCGCGCTTTGCTGTAATCAGCGAGCCAGGTGTCGGTATCCCAGGCCCGGCTCGGCATCGCGCCCCAATTCACCTTGACGCTGGAGCCGGTCAGCTTGATGGCTTGCTCGACGACGTCGCGGACGGTGGATTGGACTCCGCTACCGATGTTGAAGACTTCCCCGTACTGAAGAGAAAGCTCGTCGACCCGGAGCAGTGCGTCGACGACATCATCGACATAGATGAAATCGCGCGCGGTTTCGGGTGGCACGGTGTCGAGGTCGTGTTCCGCAAGGCAGCGTTGAATCACTGTTGCCACGAAGCGCGAAGGCTCTTCGTAGGGGCCGTAAACGGAAAACAGGCGCAATGTATTGATGGGCCGGTGTTCGGCGTGCGCGCGGTATCCGCAAACCAAGGTCTGCGCACACTTCGCCACCGCGTAGTAGCTGCCCGGCTCAAGCGGATCGGTTTCGCGCATGGCATACGGCTTGGCGCCGTACTCAGACGAGCTGCCCGTGTTGATCAACAGCTTGTAGTCGACCTCGGCGCAGGCCTTCAGCAGGTTCCATGTGCCAAACACATCGGTGAGGATAATCCGGTCGGCATCAGTCTCGTGCGGATAGGCGCCATGGACGGCGAGATGGTAAATGATCGTCGGCTCAACGGCACGGATGAACTGGCGCAGGCGTTCAAGGTCGGTCAGATCACCCTCGTGGAAGTGGAGCTTGTTTTCGAGGCCGTCCAGGCGCCATCGATTGGCTCCAGGCCGCGTCAGAACATGCACTTCGCAGCCCAGGTCCGCCAGCTTCCGGGCGAGGCACGAGCCCACGAAACCGGTTGCTCCGGTGATGAAAAACCGCTCTTCGCCGAGATGCAACATCGAGAAACCCGATGATAGCATTCAGGGCTCCGGGGGCGGGTTTTGCGAGGATCGCTTAAATCGAGGAAACCGCCGCGAAAAGCCGTGCGTCAGCTTTCATCAGGGCTGATCGATACACGAAACTACGTAACGGGGGATCTCAGTATTGCCATCTACTGTCGCTGCTCATGCCGCGGACGCGGCCTATCGAGACCGTGTAAACCCGCAATGGGTGAGGCTGCTTGACGTTCTGCAGATGAATGTCCGCTACGAGCAGTGCCGCGGGGCGGCGCTCTATACGAGCGACGGCCGGCGTATTGTCGATTTTCTTTCGGGTTATTGTGTTCACAACGCCGGTCACAACCACCCTGCAATCGTCGAAGCGCTCCACGAAGAACTGGAGCGCCGGGGTCCTGCAATGCTGCAGAGCCACGTTCCGGAACTGGCAGGAGAGCTTGCCGGCCGACTTTGTGCGCGTGCAGGCGGACGCTTGCGGAAGGCCTCCTTCGCCAGTTCGGGAAGCGAGGCGATCGAAGCCGCCATAAAGTTTGCGCGCGCCCACACGCGCCGGGCCGGGCTGCTCTACGCTGACGGCGCCTTCCACGGCTTGACCTGTGGCGCGCTCTCGCTGATGGGCGAGCCGTTCTGGCGTAACGGTTTCGGCCCGCTGCTTCCGGATGCGGAAGCCGTTCCTTTCGGCGACTTGGAGATGCTGGAGCAAGAATTGGCTTCTAAGAGATTCGCGGCACTGTTCCTCGAGCCTATTCAAGGCGAAGGCGGAGTCCGCATGCCGCCGCCCGAGTACCTTCGAACGGCGCAAGAGCTCTGCCGGCGTTACGGAACGCTGTTCGTGCTGGATGAAGTTCAGACGGGCATGTACCGCACCGGCCGGTTTCTCGCGGCCCACCATTTTGACGTGGAACCCGACATGGTCGCGCTAGCCAAGGCGCTTAGCGGCGGTCTGATTCCGAGCGGAGCCCTGCTCATGTCCGACGCGGTGTACGACTCCGTCTATGGCTCGCTCGATCGCGCGATCGTCCATACATCTACATTCAGCGAGAATGCTCTCGCAATGCGGGCAGGTCTGGCGACACTCGAAGTGCTGGAGAGCGAGCGGCTGGGCGAGCGGGCCCTCGCCGCTGGAGAGTATCTGCGCTCGCGTTTGCGCGCAGTGCTCGCTCCTTACGAAATGGTGAAGGATGTGCGCGGCATCGGGCTCATGAACGGAATCGAATTCCAGGCGCCGGAGACGCTCCGCTTGCGTATCCCGTTCGAAGCCTTTGCGAAAATCCACCCCGGCATGTTCGGACAGGTGGTGGTAATGCGGCTGTTCCGGGACCAGGGCTTCCTGACACAGATGTGCGGCAACAACTTCATGGTGTTGAAGGTTGCGCCGCCTCTAATGATCGAGAACAGCCACCTGGACGATTTCGCGTGCGCCGTGGCCGACGTTGTCGAAGGCATGCATTCCTCCGGCACATTCTGGTCCGAGGTGCTGGGCCTTGCGCGGCGCGCGATCAACGTTTGATCATGTCATTGCCGTACGAAACCGACGTTTTTATTGTGGGGGGCGGGCCTGCCGGACTATCTGCCGCCATTGCGTCGCGACAGAAAGGATTGCGGGCGACGGTTGCGGACTGGTCGCATCCTCCCATCGAGAAGCCCTGTGGCGAAGGGCTGATGCCTGACGCGATCGACGCGTTGCGCCAGATCGGCGTAACCATCGGCTCTGAGCATTCCTTCCCATTTCGGGGCATCCGCTTTCTCGCGCCGGGGACTTCAGTGAGCGCGAACTTCCCATCCGGCTGCGGGTTGGGTGTGCGCCGCACGGCGCTGCACCAGTTGCTCGCGGATCGCGCAGCGGAAGCAGGTGTACAGTTCCTTTGGAATGCGCGTGTGGCCGGGATCAGCGGCGAGGGAGCCATCGTGGATAGCCGGCGCTTGCGATCGCGGTGGCTGATCGGCGCGGACGGGCAGAACTCTTACGTCCGGCGCTGGGCCGGTCTTGATGCATCTGATCGTTACAAACGCCGCTTCGGCTTCCGGCGGCACTATCGAATCACCCCGTGGTCGGACTGCGTGGAGGTTTACTGGGGCAATGGATTTCAGTTTTACGTTACGCCCGTCGGCCCGGCGGAAGTCTGCGTGGTTTTGATCTCGCGTAACCGGCACCTGCGGATCGATTGCGGGCTTGGGGAGTTTCCGGAGCTGAGAGAACGCTTGCGGCGGGCCGAGCGGTTGGGCGACGAACGCGGTGCGGTTTCGGTTTCCTGCGGCTTCCAGCATGTGGTGAGCGGGCATGTCGCCCTGATCGGTGATGCATCCGGGTCGGTGGACGCTGTCACCGGTGAAGGCATGTGCCTCGCGTTCCGGCAAGCCGTGAAGCTGGCTGGCGCGCTGGCGGCCGAAGATCTCAGTACGTATGCCGCCGAACACCGGCGCATGATGAGACGCCCGCGCTTCATGGCGGACGTTATGCTCTTGCTCGACCGATTTCCGGGCTTGCGCGGCCGAGCGATGCATGCGCTTCAGGCCAGGCCTGCGGTCTTTTCGGCGCTGCTCGCCATGCGCGTCGGGGAGAGATCGCCTGCGGCTCTCGTTGCAAGCGCATTTCCGCTGGGATGGCAGATGCTGACGGCGGGCCGGGTCTGAAACGAATTTGTTCGTAATCATGCAAAATCTGAGGAGAACTATGTATCAGAGCGCTTTGGCACTCGTTCTGTTCGCGGCCGCCGTGCAAGGCGCCCCCAGGGCTACGGACGAAATCGTGCTTGATCTAGATCCGGCGCAGACCGAGATCCACTTCACCTTGTCGGATGTGCTTCACATCGTGCACGGTACTTTCCAGTTGAAGAGCGGAACCGTTCGATTCGATCCAGCTACCGGCAAGGCAAGCGGCGCGGTCGTGGTCGACGTTACCAGCGGTGCGAGCGGAAGCACAGCGCGCGACCGCAAAATGCACAAAGACATTCTGGAGAGCCAGCGTTATCCCGAGGCCGTCTTCACTCCAGAACGTGTGGAAGGCCGATTCGCTTCAGAGGGGGTCGCGGAGCTGCGAGTGCGCGGCCTGTTCAAGATTCACGGAGCCGAACACGAGATGACTTTCCAGACACGGGTGGAGAACAAGGGTGATGAGCTCGTCGCGAACCTGCATTCGATCATGCCTTACCCGCAATGGGGCATGAAGAATCCCAGTACGTTTATCCTGCGCGTCAGCGATAAGGTTCAGCTCGATATTCGCGCCACCGGGCATATTCACCTGGGAACGCGGTGAACAGACTGGCCTATAAAATCCTGCGAACCGCTCATCGATGGGTTATTAGAGACGCCGGGCACCCGGACGTGGCGGCAAATCCATGACTTCCAAACCTCTGACGCCGTAAAAGCGCTAACCTGGATCTCCTTGCTTTGCCGCCGCGCGGCGCGATAGCATAGGCGTCTTTCAGAGGAGAGCGAAGTTGATGATCAAACGCCGCATCTGGATACTGAGTACATTTCTGCTCCTTACCGCCCTTGCATTCTTCGTTGCCGCCGGCGACGTAGCGCCAGGCACGGTGAAGCAGATCGTTCCGGGCGTCTGGTTTCGCGAAGGCGAAATCCACACTCTGGGACATTGCAACAACGCCATCATCGAGATGAAGGATTACCTGATCGTGGTGGATGCGAATTTTCCGAGCGGAGCGCGTGCTGCGATGGAAGCGGCCAAGAAAGTCTCCAGCAAGCCGGTGAAGTATGTGTTCGATACGCACCATCACGGCGACCACGCCTATGGCAACCCCGTTTGGACGCAAGCCGGCTCCATCACGCTGGCGTACAAGGGAGTGGCCGACGAAATGAAGCGCTATGAGCCGAAGCGCTGGCAGACTACCGCCAAGGAGAGGAAGGATGTTGCGGAACTCAACCTCACCAACCCCGAACCCCCGAAACAGACATTCGATAAGAGCCCGTTCATCCTGAAAGATGACACGCGCGAGGTGCGCTTCTACTTCTTTGGTTGGGCGCACACGCGCGGCGATGGCTTCGTCTACCTGCCCAAGGAAAAGGTGCTGTGCTCCGGGGATGCGTCCGTAAACGGCGCGTACAACTACACGGCTGATGGGAACATTGCCAACTGGCCGAAAGTAGTGGCCGCGGCGCAGAAGCTCGATGTAGAGTATGTGCTCCCGGGACACGGCGGATCAGGCGGCAAGGAAATCCTGGAGGGGCAAAAGCAGTTCATGATCGAGCTGCAGCGTGCGGTCGCCGCCGCCGTGAAGCAAGGCCAAAAGCTCGACGACATTGTTAAGAAAGACGGAAACAAACTGGTTTCGACGACCATCCAGCTCCCCGACAGCGTGAAGAACTGGGTGGGCGAGGGCCTGCCTGATCAGGTGCGCGACGCCTACGAGGAGATCACCCAGCACAAGCCCATTGGAGACGTACCGCACTAGGCCCCATCGCGCCCATGAGCTTCACCACAGCCAATGGAATCCGGATCGCCTACGACGATATCGGCGACGAAGAACCGGCGCTGCTGTTTCTTCCGGGCTGGTGCGTCAACCGGTCCGTCTTCCGGGAGCTCATCAGCCGCACGAGCCCACGCCGGCGTTCGCTGGCCTTGGATTGGCCCGGGCACGGCGGCTCGGATGCGCCCGCGCGTGACTTCGGCGCGAAAGAACTCTTGCAGACGGCCACGGCGGTGATTGAGGCCAGTGGCGCGATGCCAGTAGTGCCGGTGGCGCTGGCTCACGCGGGCTGGGTGGCGCTCGAATTGCGCCGCAGGCTGGGGCGCCGCATTCCGAAACTCGTGTTTCTCGACTGGATCGTCACCGAACCGCCTGCGCCATTTCTCGAAACACTTCGCGGTATGCAATCGGCCGATCTCTGGAAGCAAACCGTGGAAGAGACTCTGGCCATGTGGCTGCACGGCGTCGACAACCCGGACCTGAAGCATTTCGTGGAAGACGAGATCGGCTCGTATGAGCGTCCGATGTGGGCGCGTGCCGCTCAAGAAATTAGTGCGGCGTACGAGAAAGAGGGCAGCCCTTTTCAGGCGCTCTCGCACCTGGTGCCGGCCATTCCGGTGCTGCATCTGTATGCGCAGCCCCCGGATGCGGCCTATCTGAACGCTCAGCAGGCTTTCGCGGCGAGCCATCCGTGGTTCCGCGTGCGCCGCTTGAAGGCGAGCAGCCACTTTCCGATGTTCGAGGTGCCGGATGAAATGGCCGGCGCTATCGAGCTGTTTGCGGCGTGAGCCCCACTTCAGGCGTTTGATACGATGCTGAATCGTGCGCATCGGCATCGATACCGGCGGGACATTCACCGATTTCGTGGTGCTGCGCGATGACGGCTCGATCGAGAGCTTTAAGCTTCGCTCCAATCCCCGGTCACCGGCGCAGGTGATTCTCGACGGCTTGCGCCGGATCGCGGCCGTCGCGCGGACTGAGGTCGTCCACGGCTCTACCGTCGCTACCAACGCGCTGCTTGAACGCAAAGGTGCGCGCACCGCGTTGGTCACCACCGAGGGCTTCGCCGATCTGGTGCGCATCGGCCGGCAGAACCGCGCGCAGCTCTACAATTTGACTCCGCCGCTTAAGCGCTACCTCGTGCCGGCCTCGCTGTGCTTCGGCGTTTGCGAAAGAGCCTACTTCGACGGCTCCATCGGCAAGCGGCCTGGGCGAGAGGAACTGGCGCGATTGAAAGTCCGGTTAAAGCGAGCCGGCGTCGAATCCGTGGCGATCTGCTTTTTGCACTCATACGAAAACGCTGAAAACGAACAGGTGGCGGCGCGAGTTCTAAGCGGCAGCCATTACCTCTGCTGTTCCCACGAGGTCTCGCCTGAGTTCCGCGAGTACGAGCGGGCTTCGACCACGCTGATCAACGCGTACGTGGGTCCGCTCATGGACGCCTATCTTTCCGAGCTGGACCGGTCGAGTAGGCACCCGGTCTCCATTCTGCAATCGAACGGCGGATACATCACGGCAGCCGAGGCGCGGCGTCATGCCGTCCGGACCATTCTTTCCGGACCGGCCGGCGGCGTGGTGGGAGCGGGCGCTGCGGCACGCTGGAGCGGCTTCGAGCGCGCTCTCACGTTCGACATGGGCGGCACCTCCACCGACGTCAGCCTGTGGGAAGGCCGGCTTCGCCTGGCCATGGACGCATCGGTGGATGGAATGCCCGTGCGCGTCCCCATGCTCGACATTCACACCGTGGGCGCGGGCGGCGGTTCGATCGCGCGTGTCGACGAGGGTGGCCTGCTGCGCGTGGGACCCGAAAGCGCAGGCGCCGATCCCGGCCCGGCATGTTACGGCGTAGGTGAGCGAGCGACCGTGACAGATGCGCACGTGGTTCTCGGCCGCATTGCGCCCGATCAGTTTCTTGGCGGCGATATGAAAATCGATGCGGCGCGGGCAGCCGCGGCAGTCGATCAGATCGCGCGCCGGCTTCGGCGGGACCGGGTCACAGTGGCACAAGGGATCGTGCGCGTGGCCAATGCCAATATGGAGCGGGCTGTGCGCGTGGTCTCGGTGGAGCGAGGGCGCGATCCGCGCGATTTTCCGATGCTGGCCTTCGGCGGCTGTGGCGGCTTGCACGCCTGCGAAATGGCGGAAGAGCTCGGAATTCGAACGGTGGTTGTGCCGCGATTGGCCGGCGCTCTGTCGGCGCTGGGCATGCTGCTCGCCGATCGTGTGCGCGACTACTCGGCGGGCGTGCTCGATCCGTCGCAGATCGAAAAGCGCTTCGCCCAACTGGAACGTGCCGCGCGTCATGACATGCGCGGCGCCGAGCTCGAGCGCATGGCCGACATCCGCTACGTCGGCCAGAGTTACGAACTGACGATCCCGTGGGGCGGCTCATTTCATGACGAACACAAAAGGATCTATGGTTACTGCGACCCCGCGCGACCAACGGAGATCGTGACGGTGAGGGTGCGGGCCAAGATCTTAGTTGAAAAGCCCAAACCGCCCAGGCAGGCGAAGTCGGGCCTTGGCAGCAAGCCGGAATCGCGCCGCGTATTCGCCGGCAGCAAGTTCCGCATGCTCCCGGTGTTTGCGCGGGAACAGGTGCGCGAGCGCGGCGAAAAAGGCCCCGCACTGGTAGTGGACTACGGCGCAACCACGCTGATCCCGCCCGGTTGGAATTTCGCTGTGGATCGGGTAGGAAATCTTGTCGCTCGTCGATGATCGGCGCCTAATACCAGTACTTCGTTTTCCGGGCCCACTCGGAACTCGGATATTTCTCGTGCAGCAATTGAAACGCCTCCCTCGATGCGCCCTTCTTTGCCCCGCAACCGTAGCGCACGGCGCGCACCGCCAAGTGCAACGCTTCGGCTGCCCGCGGATCGCCGGGATGGTTCTTCACCCACTCGACGGCCTGGTTTGCCAGGTATTCCGGCGCAGGCGGCGCCTCGGTGAGCCGTGTCCATTCGCGCTGCGCCCGTGCCTGCTGGTCCGGCGATAGAAATTGTGCCTTAGGCCCCCCGTCCGGATAGAGCAGGTGCAGAGGCTCAGGCAGTGTCGAGGCAACGCGATAATAGTCTGGCGCATCCTGTCCACCCTTGAACGGGCACCACCAATTGTCGCGAAAGTCGTCCAGCTTCCCCGGCGGAGTGAGCCGGCCGAAGCCCACCTGCACATACGGCCTCAAGCCCGGAAATCGCAGCATCAGGAAAACGGCGGCGAACCTTCGCGCCGCGGGATCGGATGCACGCAGATAACTCTCAAGCGGTTCCTTCAGCTCCGGGGCCAGATCCTGCAACAGTGGCGTGATCGCCTTGGCCGAGTTCTCATCCTCGAACAAAATTGATCGGACCCACGCCGAGGTCGCGACTTCTCGCCGCATGGGCTTCGGTAAAACGTCGCGCCGGGCCGCAGCCAGCAGCAGATCAAGCGGCGTCTGCTCGTTCAGGATTTTGGCTGCGTCCACATCGAACGCGGGCTGATGCGGCTTGACGCCTGGCGGGATCGAGGCATCCTCGCCCTCTATGCCCGTATTTCCGTACTGCTCGAAACCGGTAAAGGTGCCGGCGGGAATGCGAGGAGAGTACTTGAGAAACTCGTCCCAGTTCGCGGCGACCTTCATCCGTTCGGCACGAAACAGATTCAACGAAGACTCGGGCAATGAGGCTGCGTCAGCGGCCAGCAATTTGTCAAGCCGGCTCCGCGCTTCGCCCGTTTGCTTCGATTCCAGGAGCAGCCGGATGGAGTGGAATGCCGCTGTCGCATAGGCCGGAGAATCACGCCCGACCTTTTCCCCCGCGGCAATCAATTCATCCGCGCCCGGTTGGCCGGCATTCGATTTCACAAGTGCGGCCAGAAGCCACGGAAGCGTGTGCTTCTCGCGCCACTGGCCAACGGCGGCGGCTGCGTCCGCCGTCTGGAACGCGGAAATCCACGCGGTCAATTCGTCTTCCGCCGGCAGGGCCTTCATGCCGCCGAAGTCTCCTCGTTCAAATGCGTCGTAGAGGTACCGGTAATCCCACGAGTTCTGCTCGATGGTCGCTTGCGAGTCTTTGCGAACCAGCGAAGTCGCCAGATCGTGCATCCGTGCGCCGGGATTCAGCCGCACACGAACATAGTCCAGGAGCTTCCGCGCCGCGGGATGCATGGCGCCTTGGGCCGGATCGTTCAGAACGCTTTGCAGTTGAGTTTCAGCAGCCGCGAGCTTTTCCCGATCCGCACCTACGCCCCTCACGCTGAGCGTCGCCTGCCGAATGAGTGAGCGCGCCACAAGGTACGGCGCCATGGGGCTCCATGGTGAGTCGTGGTCTTGGGCGATATCCCGGAACATTCGCTCGGCGACATCGGAGTTGCCTGCGTAGAAATTCGCTGCTGCAATCTGATACGCGCGATCGGCGCGCATGAGCGTTGTGGCCGTGCCATCGAGCGGAGCCGGAATCGAGGGCCCCCCGGAGCAATTGGCGAAGACTTGACCCTGGGCCGCGACCCAGCTCTTCACTGCCGGACTCGCGAGACCAAGCTGGTGGATGCGATCTTCCAGGGTCTTGGTAGCCGTGACAAACGCATCGTCGCCGCAGTTCAAATACATGAGATAGTAGTCACCCCCGCTGATCGTCTTGAAGGCCTCGACATTTGGAGCTGCCCCCGTTCCGGTTACGTGCGCCCGCTCCTTGAGCCACACCTGCTGCGGACCCTCCGGCTGATAAGAAAATGGCGTCTGGACAGCCGGCTCCGGCCCAAAGAGCGCCTTGCGCTCCTCTGCGTTCAATCCCACTCCAATGAGATAGCGGTACGCAATGATCAGATAGAAGCGCGGCAACCGTGGCTGCAGAATTCCCAGCTGCCCTCGTGCAAACCGGCCGGCAGGGTTTTCCGGCATTCTCCAGAACGTAAAAGCGGCGCTGGGAAGAAACGGGCCGCAACTCGAAAGGTCAGGCGGATTGGACAGTAGGCCCGCGAACAAAATAAGCAACAACAGCGCACTCGAAATTCTTATTGCCATCGCCGCACCTCTTGAACCGCCGCGCGCAGCTCAGTCGCGGACCAGCTTCGCGGATGGAAGATGTAGACGCGCCGCCCCCGCGGAACCTCCACCAGCGGCTCATCGGTTGAAATGCCGACACTCGAGCGGCAAACGCCCGGCCGGAAGTCGTCGCCCGGGTGGTACGCCTCGCCGGCGCCCATCCGGAACAACATGGGCACGGCTTCGCTCACGGGAAGTCCGGAGATCCAGTTGTCGGATTCGCACCAGGAAGCCAGCGCCGTCATGGAAAGCGGCATCGACGACGGCAGCACGCGGTGCAGATCCACAAGCAAAGCTCGATAGAAGTCTCGCTCCGAAGCGCGCGCGTCGTAATCGATCTGCAGCGCACGGACGCCGCGAAGCTCCGTGGCCTCGATGATCGCGTGCTCCACATCTGCTCGTGAGGCTGATTCGATGCCCTGCGACTCGATGCGCACCACCGCCATGAGCGCCGTTCCGGGCGCGACCACCAGCGGCTGCAAACGCGGGCGGACTGTAACCACTCCTCCGCGGATGTAAACGGTGCGCGCGAGAAATGCCACGCCGACCTCGTGCGGGTCGATGAAGTCGAGTTTTTCCGGCCGCTCCCAGGCCCATACGATCGTGCGTGGAAATTGCGGCAGCGGATCGTGCTGCGGCCGGTAAGCCAAGGCCGCGAGCGCGGTGAATGCCAGGATAACCAGAGCGGTTTTCATCAGGCGCCTCCTATCTTTCGTAAATCTCGACCCACTGGCCGTGGCGTGTCCAGCGTGCCACAGATCGTGCGCCGAGCAACACGCGCAGCTCGTTCGAATCCACAGGCGGCTCGTAATCGTAATAGCGCCGCAGGAAATCCGTCCACTTCTTGTTTTGCATTAAGGCCATCGGATCCCACGTCTCGGAGTAGAGCACGAGCACTTCCACATTTTCGCCCGCCAGCGGAGCCACGCTGGCAGCGGAGAAATTGGGAATTTCACGAATGTTCAGCGGATGCCGGACGTAGCCGAACTCCGGCCGGCGAAAGGCTGACGCCAGCGGAAACATGGTGGCGATCTTCGCTTTCGGGAAATGAGCCTCGAGGTATTGCGCGGCCTGCACGTCGAGTGTGACGAAATCGCTGAAGGCCAGGTTGTTCTCCCAGGGAAACGGATACGGCGGGTTAACGAAATTGGCGGTCACGAGAGCCGCGGCCAGCAGCCCTGCATTAACCATTCGCCAGCGCGGTTTGTATTGGCAGATCGCGGCGGCGAACGTGATGTAGAGGATTGGGAGAACGGGAACCAGGTACCGTTCCAGCACCGCGCCGCCCAGCACACTCACCAACAACACGTGAGCTGCCGCAAGTCCGCCGGCAACGCGCCACCTGCGCGTGCGAAACACCGCGGTCCGGCGCATGGCGATCCCAAGGGCGATTGCGCCGATCCAATGTCCGGTTCCTGCGAACAAATAATACAGACGCCGCAGCAGCGCCATTGAAAGCCGCACCGGATGTAGGGGATACCAGATGTTGTACTGAGTGAATGCGGCGTTTCCGAACAGGTGCCCGGTTGCACGATCGAGCGCGATGAGCCAGATCAGGAGCGGCGCAACAGGCAGCAGGAACCAGAGCGCCTCGCGACGCCGCCGCTCCAGCCACAGCCAGGCGCCGAACCATGCCGGCGCCACCAGTCCCGTCTCCTTCACCATCACCAGCCCCACGCAGGCGATAGCGGACGCGGCAATGCGATCGTCCAAAAAGAACAGCAGCGCGAGCACGAAGAAAACCGTGGCTGGCATGTCGAGTTCGGCCATCATCGACTGCGCGAAGAACAACGGGGAGATCACGAGGAATCCGGTCGACACAACGGCTGCGCTCCACGGAAGGCCCATGCGGATCGCGAGCCGGAATGCGAAAATCACGCCCGCGGTTGCGAGCGCCAGCATCGCCATGCGCGTCGCCGCGATCGAATATCCCGTAACCGACCAAACGGCCGCAAGGTACGCCATCACACCGGGCGGATGCACGTTCGCAACGGTTGAGTGAGGAATCCAGGCGAAACTTTGAAAAAGGTCGAGCGATGCGGGAACGAACTGGCCCAGTTCATCCCAGTAAAATGGCAGCTTGACAAAAGCCAGGTGACTCAGGAAAACGAACAGCGCAATCGCCGTGAAAACCAGCCGGAAATTTCGAGGCCCGATGCGCGCGTCCGGCGCTGCCGTCATTCGTGTTACTGCACAAAGCCCGCGCCGGCACGCGGCTCGAGCTTGATTTCTCCAAACGCAGCCTCATACTGGTTTACGTTCTGCTGCAGCACATTTAACAGCGCTTTGGCCTGCTGCGGACTGAGGTAGACACCCTGAAAATTGTGGATGTTGACGTTATCGGGCGCTGTCTGATTGATCACGCCGAACAGCAGCAGAAAGTCCCACAGATTCACGCGAATCTGCACGCTGTTGGCGTACCCTTCGCGGTACTCGGGTGCATTGATCAATTGGACTTTGGGCTGCGGCGGTGGCGGGTTCATAGACCTTACATGGTGTATCACGCCGCGCAGCGCGTCAACCAGAGGCGCAGGCGCCCTTCAGGGCAAGATGCGGAACCCGAGATGGACCTTCACGAAGTGGGAGTCCGAAGTGAGTACGTGAGGGACGTGCAGTTCCGTCATCACCACGAAGCTCGTGAAGTCGGTGAACGAGATCTGAGGCTTGTCACGGTAGCGCAAGCGGAGTTTCCATGCCTTGGCAAAGCGTCCCGGAGTGATCGATTCGATCGTCAATGCGCCAGACTCTTTGGCATTGAAGACTCCTTCGACAAAAGCCTGGGCTACAGAAAACGGGCACCGCGCAAACAAGCGCGTAATCGTTTCGTCGAGTACATAGTCTGTGGTCACAAACGCGCGATGCAAACGCCGGGCTGCTACTGCATCTTGATGCGCCGGGTCTTTACTGTCCGCGAGAACCAGCCAACCCCAGGTGTCGATGAAAAGCAGAGTGGGTTCAGTCGCCATAGAGCGCTTCATCAATGCCGGCGCTCAACTTTCCATCGCGAACGATGCCTTCCACCTGGGCGAGGGGGTCAGAGTTTCCGCCGCGCCGCTTGCGGCGATTTGTCGGCTCTAGCCTGGAGCGAATGAGTTGCGCCATGCTGATTCGACGCCGAAAAGCCTCTTCACGCAAGCGTTCATGCAAGTCGTCCGGCAAGAAGACCGTCGTGCGTTTCATTGATGACATCATAGCATATATATGTCGCAATGAACCGCGCGCGGCGTGTTCCTCTTCCGCTCCTGTATCCTGTAGGAACCCATGTCCCGCATGTTGGAAGAGATCCGGCAGCAGCCGGATGCGCTTGAGCGCACGCTGCGCCGCGAGTTAAAACGCATCGAGCGCTTCAAGAACCTGGTCGGGAAGCGGCGGCCCCGGTTAATCGTGCTGGCGGCACGGGGTACCTCGGACAATGCGGCGCAGTTTGGGCGTTACCTGCTCGAGATCACCACGGGCATTCCGGTGTCTCTCGCTGCGCCTGCGATCCAGACGGTATACCACGCGCGGGTGAATTTGCGTGATGCCCTGGTCGTGGCCATTTCCCAATCCGGCGAATCGACGGATACGAATTTCGTGCTGGCCGACGCGCGCAAGCAGGGTGCTCTCACCATCGGCATCACCAATGAGGCCTCCAGTTCGCTGGCGAAACTCGCCGAACACGTCTTCTTCGTCCACGCCGGACATGAGAAGAGCGTCGCCGCCACCAAAACCTACACCGGCCAGGTCCTCATGCTTTATCTGCTGGCCTACGCACTCGGAGGCAAGATCCGTCCAGACGATCTCGCACGACTTCCGGAACGCGCGGAACTGGCGTTGCGGCTTGAGCCGGAGATCAATGCCTTATCCGAGCGATACCGCTTCATGGATCATGCGATCGTGATGGGGCGCGGATTGAACTACGCGAATGCCTTCGAGTTTGCGCTCAAGCTGATGGAGACCTGTTACGTCGTCGCCGAGCGATTCTCTTCGGCTGATTTCCTCCATGGTCCCATCGCCATGGTGGAGCCGAATTTTCCTGTGTTCTTGTTTGCGCCGTCCGGCGTCACCTGGCCGCCTGTCCGCGAAGCCGTCGACAAACTGAAACAGCTCAAGGCGGAAACCGTCGTAATCACTGACGCCGGCAACCGCGAAGCGGCCCGCACGCCGACGCGGCTCATCCGCCTGCCGCAGCGCATCGGCGAGCTCTATACGCCGATTCCCTACATCATCCCCGCGCAGATGTTCGCGGCATGTCTCGCGGCGCAGAAGGGGCTCAACCCGGATCGTCCACGCACCATTACCAAAGTAACGCTGACGTTATGATTCGCGCAGCAGGTCTGCAGCCAGCCGGCCCAGCGTGACCAGCGCCCGGTCGATGGAATCGGACCAGCGGTATCCGCAACTGATGCGGATGCAGTGGTCGAACCGGCCGGTAGCCGAGAAGATCGTACCCGGCACAATGCTGATGTTGGCGGCCAGCGCCGCCCGGAACAGCTTCACCGTATCCACCTTCTTGGGCATTTCGACCCAGAGCAGGTACCCCGCATCGGGCCGCGTGATGCGCGTCCCTTCCGGAAAGTACTTCGCCGCGGCCTGGCTTACCATGCGAACATTTTCCGCCAGCGCGATGCGCAGCCGCGCCAGATAGCGCTCGTACCCGCCCGATGCAAGATATTCCGCAATCACGTACTGCGGCAGGGAAGGCGTCGCGACCGTATTGATGAACTTCAGCCGCTCGATCTCCGCCTGATACCGGCCAGGCTGCACCCATCCCACCCGGAAACCAGGCGCCAGCACCTTCGAGAACGAAGAGCAAACCAGCACCGTGCCCTTGTGGTCAAACGCTTTTGCCAGCTTCGGCTGTCGCGCGCCAAATACCAGGTCGCCGTAAATGTTGTCTTCAATGAGCGCGACGTCGTGTCGGCCAGTCAGATCCACTAACCGTTTTTTGGCATCGTCAGAAAGCACATAACCCAGGGGATTGTGACCGTTGGCAATGACCACACACGCTTTGATCCGATGCTTGCGGATGGCGTCCTCCAGCATCTCGTAGCTCATGCCTTCGCTCGGGTGCGTGGGAATCTCAATGGCGCGCATGCCCAGTGACTGAATCGCTTCCAGCACGCCGAAATACGTGGGGCTTTCAACCGCGATCACGTCACCCGGCCGCGCCACTGCGCGCAGGCTCAGATTCAGAGCCTCCATGGCGCCGTTGGTGGTCACAATTTCGGCCGGCGAGAAATTGCATCCGTATTCGAGCGACCGCCGCGCGATCTGCCGTCGCAATGTCTCCACCCCAGGTGAGAATTCGTAGCCGCTGCTGTGCGCCGGATTGTGCCGGACGATGCTGTGAAGGATCTGGTTCAGCTTGTGGCTGGGCAGAAGCGCCGGGTCGGGTAAGGCGGCGCCCAGAGGGAGGCTTGTGGGATTGTGCGCGGCCTGGATCACCTCGGCCACAATGCTCCCCGCGTGATAGCTGGCGGGCCGTGGCGACGGCGTCTGAAACCGGGGCTCGGGAACAGATTTGGCAAACGGTAACCGCACGAAAAACCCGGATTTGGGTCGCGATTCGATGGCGCCGCGGTTCTCCAGCCACATATAGGCTTCGAGGACCGTAGAAATGCTCACCCCCTGTCGTCGGCTGAGCCACCGTACTGACGGAATCCGGTCGCCGGGACGCAAAGCACCGCGCTCGATCTGCTCTTCGAGCTGGTGGGCTAGCTTCAGATAGAGCGGAGACTTCACCACCGCCAGATTTCGCATCAGATCTCAGATCTTACAACTGTACTGGTTACATTGCAATAGATCTGCATCTGTACTTATAAGCCGGGGATGCTTAACATGGGCTGTATGACGGTCAGGCTGAAAGCGAAGGATTTTCAGTTCACCAGTCGTCTCTCCGCATCCCACATCGACCAGTTGTGGCGTTTGTATCAGGGTGAATGGTGGAGCTGCGGCAGGCGTCTCGATGACGTGCGGCGCGCCGTCGAGCACTCCGATATGATTTTCGCGTACTGCAACTGTGCCACCGGCCGCCTGTCTGCCTTTGCGCGCGTGCTCACGGATTACGTGTACAAAGCCGTCCTGTTCGACGTGATTGTTGACCCGCAATACCGTGATCTCGGTCTGGGCCGTGCGCTGCTGGAAGCGGTTACGTGCCATCCGGCTCTCCTGTTCGTCGAGCACATCGAACTGTACTGCCGCCCGGAGTTGACTTCCTTTTATGAGAGATGGGGATTCACCGCCGATCTGAGCGAGCTCTGCTTCATGCGCAGAACGCAGCAGCCTCTGAGCCGCAGTGCCGGCGCCCGCCGGCGCCTCGCATCATGATCCATCTGGACATATAATGATCATGTGAGCGTGAAATACCAGATCACGTTGCCCGAACCCCTGGCCGAGGAGATGCGCGCTGCCGCCGCCCGGCTCAAGGTCCCGTTGGCCCAGTTCATTCGTGAAACCATGGAGGACAAGCTTCGGGACCTGAAGTCGCGCAAGCGCAAGAGGAGGCCGCTCGAGTGGATGGAAAGACTCAGGGTGGACATCCCAGACACCGATTTGGCGTCGCGCATCGATGAGATCCTATACAAGTGACGGTTTTCATTGACAGCGGCTACTACGTCGCATTCCTGGTGCCCCGCGACCAGTGGTTTCAGAAGGCGGAAAAAGCGGGCCGTGAAGAATTCCGCGGTGTGACGTCCTCCCTGGTGGTCAATGAGACTGTGTCGCTGCTTCAGGCTCGTGGCTTGCTCTCAACCGCACTCGCGTGGCTACAGGGCATTCGCGAGGATCCCAATACGCAGGTCGTTTACGCCGACGCCGCGATCCAGGCCGAAGCCTGGGACTTGTTCCATCGCTGGGGTAGCGCGGGCGCAAATCCAGTCGATTGCGCCAGTTTCGCCATCATGCGTCGCCTGAATCTCAAAAAAGCTTTTACTTTTGATCAGCACTTTCGGGCCGCCGGCTTCGAGATCTTACGGTAAAAGTTGGTTTGCGCCTGGCAGTCCAAAATGGTATGCTCATTTTGCGGTGATTCCGAAGCCCCAACTTGACCCTCACTCCGAGGTGCCGCTCTACCAGCAACTGCACAGGCATTTCACTGGGCTTATCCAATCCGGCTCGCTGAAACGAGGCGAGCGGCTACCGCCAACCAGGGAATTGGCTGGCCTGCTTGGCCTGAACCGAACCACGGTGTCGGCCGCGTACGAATTGCTGGAAGCCGAAGGGCTGATCACCGGACAAGTCGGCCGCGGGAGTTTCGTGACCGGTGGTGATACCGGCCCCGTTGCCCGAGTGAACTGGGATGCGATTTTGGAAGCAAGCCACGTCACTGCCGCACAACCCGCGCGGAAGGCCGGACCCGATGCCATCAGCTTCGCGGTTTCGCGACCCTCCGAAGAACTGTTCCCGCTGGAGGATTTCCGCGCGAGCTGTGAAGAGGTGATGGCCGGCGCGGATTTTGCGTCCGTGCTGCAGCTTGGGTCGCCGGGCGGGTACGAACCGCTGCGCCAGTACCTGATTGAGGAATCGCGGCGGGAGGGCGTGTTGCGGCCGGGCGACGACCTCATGATCACCACCGGATGCCAGCAGGCTCTCGATCTGGTGCGGCGCGTCGTGATGCAACCGGGAGACAAAGTCCTGGTCGAGGAGCCGGTCTATCCGGGTCTGAGGAATCTGTTCCTCGAGTCCGGCGCGGACCTTGCAGGCATTCCTGTGCTGGCAAACGGGATGGATGTGGCGCAGCTCGAACGGGCGCTGGCCAAGGCTCGCTTCAAGGCGCTGGTGCTGACCCCCAACTTTCAAAACCCGACCGGCGCTACCATGAACCGCGAGGGCCGCGAGACCATTCTGCGCCTGACGCGCAACGCTGCTGCCGTACTGATCGAAAACGATATCTACGGCCAGTTGCGCTACGAGGGAGAGGCGCTGCCGACCCTGAAGCAGATGGATTCAACCGGAGACAGCATTCTTCTGCGGAGCTTTTCCAAAATTTCGTTCCCGGGCTTGCGTGTGGGCTGGGCCATCGGGCCGCGTGCCCTCATTGCGCGCATGATGGAGGCTAAACAACTGTGCGACCTGCACAGCGATCAGCTCTCTCAGGCAACCCTGCTGCACTTCGCGCTCTCGGGCCGACTCGAGGCGCATCACGCGCGGATTCTGAAGGCAGGCGCGGAACGCTTGAAGGTCGCCCTCACGGCCTGTGAACGCTACTTACCTGACGGGTCGCGGTTCACCCGCCCGCAAGGGGGAATGAATCTCTGGGTGCGTCTACCCGAGCCGCTGGATGCGAGCGAGCTGCTGGGGCGGTCGCATCGCGAGGGCGTCAGCTATTTGCCGGGGAAGTACTTCGCCGTAAACCGGCCGGAGCCCGGTTCCCTGCGGCTGAGCTTCGCCGGCGTCGATCCGGACAGAATCGAAAAGGGCATCAAAATTCTGGGAGAAATTTTTTCAACGGAGTTGGAACGGCAGCGAGCTTCCCGTGACCGTGAACCCGCGCCGGCGATGGTTTGAAATCAAGGAGAAGGTATGTATCTTGACGACACATTTCGAGTAAAAGTTGGACTGGCAGAGATGCTCAAAGGCGGCGTCATCATGGACGTCACCAATGCCGAGCAGGCGTTGATCGCCGAGAAGGCGGGAGCGACGGCTGTGATGGCGCTCGAACGCGTGCCCGCCGACATCCGGAAAGAAGGTGGTGTCGCGCGCATGGCGCCCATCAGCAAGATCCGCGAAATCATGCATGCGGTCAGCATTCCTGTGATGGCCAAAGCACGGATCGGGCATTTCATGGAGGCACGCATTCTGGAAGCGCTGGGCGTCGATTACGTGGATGAGAGCGAAGTGCTCACGCCCGCTGATGAGGAACACCACATTGACAAGCGCACGTTCAAAGTGCCCTTCGTGTGCGGCGCGCGGAATCTGGGTGAAGCCCTGCGGCGGATCGCCGAGGGCGCGGCCATGATTCGCACCAAAGGGGAAGCGGGCTCGGGGAACATCGTCGAGGCCGTGCGGCACATGCGCACCATCCAGAAAGAGATGAAGCAGCTCACCGTGCTCGGCAAGGAAGAGCTGGTGGCGGAGTCTAAGAAATTGCAGGCGCCGCTCGAACTGGTCGAGCATGTGGCGCAAACCGGTAAGTTGCCTGTGCCTAATTTCTCGGCGGGCGGCATTGCCACTCCTGCCGATGCTGCGCTGGTGATGCAACTGGGCGCCGAGGCGGTCTTTGTGGGTTCGGGAATTTTCAAATCTTCTGATCCGGAGGCAAGGGCGCGCGCCATCGTCAAAGCGGCGACTTACTTCAATGATCCGCAAAAGCTGCTGGAAGCCAGCGAAGAGTTGGGAATCGGCATGCATGGCATCGACGTGTCGAAGCTGCAGGAATCGGAGCTGCTGCAGACGCGAGGCTGGTAGATGAAAAAGGTCGGAGTGCTGGCATTACAGGGCGATTTCGAAGCGCACAGCCGGGCATTGGCTTGTGCGGGAGCCGAACCTGTTCTGGCCCGCACCGCCTCCGATCTCGATGACCTGGATGGCCTGGTGATCCCCGGCGGCGAGAGCACTACCATGCTGAAGCTGATGAATGCCGAGGGCATGGTTCAACCTCTGATCGAATTCGGCCGGAAGCGCCCGATATTCGGTACGTGTGCCGGCGCCATCCTGCTGGCCACGGAGGTGACCCATCCCGCCCAACAGAGCCTCGGGCTCATGGATTTGACTGTGGAGCGCAACGCCTATGGCCGCCAGATCGATAGCCGCGTGGCGCATGTCACGCCAGAGCCCGATTTTGCGCAACGCACGCAAGCAGGCGATCTCGAGGCGGTTTTCATTCGCGCACCGATCATTCGGCGCGTGGGTGCCAATGGCAAGGTGCTGGCGGCGTATCAGGGCGACCCGGTCCTGGTGGAACAAGGCCGGCACCTGGTAGCCACGTTTCATCCGGAGCTGAGCTCCGATTCGCGGGTGCACGGGCTGTTTGTTTCTAAACTGTGAAACAGCAAAGACGCAAGCGCGTTCTGTTCGTGTGTGTCGGAAACTGCTGCCGCAGCCAGATGGCGGAGGGTTTCGCCACTTACCACGGCAGCGACATTTTGACGGCAGAGAGCGCGGGGCTCGCTCCGGCCGGGATTGTGGTGGATCAGACCGTCCGCTCGATGTCAGGAAAGAACATCGATATATCCAATCACTATTCCAAGGCGTTCCGGATCGATGAAGCGAACGACTTCGACCTCGTTGTGAACATGAGCGGCTACGAACTGCCGAAGGGTATCCGCGTCCCGGTTATGCGGTGGGAGGTCCCGGATCCCATTGGCGAATCCGATGAGGTCTACGCGCAAGTGCGCGACCAGATCGAGAGGCTGGTCACGAAACTCGTTACTCATCTTCGGAGCCAGGCGACCCAAGGCTGAGACCCGCCCTTCTCGTTCAAGGTCGGGTTGTAAATCAGTTTTATCCCAGGCCCCCTTGCGCGGAGGTGTCTGTTTTCGTAATAATCGTGTTACACGGTGATCATTCTCAGGAAACAGGAGTCTCGCTCGTGCCTGCTGCGAAGAAGTGTGCCCTGGTTTGCGCTCTGAGTTCATGTTTGGAGAATTCGCAAAAGCGTCCTACGAGGCGCTTTCTCCAGGGGTTAGCTATCGACGAGATGCAATACATCGCCGAGTTTTTGGGCGCCTGTATTCTCGAAAGCGGTGGGCGATGCCGGGGCAGCCGCGCCCAACTGGCGGAGGCGATCAAGCAGTTCGAGCATACCCGCCGGAGCGCCATGACGTCCGATTCCCATAGCGCCGGTTCCCTGCAGGATCAAGAACACAAAATGATCCTCCTGCTCGAGTATCTCTGCCGGTCCGGTACGGCTGAGCATACGATGAGCGTCGGCGCCGGGCAGGGATAGACCGGCAACCTATCTTCCCGGCGGCTCCTCGGGCCAATGTTAAAATAGAGGTTCCTTGGGAGGTCGTCTAATGGTAAGACTGCAGACTCTGGATCTGCGTATCGGGGTTCGAGTCCCTGCCTCCCAGCCACACATTCCCAAGAACTTCCTGTAAATCCTCCGATTGAACCCGATCTACTCTTTCGGGGCGTCAGGATCTTTCTCAAGGTATTCGGACGGGACGTCGTCCTCAGGAACCTCTGAAGTCGTTACTTCCGATACGTCCGCGTCAGGGGCATTTTCCACGCCGCTTGTCACCGCCGCTTCAAAAGCCTGTCCTTCTTCAGCCAATTCACGAACGCTCTGTGACTCTGCTTCGGCGGATTCCGGCAACCCTTGAAGGTCGCCCGCCTGTCCGCCGACCGTCGGATTGGAATCCGGCGCGCGGACCGTTGAGGTTGCCCTCTCGATTTGTCCCGCTTGTCTCTTCCTACGTTCCATGCGAAGTCCCCTCGTTGCGAGTTAGCACTCCGCTGGCCATTGCTATTTGTTAGTTTTCACACCGTACGTGGCGAGCAATGGCTAAGCAGTTGCTGTCTTCACTGTTAGGAGAACGGCTATGGAGACAGTGGTCGGCGTTTTTACAACCTATCGCCATGCTGCTGAGGTCCGTGAGTGCATCAAATCGGAAGGTTTGAACCGGTTAACACTGCTGTCGCCCGGAGAGCCCCAGCATGCAATTTCACAAGAGGTTCCTGTCGCGGATATGGAATCGCCCGGAATCGGGGCGGCGATCGGCGGGGTAGTAGGGGGAGCTCTTGGGATCGCGGGCGGCGTGCAACTTGGAGCCGCGGCAGCAAGCTTGCTGATCCCGGGTGTCGGACATGTGACAGCCATCGGTTTGCTGACGGCGGCTGCGCTTGGCTCAGGAGGTTTGGCCGGCGGTGTCGCCGCTGGACGGGCCCTCGAAACCTCGCTCGACGGGGGTTTGCCGAAAGATGAGTTGTTTCTTTACGAAGACGCACTCCGGCAGGGACGGTCAGTGTTGATCGTTTGGGCCGAAAGCCGGGAGCAAGCCAATAGAGCCAGGGAAATTATGCGGCTGGCTGGCGCCGAGGGTCTGGACGCTGCGCGCGAGCGATGGTGGTTAGGACTGCGCCCCGCCGAAGAAGAGCACTATCGCTCGAAGGGCCACGACTTCATCCAGGATGAGGACCATTATCGACGCGGGTTTGAAGCCGCGCTTCATACTGACTTCAGGGATCAGCCCTATGAACGGGTGATTGAGCAGCTACGCGGCCGCTACGGCCAGGAATGTGACGACACCGCGTTTCGCACGGGCTACGCGCGTGGGCTCGAGTACCGCCGAAATCGTTAAGAGAAATAGAGGTGAATATTCATGTCTGCAGCAGCACGCCCGAAAGAACTCTACAGCGCGTCACTCCCTCTCCGAGAACGCATCCGGCGTCGCGCCTACGAGCTCTATCTCCGGCGCGGCGGCCAGACTGGATCGGAGCTAGCCGACTGGCTCCAAGCCGAAGCGGAAATTCGCAGTGCCCTGGACCAATCTGTCGACGAAGCCTCAGAAGAGTCATTTCCAGCCAGCGACCCCCCGGCGTATTAGACTACCGGCCCTCAAAGAAAAGAAAGTACTGATAGGGAAGCAGGTCCAGCCGCCTGCTCAACACGAAACCTGCTTTTTGAAGCTCTGCGATTACTTCGTCTTCAGAGAGCTTCATGGTGACAGGCGGTCCGACCGGCAGCGGCTTTTTGAAAAAGTCGACAATGACGATGCGGCCGCCGGGCTTCAGCGCCTGGACCAGCTTCGCGTAGTACGCAGGCCGGTTCTCGATATGGTGCAGCACATCGCAGAAGAAAACCGTATCGATCGAGCGCCGCGGCAGGCGCGGATCATCGGGCGCGGCAAGGACGGTTTCCAGGTTCGCCGGCGCTTTGGCGCGCACGATGTCGAGAAGCTTTTCATCGATATCCACGGCATAGACCTTGCCGGCGTGCCGGGCAAAACGTCGCGCGAAATACCCGGTTCCGGCACCAATATCCGCCACCACCTCCGCCGGCTTGAGCTCAAGGGCCATGACGACTTCATGCGGCTTCTGCCATTCATCGCGTGCGGGATCTTCGAGGACCCGTGCGTACTCTTCACTGGAAGGCGGATGGTGCTGATGCGCTACCTGCCCGAGCGCCGCGACCGTGAACAGGAGCAAACACGTGTGGCACTTCATAGAATCGCTTGAGGTTCTGAATCACCATGGTACCTCGCTCCCGATGGCCATTGAGACCGTCAAAACGCGGGACACCGGCGTCGCGACGTAGCGTAATAGCGGCAATTGTGAACGAATTTTGTAATGTAGACCGGGAGAGATTCTGCTGCGCGGGCCGGCTGTCGCTCGCGGCACCCAGCCCGCAGATTCATATCGACTTAACGGTGGCCACCGCCGTGGGAACCGCCACCGCCATGGAAGCCACCACCGCCGCCATGGAAACCACCGCCACTGCTGTGGAAACCGCCGCCTCCGTGGTAAGAACCGCCTCCATTGTACGAGCGGCTCGGCCGGTATCCACCGCTACCGCCGTAGCTAGGGCCGGACCGATAGCTTGGCATCGAGCGGCCTCCGGAGTAACTGCCGCCGTAGGAAGGACTCGAACGATAAGCCGGCATCGACGGGCTTGCGCTGTACGACCGGCCGTAGCCGCCGCCGTAGGATGGCGTTGCCCTTTGGTACGTTGGAGCGCTGCGCTGGAAACTTTGCGTTGTCCCCGGTCGAGACTCGCCGAACCGGTGCCAGCCGCCGGACTGAGCACTATTGGGACTGGAACCGCCGACTCGAGCATTCGCGCCTGTGTTCCCCCGGAATCCAAAGCTGCTTCCAGGATTCACCTGGCGCATTGATCCGCCACCTGGGGCTGCATACCGCTGCCCGCCAAAGCGTCCACCGGCAACCGTGCCGTGCGCGCCGTAAGCTCCGTGGAACTGGTTGGCTAGCTGGTGATTTGGATAAGGGACCCCCAGCCGGTGCCCGGGATTGTGCGACCAGATTCCCGCGCCATGAAATCCGCCGCCGTGAAATCCTCCGCCGTAGAATCCATGGTAACCGTAATGATGGAAGAAGAAGGGGTTCAAGAAAATCGAGCATCCGAACCAGTTCGGCCACCAGCCCCAACCGCCCCATCCCAGGCCGCCGAAGAAGCCTCGGAGATAGATTCCGGGGCCGAAACCAAATCCAAATCCGAAGTCAGGGTAATAAAGCGGCGGATAGTAGCCGTAAGCGGGCGGTCCCCAGATGTATTCGGGATTGTAGACTGGCACATAAACCACCTGAGGGTTGGCCGGCTGAATTTCAATCGCCGTCTGGCCACCTTGCGTCTGGGTCGTTACCGTCTCCTGCGGGCTCGAATTCAATTTGCCCGCCGCTCTAGCTTGGGCGCGCATCCTCTGAACAGCATTCATTACGTCCGCCTGTTGAGCGAGAAAAGCATTCCCAAGGTCGGTGGTCCAACGAATGTCTGAATTCAACCGGTTGAGCACATCCGGAAAAACCACCAGTGCCTGGATGCTGGCATCCCAATTCTGCGCACGGGCGGCATCCGCCAGTTGTTGGCCCTGCAGATTGCGATTTTGCTGTAGCCACTGCGCAGCCTCAACGATCTCGAGTGGATAGGTGGCGGCCACCAATACCTGGCTCAGCAGGCGGTCGGGATAAAGCGCAATGGGCGCGACCATATTATCCAATTGATCCGGGGAAAGCAGCTGCGCGGGAGGCGGAGCCGGCACCGCGGGCGCAGGCTCTTGCGCGAATAACAATGCCCCGGCCGGAAGCAGCAGCAGGACACAAACGATGCTGAGCAATTGTCGAGAAACGAATCTCGTGATCTTCATCTTTCCACCTCCACCGCGTACTCCAGCGAGTACACGCCGTTTCGGTTCCACGAGGCGACCAGCTCCAACCGAGTTGCCGGCGCTGAGCTGAACGCTTTCATTTCGCCAATATCACTCCTGTCCATCTAAGTAATCAGACGCACGCGAGGCCATCGAGGTTTTCTTCATCGCGGGGTGCGCCGCCAGAGCTTGAACAATGGTTAATAGCCCCGATCTCAGCGTTGCTCTCATTCAAGCACCCGCTGCTGTAAAGGCACGCTTTAGACCAGACTTCAACGTACTGATTCAGAAGGCGGACAGCGTGGCCTCTGGCCGCTTGTGTGGTTGAAAACCACCACAGACCTGCTCGATCGCGACCGAGGGGCGAGCAGTGCGATCCTTAACAGCGCGAAAATTGCCAGCCGGATCTACTGCTTCTTTCACGCTGAAACTACTTTTCTGCGGGTATGGCTGCCGGCCGTTCGAGTTCCGTATGCTGAGGTCGCGGTGCTAGACCAAGGGCACTTGAACGATCGCCGCGTGGCAATATCGCTTGCGTGGTTCGTGATTTTGATTCCCATTTTGCGTGGTCAGGAAGATCCACCTGCGGCCCACTACGCCACACCCGGTTCCACTCCCCTGAACAAAGAACGCATTCTGGGCGTGATCCCCGACTATCATACAATCAGGGACCCAAAGACCACCGTCGCGCCAATGACGGTCAGACAGAAATGGCAACTTTTCCTAAAAGAGAGCGTGGATCCTTTTACGGTGGCCGGCGCTCTGGCTGGGGCCACCATCTCGCACGCCGGCCAATCGGTTCCCGAGTACGGCTCGGACAAGGAAGCGTATGCGGAGCGTTTCGGAGCCGCACTGGCGGACGTCACGACCCAGAACTTCTTCAGTGACGCGATTCTCGCCCCGCTGCTTCACGAAGATCCGCGCTATTTTCGAAAGGGTCCCGAATCCAGCATTCCCAAACGCATCGCTTATTCTCTGAGCAGGCTGGTAATCACGCGAACGGATTCCGGCCGGACTACGTTCAACTTCGCGGGGGTCATTGGGACGGCCATGGGCATTGCCCTTTCGAACGCTTATTACCCTGACCGGGATGTCAATGGCTCGGTTGTCCGGGGGCGCTGCCTCTCCAGCTTCACCGGCGGGGCGGTGAGCAATCTGTTGCCTGAATTCTGGCCGGATGTCCGCGAAAAGCTGCACAAGCTGCACCGGCACTCCACAAACACGCCCTGAAGGTTCCTCTCTCTGTGGCCCGACCCGCGCCGGAATAAGAGAATAGAAACTTGAACATTCTGGAATTCACCGCGCTCGTCTATCTCATTTCAGCAGTGGCTGGTTTTCTGGGCGCGCTGACGGGGCTCGGCGGGGGCGTGGTGATCACGCCCGCGTTGATTCTGCTTCTTGGCGTGGATATCCGCTATGCCATCGGAGCCACGCTGGTATCGGTGATCGCGACATCATCGGGAGCCGCTGCCGCCTACGTGAGAGAGGGTTTTTCGAATATCCGGATTGGAATGTTTCTTGAAATCGCGACGACTATAGGGGCGGTTCTTGGGGCCGCGCTGGCGTCCAAGACGCCCACGGCAGTGCTTGCTGTGATTTTCGGTTTTGTGTTGCTCTATTCCGCCTATCAGTCGACTCGTCCGCAACCGGAGGTGTTGTCCGATGGCCGGTCTGACCGTATGGCCGCCTTTTTGAGAATGGATTCGAGCTATCCGACACCCCAGGGCCCGGAACGTTATCGCGTGCACCGCGTGAAGGCCGGCTTCAGCCTGATGTTCGGAGCAGGCATGCTGTCGGGACTGCTGGGCATAGGATCCGGCGCGCTCAAGGTGATCGCCATGGATCAGGTGATGCGCATCCCGTTCAAGGTCTCAACTACCACAAGCAACTTCATGATCGGCGTGACGGCCGCAGCGAGCGCCGGAGTCTATTTGAGCCGGGGATACATTGACCCCGGTCTGGCGATGCCGGTAATGCTGGGAGTGATCACGGGATCGATCATCGGCGCGCGGCAGCTCGCCGAAGCCAGAACGCACCGGCTGCGCCTGATATTTGGTCTTGTCGTGGCCGCTCTGGCCTTGGAAATGATTTACAGCGGTTTCACGGGGAGAATATAAATGCCGCAGTCCTCAACCACGTGGAGTGACGTGAAGGTAGAACGTGTCATCGGAAGGCTCTTGCAAACAGGCTTGATGCTCGCCGCCAGTGTTGTGCTGGCTGGCGGCATTTGCTACCTGTTCCGGCATGGCGCTTCCCGCACGGACTACAGGGTCTTTCGCGGCGAACCTTCGGAACTCCGCAGCGTCGCAGGCATTCTGCACGGCATCGCAGCGCGGCGCTGTCGCGACTTGATCCAGCTCGGTCTGGTGCTGCTGATTGCTACGCCCGTGGCGCGCGTTGCCTTCTCCGTGTTTGCATTTGCCAAGGAGCGGGATTACACCTACGTCGCCATCACGCTGGTGGTACTCGCGATCCTGATATACAGCCTCGCTGGAGGACCCTCTGCCGGGCTGCGCTGATGCCCGCCGCGGACTCTGACGGCAGGATTCCACAGATGGGAAAATGGTCTCAGGAACGAATGCCACTGTCTCGCGAATCTGATCCGCTGAAAACGGACACGCACTCTTCGCCATTCGAGGAGCCTGCGCAGCATCCTACCCTCGCGATCAGCGCCACGTTCACGTCCGAGGCCCTTGAGCCTACACTGGCTTTCTGGCTTGGCGAACTGAAGCTGGATTTCCAGGTCCGTTTCGCTCCCTACAACCAGGTATTTCAGCAGCTGCTCGATCCCTCCAGCCTGCTGGCAGGCAACCGGAATGGCATGAACGTGGTGCTAGTGCGGTTCGAGGACTGGGCGCGTTTTCGGAATGCGGTGAGCGTCGCGGAACTTGAAGAGGAAGTGCGAAACCTGGAATCGGCTCTCCGGCCGGCGGTGACTACGACCCATATCCCTGTGCTCGTCTGTCTCTGCCCGTCTTCTCGTGACTTTCTGGCGGATGCAGACCGCGCCCGTTTTGTGGAACGATCCGAAGAGTCTCTCCGCACGGCGTTGCGCGATCTGAGCGCCGTGCACCTGGTTACTGCCGCCGAGCTCAGGCGATTCTATCCGGTTTCCGACTACGATGATCCACACGCCGACGAACTGGGTCACGTGCCGTACACGCCCGAGTTCTTTGCCGCGCTCGGAACCATGATCGCCCGCAAGCTGTATGCCGCGCGAACGAGCCGCTTCAAAGTCATTGCGCTCGATTGTGACGAGACGCTTTGGAGTGGGGTGTGCGGTGAAGACGGCCCGCAGGGAGTCCGGCTCGAAGCGGGGCACCGTGCCCTTCAGGAATTCATGCTTGCGCAGCGCGATGCCGGCATGCTGCTATGCCTGTGCAGCAAGAATAATCCGGAAGACGTTTACGAAACGTTCCGGACGCATTCCGAAATGCCGCTCCGCCTCAAGCATTTCGCGGCAACACGTCTCAACTGGGAGCCAAAATCCGTCAACCTCAGGTCTCTGGCCGATGAGCTGGGTCTGGCGGCCGAGAGCTTCATCCTGGTGGACGACAGCGCGGCTGAGTGCGCCGAGGTGCAGGCTGGATGCCCGGAGGTGCTGACCCTCCCGTTGCCGGAGGACGCGGCAGACTTCGGTCAGTTTCTGAAGCACGTCTGGGCATTCGACCGGTGGAGCGTGACCGATGCCGACCGCCAGCGCGCCGCGTCGTATGCGCAGGAAGCAGAGCGCGCCAAAGCCCAGCGCCAGTCCGCAAACCTCGCAGAGTTTCTCGCTTCGCTGAATCTGGAGATCCGCTTTACTCCGATGTCACCCGCTCAACTGCCGCGCGTGGCGCAGTTGACGCAGCGCACGAACCAGATGAATTTCACCTCGATCCGCCGGAGCGAAAGCGAAATTCAGAACCTGCTGGAATCCGGCAGCCTCGAGTGCCTCACCGTGGACGTGAGCGACCGCTTCGGAAGCTACGGACTGTCAGGAGCGATTTTGTTTCGAGCCGATCCCCATTCGCTTACCGTCGATTCTTTTCTGCTGAGTTGCCGGGCGCTGGGTCGCGGCGTGGAGCATCGCATGCTGTCACGGCTCGGCGAGATCGCCCAGCAGCGCGGCCTCGCCGAGGTGCAGATTTCCTTTGTTCCATCGCAGCGCAACCGGCCCGCTGAGGCGCTGCTCTCGGGCCTCGCGGCTCAGTTCGAGGAACGCACGGCCACCGGCTCAGTTTTTCGATTCCCGGCGGCATACCTGGCTGCGGTGCGATACAGCAATGGAGAGCGCGGCGCCACGATGAGTGAAGAGCGGCGTGCGGCGCTGGCGCCCTTGGCGCATTCCAGGCCAATCGACTATGCGCGGATCGCGCGCGAACTTCGTGAGCCCGGTCAGGTACTCGAAGCCGTTCGCCACCGGGCCAGGCGCCGGCCCGCTGCGTCGTCCTCCGATGCCCCGAGAACCGATCTGGAGAAACAGTTGGCGCAGATGTGGGCGCACCTGCTAGGTCTTCCGGCCGTCGGCATTCATGACAACTTCTTCGATTTGGGCGGGCATTCGTTGCTGGCCGTCCAACTGCTCTCGCTTGTCCGGCAGACTTTTGATGTCGAACTTTCGCTGAAGGTGGTGTATAGCAGTGATTTCACCGTGGCGGAACTGGCCAAGGCGATCGAACTGCGCGAAATCGAGGAGGCCGGGTCCGACCGGTACGCCGCGATTTTGAAGGAGCTGGAAGGTCTCAGCGAGGAAGAAGTGCGCGCCCTGCTTGCCGACGAGCAGGACGGCGCCGGCGGGAAGCGGTAGGTGATGCGCATTTTGCTTGCATCCAGCGCGTCTCATGTTCCGCCCCGCGGTGGCTCGACGCGCAGCAACCTGGCTTGGCTGGCGGCCTTGCGGGCAAACGGCCACGCGTGCCGGATTGTTGGGGGAGTGCTGGTCACCGACACCCCGGAAAAAATGGCGCTGGCGCGGCGTGAGTTGGAGGACCAGGAGACCGGCCAGCCGCCGCCCGAGATTCACGCTGTGGCTGACCCGGTGAAGCGGGCCGCCGTTCTCAAAGAGCAGATTCGCGAGTTTCAGCCCGACTGGGTGCTGGTCTCTTCCGAAGATATCGGCCAAAGTCTGCTGCGGGCCGCGCATGAAGGCGCACCCGGCCGCGTTGTCTATCTTGCGCACACTCCGCAGTTCTATCCATTCGGACCGGCGAGCTGGAATCCCAGCCGCGAAGGCGAGGAACTGGTAGCCAATTCGGCGGCGGTCATCGCCATCGGCCATCACACCGCGCATTACATCACGGCCAATTTGAATCGCCCGGCACAGGTAATCCATCCGCCTATCTATGGCGATGGACCCTTTGCGGTGTCCGCTAGCTTTGCCAGCGGGTTCGTCACCATGATCAATCCTTGCGCGGTGAAGGGGATTTCGATTTTTCTTGCCCTCGCTGCCCGGTTTCCTGCGTATCGTTTTGCCGCTCTGCCGGGCTGGGGCACGACGGCCGAAGACCGGCGCGCGCTCGAAGCCTGTTCCAACGTCTCGCTGCTGCGAAACTGCAAAGACATCGATCAGGTACTGAAGGACACGCGAATCTTGCTCATGCCTTCGCTCTGGTTCGAAGGCTTCGGGCTGATCGTGATCGAAGCGATGCTGCGCGGGGTTCCCGTGGTGGCGAGCGATGCCGGGGGACTGGCCGAGGCCAAGATGGGAACCGGCTTCGTCATTCCGGTGCGGCCCATCGAGCGCTACGAAGCCGCCTTCGACGATCAGGGACTGCCGCGCGCGGTGCTGCCGGAGCAGGATCTCTCGGCGTGGGTGGCGGCTCTCGAAACACTCGTTTCCGATCGCGATCTCTACGAACGGGAATCCGCCATGGCCCGAGAAGCGGCGTTGAAATTTGTCAGCGCTCTGCGGTCGTCGCAGTTCGAAGAATTTCTGCTGGCGCTCGAGCCCGGCCGGCCCGTTGCGCAGGCTGACGACGCGCTTGCCGGGCTCTCTCCCGCGAAGCGGGCGTTACTGCTCCAGCGCCTGCGGGCACGCTCCGGAAACTAGGCGCAGCGCCGTATGCGAATCCTGCTAGCGCAAAACTCCCGGTACTATCCGGCGCATGGCGGCGGCGACAAATCCAACCGCCTGCTCATGGAAGCGCTCGCGGCGCGCGGACACGCTTGTATGGTCGTCGCCCGCATCAGCAAGTTCGACGAACAGGAGCATGACCTTTTCCTGAGCGAGCTGGCGGCGCGCAATGTATATCCCGAATCTTTTGACAATGGCGTAGTGACTTTTCGCCGTGCCGGCATCGAGGTGCACACCGTGACCCATCAACCCAGCCTGCGCCAGTATTTCTCGGAGCAGATTGCGGCTTGGGGGCCGGACGTGATTCTCGCGTCCACGGACGATCCCGCTCAGCTTCTGCTCGAGCCGGCCTTGCGTGCCGAAACCGCACGTGTTGTTTATCTGGCTCGCGCCACGCTGGCTCTGCCGTTCGGACCCGACTGCGCGTTTCCCAGCCCCTCCAAGACGGACATGCTGCGCCGCGCCGACGCCGTGGTGGGCGTGAGCCAGTATGTCGCGGACTACATCCGGCGCTGGAGCGGCATCCCGGCCGTGCACGTGCCGATTTCGCTGTTGGAGCCAGGACCTTATGAAGCGCTGGGGCGTTTCGAAAACGAATTCGTAACGCTGGTCAATCCGTGCGCGGTGAAAGGGATCTCCATTTTTCTGGCGTTAGCCGAGCGCATGCCGCATGTGCGCTTTGCTGCGGTTCCGTTGTGGGGCACCAACGTCGCTGACCGCCGCGTGCTCGAAGAACATCGCAATGTCACGATTCTGCCGCCCGTCGATTCCATCGACACGCTTCTGGCCCGCACGCGCGTGCTGGTGGTTCCGTCGCTGTGGGCCGAGGCGCGTTCGCGGATCATCGTGGAGGCCATGCTCCACGGCGTTCCGGTAATTGCCAGCAACGTCGGTGGCATTCCTGAAGCGAAACTGGGCGTCGATTATCTGCTGCCTGTCCGGCCGATCGAGAAATATCAGGAGCGCGTGGACGACCAGATGGTTCCTGTCGCCGACGTTCCCGAGCAGGACATCCGCCCCTGGTATGAAACGCTCGACCGTCTGCTCGCGGATCGCGGCCACTACGAGCAGTTGTCGGGCGCCTCGCGGGTGGCCGCTCTGAGCTACGCGGAGAGTCTAAGCGTGGAACCGCTCGAGCGGCTGCTCGAACAAGTGGTAAAAAAAACCAAGGCAGCCGGCGCGCCTGCCGCCCCTCAACCCGCCGAGTCGGATCCGCTCTCCCGGCTCTCGCCCGAGAAACGCCAGCTACTCGCTTTGCGGCTGCGAGCGATCAAACCGGATACAGCGCGGTGGTTTCCTTCCATCCGGGAATCCGAGCAGGCGAAACTGCGCCTGTTCTGCTTTCCCTATGCCGGGGGAGGAGCGAGTGTGTTCCGCGGATGGGCAGGCCGCTTGCCGGAGGGCGTCGCCGTCTGCCCCGTGCGGTTGCCCGGGCGGGAAACGCGCCTTGGAGAACGGCCGTTCGATGCGATGGGCGAGCTTCTGGCTGCGCTGCGCACAGTCATTGATCCGTATTTGGACAAGCCCTTCGCATTTTTCGGCCACAGCCTGGGCGCGGTGATCGCTTTCGAATTGGAGCGTTCTCTCGCGTCGCGGTGCGCTGGTCTCTTCGTTGCCGGAGCGCGCGCGCCGCAGTTGCGTAGAGATCACGTTCCGCCTCCGCCGCCCTCCGATGACGAGTTGATCGAAGAGCTTCGCCGGCTCGACGGGATTCCCAGCGAGATTCTGGAGAACCGCGAGCTGATGCAGTTCGCCCTACCCGCGTTACGCGCCGACACCGCGCTCTACCGGAACTACGTTTACCGGGAGGAGCTGCCGCTTCACTGCCCCATTCGCGCGTACGGTGGCTTGGATGACGAACGAATCACGCGCGGCGATCTCGAAGCCTGGGGCGCAGAGACCACTCACTCGTTCCGTCTCGCAATGTTCCCCGGCGGCCACTTCTTCCTCGAAACGCAGCAGGAGGCATTTCTGAAGGCGCTGGCGCGGGATCTCAGCGCTGTTTTCCAGGGCGTCTGATTCGCGTTGATTTGTGCTCATCCGCAAATCCCAGTTCCGCCCGCATCTTCTTCGGCAGCTTCGCCGCCACCATGTCGTAAGAATTCCTGATCAGACGCTTTAGCTCCGTGCGCGGCAGGACGTCCAGATTCTCCAACATCACCCAGTTATTGCGCGCGAGATATGGTGCTGGAACGACGCTCTCCCGCTCCACCAGCTCCGCGAATTCCTCTGGCGTGCACTTGAATGAAATGCTTACCGGAGACTCATCCAATGCAACGATTGCAAACATCTTGCGGCCAATCCGGAATAGCAGGTTGTTTCCCCACTGGATGCCTTCAGTAGCGTACGGCAGCGAAAGACAGTACTTCCGAACCGCTTCGATGTCCATTACCAGAACCGGCGAAGACGCACAATCTCGGCGAATGCGATATAGAGGTTGACGATCCCCAGGCCAGTCACGGCGCCGCGGAAGTAAGGGTTGCCCCAATATCCTCGATGCAGCAGCGATGAAAAGAAGTTGTTGTCCCAGATACCTCCGACCCACGGATAAAGCGTCAGGAAACACCCGATCTCGAGACAGAACAGGATCAGCAGCACGGAAGCGAGCTTCTCGTGCCAGTGGTGCAGGCGAGGCGCTTCCGCGGGCCGCGGCTCAGTCGCGGCCGGCGTCTGGGGCTCTAGCGGCATGCGCCTGCTTCCATCGCGAACAGCTCGAGCTGGCCGTCATCCACCGGGAAAAGCGAACACGCACGCACCGGTTCGAAGCTCAGGCGGTGCAGCGGTGTCGGACCGTACTCCTGAATCGCGCGCAGATGTTCGGGGGTGTTGTAGCCTTTGTGGCGCGCCAGTCCGTACTGCGGATAGATCTGGTCCCACACTCGCATGCATGCATCGCGCTCGACTTTGGCGATGATGGAGGCCGCTGCGATGGCGTGGCAGCGCGCATCGCCGTGAATCAGGGGACGCTGGGGAATGCCGAGCTCGAGCGGCACGGCGTCGGTCAGAAGGAAATCCGCCGCAGGTGACAGCCGTACCACGGCCATCTTCATGGCTAGCCGCGAGGCATGGTAGATATTAGTGCGATCGATGACGGCCGCATCCACCGCCGCCACCGACCAGGCCACGGCGCGCTCGCGGATTCGCTCAGCCAATATTTCCCGCCGCTCGGGCTCCAGCTGCTTGCTGTCATTCAAGCCGCGAATCGGGCGGTCCGGTGCAAGGATGACCGCGGCGGCGAACACCGCCCCAAACAGCGAACCGCGCCCCACTTCATCCGTGCCGGCAATGGCGCAAAATCCCCGCGCGCGCAACTCACGCTCCAGGGTTCCTTCACAGCGGAGTCTCGGGCTTGCCTTTGCGGAAGCCACCTGAGCGCCCCCGGCCACGCGAAGCCTACTCGCGCTCCCTCAGGCGCGCGGCCTTGCCCTTTAGATCGCGCAGATAGTACAGCTTGGCGCGGCGGACCTTGCCGGTCCGCACCATATCGATGTGATCGATCACCCGTGCGTGCAGGGGAAAAATGCGCTCCACGCCGTGGCCGAAACTCACCTTCCGCACCGTAATCGTCTCGCCCATGCCCGTGTTCTTGCGGGCGATCACCGTGCCCTCAAATGCTTGCAGGCGCTCTTTGTCGCCTTCTTTGATTTTGACGTGTACGCGAATTGTGTCGCCCGGACGGAACGCGGGTATATCGGCCCGGCGGCTCTTTTGAATGAATTTGGTCAACAACGGGTGATTCATAATGGTCCCTTCAGTTTTTTCTATCGTACTTGAAATCGGCCGGCGATGTCGCTTCCAGGTCCGGCCGCAGACGCGCCGTCTTCTCCAGCGCCGCCTGTTTTCTCCAGCGCCGGATCTGCTCGTGGTTGCCGCTCAGCAGGATTTCCGGCACTCGCCAGCCCCGAAATTCTGCGGGCCTCGTATATTGCGGGCAATCCAGCCCCCCGGACTCCCCTTCGAAAGATTCGAACACCGCCGAATCCGCATTGCCCAGCACCCCCGGCAACAGGCGTGCGATCACATCGATCACCACCGCGGCTGCCAGTTCCCCGCCGCTCAGCACGTAATCGCCTACCGTCAGCTCTTCATCCGCCAGATGCTCAGCCACACGCTCATCCACGCCCTCGTAGCGGCCACAGATCAACAGCAGTTCGGCGGCTTCGCTCAACCGCCGGGCCGCCGCCTGATCGAACTTCCTTCCCTGCGCCGAAAGTAGGATCACGCGCCGCCGCGGGTCGCGCTCCCCGCGTGCGCTCTCCGGGAAAATCGTCTCTACCGCAGCGAACACGGGTTCGGGCTTCAGCAGCATGCCTTCGCCGCCGCCGAACGGCCGGTCATCCACCGTCTTGTGCCGGTCGTGCGTCCAATCCCGCAGGTTGTGGATCCGGATGTCTAGCCGTCCCGCTTCACGTCCGCGCGCGATCACGCCGTGCTCGAACGGTCCCTGGAAAAATTCCGGGAAGATGGTGAGCACATGAAACGTCACGGCCGGTTCAAATCCTTCAATCCCTCAGGCAAATTCACCACGATCCGTTTAGCGGCCGTATCAATCTCCACGCACATCGATCGCGCAAACGGAATCAACAGCGGCTCCTCCCCGTCCCCCACTTCCAGCAATCCCGTGCCTCCGGCGTCCTGCCATCCGGTTACGGTCCCCAATAGTTCGCCCGTCACGCGATCGCGAACTTCGCAGCCCAGCAGATCGGAGACATAGTGCTCGCCATCCGCGGCCGGCAGGCGCTCGGCAGCCGGAATGCGCACCTCGGAGTGTTCCAATGCTTCAGCCTGCGAAATCGTATCCACGCCGCGAAACTTGAAAATCCACGCCCGGCCGTGTTCCCAGACCGATTCCAACCGGAGCCCGCCTTCACCGACGGGCAATTCTTCCCGGAACAGGAAGACTTCGCGCAGTTGCTGGAATCTTTCCGGCCTGCTGGTCAGTAAGGTCGCCGTGAGCTCACCGCGATTGCCCCACGCCCTTCCCAGCCGGGCGATGGTAACCCACTGGCTGGTCTGGTTCACTCCAGAATTTCAAGCGTGAAACGCCGGTTGAGTTTCATGCCGGCGGCGCCAAGGATAGTGCGGATAGACCGGGCCGTCCGGCCCTGCTTTCCGATGACTTTTCCCAGGTCGCTGGGGGCCACGCGCAGTTCCAAAACCGTCACCTGTTCGCCTTCCACAACCCTCACGGCAACTTCTTCCGGGATGTCGACAAGAGCCTTCGCGATGTCTTCGATCAACTGTTTCATCCCCCGCGCCTCCTAATCCATTCTAATCGACGCGGCAAAACGCGGACCCGAAAGGAGTTGCTACATTCCTTCAATGACCGTCAGGAATCGTACACACGGCCGCCGGAATCGCCGGGATTTCAGGGCGTTCAGGCCGCGGGCTCCGTTACCGGCGCTGGATGATTCTTCACCAGCCGCTCCACGGTTTCCGACATCTGCGCGCCCGATTTGACCCAATGCGCGATCCGGTCGTGATCCAGTTTCACCGCTGCCGGAGTGCTTCGCGGGTTATACTGGCCGACCACTTCGATGTTCCGGCCGTTGCGCGCTTTCTCCTTCTCAATCACCACCACGCGGTAAAACGGCTTCTTCTTGGCGCCAAAGCGCGCCAGTCGAATCATTAACATTCCAACTCCTGCATGCTGTTTTCTGACTTCCTAAAACGCCGGCAGCTTCATTTTGCCCAGCTTCTTGCCGAGAAATCCGCCGGAAAAACTTTTCATCATCTTACGCGCTTGCGTGTATTGCTTGAGCAACTGGTTGACTTCCTGCACGGTCGTTCCACTGCCTTTTGCGATCCTGCGCCGGCGGCTGCCGTTGATGATCATGTGATTGGCCCGTTCCCGGGGCGTCATGGAATCGATGATGGCTACGATG
>Ga0335077_10000319_pt1 | contig 51703 bp, 41 predicted proteins | sample Lox_Sample_31_FD_207151 | JGI IMG/M metagenome (GOLD analysis project Ga0335077, IMG submission 207151) | Soil microbial communities from Loxahatchee National Wildlife Refuge, Florida, United States - Lox_Sample_3.1 | ecosystem: Environmental > Terrestrial > Soil > Wetlands | place: USA... | reverse complement strand
CCGAAGGCCCTCGGACGCGCGGCGAATGTGCGTTATGTGCTCGAGGGCGATATGCATCCGGAGGCGGCGCAGCTCGCGTTCACCTTGCGCGTGTTCGACGCGCGCGATGGCACGCAGCTTCAGAGCCTGCACAGGGTTCTCAATCGACCCAAGGAGAACGACCCGCAGGAGACGGTCCACCAACTGACGTCGCTGGCGCGCGGCATGCTGTGGACGGCAGTCACTGGAATCGAGTCGAAACCTGGCGAGGGCGCGAGCCCGCCGGATGCGATCACGCTGCTCGCACGTATCGGAGGCCTTGACTCCAACGCAGACCCTGCTGGCTCGACTCTCGAGGTGCGGCGCCTGCTCGACGCAGCGATCGAGATCGACCCGAAGCTCGGGCGAGCATGGGCGCTGCGCGCCGGTTTCTGGCTCAGCACGTTCTTCGACGAATTCGACGACAGCTTCGGTGACGATCGCGAGAAAGTGCTCTCTGATGCGGAGGCCGATTCGTCGCGCGCGGTGGCGCTCGACCCGGACGATGCGCAAGGCTGGTACGCCCGGGGCAGGGTGCTGGCCTACCGCGGCAACGTCGACGCCGCACGCGCGGCCTTCGACCACGTCCGTGAGATGGATTCGTCGCGATACGCGCCGATCACGTTCCGGGCCTGGGTGGCGCAGGTGGCGGGTGAGCCGCAGGAATCTTTGCAGATCCTGGAGCAGGTGCGCAAAGACTGGGGACGCAGTTTCCTCCGGGACGGGATGGCATGCGCGGCTCACCTCGATCTGGCCGCGTATGACGTGGCCATCGCGGAGTGCGAGCGCGCAGCTGCAGCCACCGATGACGACTGGGGCTTGTGGGCCACGTTGGCAGCGGCGTACGCCTTGCACGGCGATGCCGCGAAGGCGACGCACGCAAGAGAGAAGCTGCTTAAGACCTTGCCGAATTTCACAATCGGGCGGTATGTGGCCCGCGGCTTTCGTCCCACCCCGAAGGGAATAGCGCTGGACGAGGCGCACTTCGTCGCTGGTCTCCGGACGGCGGGTGTCCCTGAGTGAAATGAGCGACCCTGAGGACAGTCCTTGCCTTACGAGATGCTGACGAGATAGGATGCGGCGTAAGTCGCCTGTAAGCATTGGCGACGCCGATTGACCGACGAGAAGTCGGCGTTCAGGGAGCAGGGGAGTGGACGTCGCGCAGCATCGCCGGCCCGGGGCGGTCGGCCGTTCGTCCGAATGACGCGCATCGCGTGCGCGGCGGCCTTGGTCTTCGCCGGGTGGGCAGCTTCCGCCCTTGCCCAATCGGAACCGCCACTCGACGAGCGCATCCGCATCGAGGTCACCGGCTCGCGCATCCCCCGCATCGAAGTCGAGACCGCGCTGCCGGTGCAGGTGATCACCCGCGACGAGATCCTGCGGGGGAACTGGACGACCGCAGGCGAGCTGCTCGCGAACCTGCCCGCGAACCTGAACAGCGCGACGCCGGCTTCGTCCATCGCCAATTTCGGCAACCCGGGCCTCGAAAGCGCCAACCTGCGCGGCCTGGGCGACGGCAACACGCTCGTGCTCCTCAACGGGAGGCGGCTCGCCAACTACGCGTTCCTGAGCGGCACCGTGAATCTCGGCTCGATCCCGCTCGCGGCTATCGATCGCGTCGAGATCCTCAAGGACGGCGCCTCGTCCATCTACGGCACCGACGCCGTCGCCGGCGTGATCAACTTCATCACGCGCAAAGACTACACGGGTATGGACGTCGTCGGCCAGGCCGGGATCACCGAGCGCGGCGGCGGCGATCGCTATCAGACGACCGTCAGCGCTGGCTGGGGCAACCTCGCCGCCGATCACGTCAACGGATTCGTGACTCTGGATTGGCAGAAGGAAACCGCGCTCGCGGCTCGCGATCGGACGTTTTCCGCCACCGGCTATCGTCCCGACCAGGGGTACACCAACCTCTCGGTCAACAGCTTCCCGGCCAACATCCGCGCGAGCACCAATACCTTCCTCAATCCGGGCTACGCGTCCGGCTGTGATCCCCCGTTGTCGACGCCCACCACCGTTCTGGGAAGTCGGAACGGCGAGATATGTGCGTTCGACTTCGCGGCGACGGCGAACATCCTGCCGGACACCGAGCGCCTCGCTATCCTGGCGCGCGGCACCTGGCAGGTCACGCCCGAGCACCAGCTCTTCGCGGAGTACCTCTTCGCCCGCACGAAGATGACGCTGGCGTTCAGCCCGACGCCCGTCGACCGCGACCTCGAGGACAACCCGATCTACTACCCCGCGGACGGGCCGTTCTACCCGACTGCCTACGCGTCCGCGAACGGCCTCAGCGGTCCGCTGAAGCTCAACTACCGGACCGTATCGCTCGGACCAAGGACCGACGTGGTCACGACCGAGGCGCAGCGGCTGGTCGTCGGCGCGCAGGGCGATCTGGGCGAATGGAGCTACAACCTCGGCTACAACCACAGCCAAAACACCGCGGAGGACGATTACACGAAGGGTTGGGTGCTCGCATCGCGGATCATTCCGGCTCTCGGCTCGGGGCTCGTCGATCCCTGGGGGCCGGACACGCAGACCGGGCAGGATCTGCTCGCCTCGACGCAGTTCATCGGCGTCGCCCGCACCGCGAAGGGCACGCTCGACCAGGTCGATTTCAGCACGACCGGCGCATGGCTGCCGCTGCCCGGCGGCCCGGTGGCGCTGGCACTCGGTGCGGAGTGGCGGCACGAAGCGCTCGCCGACCACCCCGCGGCGATCCTCGACACCGGCGACGTGATCGGCGTCATCGCCGAAGTGAATCCGCAAGACGCGAGCCGCACCGTCGGAGCGCTGTTCGCCGAGCTGAGCCTGCCGCTCACGAAGGAGCTGGAGGTCCTCGCCTCCGTCCGCTACGACCAGTACAGCGACTTCGGGGGCACGACCAATCCGAAGCTGGGCATACGCTGGCAGCCTGCGAAGTCGCTGCTGCTGCGCGGCGCGTGGGGCACGGGCTTTCGCGCGCCGACGCTGGTCGATCTCTATACGCCGCAGTTCACCGCCGGGCAGGAAAATCTGAGCGACCCCGTGCGCTGTCCGGTCACGAACACGCCCGAGGATTGCAACGGCCCCTTCGACGTCGTCAGCGGGGGCAACCCGCAACTGCAACCCGAGACGTCGACGCAGACGACCGCGGGGTTCATCTGGGAGCCCGCCAAGGGCTGGTCCATCGGCGCGCAGTGGTGGCACATCGCCAAGAGCAACGTCATCTCCACGCTCAGCGCCGACGATGTCCTCGGCCTCTACGACAGCTTCGGTGGCAGCAACGTGATCCGCGGCCCCGTCGACCCGGCCTACCCGGGGCTTCCGGGCCCGATCGCCAAGATCCTCACCTACAACCAGAATCTCGGCTCGCTCAAGACCTCGGGCATCGATTTCGCGTTGCGGGCGCAATCGCCGCCGAGCTCGCTCGGGCAGCTTTCGTTCTCGTTCGCTGGCACCTACGTCTACCAGTTCCTCGAGACCCTGCCCGGCACGGACCCATATTCATACGTCGGCCAGATGGGATTCTACGGTTCGGTCCCGCGCTGGCGGCACTACGCCGAGCTCTACTGGCAACAGGGTCCTTGGGGAGCCACGCTCTCGGAGTCGTACCAGTCCGGAGTCCTCGACAGCGCGGTCAAGATCGACGGCGAGCCGCGCCAGCTCGGCGCCTACAGCCTGTGGAATCTGCAGGGGACCTACACGGCCCTGCGGAACACGACCATCGCGGTCGGCGTGCGCAATCTCTTCGATACGGCACCGCCGTTCACCGGCGCCTTCCAGTTCGGTTTCGACCCGGCGTACGCCGACGTCCATGGGCGTACGTTCTACGCGCGCGCCTCCTACTCGTTCCGGTAGGTGTTCGGGCGCGCGGATCGTCGATCGGCCGGCCCACGTCGGACACGGCCGTGATAGTGTCTGCCGACGCCGGACAGTCGGCCGAAGAATCGCTCCAGGCGGCCGACCGAGGCTCCCGCGGGGGGATACGATGATCGAAAGAGCGACGGGTCGGCGCCGGTGGCCCCGAGTCGGCTGCGCATTGCTGCTCGCGGCGGGCTGCGCGCTCTGCGCGAACGCGGAAACGATCGCGATCCTTTCGATGGTCGGTGACCATCTCACCGTCATCGGAATGGGCGCGCAGCTTGGCAGCCACATCGATCAGAATCAGCGCCAGACGATCCCGGTGAGCGGAACGGGCTTCGATGATTTTGCGGCGCAGGTCGCGGACGCGGCTATCGCAAAGCTTCGACCGGTTGCGACGGTAACCAGGCTTCGGGTGGGCGATCCCGCGCTTTACAAGCTGGCGGACGCGTGGATCGACGGCGACAATCCGGAAATGAAGCAGCTGATGGCCCTGATTCCCGTGGCCTCCGCGCAGTCGCCCGAGGCGTGGGTACTGCTGATAGCGCCGTACCGCAACGAGCTCGAGCTCAAGACTCAGCACGATCTGCGCGGCGCCGGGAAGGCCTCGGGGCTTGGCTACTACGTCGATGCGATCACGCCGATCAAGCGATCGGATACGGGAGAGCGGGCATTGGGGTATCTCGGCGTGTTCGCGAATTTCCAGCTTTTCCTGGTCAACCTCAAGACGGGCGCAGTCGACGCCCATGAACGGCTGGTTCTCGGGACGACGCGGTCGGCGGCCCGCGCCGAAGACCGCACCCCCTGGCACGCGCTCTCGGACGACCAGAAAGTGAAAGTCCTCGAATCGTTGCTCAAGCAGGGCATCGAGAGCGCCTTGCCTCGCATGCTAAGCTCCGAGCCGCAGTAGCTTCGCCGCAGCGGTAGCCGGGCAACGTCGCCCGGGCGCAGGGATCCGAAGCTGCCGCGCGCCCGTGCCCGCACCGCTCTCCCACCTCGTCGTCCTCGATCTCACCCGCGTCCTCGCGGGGCCGTGGTGCACGCAGCTCCTCGCCGATCTGGGCGCCGAGGTCGTCAAGATCGAGAAGCCCGGAAGTGGCGACGACACGCGCAGCTGGGGACCGCCGTTTCTCAAGGATCGCGACGGTCGCGACACCGGCGAGGCAGGCTACTACCTTGCCTGCAATCGCGGCAAGAAGTCGGTCGCGATCGATTTCACGAAGGCCGCAGGCGCCGACCTGGTGCGCGCGCTCGCGAAGGACGCCGACATCGTCGTGGAGAATTTCAAGGTCGGGGGGCTGACCAAGTACGGCCTGGATCAGGCAAGCCTCGCCGCGCTCAACCCGCGGCTCGTCTACTGCTCGATCACCGGCTTCGGTCAGACCGGCCCTTACGCCGAGCGCGCGGGCTACGACTTCATCATTCAGGGCATGGGTGGCTTCATGAGCGTGACCGGCGAGCGCGACGATCTTCCCGGCGGCGGACCGCAGAAGGCCGGCATCGCGATCTCCGATCTCATGACCGGCATGTACGCGTGCACGGCGATCCTCGCCGCGATCGCCCACCGCGAGGCCGGCGGCAGGGGACAGCACATCGACGCCAATCTCTTCGACACCCAGGTCGCGATGATGGCAGTGATGAACATGAACTACCTCGTATCGGGCGTCGTCCCCGGCCGTGCCGGCAATGCGCACCAGAACATCGTCCCGTACCAGGTGTTCGCCTGTGCCGACGGGCACCTGATCCTCGCGGTAGGGAACGATGCGCAGTTCGCGCGCTTCTGCGAGGTCGCCGGCAAGCCGGACTGGCCGCGCGACCCGCGGTTCGCGGTGAATGCGGAGCGCGTGCGCCGTCGTGACGAGCTGGTGCCGATGATCGCTGCCGTCGTGCGCGAGCGCACGCAGCGCGACTGGCTGACGGCGCTGGAAGCGGTCGGCGTGCCCTGCGGCCCGATCAATCGCCTCGACCGCGTGTTCGCCGATCCGCAGGTACGCTCGCGCGGGATGCGGCTCGATCTGCCGCATCCCTTGTCCGGGACCGTGCCGCAGGTGGGCAACCCGCTGCGCTTCTCGCAGACGCCGGTCGCGTATACTCGGGCGCCGCCTCTCCTGGGCGAGCACACGGCGCCCGTGCTGCGCGACCGGCTCGGCCTGTCCGATCAGGTGCTGGAGAAGCTGACGGCCGGCGGCGTCATCCAGGTTGCGCAGGCCGGGCAACGACAGGAGCAGCGCTAAGGGGCTCCCGAGTTCTCGACGATGAACGGCATCACTCGCAGCGCCGCCTTCTGGATCGCCTTCGCCGTGCTCTCCGCGATCGGTGGGGCCTGCGCGTGGAAGTATTTCCCGCAGGCGCTGCCGCTGGTCAACCTCGAGGTGAAGATGTCGCGCGAAGAGGCGCTGCAGCGCGCCGCCGCGATCGCCGACAAGCTCCATCTGATCGGTCCCGGAGCGCGCGAGGCGGCGCTGTTCTCGCACGACGGCGCGACGCAGAACTTCGTCGAGCTGGAGGCCGGCGGGAAGCCCGCCTTCTCGCGACTTCTTTCCGGCGAGGTCTACGCGCCGTACCGCTGGGACGTGCGCCTGTTCAAGCCGGGCGAGACCGCCGAGGCGCGCGTGCGCTTCAAGCCCGACGGCACGCCCTACGGCTTCAGTCGCAAGCTGCCCGAGACGGAAGCCGGCGCGGCGCTCGATCCGGACGCCGCCCGCGCGGTGGCCGAGAAGAGCGCCCGCGAGGACTGGCAGATCGATTTCGCGCCGTACCGCCTGATCGAGCAATCGCAGACCGAGCGCCCGAGCCACCGCGTCGATCACGTTCTCACCTACGAGCGCACGGACCAGAAGCTCGGCGACGGCCGCGTGCGCCTGCAGCTGGTGGTCGCCGGCGATGCACTGACCGGGCTCACGCATTTCGTCTACGTGCCGGAGGCCTTCACCCGGCGCTATCAGGAGATGCGCTCCGCCAACAACACCATCGCCAACGTCGCGGCGCTGGCAATGGGCGTGCTCTACGGCCTCGGCGGCTGCATCCTGGGCGTGCTCTGGCTGATGCGGCAGCGCCGCCTGCTGTGGAAGCCGGCGCTCGTCGCCGGGCTCATCGTCGCAGGGATCAACGCGCTCGCGCTGCTCGCCAACGCGCCGCAATCGTGGTTCAGCTACGACACGGCCCAGTCGACCACGGTGTTCTGGGGCCAGCAGATCGGTCTCGCCGCGGTCGTCGCGCTCGGCGGCGGGCTCGGCCTGGCGCTCGTGTTCATGGCGGCGGAGAGCCTCTCGCGGCTCGCCTTTCCCAAACATCCGCAGCTCTGGAGACTGTGGTCAGGAGAGGCTGCGCCGACGGGCGCCGTGCTCGGCCGTACGCTCGGGGGCTACCTCGCCGTGCCCATCGAGCTCGGAGCAATCGCGCTGTTCTATTTCGTCACCAACCGCTACTACGGCTGGTGGCAGCCCTCGGAGCTCCTCACCGATCCCAACATCCTCGGCAGCGCCGTGCCCGCGCTGTCGCCGATCGGGATGGCGTTGCAGGCGGGCTTCATGGAGGAGAGCCTGTTCCGCGCGGTGCCGCTCTCGCTCGCCGCCCTGATCGGAGCACGGTTCGGCGCGAGGCGCGTCTGGATCGGCGCCGCGCTGGTGCTGCAGGCGCTCGTCTTCGCCTCCGCGCATGCGAACTATCCGGGCTTTCCGGCGTATTCGCGGCTGGTCGAGTTGATCGGGCCCGCATTCGTCTGGGGTCTCATCTTCCTGCGCTTCGGCCTGCTGCCGACCGTCATCCTGCACGCGCTGTTCGATCTCACGCTGATGTCGCTTCCGGTGTTTCTGGTGGGGGGCCGACTCGGCGGGGTCAATCAGGCGCTGGTGGCCGCGGCGGCGCTGATCCCGCTCGCGATCGTGCTGATACGGCGCGCGGTCGCCGGCGCATGGCGTCCGCTGCCGGCCGCGCTCTTCAACGCCGCGTGGACTCCGGCCGCGCACACCGCGACCCGCGCTCCGACCGTGTCGCGGGCCGCGGCGGGAGCATGGAGCCTTCGCGTTCAGCGGGCGCTCCCCGTGTTGGCGCTGCTGGGCCTCGTCGCGATCGCGGTCACGGGCGAGCATCGCGCGGACGTGCCGCCGCTCACGATCGATCGGGCGCAGGCCGAGGCGTCGGCCGACGCGGCGCTCGCCGCGCGCGGCGTCAAGCTCGGACCGGACTGGAAGCGCTACGCGGTCACGCGGACCGCGCCCGAGGACTCCGGCCAATGGCTCGGACACAGCTTCGTCTGGCGCGAGGCCGGGCACGAACCTTACCGCAAGCTCGTCGGCAACTGGCTCGCGCCGCCCTTCTGGGAGGTGCGCTACGCGCGCTTCGACGAAGGCGACGTCGCGGACCGGGCCGAAGAGTGGCACGTGATCGTCGACAACGAAGGCAAGGTGCGAAGCCTCCGGCATCAGCTTCCGGAGCAGCGGCCGGGTGCCAAGCTCTCGCGCGAGGAGGCGCGCGCGATCGCGCAGCGCGAGCTGCGCCAGGCGTTCGGCCTCGATCCGGCGGCGCTGCGCGAGATCGAGGCGAGGGAGGACGCGCAGCCCGCGCGCACCGACTGGGCGTTCACGTATGCCGATCCGCGGGTCGACGTCGGCAAGGGCGGTGAAGCGCGTGCCGTCGTCCTCATCGCGGGGGACGAGGTCGCCGGATCGGGGCGCTACGTGTTCGTGCCCGAGGAATGGCAGCGGGCCGAGCGCGAGCGCGCGAGCCGGCTGTCGGTCGCCAAGATCGGCGTCGTGCTGCTGTTCAGCCTGATCGGGCTGGGCGCCATCATCTGGGCGAGCGTCGCCTGGACGCGCGACCACTTCGATCGCCGCGTGTTCTGGGTCGTGACCCTCGTTTCGCTGGGTGCGGGCCTCGCGGTCACGATCGATCAATGGCCGTCGATGGCCTTCGGGCTCAAGACTACCGAGCCGGTGCTGCGGCAGGTGGCGCTCGCCTCCGCCAGCGCGCTGTTCGCGGCGGTGCTGGGGGCGCTCCTCGCCGGAATGCTCTCGGGCGTGGCGGCGTACGCCGCACGCATGCACGTCGTCCACGGCGCCTCTGCGACGACGCTGTGGCTGCGCGGCATCGAGATCGGCCTCTTCACGCTCGGCATCGAGGCGCTCATCGGTGCGCTCACGCCCGACCTGGCGCCGTCGTGGCCGAGCTACGCGGCGGAGCGCGCGGCGATCCCGTGGCTCGCGCGCGCGGCATCGATGGTGAACATCGTCACGCCGATGGCCGGGGCAATCGTGGCGCTGCGCTGGCTCGATCGGCTGAGCCACGGCTGGACGCAGCGCCGACTGCTGTGCGTCGTGCTGCTGATGCTGGCCGAGGGCGCGGTCGCGGCCACGCACGCCACGCAATGGCTGGACATCGTTGCGGCCGGCGTGATCGGCGGCGCAGTGTCGGCGTTCCTCTTCGCCTTCGTTGTGCGCTTCGACCTGCGCGTCGTGCCGGCGCTGATCGCGATCTACGGAGTGGTCTCCGCGGTGGGCGAGGGCATGCAGAAGGGGACTGCAGAGGGGTGGGTGCTGGCGGCGGTCGCGGCCGCGGTCACGCTCGCGATCTCGTGGATCGCCACGCACTATCTCGTCGCGCGCGGCGAGATCGTACAAGCGCAGGCGGAGCCGACGCCTGCGGCCGGCCCGGACTAGCCGCGCCGCCGCTCGGGCCGCGGCCGCTTGAACCGCGGCCTCATTGAGCCTTCGGTGCCTGGTGTGGTGTCGAGCGTCGGCCGCCACGGCCACTCGCGGACACTCGACCCCCACGCGCTGCGCGCGCGGTCCCCTCTCGCTGCTCGGGCCGTTACTGCAGCGGCTTGACCGTCACCCAGTTCGGAATCACGTTGTTGTTGGCGAGGTGCACCGCGGTCACGTTCGACCGCGATGCCCACGGGATCACCTGGCGGTGCAGCGGGATGTTGAGAATCTCGTCGTGCTGCAGCATCAAGGCCTCGTTGATGAGCCTGCGCCGCTTCTCGACGTCGATCTCCGTCTTGATCTGGTCGATCAGCGTGTCGAGCTTCGGGCTCGCGTACCGGCCGTAGTTGTAGTCGCCGTCCCCCTTGCCGTTGGCACCGTGGAGCACGGGCTGCAGGATGAAGATCGGATCGGTCGCGGCGCCGCCCCAGCCCAGCATGTACAGGCTGGTGTCGAGCTTCTCGAGCTTCGGAAAGTAGGTTGCGCGCGGCATCGCGGTCACGCTGGTGATCACGCCGATCTGGCTCCACATCGCCGCCAGCGCCTGGCAGATCTTCTCGTCGTTGACGTAGCGGTTGTTCGGGCAGTCGAGCGTCACCTCGAAGCCGCCGGGGTAGCCGGCGTCGGCGAGCAGCTGCTTCGCCTTCGCCCGGTCGAAGGGGAACCGTTTCTCGGCGTCGACGATCCAGGGCAGCGGCGCCGGCAGCATCGCGCCGGTCGGCTTGGCGAGGCCGCGCATGGTGGTCGCCCGCAGCGTCTCGACGTCGATCGCCTGGTAGAGCGCCTGGCGCACGCGCTTGTCCTTGAACGGGTTCCTGCCCTTGATGTTCGAATAGAGCAGTTCGTCGCGCTGCTGGTCCATGCCGATGAATACGACGCGGTTCTCGACGCCCTCGAGAACCTTCACGTCGGCGTTCTGCTTGAGCCTCGGCACGTCCTGGACGGGAGGGTCGTTGATGAGATCGATCTCGCCCGAGACCAGGGCCGCCAGCCGGGTCGCGTCCGAGGCGATCGGCGTGAAGATCACCTCGTCGACGTTGCCCTCGAACTTGCCTTCCTTGATCCCCCACCAGTTCGGGTTCTTGACCAAGACGGTCTTCACGTCCGGCTCGCGCGACTTCAGCATGTACGCGCCGGTGCCGTTGGCCTGGTGGGCGGTGATCATGTCCTCCTTGTGAGTGTAGTCCTGGGGCTTGGTCGCCTTGTTCTTCTCGCACCACGCCTTGCTCATGATGTTGATCGTGTTCATTTGCTCGAGCTCGACCGGATTGGGACCGTCGGTCGTGAACTCGACCGTGTAATCGTCGATTTTCCTGGGAACGCCCGCGGCCTTCGCGTACACGCGAAGCTGCGACGTCGGCTCTGAAGCACGCTGGAAGGAGAAGACGACGTCGTCTGCGGTGAACGGCGTGCCATCGTGGAACTTCACCCCCTGGCGCAGCTTGAAGCGCCACACCGTCGGGCTGACCTGCTGCCAGGACACCGCGAGCTGAGGCTCGAGATCGAGCTTCTTGTCGCGTCCGACCAGGAACTCGTAGACCAGCTGGTTCAGGTTGTTGGTGAGCCCCTCGTTCTGCGAATGGGGATCCGTGGTCTGCGGATCGCCGCGATTGGCCCAGCGCAGCGTCGCCGCGTCTGCCGCGCCCAGCGCGAGCAGCGCGAGCAGCAGAGTCGTCAGTCGGGTCATGGCCGCCTCGCTCGAAAACGGACGGAGGCCATCATAACCCCGGGCCGCATGCTGCGATAGAATGCCGCGCCGTGCGAACCGCCGCTTCCGTCATCGAGCGTCTGCGCGCCGAGCTGGCCCAGGGCATGACGGCGGACCGGCCTCGACTCGAGCGGCAGATCGCGCGCCTCGGTCCGGCCAGTCCTGGCGCGGAGGTCGACCGCGTGGCGCGTGCCATCGCCGCGTCGCGCGCCCGTGCTGCTGCGCGGGCGGCAGCGATGCCGCGGCCGACGTTCCCGCCCGACCTTCCGATATCGGAGCGCCGCGACGAGATCGCCGCGGCGATTCGCGCCCATCCGGTCGTGATCGTTCGCGGCGAAACCGGCTCCGGCAAGACCACGCAGCTGCCGAAGATCTGCCTTGCGCTGGGACGCGGCGCCCGCGGCCTCATCGGCCACACGCAGCCGCGGCGCATTGCCGCGCGGAGCGTGGCCGCCCGCATCGCGCAGGAACTCGGCACGGAACTCGGCGGAGCCGTCGGCTACAAGGTCCGCTTCACCGATCGCACCGGCCCCGACGCCTGCGTCAAGCTGATGACCGATGGGATCCTCCTCGCCGAGACGCAGCACGACCGCGATCTGGCGGCCTACGACACCCTCATCGTCGACGAGGCCCACGAGCGCAGTCTCAACGTCGACTTCCTGCTCGGCTACCTGCGCGAGCTGCTGCCGAGGCGGCCCGATCTGAAGGTGATCGTCACTTCGGCGACGCTCGACGCCGAGCGCTTCGCCCGGCATTTCGGCGGCGCGGCGCCCGCGCCGGTGGTCGAGGTATCGGGGCGGACGTACCCGGTGGAGATACGCTATCGCCCCCTTGCGGCCGGGGACGAGGACGACGAGGAGCCCCTGGAGGAAGCCGTCGTCGCGGCCGCGGAGGAACTGTGGCGCGAAGGCCCGGGCGACATCCTCGCCTTCCTTCCCGGCGAACGGGAGATCCGCGAGACCGCCGATCTCGCGCGCACGAGCCTCGCGCGGCGGCCGTACGCCGGCGCGCTCGAGATCCTTCCGCTGTACGCGCGACTCTCGGTCGCCGAGCAGCAGCGGGTCTTCGCCCCGAGTGGCGGCCGGCGCCTGGTGCTGGCGACCAACGTCGCCGAAACCTCGCTCACCGTTCCCGGCATCCGCTATGTGATCGACTCCGGGCTCGCACGCATCCGCCGCTATTCGCTGCGCAACAAGGTCACGCTGCTCGGCATCGAGAAGATCGCGCGCTCGGCCGCCGAGCAGCGCGCGGGGCGCTGCGGCCGGGTCGCGGCCGGCACCTGCGTACGCCTCTACGACGAGGACGACTTCGCGAGCCGTCCGGGGTTCACGGACCCGGAGATCCTGCGCTCGTCGCTGGCGGCGGTGATCCTGCGCATGACGGCGCTCGAGCTCCCCGACGTGGCGGCTTTCCCGTTTCTCGATCCGCCGGCGCCGCGAGCGATCGCCGACGGATACCAGCTGCTGCAGGAGCTGGGCGCGGTCGATGCCGCAAGGAAGCTCACGCCGCCGGGGCGCGAGCTCGCCAAGCTGCCGGTCGATCCGCGGATCGGCCGGATCATCCTCGCCGGCCGCGATCTCGGCTGCCTCGCCGAGGCGCTGGTGATCGCGAGCGCGCTGGCGGTCCCCGATCCGCGCGAGCGCCCGCTCGAGAAGCAGCAGGCGGCCGATCAGGCGCACCTCGTCTTTCGCGACGAGCGGTCCGATTTCCTGAGCCTGGTCGCGCTGTGGCAGTTCCTCGCCGATGCCCGCGCCGAGGGCCTGTCGCATCGCCAGCTGGTGGAGCGCTGCCGCGAGCGCTTCGTGTCGTACCTGCGGCTGGTGGAGTGGCGGGACCTGCGCAACCAGCTCGCCGAGCAGGTGCGCGAGCTCGGCTGGCGCTGGACCGACACGCTGCCGGAGAAGATCGACGAGGCCCGCTATACGCTGGTCCATCGCGCGCTCCTGGCCGGGCTTCTGTCCAACATCGGCACGCGATCGGACACCGAGGAGCACTACCTCGGCGCGAGGGGGATCAAGTTCTTCCTGCATCCGGGCTCGGGCCTCGCCAGGAAGCGTCCCAAGTGGGTTCTCGCGGCCGAGCTCACGGAGACTACGCGCCTCTACGCCCGCTGCGCCGGGAGCATCGAGCCGGAGTGGATCGAAGCCGCGGCGGGAGAGCTGGTCGAGCGCACCTGGTTCGAGCCTCGCTGGGACCGCTCCCGCGGCGAGGTCGTCGCGAGCGAGCGCGTCGCGCTGTTCGGATTGACCATCGTGCCGCGACGCCGCGTTTCCTACGGAGCTGTCGAGCCGGCGGCCGCCCGCGAGATCTTCATTCGCGAAGCGCTCGTGGCGGACGAGCTCGAGACGCGCGCGCCATTCCTGGCGCACAACCGGGCGCTGCGCGAGGAGATCGCCGAGCTCGAGCACAAGGCGCGCCGGCAGGACGTGCTCGTCGACGACGAAGCCGTCTACACCTTCTATGCCGAGCGCGTCCCCGAGGATGTGTGCACGGCCGCAGGGTTCGAGCGCCGGCTGCGCGATCTCCAGGCGAATGATCCGAAGCGGCTGTTCATGACCCGCGAGCTGCTGATGCGCCACGCCGCCGCCAACGTCACCGAGGAGCAGTTCCCGGAAGCGATCGACATGGCCGGAGCCCGCCTGCCGATCAGGTATCGCTTCGCGCCGGGCCATCCCCTCGACGGCTTGACGCTCAGCGTTCCGCTCGCGCTCCTGAACCAGCTCGATGCGGCGCGCCTCTCGTGGCTCGTCCCGGGCATGGTCCGCGAGAAGGTCGCGTGGTACCTCAAGGCGCTGCCCAAGGCCTGGCGCAGCCGCGTTCCGCCGGGGCAGGCGTTCGCCACCGATTTCCTGAGCGAACGGCATCGCCCAGGCCAGTCGCTCGTCGAGGCGCTGCGCGATTTTCTTGCGCGCCGCCTGGGAGCCCAGCCGCCCGCGGATGCCTGGGACGCGCGCGAGCTGCCGCCGCATCTCGCGATGACGGTGCGCGTCGTCGACGAGAGCGGGCGAGAGCTCGCGGCGAGCCGCGACCTCGCCGCGCTCCGGGCACAGCTCGGCGAAGCCGCGCAGCTCACCTTCACCTCCGGCCAGCCGGCCTTCGAGCGCAAGGGCATCCGCAGCTGGGACTTCGGCGACCTTCCCGAGAGCCTGTCGATCGTGCGCGAGGGCCGGCGGCTCACGGGCTACCCGGCGCTGGTCGAGGAGGTCGACGGGATCGCGCTCAAGCTGCTCGATACGCGTGGCGCCGCGGATGCCGCCAGCCGCGCGGCGATCGTGACACTGATCGGCGGCGAGCTCAAGGCCGCGCTGCGACGATGGGAGAAGGGCGAGGCGGGCTTTCTTCAGACCGCGCTCCAGCTCAAGCCCGCGATCGCGAGCGAGACGCTCCTGGGCGACGTGCTCGCGGCGATCCGCGATCGCGCCTTCATCGGCGACGATCCGCTCCCGCGGTCGCCGAGCGGCTACGCCGAGCAGCTCAAGCGGGCGCGCGCCCGGCTGCCCGCGGTGGCCGAGTCGGCATTCCGCCTGCTCGGTGCGATCGCGAGCGAATACCAAGCCGTGTCGCGCCGCATCGGCGCGCTGCCGAAGGCGCAGGCGGCGCTGGCGGGCGAAGCCGCCGCCCAGCGCGACCGGCTGGTCGGCCCCGGATTCTTCTCCCGTACGCCCTGGAGCGCGCTCGTCCACATCCCGCGCTACCTCCAGGCGCTCGACCGGAGGCTCGCGCGACAGCCTGAGAACCGCGAGCGAGACGCCCGGCACGCCGCATCGGTCGCAGCGCTGTGGCAGCGCTACCGGGCCAGGGAGGACGCCAATCGAAGGGCCGGCCGCCAGGAGCCCGCCTTGGACGCCTTCCGCTGGCTTATCGAGGAGCTGCGGGTGTCGCTCTTCGCCCAGGAGCTCCGGACTCCGTTTCCGGTGTCATACAAACGTCTCGAGAAGGCGTGGAAGGAGCTTTCCGGCGGCTGAGCGGCCGTTTTCATGCATTGGCGCCGTGAAACTGCGCGTGATACAGTAACTTGGCGTCAGGAGTTGAGAACTGAATTCACGGTTGCGAGACCAGGGATCCCTCGTCTAAGTGAACTCGCCGACGACCACCGGTGAAGCAGCGACCCGGCGCGCCGCGCCGCGGGAGATGGCGAAGATCCTCGACGACTGTCGGGATCTCGCGATTCATCGCCTGCTGCTTTCGTTCGCCTCGATGCTCGACCGCGTCAGCGACCAGCTGATGACCCGCGCGGGCAACTCCGACGTTCGCGAAGACCAGCTCACTTTCCTCGACGCCCGCGAGCTCCTGCGCGACGAGCGCGGCAAGCTGATGAGCGAGTTCGAGCGGCAGCTGCGCCTGCAGGTGGACGGCAAGATCAGAGGCGAGGCCGGAAAGAAGCCCGACTTCGCCAACCTCGACGTGCGCAAGCTCACGCTGGTCGACACCATGGCGATGGACGAATCGATCGTCTCGGGCAACATCGTGCGCGTGGTCGAGAACCTCTGCCACGACGAGCTGCGCGAATTCAATCGGGCCGTGGGCTACCTACTCGGGCGCCCCGAGCTCGAGCTCGCGAGCAACCCGCTCGCACCGGTGACGATCGTGCACGCGTTCACCGACGCGCTGCGCTCGATCAAGGGCGAGGAGCGGCTCAAGTACGCGATTCTGAAGGAGCTCAACCAGAGCGCCTTCGGCGACATCAACGCGATCTACGCCGATCTCAACCGCCATCTCGAAAGCCTGCACGTGATGCCGCAGGCGGCCGCGCCCTATGTCCGGCGCGGCGCACCCGCGGCGCCGCGTCCCGCGATCCCGGACGTCCAGGTCCCGGATGCGGCAGCAGCGGGCTTCGGCCCGCCCAGCGCCGAAGTCGACCTGATGGCGTTGCTGCAGCGCCTCGCGAACCGCGGCTTCGGCGCGACGCGTCCTCCTTCGTCCGGCTTCCATGCCGGCGGTCTCGGCGTCCCGCCCGCGGGACCGGCGTATCCCCCGGCCGGCGCGATGTCCATGCCCTACGGCGGGATGTCGATGCATCGCGAGCAGCCGCTGCCCTCGATCGGGCCATTCGGCGGCCCGCGCATCCTGGTCACGCAGGAGCTCGCCGACGCGCTCTCGCGCCTGCAGCAGGGCGAAACCGGTTTCGACGTCGGCGGCGCGACGGTGCAGTTCACCGGCGTGCCGGTCGGCATGCACAACGTGCTGCGCGACCTGCAGGAATCGCCGCTTGGCGCGAAGGCCAACCAGCTCGAGGCGATGACCATCGAGCTGGTGGCGATGCTCTTCGACTTCATCTTCGAGACCAAGGATCTCCCCGACAGCATGAAGGTGCTCATCGGGCGCCTGCAGATCCCGGTGCTCAAGGCGGCGATGCTCGACGGCGCGTTCTTCTCCAAGAAGTCGCACCCGTCGCGCCTGCTGGTGAACGCGCTCGCGCACGCCGGCATCGGCTGGTCGCCGACGATGGGCACCGAGGACCCGCTGTACAGGAAGATCGAGCACATCGTCCACCGCATCCTGGACGAATTCTCCGACGACATCGGGCTTTTCGACACGCTGCGCAAGGAGCTCGAGGAATTCCTAGCCGAGGAGGAGAAGAACGCCGAGGCGACGATCCAGTCCTCGGCCGACGAGATCAACCAGCGCGACCGGCAGGAGATCGGCCGCGTGGTCGCGCACTCCGAGATCGAGAGGCGGCTGGAAGCCTACACGGTGCCGAACTTCCTCGGCTCGTTCCTGCGCGAGCGCTGGATCGGCGTGCTCGCGCAGCTTCACATGCAAGGCGAGGAGAGCGAGACCTGGGCCTCGGCGATCGCGACCCTCGACGATCTCGTGTGGAGCGTACAGCCGAAGCGCGCGATCGACGAGCGCCGCAGGCTCGTGGCGATGCTGCCGAACCTCCTAAAGCGCCTGCACGGCGGCCTGCAGAACGTCCACTGGGAGCCGGGAGAGCGCGAGCAGTTCATGGCCAACCTGGTCGAAGCGCACGCGGCGGCGGTCAAGCCGAGCCTCGCTTCGGTTCCCATGCCGACGACGGCGGTCGCCGAAGCCGCGGCTGCGGCGGCGGAAGAAGCGACCGCCAAGGGCGACGTCGAGACGGCCGCCAAGGCGCGCGCGCTGGCCGAGGCGATGGCGCCCGCTCCGCCCCCGCCGCCGGTCGAGCCCGCGGTCGAGATCGTGCAGGACCGCTTCGCGGAGCTCGCGGCGAGCCTGGAGCGCGGAGTGTGGATCGAATTCGAGGGCGAGGACGGCCAGCTCGCGTTCGCCAAGCTCGCCTGGGTGAGCCCGCTGCGCGGAACCTACCTGTTCACCAACCGCCAGGGCCAGAAGGCGGTCTCGCTCACCGCCGACGAGCTCGCCGATCGCTTCCGCAAGGATCGTGCACGGCTGGTCGAAGCCGAGCCGCTGGTCGACCGGGCCTTCGTGAGCATGATGACCTCGCTCGAAGAGAAATACGGCGAGGAGCCCGCGTAGGGAGTGTCGCGCCGAGGTGAGCGTGCGGCGCGAATCCCAGGCATCGCTGCCCTCGAGCCGTTACGCGAGCGCCTGCGCGACCTCGGCGATCAGCTCGGGTCCGCGGTAGATCAATCCGGTGTAGAGCTGCACCAGCGTCGCCCCGGCGTCGATCTTCTCCTTCGCGTCCGCACCGGAGAGGATCCCGCCCACGCCGATGATCGGCAGCGCGCCGTCGAGCGCCGCCGCGAGCGTGCGGATCGCCGCCGTCGCCTTGTCCCGGAGCGGCCGCCCCGAGAGGCCGCCGGCCTCCCCGGCGTGCCGCAAGCCCGCGACCGCGGCATGGTCGACCGTGGTGTTGGTCGCGATGACGCCGTCGACGCCGTGCGCGATCAGCGCGCGAGCGACGGCGCGCAGCTCGTCCGCGCCGAGGTCGGGCGCGATCTTCACCGCGATCGGGGTGTACTTGCCGTGCTGGTCGGCGAGCTTCGCCTGCTGGCCCTTGAGCGCGGCGAGCAGGATGTCGAGCGCCGAGTCCTGCTGCAGCTCGCGCAGGCCCGCCGTGTTGGGCGACGAGATGTTGATCGCCACGTAGCTCGCATAGCCGTGAACCGCGCGCAGGCAGGCGAGGTAGTCCTCGAACGCGCGCTCGTTCGGCGTGTCGAAGTTGCGGCCGATGTTGAGACCGAGGATGCCGCCGCTGGCCCGGCCGAAGCGCGCCCGCGAGACGTTGTGCACGAACGCGTCGACGCCGGCGTTGTTGAAGCCGAGGCGATTGATCAGAGCGTCGGCTTCGGGAAGGCGGAAGAGTCGCGGCCTGGGGTTGCCGGGTTGCGGGCGCGGCGTTACGGTGCCGCACTCGATGAAGCCGAAGCCGAGCGCCGCGAGCCCGTCGATATGCGCCGCGTTCTTGTCCAGGCCGGCGGCGAGACCGACGCGATTCGGAAACGCGATCCCCATCGCCGTGACCGGCGAAGGCGGCGGCCGACGGGCCGCGCCGAGTGCCGCCGCCGCGTCGAGCCCCGCGAGCGTGAGGTCGTGCGCGGTCTCGGGATCGAGCGCGAACAGCAGCGGGCGAACGAGCGGATAGAGCATGCGTGGAGCAAGCGCGCGCGGATGATAACATCGCCTCGACGCGCGAAACCGATGAGAGCTGGAAAGCGAAGCAAGCCGTGGCTCGGCGCGATCGCCCGCGCCGCGGCGCTCCTCGCGTTCGCGGGCGCGTCGGTCGCGGCGCCGCAAGGCTACGCGCAGCGGCCGGAGGTGCTCGCCTTCGTCGAGCGCATGAGCGCCGAGCACGGGTTCTCGGCGCAGGCGCTGCGCAAGCTCTTCGCACAGGTTCGCTACGAGCCGCAGGTGATCGCCGCGATGAATCGCCCGATCGCCGCGCCGCCGACCTACGACGATTTCTCGTCGCGGTTTCTCGATCCCGAGCGCGTCGAGGCCGGCGCGCAGTTCTGGCGTGCCCATGCCGGCGTCCTGGATCGCGCCCGGGAGGAGTTCGGGATTCCGCAGGAGATCGTCGTCGCGATCCTCGGCGTGGAGACCTACTACGGGCGCAACACCGGCGGATACCGCGTCGTCGACGCGCTCACCACCCTCGCCTTCGACTATCCGCGCCGCGCCGACTTTTTCCGTGGCGAGCTCGAGCAGTTCCTGCTGCTCGCGCGCGAGCAGAACATCTCCCCGCTCGAGCCGCGGGGATCCTACGCCGGCGCGATCGGCCTGCCCCAGTTCATGCCCGGAAGCATCCGCAGCTATGCGATCGACTTCGACGGCGACGGCCGGATCGACCTTGCGAACGACGCCGACGACGCGATCGGAAGCGTGGCGCGCTACCTCGCTCGCCACGCATGGCGGACCGGGCAGCCGGTGATGGCTCCGGCGCGCATCGAAGCGCAGGATCCGCAGCCGGTCCTCGCGCGCTTCGACGGCGGCGTTGCGGAGCGGCGCTCGCTGGCGGACTGGACGCACGACGGGCTCACGGGATTCACGATCCCCGGCGATCTCTCCGCGGAGCCCGTCGGGCTGGTCATGCTGGAGATCGGGGGCGCGCCCACGTACTGGCTCACTTTCGAGAACTGGTACGTGCTCACCCGCTACAACCGCGGGCGGCTCTACGCGTCCACGGTGTGGAGCCTGGCGCAACGGTTGCGGCAATCGGTCGAGCCCTGAGACTCGCGGTCGTCGGCGGCCGGCGCGGATCGTTGTCCGGCCTCGTCGATTGGCGCAGAATGGGCGAGCCGCCGAGCCGAGTGGACGAGGGGTGCCACCGGCGGTTCGACGGCTCTCGAGCCGGGGATCGATGAACGGATGGGGCGCCGCGCCGTACTGGATCGCCGTCGCGCTGGCGGCGGTCGCGGTTGTCGCGTTCGCGCTCGGGGTTCGGCAGCGAGGCAAGAAACGCTCGACGCCGCGCAGGGCCTCGCCATCGTCGTCGGCGGTCGATGCCTTCTATCTCGACTCCTCGCACGCCGGCGAACCGCAGACCCAGGACGGGCCGCGCTAGCTAGCGCTCGCCCGAGCCGCGAGCGCGCGAGAGCGCGTAAGCGTGCGCTGCGAGCGCGCTCGTCGACGCATCGGCGCCGTCGGGCTCCCCGCCGCGGCGAAGGGCTTCCGCGATGGGAGCGGCGAGCCCCTTGCCGAGCTCGACGCCCCACTGGTCGAACGAATTGACTCCCGTGAGCACGCCTTCGACGAAGGTGCGATGCTCGTAGAGCGCCAGCAACTGACCCAGGCGCCGCGCGTTGAGCTCGGGCAGCAGCAGCGTGGTCGACGGGCGGTCGCCGGGACAGACTCGGTGCGGCGCCTGGGTATCGATAGCGGCGGGCGCGACGCCTTTCGCCGCGAGCTCGGTGCGCACGGTGGCGAGCGGCTTGCCGACGAGCAATGCCTGCGCCTGCGCGAGCGCGTTGGCCACGAGCAGGCTTTGCTGATCGCCCAGGGGGTGGGCGGCACGCACGGGGACGACGAATTCGACCGGCACCGGGTGCGTGCCCTGGTGCAGCCATTGGAAGAACGCGTGCTGGCTGTCGGTGCCTACGCCGCCCCACACGGCCGGCGCCCCCCTGCCGGCCAGCGCGCTACCATCGCGCGCGATCGACTTGCCGTTGCTCTCGAGCGACAGCTGCTGGAGCCAGGACGGAAGCAGGCGAAGCGCGTGCGCATAGGGCACGACGATGCGTTGCGGCTCTCCGAGCAGCTCGGCGTTCCAATAGTCGACGAGCGCGAGCAGCACCGGCAGGTTCGTCTCGAGCGGCGTCGACTTTAAGTGCGCATCCATGCTCGCCGCGCCGGCGAGCAGCGCGGCGAAGGCGTCCCAGCCGCAGCGCACGGCGATCGAGATCCCGACTGCGGACCACAGCGAATACCGGCCGCCGACCCAGTCCCACATCGGCAGCACGTCCGCGCCGCCGACGCCGAACGCGCGAGCCGCCTCGACGTTGGCCGTGACAGCGACGAAATGCGGCGAGAGCGCGGCGCCGCGGCCGAGGCCCGCGGCGAGCCATTCGCGCGCCGCCTGCGCGTTGCGCAGGGTTTCCAGGGTGGTGAACGTCTTGGACGTGACGATGAACAGCGTCATCGCCGGGTCGAGGCCGGCGAGCGCCCGCGTCAGGTGCTCCGGATCGACGTTGGAAACGAAGGCGACGTCGACGGCCTCGCGCCTCGAGGTCGGCATCAGGGCATCGCACACCAGCGCGGGCCCCAGGTCCGAGCCTCCGATGCCGAGATGGACTACAGAGCGGATCGGCCGTCCGGTCACGCCCAGCCTCAAGCCTCCGCGCAACTGCGTGGCGAGCGTGCGCACGCGCGCCTGCGTGGCGCGGATCGCCGGCATCACGTCCTCGCCGTCGACCCGCAGCGGCGCGTCCCCCGTCTGCCTCAGCGCGGTGTGCAGCGCCGGTCGCTGCTCCGACAGGTTCACCTTCTCGCCGGCGAAGAGTGCCGCGATCCACATCTCGAGATTGCGGGAGCGCGCGAAGGCGAGCAGCGCGCGCATCGTCTCCGGCGTGAGACGCTGTTTCGACCAGTCCGCGAGCCAGTCTTCCCAGGCGAGCGAAAGCTTCGCCGCGCGGCGATCGTCGGCGGCGAACAGATCGAGCAAGGAGCGCCCGGCGAGCGTCCGGCGTTGATCGATGAGCGCCTGCGAGGGATCGGTGGAGGCGGGGCCGGTCACGTTCGACGCATGGCGCGCCAAAGCGCGCGAGGTGCGCCCGAGCATAATGCATCCGCCCGCCCGGCCGCAAACGCGGGCCCTCTCGAGCGTCGGTGTGCTAGATTCGCTCCGCTGTTCCGGCCCACTCGCGTACCGAGCCATGACCGCGATCGCACTCACCGCCGCCGACAAGCTGTTCGCCAACGGCGTGCGCGCGCTCCAGCCCGTCACGCTCGCGGTCGAGGAGGGGGAATTCGTCACGATCGTGGGCCCCTCGGGCTGCGGCAAGAGCACGCTGCTGCGGCTGGTCGCCGCGCTCACCGAGCCGACGACGGGGCGCGTGGGGCTGTGGCCGGGCGCTCCCGCAGCCTTCCAAGCCGACCGTCGGCGCCTCGCCTTCGTCTTCCAGAGCGCGATGCTCCTGGCCTGGGCGGACGTCGAGAAGAATGTGCGGCTGCCGTTCGACCTGGGCCACGCGCGGGCTGCCGATCGCGAGCTCGCGGCCGCGCGCGTGAACCGGGCGCTCGCAGTCGTCGGCCTCGAGGAGTTCCGCCGAGCGTATCCGCGCGAGCTCTCCGGCGGGATGCAGATGCGCGTCTCGATCGCCCGCGCGCTGGTCACCCAGCCGGCGCTGCTGCTCATGGACGAGCCGTTCGCAGCGCTCGACGAGATCACGCGCCTGCGCCTCGACCGCGAGCTCGCCGAGCTCTGGGTGCGCGAGAGGCTGACGGTCCTGTTCGTGACCCACAGCATCTTCGAGGCCGTGTTCCTGTCCACGCGCGTGCTGGTGATGTCGGCTCGACCGGGGCGCATCGTCGGCGAAGTCGCGATCGACGAGCCGCAGCCTCGGGCGGAAAGCTTCCGTCTGTCGACCGCTTTTGCCGGCTATTGCGCGCGGCTCTCGCAGATGCTGGCCACGGGGATGGAACCGACGGCCGAGAGCGCGGCCGCATGAGCCGCGCGGTCCTGCGCTACGGCGCGCCGCTCGGCGTCGGGCTGCTGCTCCTCGGCGCATGGCAGGCCGCGGTCACCGCCTACCAGGTGCCCTCGTATCTCGTGCCGTCGCCGCTCACGGTGCTCGCGACGCTGCAGCAGGACTGGGGACTGCTGTCGCGCTCGCTCGCCTTCACGCTGGCGGTGACGCTCGCGGCGCTGCTGCTCGCGGTCCTGATCGGCGTGGCGACGGCGTTCCTCTTCGTGCAGAGTCGGGTCATCGAAGCGAGCCTCTTTCCCTACGCGGTCCTGCTGCAGGTGACGCCGATCGTGGCCATCGCGCCGCTCATCATCATCTGGGTCAAGAACACGAGCATCGCTCTGGTGGTCTGCGCGACCATCGTCGCGCTCTTTCCCATCGTGTCCAACACGACGCTGGGCTTGCGCAGCGTGGACCCTGGGCTGCTCGAGCTCTTTCGCCTCTACGGCGCGGGCCGCTGGGATACGCTCGTGCGCCTGCGCGTGCCGGGCGCGCTGCCGTATTTTTTCGCTGGCCTGCGCGTTTCCGCGGGTCTGGCGCTCATCGGCGCGGTCGTCGCCGAGTTCGTGGCCGGCACCGGCGGCACGGTTTCCGGCCTCGCCTATCAGATCCTGCTGTCGGGGCTTCAGCTCAACATCCCGCGGCTCTTCGCGGCTTTGTTTCTGATCGCGGCCACCGGTATAGTTCTCTCCGTACTTACCGCGCTGTGCGCGCGCCTCGCATTGCGCCGCTGGCACGAGAGCGAGCTGTCGCCGCAGTGATCGGCTCGCAGGCAGGCCCGACGCCTTCCGCGCTGACGCCGACGTTCATTCATCCGACGGAGCCCTCGACCCATGATTCGTGAAGCGTTTCGCCTCGCCCTGGCATGGCTTCGCCCGCTGTCTTCGGCCCGGGCCGGCGCGATCCTCGCCGCGATCGCGCTGGCAGCGGCCGCGCGCGGCGTCGCCGCCGCCGACAAGATCGTTTTCGCGACCAACTGGTACGCCGAAGCCGAGCATGGCGGCTTCTACCAGGCGCTTGCCGAAGGCATCTACAAGCGCTACGGGCTCGACGTCACGATCAGGATGGGCGGCCCGCAGCTCAACGTCTACCAGCTTCTGCTCGCCGGCCAGGTCGATTTCGCCATGGGCTACGACGTCGCGACGATCAACGCCGTGGCCCGGGGTCTGCCGCTGGTGACGGTGGCCGCGACGTTCCAGGCGGACCCGGCGGTGATGATCGCTCATCCCGACGTGAAGGACCTCGCGGACCTCAAGACGCGCACGCTGCTGATCGGCCAGGCGAGCGAGACGACGTTCTGGCCGTGGCTCAAGGCGAAATACGGCTTCACCGACGCGCAGAAGCGTCCGTATTCCTTCAGCGTGCAGCAGTTCCTGGTCGACAAGAACGTCGCGCAGCAGGGCTATGCGACCTCGGAGCCGTATTCGATCGAGAAGGGCGGCGTGAACCCGAAAGTGTTCCTGCTCGCTGCCAGCGGATATCCGCCCTATGCCGAGACGATCGTCGCGCTCGCGAAGACCGTGCACGACAAGCCCGATGTCGTCCGCCGCTTCGTCGAGGCTTCGGCGCTCGGCTGGAAGAGCTACCTCGCCAACCCTGCGCCCGGCAATGCGCTCATCAAGCGCGACAACCGCGAGATCGAGGACGATCTGCTCGCTTTCAGCGTCGCGCGGATGAAGGACTACGGTCTCGTCACCGGCGGCGCTGCCGCGACGCAGGGCATCATGACCATGAGCGACGCGCGCTGGCAGGCGACCTACGACTTCATGACCCAGGCCGGCCTCGTCCGGCCGGACGTCGACTATCGCGGGGCGTACACGCTCGAATTCGTCCGGCAGGTGAAGGTGCTCCCCTAGCGCCGCGGCCCATCCAGCGATGACGCCATGACGAAGAGCCTGCGCGAGCGCTTCGGCCGGCCCCTGCGACTCGCCCTGATCGGCGGCGGACCGGGCTCCTGGATCGGCCGGATGCATCAGACCGCGGCCGAGCTCGACGGCTGCTGGCGTGTCGTCGGAGGCGTTTTCTCGAGCGATCCGGCGCGCTCTCGCGAGGCCGGCGAGGCGCTGGGCATCGAGCGCCGGCGCAGCTACGGGACGCCGGCCGAGCTGCTCGCGACGGAAAGGAATCGTCCCGACGGTGTCGATGCGGTGGCGATCATGACGCCCAACGACCGGCACTATCCCGACGCCGTCGCCGCGCTGGACGCCGGCTTCGACGTGATCTGCGACAAGCCGGTGGCGCGCGACTTCCGCGAAGCCTGCGACCTGGTCGAGAGGGTCCGCGCCAAGGACCGGCTGTTCGCGATCACTTACGGCTACTCCGCCTACCCGATGACGCGCTACGCGCGCGAAGTGGTGCGCGACGGCACGCTGGGCGCGCTGCGCCTCGTGCAGGTGGAGTACATCCAGAGCGGGCTCGCGACTCGGCTGGAGGACGCACCGCCGAGCAATCGGCTGAAATGGGTCCTCGATCCCGGGCGCAGCGGCCTCGCGCTGGTGATGAGCGCGATCGGCTGTCACGCCCAGCACCTCGCCTGCTTCGTCGCCGGACGCCACGCGACGCGGGTGTGCGCCGACGTCGAGGCGTTGTTGCCTAACCGCCGGGTCATCGACTACGTCTCCGCTCTCTTCGAGCTCGAAGGCGGCACGCGCGGCACGTTCACCGTCACGCAGGCCGCCGCGGGCGCGGAGAACGAGATCCGCCTTCGCATCTACGGCGAGAAAGGCATGCTCGACTGGTCCCACCGCGAGGCGAGCTACGTCCGCGTGGCGCTGCAGGGCGAGCCGGTCCGAGTGATCGGCCGCGGCGACGCCTTTCTGTCCGCGGAGGTCCTCGCCGCGGGCCGCACGCCGCGCGGACATCCCGAGGGACTGCGCGAGGCCTTCGCCAACATCTATCGCGAGATGGCCGAGGAGCGGATCGCGCGCGCACTGGGCGTTGCCGTTTCGCCGGCTGCATATCCGCGGATCGAAGACGGCGCGCATTCGATGGCTTTCATCGAAGCCTGCCTGGCGTCGCGTGAGCGCCGCGGCTGGGTCGAGGTCGCCCGATCCGCGTGACGCAATCGCCCAAAAACGGAACCAGTCTTGACAAAGAATATCGGTAAATATATCTTAAAACATATCTAACAACGCAATGGAGAAAGCAATGCATTGTTCCAAAGACCGTTTCTCTCGCGGTCGCTGGCACTTCGGCGCCCACGGCCACCATGGCCGGCGATCGGGCGCTCTCTTCGGCGGCACCGGCGGCCGGGGCTTCGGCTGGCACGGCTTCCGCGCGGGCCGGAAGCTCGGCAGCGACGACCTGCAGCTGCTGATCCTCGCCCTTCTCGTCGAGAAGCCGTACCACGGCTACGAAATCATCAAGGCCCTGGAGGAACGCTCCGGCGGCTTCTACAGTCCGAGTCCCGGCATGGTCTACCCGGCGCTGACCTATCTGGAGGAGCTCGGTCATGCCTCGGTCGAGGCCGAGGGTGCGAAGAAGCTTTATCGGATCACCGATCCCGGCCGCGCTCACCTCGAGCGCAATCGCCGCATCGTCGACGCGATCTTCACGCAGCTCGAGTGGGTCGGCGCGAAAATGGACCGCGTGCGCAAGGTGTTCGTCGGCGAGGAAGCGCGCGAGGCCGACGATGTCCCGCAGGGATGGAGCCCGGAGCTTGCCCAGGCGCGCCGCGAGCTGCGAAAGGCGCTCGCACGGCTCGGCGAGGCTTCCGCCGAGGAGCAGCGCCGGGCGGCCGCGATCCTCGAGCGCGCGGCGCGCGAGATCCGCGGCGGGTCGTAAGGCGCGCGCAAGACTTGCGCCGCCGATGCCCAACGGGGCACGATCTCGGCGCAACTCTTGCTGGTTCACGTCAACCGGAGGCCGATGCGCCTCGTTTGTAATTCTTGCGTGCAGTTCTTGGACGCAAGCGGTTGGATTTGCCCTGCAAGGCCGCGCGCAGGCGCTTCAAGCGAACCAGAGAGAAAATCATGACGATGAACACCGTATGGGTCGCGAGCCTGCTTCTCGCGACGCTGGCGATGATGCCGGCGGCGGCGCACGCCCTCGAGCTGCCCAACAAGATCGGGCTGTCGGGCATCGAGTATCTCACGGTGCAGCGCCTCTACCGAGGCTGGGCCTTTGCCCGGCTGGTGGTCGCCGCGGCCCTCGCCTGCATGCTCGTCCTGCTGTTCCTCGTGCGCGAGCTGCCGACCGCCTTCGCGCTCGCCTGGATCGCGTTCCTGTGCCTTGCCGGCACCCAGCTCGTCTTCTGGATCTTCACCCAGCCAGTCAACCGCGTGACGGCGAACTGGACCTTCCTTCCGGGGGACTGGTCCGAGCTGCGGCGCCGATGGGAGTATTCGCAGGCCGCGAGCGCCGCCCTCAACCTCGCCGCGCTCGTCGCGCTCCTCGTCTGCGTATTCTGGACCAACGAGATCCAGCAGCTCGAGCTCGATGCCGCGCCGCAGGGCTACGCATCGACGCCCGAGGCGCAAGCCGGTCCGCGCCCGGCGGAACAAGCCCGCGACGTGTCGCGCGAGTTCCGGCGCAGCCCGCGCTACATGTAAGGCGGGCCAGCCCGGCAAGCCCGCGCCCACGGGCCGCCGCCGCGCCCCCGAGCACGGCCTACTTCGTCGCGCAGTCGCCGATGCGGCGGGCGAGGAGGCTTTCCCGGGTCGAGGTACCGGCCCCGGTGGTCGTGATCTCCACCCTGTAAGCCGAGTCGCTTTCGACCGTCATGATCGACGTGGAGCGGGCGCTCACGCTCTGCGCACCCGGCGTATGGATGGTGCACTCGGCCGTGAAGGTATAGGTGTCTGCCGAGCGCTGGGCAGGTGTCAGTTTGCAGCCACTCCGCGCGAGGAGCGCGTTCTGCCGCTCCATCTCCGTCGACGGATTCGTGCACTCGCGCCTCTGGATCTTCTGCTCCCCTACCGTGCGGTCGAACTGCCACAGGCCTTGGCGAAAGCCGGGCAGCTCGTCCGCGTCCGCGGCGTGGTCGACGAGCGGCGCGGCCAGTGCCCCCGCGACGGCGGCGATCGCTAGCGGTCGCACATCGCGGGAACGTAGGCCACGGGAATGTCGACCGGAACGCAGAGCCAGCGCATCTTCTGCCAGGCATCGACGGCGGGTGCGAGCAGGATCGAGCGTCCCTGCAGCTCGGGAACCTCGGGCCCGAGGTCGAAGCGGACGCGGCCGTTCAGCGCGCTCAGCTCCACGTGCTGGACGAGGGCGGCGCCCGACTCCGCGCTGATCGCGCCGTAGTCCGGACGCTGAGGCAGCGAGCGCACCCGGGTCCATTGATCCTCGACCTGGCGCTGAAGGGGCTTCATCGCCGCGATCGCCTGCGCGACCTTCGTGCGCACGCCGTGCTCGTGGTAGGCGCTCTGCAAACGCGCGCCCGCGAGACTCGCGACGAGAAGGAGCGCGGCCGTGCCGAACAGCGCGCCGGCGACGGGATCCGTGGCGGAACGGTTGATGAGCCGGCGCGCCGCGGCCTCGGGCGAGCGCGTGGTTCGCTCGGCCTGCCGCACCAGCGCCCGCACGTCGCGATAGTAGAACGTGTTGGCGAAGGCTCCGGAGGCGATCGCGGGGATCGCCCAGACGCAGATGAGCGCTCCGGTCCACCAGCCGAGCGCCGAGTCTCCCAGCCACGCGCCGACCGCGCCGAAGACGCCGGCGCCGATCAGGGGCAGCAGCGCGCAGGCAGCGCCGAAGATCCACAGCTTGCGATAGAACGCCCACAGGAGCGGAAAGCCGAACGCCGACCAGTGCCAGCTCGGTGCGCTCCTGCCGGTGCGCTCGTACTTCACGAACCGGCGCACGTAGTAATCGGGGTGCGGACCGACCGCGACGCGGAATAGCACGGCCAGGGCGGGTCGAATGCGCCGCTCATCCTGGTGCTCGCGCACGAACGGCGGGAAGACGATCGAATCGAGCGTCGGCACGAGATCGGCAGGGTCTGCCTGCGACGGCTTGTCTCGTTCTGCCGCTCCGTCGCGTTGGAGCGCGGGTGTTGCAACCGTCATCGGGTTCTCCACGGGCCGTCCGTGACTCTGCCGGCCACGCTTTGGGCTCGCGCGAACCTCCCGGCGCGAACCGCCCCTTCTCTCGCGGTCGCTAGTCTAATCCAATTGCCGGCGGGCTGCGGCGGAGATTTTTTCGACCGCGTCCTCAGGCGGGTGCCGCAACCGCGAGGCCGGGCATCGAGAAGCCGAGGCTCGCAAGCGCCTGCGTGAGCGTGCGCTGCTGCGCGGGGTCGAGCTCGACCAGCGGGGGACGCACGACGGCCCAGCTCGCGTCGTCGGCGTAGTGGGCGATAGCGGCCTTGAGCGCGGGAATCACCGGAAACTGCTGGAACACCGCACGCACCGCGTCGAGCGCGGCCTGCTGCCGATCGGCGTCGCTCGCGCGCCATTCGTCCGCGAGCCTCGCGATGGCCCCGGGGTTGACGTTGGCCGTGGCGGTGATGCAGCCCGCGCCGCCCGCGCGCAGCGTCGCGAGGAGGAACGTCTCGCTTCCGGCGAAGACGTCGAAGCCGCGCGGCTGAAAGCGTTCCAGCATCTCACGCATGTTGTTCCAGTCGCCCGAGCTGTCCTTGATGCCCGCGATCGCGCCCGGAAACGCGTCGAGCAGCCGCTCGATCAGGGCGAGGCTGATCTGCACTTGCGACACCGGCGGTATGTGATAGAGATAGATCCGCAGTCGAGCGTCCCCGACGCGCTCGATCACTTCGGCGTAACTCCTGAACAGCCCATCGTCCTGCACGTTCTTGTAGTAGAACGGCGGGAGCATCAGCACGCCCGCGCAGCCCAGTCGCACGGCCGCGCGCGTGAGCTCGACGGTGTCGGGGAAAGCGCAGCAGCCGGTCCCCGGCATCATCCGCTCGGGCGGCAGCCCGGCGGCGATCAGCGCCTCGAGCAGCCCGATCTTCTCGCCGACCGACAGCGAATTCGCCTCCGAGTTCGTCCCGAACACCGCGAGGCCGATGCCCTGGTCGATCAGCCAGCGGCAGTGACGCACGAGCCTTGCGGCATCCGGCTGCAGCTTGCCGGCGAAGGGGGTGACGACGGGGGCGAGGACGCCGCGCGGGCGCCCCGGTTCTGGGGAGACGCTCATGGGAAGCCTTTCGTTGACTTGAACGGCATGCTCGCCGATTCCGGGCCGGGGCTCAAGGAACCGGCCCCGGCCTTCGGATCGGCGGTGATCCAGGCCGAAAAATGACAATGGCATATGACAAACGCATAAATAGGCCTATACTCCCCCGGCGGGTCGCCGTGCCAGGCCTCGATGGGACCCGCCGAAGGGGGCAGCGCACGTGGACGAAGGCAGGGATCCGCGGCAGGCGGGCTGAAGATCGCAAAGAGAGGCCGGGTGCATCGGCACTTCGGAGGCGAGGTGCCGGGAAGGAGAGGACCATGATTTCGAGGACTCGCATTTGCATGGCGCTCGCGGCTGCGGCGCTCTGTAGCGTCGGCAACAGCGTATGGACCGCCGAGCTGTCGTCGCAGCACCGCTCGAATCCCCCGAGCGCCCCGAACCCGCCGCAGACCCCCCCACCGAGCTCGCCCCCGCCGACCGCGTTCGGCGATCCCCTTCCGGGGCTCTCCTCCACGCTCAGCGCCGCTTTCGCCGCCGGGCTGGAGACATTCCAGGAGGTGGATACTCCCGCGAGCGGGCTCGGTCCGATCTTCAACAACGTCTCTTGTGTGGCCTGCCATTCGACGCCGGCGCCCGGCGGAGGCAGCACCATCCTGGAGACGCGCTTCGGGCGGCTCGCCAACGGGCAGTTCGACCCGCTCACCGAGCTCGGCGGGTCGCTGCTCCAGCAGCAGGCGATCGATCCCCACGTCCAGGAAGTCATCCCGCCCGAAGCCAACGTCATCGCGCATCGGATCACGACGCCGCTGTTCGGCGCAGGCCTGATCGAGGCGATCCCGGACGCGGAGATCCTCCTCGTGGCGCTGCAGCGCCGCCCCGACGGCATCTCGGGCCGGCTGTCGCTGGTCACGGACGTGGCGAGCGGCCGGACCCGTGTCGGCCGTTTCGGCTGGAAGGCTCAGCACGCCACGCTCCTCTCCTTCGCGGGCGATGCGTACCTGAACGAGATGGGCATCACCAACCGGCTCTTCCCGACGGAGAATGCCCCGAACGGGAACACGGCGTTGGTCGCGCAGTACGATACCGTAGCCGATCCCGAGGACGTCACCGATCCCACGACCGGGAAGGCGGATATCGACATGTTCGCGGACTTCATGCGCATGCTCGCCCCGCCGCCGACGCTGCCGCTCAGCTCCGACGGCAAGGCCGGCAAGAGCCTGTTCTCGCAGATCGGCTGCAGCAATTGTCACGTGCCGAGCATGGTCACCGGTCGCAGCAACATCCCGGCGTTCAACGTCCAGCCGGTCGCGTTGTATTCGGACCTGCTCCTGCACGACATGGGATCGCTCGGCGACGGCATCGGCCAGGGCGTGGCCGCTCCGGGCGAGATGAAGACCGCTCCGCTCTGGGGCCTACGCGCACGGACCGCATACCTGCACGACGGGCGCGCCACGACGGTCGATGCCGCCATCACGCTGCACGACGGCGAAGCCGCGGCCGCGCGGAGCCGCTACACCGGCTTGAGCGCGACGCAGAAGCAGCAGCTGCTGGAGTTCCTGGGCTCGATCTAGGCGATCGCGGCGCCGGTGGCGATATCGAGGATCTTCTCGTGCCGGCACTGGCAGTCGGTACAGCGCACGGCTGTGGGCTGCGCCTGCAGCCGTGCCGCCCCGATCGGCTCCCCGCAGTCGAGACATACGCCGAGCACACCGCTCGCGAGACGCTCGCGGACGGCGGCGATCTGGTCGAGCTCGCGAGTGTAGCGGTCGATCAGTCCCCGCTCCATTTCCACGCTCGTCATCACGAACGCCTGGTCGACCTGGTCGCCGACCTCGGCGTCGAGCTGCGACAGGGCTTCGGTGTCGATGCGCCGGCGCTCCTCGGCGATGCTCGCGGTGAGCGATCGCTGGCGCGAGTCCAGGCGCTGTACAAGGTCGCGCAACTCGCGCGCAGAAAGGCGTTTCGGTTCGGGCCGCGGCGCGGCTGCGGCAGCGCTCGCGCGACGTTCGTGATTGCGGGCGACGGTCATGGACTAATGGCTCCAGTGGATGGTGGTCGGCGACAGGGCCGTTTCGGCGGCCCGCCGCCCGGCAAGGCAGGTCGGTTTCATCGGAAGCGTGCGTCCGCGGCGCGATCAGCCGCGATCTCGGCTTCCTTGCGCTCCCCGATCGCGAGCAGCATCTCCTTCGTCGCGATCGACTCGTGGCGCGCCTCCATGTGGAACTCGGTCTCGCGCGTCATGACGATCGCATCGGTCGGACAGGCCTCCTCGCAGAATCCGCAGTAGATGCACTTGAACAGGTCGATATCGTAGCGCGTCGTGCGGCGCGACCCGTCGGCGCTCTGCTCCGACTCGATGGTGATCGCGAGCGGCGGACAGACCGATTCGCAGAGCTTGCAGGCGATGCAGCGCTCCTCTCCGTTCGGATAGCGGCGCAGCGCATGCAGGCCGCGGAAGCGCGGCGACTGCGGAGTGCGTTCCTCCGGATACTGTACCGTGAACTTGCGTCGCCCGAGATAGCGAGCGGTGACGCGCAGACCGCGAAAGAGCTCCAGCAGGAACCATGTCTGCGTGAACCGGCGGAGGAAGCTTGCAGGACGAGGCATCGATGAACGGCTCCAACGTCAGCTTACGACCGCTCGCAGCGGCGAAAAATTCCGGCGCTATTTTCTCGACTTGTGTCGGATTTCGTCCGATACTCGGGTCTCGATCGAGAGGGATTGATGGTCGTTCCCGCGAGCTGCCTCGGCTGACACCCCGGACCGGCAGCGCGGGCTCAGACTCGACACAGGCTCGGAGAAAGAACGATGTATACGCTCTACGGCAAGAAGGGCTCCGGCTCGGCGAGCACCCAGATCGCCCTGGAGATCGTCGGCGCTCCCTTCGCGCAGATCGAGACGGCCTCGTGGGAGCCGAACGAAGCTTTCGCCGAGCTCCTCCGGATCAACCCGCTCGGTCAGATTCCGACGCTGGTGCTACCCGACGGGACGGCGATCTCGGAGAGCGGCGCGATCCTGATCCATCTCGGCCTCGTGCACCCGGAGAGCGGCCTGCTCCCCCGCGAGCCTTCGGTGCGTGCCCGCGCCTTGCGCGGGATCGTGTTCATCGCGGCGAACTGCTACTCCGCGATCAGCGTCATCGACTTCCCCGAGCGCTGGTGCGCCGACGCCGACAAGGACGACGCGGTGAAGGAGCGCATTCGCACCGGCACGCGCGCGCGCCTGCACCGGCACTGGGAGATGTTCGCCGACCTGTTCCCCGCGCGGCCGTACCTCTCGGGCGAAGCCCTCGGCGCGCTGGACGTCCACGCGGCCGTCGTTTCCAAGTGGGCGGGCGCGCGCAAGCACATCGAGGCGAAGCGCCCGGAGTTCCATGCCGCGCTGGCGCGCATCGAAGCGCATCCCAAGGTCGCGGCCGTGTTCGCGCAGCACTGGCCGAAGAGCTAGCGCCGGGGCGGCCGGCCGCCGCACGGGACGTTTATAATCGCGGCGCGGGAAGACGATCCCAAGTCCGCGACCCGCTCACCGCCCCGCGATGCGCATCCTGCTCAGCAACGACGACGGCTATTTCGCCCCAGGTCTGGAACGTCTCGCCGCTGAGCTAGCTCCGCACGCCGACATCACGGTGGTCGCCCCCGAGCGCGACCGGTCGGGCGCGTCGAACTCGCTCACGCTCGACCGGCCCCTGACGGTGCGGCGCGCGCCGAACGGATTCCTGTTCGTCAACGGCACGCCGACCGACTGCGTGCACCTCGCGGTCACCGGCCTCCTGGACGAGCTGCCCGACATGGTGATCTCCGGCATCAATTCCGGCGCGAACATGGGCGACGACACGATCTATTCGGGGACGGTCGCCGCGGCCACGGAAGGCTACCTGCTGGGCATTCCTTCGCTCGCCGTCTCGCTCACGAGCAAGGTCGGGCGCCACTTCGCCTCCGCGGCTTCGGTCGTCATCGACCTGCTGCAGCGCCACCGCGAGCAGCCGCTCGACAAGTGGCTGCTCAACGTCAACGTCCCCGACCTGCCCTCGAGCGACATCAAAGGCTATCGCGTGACGCGGCTGGGGCGGCGCCACAAGGCGGAGTCCGTGATCAAGACCGAGACCCCGCGCGGCGAGATCTGCTACTGGGTCGGCGCCGCGGGACCGGCGGCCGACGCCGGCGAGGGTACCGACTTCCACGCGATCGAGGCCGGCTTCGTATCGATCACCCCGCTGCAGATCGATCTCACCCATCGCGGCGAGCTCGGGCGCGTCGCCGCCTGGATGGACCAGCGGGTGACCTCGTGACCTCGGTCTTCGACGGCATCGGCATGACGTCGACCCGCACGCGGGCGCGCATGATCGAGCGGCTGCGCGAGCAGGGCATCCGCGACGAGGCGGTGCTGGCCGCGATGACCGCGGTGCCCCGCCACATCTTCGTCGAGGAAGCGCTCGCGATCCGCGCCTACGAGGACAGCCCCTTGCCGATCGGGGCCGGACAGACGATCTCGCAGCCCTACGTCGTCGCGCGGATGACCGAATTGCTGCGCGCCGGCCGCGAGCTCGAGAAGGTGCTCGAAATCGGCACCGGCTGCGGCTATCAGACGGCGATCCTGGCCCAGCTCGCGAAGGAGGTCTACACCGTCGAGCGCATCGGCACGCTGGTGGCGAAGGCGCGCAGGAACCTGCGCGCGCTCAAGGTCGGCAACGTGCGCATCAAGCATGGCGACGGCTCGGCGGACCTCGGCGAGAATCTCGAAGTCGACGGCATCCTCGTCACGGCCGCGGCCACCCGCGTGCCGAGCGCGTTGCTGCGCTATCTGAAGACCGGCGGGCGGATGGTGCTGCCGGTGGCGCGCCGCGACGAGGATCTGAAGGGAACGCAGCTGCTTACCGTCATCGAGAAGACGCCGGGCGGCGTCCGTGAGCACGCGTACGATGCGGTAAGATTCGTGCCGCTGCTCTCCGGACTCGCATGACCGATCTGGCTCGTTCGCACCGCTCGCCGTTTCTCCTCGCGTTGAGCTTCGCCGCCTTGCTGGCGGGATGCGCCGCGCCCGGACCTGCGCCGGTGGTGGAGCGCGCGCCGCTGCCTTCGGCGCGTCCGTCTGTACCGGCACCTTCGCCCGAAGCGGCCCCGGCGAAGGCCTCGCCCGAGACACCCACGTACACGGTCAAGCGCGGCGACACGCTCTACCAGATCGCGCTCGATCACGGCCTCGACTACCGCGAGCTCGCGGCCTGGAACAATATCGACAACGTCAACGTGATTCGCGTGGGCCAGGTGCTTGTGCTCGCGGCCCCGGGCGGCGAAGGCGGCGCTACCACGGCACCCCTCGTCACGGCGGCGCCGGTCGCCCCGGGCGGCGCGGAAGCGCACGCCGCGATCGTGCCGCCTCCGAGCGGGCGCCCGAACAGCTCGACGTTCAAGACCGAGCCGAGAGCGATCAAGCTTCCCTATTCCGACCAGGCGTTCGCGCAGCTCAGGGACTCCGCTCCCGCAGCCGCTGCGAAGTCCGCAACGGCGGAGCCGCACGCCGCGCCGGCGGATTCCCGCCCGCCGCAGGCCCCGACAACCGCCAGCGCGGCTCCCCAGGCACTCCCGCCACGCCCCGACGGCGCGCGCGTGCCGGAGATCGACGACGACAACCTGGGCTGGATGTGGCCGACCACCGGCAAGGTGATCGCCGGCTTCTCGGAGACTGCGAACCTGAAGGGCATCGACATCGCGGGCAAGGTGGGCCAACCCATCGTCGCGAGCGCCGCCGGCAGGGTGGTCTACGTCGGCTCGGGCCTGCGCGGCTACGGCAAGCTCGTCATCGTCAAGCACAACACGACGTTCCTCTCGGCGTACGCGCACAACCGCGAGGTCCTCGTCAAGGAGGGCCAGCAGGTCGCCAAGGGACAGAAGATCGCCGAGATGGGCGACAGCGATGCCGATCAGGTGAAGCTCCATTTCGAGATTCGTCGCCTCGGCAAGCCGGTCGATCCGGCGAAGTTCCTGCCGCCGGTATGATCCGCGAGCGCGGGCACGCCGACGACGACGGCGAGGCGCCGGTCGCGCACGAGCCGGATACGCGCAGCGGCGAGCTGCCGCTCGACGCGCCGCCCGAGGGCGTCGGCGCGGACTTCTTGAACGACGTCACGCAGATCTACCTGAACGAGATCGGGCAAAGCGCGCTCCTCACCCCGTCCGAGGAGCTGGAATTCGCGCGCGCCAACCGCGCCGGCGATTTCGCCTCGCGGCAGAAGATGATCGAGCACAATCTGCGGCTGGTGGTGAGCATCGCCAAGCACTACCTCAACCGCGGCCTGACGCTCGCGGACCTGATCGAGGAGGGGAACCTCGGGCTGATTCACGCGCTCGAGAAATTCGATCCCGAGCGGGGCTTCCGCTTCACGACCTACGCGACGTGGTGGATCCGCCAGTCGATCGAGCGGGCGATCATGAGCCAGTCGCGCACCATCCGCCTGCCGGCGCACGTCGTGAAGGAACTCAATATCGTCCTGCGCGCGCTGCGCCACCTGGAGACGCACGGCATGCTCGGCGAAGGACGCGACCCGACGGTCGAAGACGTTGCGCACCTTCTCGGGAAGCCGGTCGACCAGGTGCGCAAGGTCCTCGGCTACAACGAGCACATCACTTCGCTCGACGCGCCGCTCGACATCGACGCAAGCCTCTCGCTCGGCGACCAGCTCGCCGACGACGACGCACCGAGCCCGGAGCTCGTGCTCCACAACAGCGAGATCGAAGCGTGGATCCGCCAGTGGCTGGAGGAGCTCTCCGAGCGCCAGCGCCAGGTGATCGAGCGCCGCTACGGGCTCAACGGCACCGACGTCGCGACGCTCGAGCAGCTCGCCACGGAGCTGGGCGTGACGCGCGAGCGGGTGCGGCAGATCCAGGCCGAAGCCCTCGACAAGCTGCGTGCCCGGTTGCGTGTGCGCGGCCTGTCGCGCGACGCGCTGCTGTAGCGCTCGTCCTGGCCGGCCGTGCGGACGTCCGCCCGGCCTTCGCTTCGCTAGCGCGGGCTGCGCATCCGGCGGGTGTTCGGCAGCGCGGCGATGAGCTCGCGCAGCGCCGCGATCCGCTCGTCGCTCGCGCCGTCGCGCGGGCCGTAACGCAGCGCCGCGTAGGCGTCGCCGATCCGATGCAGTACCGCGCTCGACTGCGGCCAGCGCTCCGCTGCGCGACCGGTGTATGCGAGCGGTCCTTCGCTGGGTCGGCGCGGCAGGCCCGCGCGAGCGAGCCGCCGGCACAGCCGCGACCACAGCGCGGACGCGGGATCGAGACGGATGCGACGCACGCGCGCGAGCGCGAGCAGCACGGTGCCCCAGGCGACAGTGAGCGCTGCCACGAGCGCGACCAGCTGCCAGGGATGCGCAGCACCCAGGCCGAGGTCCTTGAGCACGTCCCGCTGCCGCTGGACATTGAAGCCGACGACGCTTCGCTGCCACTGATAGTTCACCGCGTCCCAGTGCAGGCGCAGCGACTTGAGCCAGGTCATGTCCAGTCGCGCGAGATAGGGAACGGGCTCGCCCTGCGGCAGCGCCGCCCCCAATCCTCGCTCGACCCGCGACGGCGCGACCGCCGCGGTGGGATCGAAGCGCTGCCACAACCCGCCGATCAGCGCCTCGGCCCAGGCGTGGGCGTCGGAATCGCGCACAATGAGGTATCCGCCGTCGGGATTGATCTCGCCGCCCTGGTAGCCGGTCACCACGCGCGCCGGGATGCCGGCCGCGCGCAGGAGGAAAACGAAGGCGCCAGCGTAGTGCTCGCAGAAGCCGCGGCGACTGTCGAAGAGGAACGCGTCGACGCGGTTGCCCTCGAGCAGCGGAGGCGCGAGCGTGTACACGAAGGGCTCGCTGCGGAACCAGTCGAGGACGGCGGCGACGAATGCGCGATCGGAGCCCGCGCGCTCGCGCATCTCGCGAGCAAAGGCCGCGCTGCGCGGATTGCCCGACGGGAGCTGCAGGTTCTCGCGAACGTCGCGCTCGCCGCGCGCGGGAAAGCGGTCGGACAGGACCGAGCGCTGCGTGTAACGCAGCGTCTGCGTGACGGGCGTCGCCGCGAACAGCTGGTCGTCGTCGGTGAGGATCGCGAGGCTGCGCTGCGGCGGCGCCACCGGCTCGGTCACGTCGGTGATCGGGGCGCGGGGCAGACCCGCCGCATGCTCGAGCGCGAACAGCCACGGGCGGTTGTTCGCCTCCATCGTGACGGTGTATTCGACGGTGGGTCCGCGCTCGGCCGGCAGCCGCGTCCCATGCAGCCGTGGCAGCGCGGTCCATTCGAAGCCGTCGAAGCGCGAGAGCACCGGCCCGCGCCAATAGCGCAGCGCGGGTCCGGGCGGCGGCCCGAAAAAGTCCACGCGGAAGGCGACCGCGTCCGAGAGCGAGAGCTCGCTGATCGAGCCGGGCTCCATGCGATCCGAGAGGCCGGTCCGCGCGCCGGTATCCGCAGGGCTGCCCCACAGCGGGCCGGCGAGGCGCGGGAAGAGCACGAAGAGCAGCGCCGCGAGCGGCACGCCCTGCACCAGCATGCGCGCGGTCGCGAGCAGCGGCGCATGCCACCGCGCGGACGCGGCCGGCGCGTCGCGCAGCGCCGCGAGCGTGCCACCCAGCACGAGTACGGCCGGCAGCGAGATCGCCGCCGCCACAATGGTCTGCCCGTAGAAGTATTGCGTGAGCAGGAGGAACAGCGAGAGGCAGGCGACAACAACGCCGTCGCGCGGGCTGCGCGTCTCCATGAACTTGATGCCGACGAGCGCATACAGGAAGGCGACGCAGGGATCGCGGGCGAGGAAGTAGCCGTAGCTCGCGCGCACGCCGACGCCTACGGCCAGCGCGAGCACCGGCAGCAGCCAGCGCCGCGCACGCTCCGGGATGCGGCGATCCGCGGGCATCGCCAGGCGCGCGACGACCAGTCCCGAGCCGACGACGGCGACCCAGAGCGGCACGTACGGCCAGAGCGGCAGCTGCGCGCAAAGCACGAGCGCAGCGAGCCAGGCGAACTGCGAGCGCGCCAGCGGCGAAACCGCGACGGCGGCGACCTTCATGCCGTGTCCGCGTCGCGATAGAGCGCCAGCGCCGTGAGCGCGCGGCGGCAGTGCGCTGGACCGGAGCCGCTCGCGAGCGCGGTGCCGGGGATCGCGAGGCTGAACGCGCGAGCCTCCCGCTCAGCCGCGAGAATCCACGCGCACAACCGGGCGAGCCGCGCCTCGACGCCGAGCCCCGGCGGCAGGTCGGTCCAGGCGAGCTCGAGCGGACCGCTTCCGCCGCTGCCCTCGAATTGCTTGGTGTGCCAGCCCGAGCCGCGCGCGACGGCTTTCCACGCGATGCGATTGAGCGGATCGCCGGATTGGTAGTCGCGCAGGCCCGCGAGCTCCGCGTCGACGGCGCGCGCGCTGCGGTACGCATCGAAACCGTCGGGACCCGGAGGCAGCGCCGCCGGCGGCACTTCGGGCGCCGGATACACGAGGCCGCTCAGCGGAAAATGCAGATACGCCCAGCCGCGCCACAGCGCGAGCGGAAAATCGGTCGACACGGTCACGCGGCCGAGCGCCAGCTGGCCACGGCGCCGCGTGGCGACGGCGAGCTGCACGGGGCGCGTCGCCCCGCGAGGCAGCCCGACTGCGACGGGCGGTCCGGAGCGAGCCCGCACGACGATGCCGCGGCGCTCGCTCCCGACGGAGGCGAAGGAGAGCGTGAATTCGAGCTTGCCGCCCGCGAAGGCCTCTCCGGCGGCGAGCGGCGTGGCGACGATGCCGGCGAGGTTGCGATACGTCTGCAGCAACGCGGAGGCGACCACGCCGGCCACCATGAAGGTCAGGGCGAAGCCGAGCGAGAGCGAGTAGTTCATCGACGTGAGCAGCATGGTCGTCAGCGTGGCGATCATCGCCAGTCCGCGTCGCGTCGGCAGGATGTAGATGCGCTGGTGCCGCAGCACGACCGGGCCGAGATCGCCCGCTTCGAGCCGCCACAGCCGCTGTCGCCAGCGCGAGAGCGGTGAGCCTGCGCTGGCGGTGGACATCGGGGAAACCGGGAAGGGGTCCGGAACGAACGCGGAACGCGAGGGCCGGGGATAGAGCGCCGCCCGGTTCGCGCTCGCCCGCGGGCTACGGAAGCGCGACGCTGCGCAGCAACGCCTCGGCCTGGGGCGCACCGGCGCGGGTGCCGCCGGCGAGGCGATGTCCGGCCACCGCGGGGAACACCGCCTGCACGTCTTCGGGCAGCACCATCGGCCGACCCGCGAGCAGCGCCCAGGCGCGCGCCGCGGCGACCAGCAGCAGCCCGGCGCGCGGCGAAAGGCCGCGCTGCATGCGCGCGCGCGAGTCGATGTCGCCGGTCCCGCGCGATGCGGCGAGCAGCGCCTGCACGTAGTCGAGGAGGGCGGGCGCGACGTGGACCGCCGCGGCTTCGCGTTGCCACGCGCTCAGCGTGGCGGGATCGGCCTGGGGCGCGAGCGTCGGAATGCGCACGCGCCGGTCGCCCGAGATGAGGAGCTCGCGCTCGGCCGCGGGATCGGGATAGCCGAGCTCGATCGCCATCAGAAAGCGATCGAGCTGCGACTCGGGAAGCGGATAGGCGCCGATCTGCTCGACCGGGTTCTGGGTGGCGATGACGAAGAAGGGCTCTGGCAGTGGGCGCGTTTCGCCGTCGGCGGAGACCTGGCGCTCCTCCATGGCCTCGAGCAGCGCGCTCTGCGTCTTCGGCGGCGCGCGATTGATCTCGTCGGCGAGGACGACCGAGTGGAAGATCGGTCCGGGATGAAACCGGAAGCTGTGCGCCGACGGATCGAAGATCGACACGCCGAGGACGTCGGCGGGCAGGAGGTCACTCGTGAACTGGATGCGCGCGTATTGCAATCCGAGCGCGCCGGCGAGCCCCTGGGCGAGCGTGGACTTGCCCACGCCGGGGATGTCCTCGATCAGCAGGTGGCCGCGGGCGAGCAGGCAGGCCAGCGCGAGCCTGAGCGGCCGGTCCTTGCCGACGACGATGCTGCCGAGCTGCTCGAGCACGGCCGCGAGCTGTGCGGTCAGCGGCGGGCCGTAGCCCGTGGGGGCGGGGCGGACAGTCATCGGTCGGCGGCTCCGTGCAAGCCTTGATCCTGCGAGAGTCGAGCGAGACGCCACTATAGAGCGGGCGGGACGTCTAGTCACGACCGCCGGCGGCGCGCTACACTCCGTTCGACCGTCCGTCGCCGGTGGAAAATCCTCCGCCGCGCTTCAAACTCGATTCCGGGGCGCCCGTGACCACCGCTTTCATCGCCCATCCCGAATGCCGGCTGCACGACATGGGTCGCTATCACCCGGAGTGTCCCGAGCGCCTCGACGCGGTTTCCGATCGGCTGATCGCGAGCGGAATCGACCGGCACGTCGTGCACTACGAGGCACCCGCGGCGACGCGTGATCAGCTTGCTCGCGTTCACGATGAAGACTACATCGCGATGATCGAAGCGGCGAGCCCGGAGAGCGGGGTGCACCATCTCGATCCCGACACCGCGATGAGCCCGCATTCGCTCGAGGCCGCGCTGCACGCCTCCGGCGCGGTCGTGCTTGCGACCGACCTCGTGCTCAGGGGCGAGTGCCGCAGCGCGTTCTGCGCGGTTCGGCCGCCGGGCCATCACGCCGAGCGGGGACGCGCGATGGGATTCTGCCTCTTCAACAACGTCGCGGTCGGCGTCGGGCATGCGCTGGCGAACGGCCTGACGCGCGCGGCGGTGGTCGACTTCGACGTCCATCACGGCAACGGCACCGAGCAGATCTTCTGCACCGATCCGCGCGTGATCATGACCGGCACGTTCGAGTATCCGCTCTATCCCTACTCGGGCGTCGAGCCCATGGGGCCGAACATGCACAACGTGCCGCTGCGCGCAGGCAGCGGCGGCGAAGCGTTCCGCGCGGCGATGAACGACGTGTGCCTGCCCGCGCTCGACGCGCATCGCCCGGAGATCATCTTCGTCTCCGCAGGCTTCGACGCTCATCGCGACGACCCGCTCGCGAACCTGCAGTTCACCGAGAGCGACTACGCGTGGGCGACGCGCGAGCTCGTGCGCATCGCCGACAAGCATGCCGCCGGACGCATCGTATCGACACTCGAGGGCGGCTACGATCTGAGCGCGCTGGGGCGCAGTGCGGTCGAGCACATCCGCGCGCTCGCGAAGCTGTGATGCGCGCCGCCGCCGGCAACGCGGCGTGAGGCGAAGAGGCTTCGTCTCGGCCTGCGCCGCGCTGGGAACGAGCGCGGGGCTCTCGCGTTTCGGGCCTGCGTGGGCCGGCACCGCACCACGCCTCTACGAGCGCGCCCGCCTGGTCGACGCGCGCGGCGATCCGATCAAGCTGCGCGCGCTCCTGCCACGGACCAACTATGTATTCAACTACCCGTACGCAGCGACACCGTGCTTTCTGCTCGACCTCGGCCGGCCAGTCGGCGCCGCCGACCATCTGCCCCGCGCCGACGGGTCGACGTACGCGTGGAGCGGCGGCGTCGGCGCGGCGCGCTCGGTGGTCGCGTTCTCCGCGATCTGCGCGCACAAGCTCGCGTATCCGGCACGGGAGGTGAGTTTCATCCGCTTCCAGGCGAGCCGCTCGCCGACTTCGGACGGCGACGTGATCCACTGCTGCGCGGAACACAGCGTCTACGATCCCGCGGCCGGCGCGCGGGTGCTGAGCGGACCCGCGCCGCAGCCGCTCGCCGCGATCGTCCTCGACTACGACGCCGAGAAGGACGAACTCGCCGCGCTGGGCACCGTCGGCGCCGAGCAGTTCGAGGCCTTTTTCCGCAAGTACGATTTCAAGCTATCGATCGACTACGGCGCCGGAAGGGGACACGCGCCCGTCGGCGGCAGGACCGTCGTCCGACCGCTGACCGAATATTGCCGGCAGACGATCCAGTGCTAGCGGCCGTCGCGCAGAGCGCGACGCAGGCGACTCGGCGCCGGAGTTCCCAGCCGCTCGAGTGCGGCGCCTACGCCGCCATCGCCGTGGAGCCGGGCTGACTGGAGACGCGATCGAGCCAGGCGCAGACCGCGGGAAAGCGCTTGAGATCGAAGCCGCCGTCCGGCGCTGCGTGGCTGTAGGCGTAGAGCGCGATGTCGGCGATCGTCAGCCGGTCGGCGACGAAGAAGGGGGCGCGTGAAAGGTGCTCCTCCATCACGCCGAGCGCCCTGTAGCCGCCTTCCATCTTGCTGTCGGCGAGCGCGCGCTGCGACTCCGGATCCGGATGGAGCCGGCGCAGGAACCTCGCGACCGCGATGTAGGGCTCGTGCGAGTACTGCTCGAAGAACAGCCACTGCATCACCCGCGCGCGGGCGAGCCTTTCCGCGGGGAGGAGCCGCGTGCCCTCGGCGAGGTAGCAGAGGATCGCGTTGGATTCGGCCAGGTACGTCCCGGGCTCGATCTCGAGCACTGGGACCTTGCCGATGGGATTCATCTTCAGGAACTCCGGCGTGCGCGTCGTGCCCCGGAACAGATCGACCTCGATCCACTCGTACGCGAGGCCGAGGATATCGAGCGTCATCCGGACCTTATGGCAGTTGCCGGACAGCGACATGCCGTGGACGCGAAGCATGGGCTCCTCCTCTCGACTGGCGTTGCTCCGGCGCGATCTCCGCCGTATCCTACCGGCTTCGCTCGCAGGGGAACGAGCGTTTCGCAATCCTACGACATTCCCGCTCATCGCAGAGAGCCCCATGTTCCAGCGCTCCATTCGCAGCCTGATCGCCGCCCAGAAGCTTCTCGTCGCGCCGGGCGAGACGACGGTCGCCGCCGCCGCGCGGATGATGAAGAAGCAGACGGTGGGCGCGGTGCTGGTCGTCGACCGCGACGGCCGGCTCGCCGGCATCTTCACCGAGCGCGATGCGCTGTTCCGGGTCGTCGCCGAGGGCCGCGATCCCAGGACCACGCGGCTTGCCGAGGTGATGACGGCGGAGCCCAGGACCATCGCTGCCGACCGGCCGTTCGAGCACGCCCTGCTCATGATGTACGACGGAGGCTTCCGTCACGTCCCGGTGGTCGAGGACGGCAGGCCGGTCGGGATGGTGTCGGCGCGCGATGCGCTCGGTCCGGAGCTGCAGGAGTTCGATTCCGAAATCGAGCGCCGGACGCGGATCCAGGAGATCCTCGGCTAGCGCCGGCGCGCGCAAGCCGCCGCCGCGGGTGTCTCGGCGCGCCGTCCGCGGCGCCGCGACTCGATCAGGCTTCGCCGACCAGCAGGCCCGCAGCCACCCTCCGGCCCTCGGCCGCGAGGATGTTGAACGTGCGGCACACCGCGGGCGTGTCCATCACCTCGAGGCCGATGCCGGCGTCGACCAGAGCGCGCGTCAGGCGCGGATGGGGGAAGCGCAGCCTCGTGCCGGTCCCGAGCAGCGCGACCTCGGGCTCGAGCGCGGCGATCGCCGCGAAGTCCGCCTCGGTGAGCGCCTCGAATCCGCCGGCCGCCCAGCCCGTGAGGATGCGCTCCGGAGTCACCACGACGCTCTCGCGGTACTCGACGACGCCCAGCCGGATGAAGCCGGCGCCGTAGCCGGTGAAGATGTTGCCTTCCGCGGCGCTCAGGTGGAACTTCATCGTGGTGCGTTGCGGTAAGTAACCGGATTCGCTACGATTATAGGCTCAACTCCTGCGGCGTCGCTCGGACGGTTCCGGGCGCTCACGTCTCGCAGAAGGACCCGCATGGCTTCCCCACCGAGAAGCGAGTTCGCGCGCCTCCAGCGCCTCCCGCCGTACGTCTTCAACATCACCTCCGAGCTCAAGATGGCTGCTCGCCGCCGCGGCGAGGACATCATCGACTTCGGCATGGGCAATCCCGACGGACCGACGCCGAAGCACATCGTCGACAAGCTGGTGGAGACGGTGCAGCGGCCCGACACGCACGGCTACTCGGTATCGCGGGGCATACCTCGGCTGCGGCGCGCGATCTGCCAGTGGTACAAGCGCCGCTGGGACATCGACTTCGACCCCGAGGGCGAGGCCATCGTCACGATCGGCTCGAAGGAGGGGATCGCGCACCTCGCGCTCGCGACCCTCGGGCGCGGCGACACCGTGCTCGTCCCCAACCCGAGCTACCCGATCCACATCTACGGCCCGGTGATCGCGGGCGCCGACATCCGTCAGGTGCAGCTCACGCCGGACGTCGACTTCTTCGCCGAACTGGAGCACACGATCAAGCTCTCGTTCCCGAAACCCAAGATGCTGATCGTCAACTTCCCCGCCAATCCCACCGCGCAATGCGTCGAGCTGCCGTTCTTCGAGAAGCTCGTCGCGCTTGCCCGCGAGCACGGCATCTGGGTCGTCAACGATCTCGCCTACGCCGACATCTGCTTCGACGGCTGGCAGGCGCCGTCGATCATGCAGGTCCCGGGCGCCAGGGAAGTCGCCGTCGAATTCTTCACCATGTCCAAGAGCTACAACATGGCCGGCTGGCGCATCGGCTTCATGGTCGGCAACAAGGACCTGGTGTACGCGCTGGCGCGGATCAAGAGCTACCACGACTACGGCACCTTTACGCCGATCCAGGTCGCCTCGATCGTCGCGCTCGACGGCCCGCAGGACTGCGTCGAGGAGATCGCGATGAAATACCAGAACCGCCGCGACGTGCTGCTCAAGGGACTGGGCGAGGCGGGCTGGAAGGTCGATGCGCCCAAGGCGTCGATGTACGTCTGGGCGAAGATTCCGGAGGCCTATGCGAAGCTCGGCTCGCTCGAGTTCACCAAGAAGCTCCTCGCGCAGGCCAAGGTGTCCGTCTCGCCGGGGATCGGCTTCGGCGAGTACGGCGACGGGCACGTTCGCTTCGCGATGATCGAGAACGAGCCCCGGACCCGACAGGCCATACGGGGAATCAAGCAGATGTTCCGAGAGGACGGGCTTCTGTGATGCCGCTGACGTCGTTTTCGCGCATGCGGGAATCCGGCGTCTCGGGGCGAACGACGCCGGGTCCCTGCATGCGCGGGGGCGACAAGCGGGAGGCTCGTCATGCCTAACGGACCCTTGAAGCCTCTCCAGGTCGGGTTGCTCGGCATCGGCACCGTCGGTCTCGGCACCTGGACCGTGCTTCGCCGGAACGCGCAGGAGATCGCGCGGCGCGCGGGCCGGCCCATCCGGATCACCTGTATCGCCGAGCGCGACCAGGACCGGGCGCGCAAGCTCACGCAGGGCGCCGAGGACGTGAGGCTCACCGCGGAGGCGGCCGAGGTCCTCGGCAACCCCGACATCGACATCGTGATCGAGCTGATCGGCGGCATCGAGCCGGCGCGCAGCTTCATCCTGAAGGCGATCGCCAACGGCAAGCACGTGGTCACCGCCAACAAGGCGCTGCTCGCGCGCCACGGCAACGAGATCTTCGCCGCCGCCCACGCGAAAAGCGTGATGGTCGCCTTCGAGGGCGCGGTCGCCGGCGGCATCCCGATCATCAAGGCGCTGCGCGAGGGACTCACCGCCAACCGCATCGAGTGGATCGCCGGCATCATCAACGGCACGTCGAACTTCATCCTCTCCGAGATGCGCGCGCGGGGCGCGCCCTTCGAAGCGGTGCTGAAGGAGGCGCAGGCCCACGGCTACGCCGAGGCCGATCCGACGTTCGACGTCGAGGGCATCGATGCCGCGCACAAGCTCGCCATCATGTCGGCGATCGCCTTCGGCGTGCCGATGCAGTTCGACAAGGTCTACACGGAGGGCATCTCCAGGCTCACCCGCGAGGACATCCGCTACGCGGAGGAGCTGGGCTACCGGATCAAGCTCCTCGGCATCACGCGGCGCACGACGGCCGGGATCGAATTGCGCGTTCATCCCACGCTCATCCCGGCGAAGCGCCTGATCGCCAACGTCGAGGGGGTAATGAACGCAGTGCTGGTGAAGGGTGACGCGGTGGGAGCGACGATGTACTACGGAGCCGGCGCGGGCGCGGAGCCCACGGCGAGCGCGGTGATCGCGGATCTCGTCGACGTCACGCGCATGCACACCGCCGACCCCGAGCATCGCGTGCCGCACCTCGCGTTCCAGCCCAACCAGCTGTCCGACATCCCGCTGCTGCCGATCGGCGAAGTGGTGACGAGCTACTACCTGCGGATGCGCGTGCTCGACCGCCCCGGCGTGCTGGCCGACATCACCCGGATCCTCGCCGATCGCGACATCTCGATCGACGCGATGATCCAGAAGGAGTCCCCGGAGGGCGAGGACCAGACCGACATCATCCTGCTCACGCACCGTTCGCTGGAGCGGCAGGTGGTCGATGCGATAGCCCGGATCGAGGCGCTGGCGACGGTGCGCGCCAAGGTGACGCGCATCCGGATGGAGCAGCTCAATTGAGGGGCTTGCATCATCTGCCTGCAACGTCGCTCCCGCGTCCGCGGGAGCCCGGGGTCTTTCTGAACGAACGCCGCCGGGTCCCCGCCTGCGCGGGGACGACGTAGCGCAGTCGCGATGCTCTACGTCAGCACCCGCGGCGGCATGGAGCCGCGCCCGTTCTCCTCGATCCTGCTCGACGCGCTCGCGCCTGACGGCGGCCTGGCCGTGCCCGAGGCGTATCCGGTGCTGTCGGCCGCGGAGCTCGCCCGGCTCCGGCCGCTCGGCTACCCCGATCTCGCGCTCGAGATCCTCTCGCGCTATGCCGACGACATCCCGCGTGCGGACCTGAAGGCGATCGTCGATCGCACGTACACCGCGGCGATCTTCGGCAGCGAAGACATCACGCCGCTGATCGCGCTCGGCCCGGGCGTGCACCTGCTGCGCCTGTCCAACGGTCCGACCCTCGCCTTCAAGGACATCGCGCTGCAGCTGCTGGGCGGCTTGTTCGAGTACGAGCTTGCGCGCCGCGGCTCGACGCTGAACGTCCTCGGGGCGACCTCGGGGGATACCGGCTCGGCCGCCGAGTACGCGCTCAAGGGCAAGCGCCGGGTCAGGGTCTTCATGCTCACCCCGAGAGGCCGCATGAGCCCGTTCCAGACCGCGCAGATGTATACGCTGGCGGACCCGAACGTGTTCAACATCGCGGTCGACGGCGTGTTCGACCAGTGTCAGGACATCGTCAAGGCGGTCTCGGGCGACGCGAGCTTCAAGGAACGCCATCGCCTCGGGACGGTCAATTCGATCAACTGGGCACGCGTCGCGGCGCAGACGGTGTACTACTTCAAGGGATACTTCGCGGTGACGCGGGGTGACGATGAACCGGTGGACTTCGCCGTTCCCAGCGGGAACTTCGGCAACATCCTCGCCGGTCACGTGGCCAGGCGCATGGGTCTGCCGATCCGGCGGCTGATCCTCGCCACGAACGAGAACGACGTGCTGGACGAGTTCTTCCGCACCGGCCGCTACCGCGTGCGTCCCGCGAGCGAGGTCGTCCCGACGTCCAGCCCCTCGATGGACATCTCCAAGGCGTCGAACTTCGAGCGCTTCGTGTTCGATCTGGTCGACCGCGACGCGGGCGTCGTGCGCGAGCTCTGGCGTGCGCTAGCCCAGCGGGGCGAGTTCGATCTCGCCGGCACGCCGTTCGCGAAGCGGCTCGTCGAGTCCGGATTCGTCTCCGGCCGCAGCACCCACGCCGATCGCCTCGCCACCATCCGCGAAGTCGCCGAGCGCTACGGCGTCGTGGTCGATCCGCACACGAGCGACGGCCTCAAGGTCGCTTTCGAGACCCGCGACTCGGGGGCGCCCGTCGTTTGCGTCGAAACGGCGCTGCCCGCCAAGTTCGCCTCGACGATCCGCGAGGCGCTCGGCCGCGATCCCGATCGTCCGGCCGCCTACGCGCGGCTCGAAGAGCTGCCGCAGCGCTTCGACGTGCTGCCGGCGGACGCCGCGGCGGTCAAGGATTACATCGCCGCGCGCGCGGCCTAGCGCTGTCCGGACCCGCCGATGGCCGACTCCACTCCCATCCGCCAGGCGCTGGGCGACTTCGGGCGCAACCTGATCGCGGGCTTGCGGCTCGCGTTCGGTCTCCCGGTCTCGCTGCTTTCGTTTCGCGTGAGCGTGCGGCAGATGGTGCTGCTCGCCGCGCTCGGCATGCTGGTGGGCGCAGCCAATGACTTCGTGCGCGCGGGCCCGGGCTCGAGCTTCTCGCCGCACGCCGTCGTCTACGAAGGCTTCGAGATCGCCGTCCTGCTGCTCACGGCCGCCGTGCTCTCGGCGTGGTACCGGCAGCCGCATCTCAGGCTCGCAGTGCCGGTGATCGTGCTGGCGAGCGATCCGGCGCTGGGCGTCGCGAACCTGATCCTCGCGCTGCCCGGCAACCAGGGATTCGTGTTCGGCTACTGGATCCAGTGGCTCGGCTTCTGGCTGCTCGTCGCGTGGATCGCCGTGATCTACTGGCGGTCGGTCGCCGTGGCGCTCGTTCCGCGGCAGCCGCGGTTCTGGTGGCGCTCGCTCGCCGGCGGGCTGCTGCTCCTCATCGGCGTGCCGATCGCGATCTGGGCGGACCAGCCCTGGTTCGTCTCCAACTCTCCGGGCACCCCGCCGCTCGCGGCCTCGGCCAATCCGGCGAGCGAGGACGTGCTGATCCAGCAGCCGCAGCTGCTCTACGACGCGCTTTCTTCGCTCGAGGACGAGCGGCCCGGGATCACGGATCTGTACTTCGTCGGCTTCGCCCCCTACGCCGGGGAGAACGTCTTCCGCAAGGACGTCGAGGTCGCCCGCGACCTCTTCGACGATCGCTTCGACACCGACGGCCGTTCGGTGCTGCTGATCAACAATCCGGACACGATGCTCGACACGCCGTTCGCGACCGTGAGCAACCTGCGCGCGACCTTGTCCGAGATCGGCGACATCATCGATCCGGACGAGGACGTGGTGATGGTGTACCTCTCCAGCCACGGGACCCGCGACCACAGGCTGTCGATCGAATTTCCGCCGCTGCAGCTCGACGCGCTGTCGCCGCAGGCGCTCAAGGAGATGCTCGACGACGCGGGGATCAAGTGGCGGATCATCGTCGTCTCGGCCTGCTATTCCGGAGGCTTCATCGAGCCGCTCAAGGACGACCGCACCCTGATCATGACCGCATCGGCGGCGGACCGCACGTCGTTCGGCTGCGGCGCGGAAAGCGAGGCGACCTACTTCGGTGACGCGCTCTTCCAGCAGGCGCTGCGCTTCGAGGACTCGTTCCTCAAGGCCTTCGAGGACGCGAAGAAGATCATCGCGGATCGCGAGCGCTCCGAGAAGCGCAAGCCGTCGAATCCCCAGGTCTTCGTCGGCCGGGCGATGGCCGCTAAGCTGCCGAAGCTCGAGGCGGAGCTGCGCTCGCGCCGCACCAGCGGTACGATCTGAGGCCATGGCGTCCGCTGCCACCGCCGGGCCGCTCTCCGGCCTGAAAGTGCTCGAGCTCGGGCAGCTCATCGCCGGTCCGTTCGCGGCCAAGATGTTCGCGGAGTTCGGCGCCGAGGTCGTCAAGATCGAGCCGCCGGGCACCGGCGACCCGCTGCGCCAGTGGCGGCTGCTCCACGACGGCACGTCGCTGTGGTGGTACGTGCAGGCGCGCAACAAGAAGTCCGTGACCGTGGACCTGCGCGCGCCGGAAGGCCAGGAGATCGCGCGTCGGCTCGCGCGCGATGCGGACATCGTGATCGAGAACTTCCGTCCCGGGACGCTCGAGAAATGGGGGCTCGGCTACGAGGCGCTGGCGGCGAGCAATCCGGGGCTCATCATGGTTCGCCTCTCGGGCTTCGGGCAGACCGGGCCCTATCGCGACCGGCCCGGCTTCGGCGCGGTCGGCGAATCCATGGGCGGCATGCGCCACGTCACCGGCTTTCCCGACCGGCCGCCGGTGCGCATGAACATCAGCATCGGCGACGCGCTCGCGGCGCTGCACGGCGTGATCGGCGCGCTGATGGCGCTGCATCACCGCGACAAGCACGGCGGCAAGGGGCAGGTGGTCGACGTCGCGTTGTACGAGGCGGTGTTCAACATGATGGAGAGCCTCGTTCCCGATTATGATCTGTTCGGCGAGATCCGCGGCCGGATCGGCACCGGGCTCACCAACATCGTGCCCTCGAACACGTACCCGACGCGCGACGGCAAGAGCGTCGTGATCGCGGGCAACGCCGATTCGATCTACAGGAGATTGATGCACGCCATCGGCCGGGACGATCTCGGGCAGGACCCGGCGCTCGCCAGCAACGTCGGGCGGGTGCAGCGCACGGCGGAGATCGACGGCGCGATCGGCGACTGGGCAGCGGCGAACGACCTCGACGCGATCCTCGCCGCGCTCGAGGCGGCCGACGTGCCTCACGGCAAGATCTACACCGCCGCGGATATCGCCGCCGATCCGCAGTACCTCGCGCGGGAAATGATCCGCACGGTGAGGCTGCCGGACGGCACGCCCCTCAAGCTGCCGGGCATCGTGCCCAAGCTCGACGCCACGCCCGGCGGGATGAGCTGGGTCGGGCCCCCGCTCGGCGCGCACACCGACGAGGTGCTGCGCGGACTGGGCTACAGCGCCGGGGAGATCGAGCGCCTGAGAGCGGCGGGGACCGTCTGAGCCGGCGGGTCTCCGGATCCCCGCGTTTCGCTTCGCTCATCGCCGGGCTGCCGCGTTGACAGCCCAACGACGCTGTGTGAGCATCGCCGCAGCCACGGAAGCGCCGCCTGCAAGAGCGGCTCCGTGATCGCAGACTCTCCCGCATTGGAGGAAACGATGAAGCTCTTCCGTTCCCTGGTTGTCGCGACTTGCGCGGCTATCTTCGCGCTGCTCTGCGTCGCGGCGCAGGCGCAGGGCAAGCTCGAGAAGCCGAAGGTGAGCATCGCCGTCGGCGGCAAGGCGGCGTTCTACTACATTCCGCTCACGATCGCCGAGCGGCGGGGCTACTTCAAGGATGAAGGCCTCGAGG
>Ga0335077_10000317_pt1 | contig 51820 bp, 53 predicted proteins | sample Lox_Sample_31_FD_207151 | JGI IMG/M metagenome (GOLD analysis project Ga0335077, IMG submission 207151) | Soil microbial communities from Loxahatchee National Wildlife Refuge, Florida, United States - Lox_Sample_3.1 | ecosystem: Environmental > Terrestrial > Soil > Wetlands | place: USA... | reverse complement strand
TGCTCGACGCGGTGGTTACGGTGGTCGATGCCAAGCACGGGCACGAGACGCTGGATGCCCAGCCCGAGGCTCAGAACCAGGTCGGATTCGCCGACCGCATCCTGCTGTCCAAAACCGACCTCGTCGACGAGAGCGAAGTCGATTCGCTCAGATCGCGCCTGGTTCGCATGAATCCGCGCGCGCCGATCAAGCCGGTTCACATGGGACAGATCCCGATCGCCGAGGTGCTCGATCTGCGCGGCTTCAACCTGAACGCCATCCTCGACATCGACCCGGAGTTCCTCGCGGCCGAGCACCCGGATGCCGCGCGCAATCGACACGAGACCGGAAAGAAGCACGAGCACGGCGATCACCATGATCATGACCATGACCATGATCACGGCCATGATGGCCACGCGCATCACCATCACGACGATGCGATCAAGGCCTTCGTGTTCCTGTCGAACCGGCCGTTCAACCCGGCAAAGTTCGAGGACTACATGTCCGCCCTCACTCAGGTTTACGGGCAGGACATGCTTCGGTATAAAGGCGTGCTCTTCATGGACGGCACCCCTCGCAGGATGATTTTCCAGGGCGTCCATATGTTGATGGGCGCTGACGTAGGCCGGCCATGGGGCAGGGATGAAAAGCCTCAGAGCAAGGTCGTCTTTATCGGCCGCGATCTTCCCAAGGAAGCGATTCTCAAAGGGCTAGAAGCATGTCTGGCCCGGTGAGGTCGCGCGTGGGAGAGCGGTCGGTTCGTGGGGTGACGATGGCAGGAAAAGCGAAGTCGCCGGTCAAGAAGGCGGCAAAGCCCGCCAAGACGGCAGCGCCTAGGAAGGCGAGCAAGCCGGCCAAGGCGCCGGTGGCCAAGAAGCCAGTCAAACCGGCAGCGAAGCATGTCGCTCCCGCGCCGCCAGCCAGGGCCGCTGGCAAGCCGGCGACTCGACCGGCAGCGCGTCCGGCGGCTCCTGCCGCCGCGCGGCCGGCCCCGGCGGCATCGGTCCGCCTGATGCCGCAGCCACCCGTGCCCGCGGCCAAGCCGGTCGTGCAGCGCGCAGTGAGCGCGCAGGACCTCGCGGCGGCCACCGAGTACCTGCTCAATCGCTCGGCCAGTCGCAGCGAGGCTCCGATCATCGTCAACGGCAAGCGTCTTCCCAGCGAGGAGGAACTGCTACGGATGGCGGACTCGGACTACATGAACGAGAGCCAGCTCGCGTTTTTCAAGCATCGACTGCAGGGGATCGAGCGCGAACTGCTTGCCAACGCGGATGAAACCACCGAGCACCTGCGTGAGACCGTGATCGTCCCCGACCCCGCCGATCGCGCGACCATCGAGGAAGAACACGCGTTGGAACTGCGCACCCGCGATCGCGAGCGCAAGCTGCTCAAGAAAGTTCAGTCGGCGCTGGCTCGAATTGAAGCCGGGGAATACGGCTTTTGCGAAGAAACCGGCGATCCCATCGGCATTCCGCGCCTGCTCGCCCGCCCGACCGCTACATTGTCGCTGGAGGCTCAGCAGCGCCGGGAGATGAAACAAAGGCTCTACGGCGATTGACGCGTAGGGCGCGGCGCCCGGTCCCGCGGATGCGGGTCGTCCGTTGGAAGACGCAAAAGCGCGGGTCCCGGTGAGGTAACAGCCCGGCGCGGACCGCCCTCGAGCGAAGTCCGTGGTCCGAGCTATCCCTGACGCCGCGGTCGCCATCTTGGGCAGGCGGCCTGGCCCGGCGCACGACGGGAAGAAATTCCGGGGTTGCACCGCCGTATCCCTGGGCTTTGTCGGAGCAAAATTGTTATAGTTTTCGGTCCTATCGGGATAACGCGCTTCGGCCGTGGCTTGCCTACGGGTTTTGGCGCGTGCAATACGTCCTGTCGCCCGGCATCGCGCCGGTCAATAGCAAGCAGCGCTCGCGCGCCGCTTCAGGCAAAACGAGACAAGCGGGTGGTTTTTTCGTTTTTCAAGAAGGATCAAAAGGACCCGAAGGAGCGCGGAGCAAAGCGCCCTGAAGATGGTCGCGCGGCTGCGCCGCGTCCGATGGGGAGGCCCATGCCTGATCCGGCGGGTCGCATGTCTCCGGCTCGCCAGCCTCCGCAGCGCTTCGCGACGACAGAAAACGCGATGCCGGATCGCGAACTGGCGCGCTCGCTTGCCATCGAGACTGCAGCCAAGATCGACAAGATCGAGTCGGAAATGGCGCGCGACTTCTTGCGCCCGCCGGGCAGCGCACCCGCACAGTCCGCCGCATCGACGGCATCGAGCGAACGTGCGGCGGGCAACGACAAGCCGGCCGCGATGAACGGCTCCGCCGCTTCGGCCGCCATCGAGGATCTGGATGGCTCGCACGACGACTTTTTCGGCAGCGTCAACGCGATCGAGATCAACACTTCCGGTGCCGGTTCGATCGTCGACGAAAGCGCGATCCTTTTTGCCAACGGACAGGAGAGCGCGGCCGAGCAGGTACTGCGGGCCGGCATCGCCGCCGACGACCTGGCGCATGCGGCGCAGAACGCCTGGTTGATGTTGCTCGAAATCCTCAATCAGCGCGGCGACCGCAACGAATTCGATCAGATGGCGACGCAATTCGCGCTGCGCTTCAACGGCGGGTCGCCGGCATGGGTCGAGTACACCACTGCAACGGAAGGCCGCGGGCCTGCACAGCCGGGCGCGCAGTCTGCCGCGGCCGCTGCGAGCGACGGTGTCCCGACGGTGCGGTTGCCCGTCAGCGTCGACGCCAACGTCATCAAGGTTCTCGAGCAGCTCAAGACGCTTGCAACTTCGCACGCGACCCTGCGACTCGACGCGAGCAGCACGCGCTCCGTCGACCTGGTCGGTGCGGAGCTCATGCTGCGTGTCGTCACCGCGTTCAAGCGCGCGTCGCACGAGCTGGTGATCGCGGGCGCCGAGCAACTGGTCAACCCGCTGCGCGGGGTGATCGAGCCCGGACGGCGCGATGCGTCCGACGCCGGCTGGATGCTCCTGCTCGAGATGTTGCGGCTGCTCGGGCGCCAGCACGAGTTCGAAGAGACCGGCATCCAGTACTGCATCACGTTCGAGGTGTCGCCGCCGCAGTGGGAGCCGCCGCCGCCCAACCTCAAGGCCGGGCCGGCGCTTGCGGCAGCGCCCGAATCGGTGAGCGCACCGGTCAGCGATAGCGCCCGCGCATGGCGAGGCGTCATCGAAGGTGAAGGCGAACCCTGGTTCGGGCGCCTGGCCGCCGAAGCGCGCACCAACAAGGAACTGAAAATCGATGCAGCGCAGCTCCGCCGGATGGCGTTTTCCGCCGCGTCCGGCCTGCTGACGCTGGTGATGAAGCTGCAGCAAGGCGGCGCGACCGTCGAATTCCGCAACGTCAATCCGCTGGTCGGCGCGCTGTTCCAGTTGCTCGGCATCACGGCGGTCTCCTCGGTGCACCTGCGCCGTCCTTGAACTTGCTCGGGTTGGCGCCATCTCCCCACGATGGACGCTTTTCACGGCACGACCATCGTTTCCGCGCGCCGCGGCGCGCGGGTCGCGATGGGCGGCGACGGCCAGGTCACTCTGGGCAACATCATTGTCAAGCAGAGCGCGCGCAAGGTGCGGCGCCTCTATCACGACCGCATCCTGGCCGGCTTCGCCGGCGCGACCGCCGATGCCTTTACGTTGTTCGAGCGCTTCGAGGCCAAGCTCGAGAAGCATCAGGGCAACCTGCTGCGCTCGGCGGTTGAACTGGCCAAGGACTGGCGTACGGATCGCATCCTGCGGCGCCTCGAGGCAATGCTGGCGGTCGCGGATCGCGAAACCTCGTTGATCATCACTGGCAACGGCGACGTGCTCGAGCCCGAATACGGGCTGATCGCGATCGGATCGGGCGGCCCGTACGCGCAGGCTGCCGCGCGCGCGCTGCTGGACAACACCGAACTTGCCCCCGTCGACATCGTGAAAAAGGCGCTCACGATCGCGGGTGACCTCTGCATCTACACCAACCAGTCGCACACGATCGAAGCCATCGACTGACGGCGGTTCATGCGTGACGGCCGCGCCGCGCGGCCGTTTGCCGGAGATGCAAGACCCATGATGACACCCAGGGAAATCGTTCACGAGCTGAACAAGCACATCGTCGGCCAGGATCGCGCCAAGCAGGCGGTCGCGGTCGCCTTGCGCAATCGATGGCGGCGCCAGAACGTGGGCGAGCCACTGCGGTCGGAAATCACGCCGAAGAACATCCTGATGATCGGGCCGACCGGGGTCGGCAAGACCGAGATCGCGCGCCGGCTGGCCAAGCTCGCCGATGCGCCGTTCATCAAGGTCGAGGCCACCAAGTTCACCGAGGTCGGTTACGTCGGCCGCGATGTCGACTCGATCGTGCGCGACCTGGTGGACATCGCCATCAAGCAGGTGCGCGAAGTCGAGAAGCGGATGGTGCGCGCCAAGGCGGAGGATGCCGCCGAGGACCGGGTGCTCGACATCCTGATTCCGCCCCCGCGCGATTTCGGCTTCAGCGACGTCCGCGGAGCCGAAGCCGGCGAGACCAGGCAGAAGTTCCGCAAGCGGCTGCGCGAGGGCGAACTCGACGAGAAAGAAATCGAGATCGAGGTCGCGCAGCCGATGCCCTCGATGGAGGTGATGGCGCCGCCGGGCATGGAGGACCTCACGCAGCAGATCCAGTCGATGTTCCAGAACCTCGGGCGCGAGCGACGCCGGCCGCGCAGGATGAAGATCCGCGACGCGTTAAAAGTGCTGGTCGACGAGGAGGCGGCGCGGCTCGTGAACGAGGACGAGCTGAAGGCGAAGGCGCTCGCCAACGTCGAGCAAAATGGCATCGTCTTCCTCGACGAGCTCGACAAGATCGCGAGCCGCTCGGAGATGCAGGGCGCGGACGTGTCACGCCAGGGCGTTCAACGCGACTTGCTGCCACTGGTCGAAGGCACGACGGTGAACACCAAGTACGGCATGGTCAAGACCGACCACATCCTCTTCATCGCGTCGGGTGCGTTCCATTTCGCCAAGCCGAGCGACCTGATTCCCGAGTTGCAAGGCCGCTTCCCGATCCGGGTCGAGCTCGACTCGCTGAGTCCGCAGGATTTCGAGCGCATCCTCACCAGCACAGACGCCTGCCTGACCAAGCAGTATCAGGCGCTGCTCGCCACCGACGACGTCGCGCTGGAGTTCACGCCGGATGGCATCGCACGCCTCGCGCAGATCGCATTTGCCGTCAACGAGAGGACCGAGAACATCGGCGCGCGCCGGCTGTACACGGTCATGGAAAAACTGCTCGAGCAGGTTTCGTTCGAAGCCGGCAGCGGGCGCCACGAGAAACTCGTGATCAATGCCGAGTACGTCGACGGACGCCTCGCCGAACTCGCGCAGAACGAGGATCTCGCCCGCTACGTGCTCTGAGGCGACGCGGTCGTCAATCCACCGCCTCGATTTGGTAGGCACCGGCTCGCGCGACGGCCGCCGCGAGCTGCTCCAGGGGCAGCCGCTCGGCAACGTCGAGCACGGCCCGTGGCGGATCGAGCGATACCGTCACCGCCGGTGTCAGCGACTCGAGCGCTCGCGTGACCCGCTGCACGCACGCGGCGCAATGCATGCCCGCAATCCGCAGTACCTGCTGCATGGCGCTTCCATGGATGTTCTCGGGCCATCATAAGACCGGGCTCGCGACCGGTGCCGCGCGATACACTGCGCGCGCCTCGTCTTCCTCATTCGCCGATGGACCGCGCGCAGATTCCCCCCGAACTGAAAGCCGGCATTCTCTCCGAGGCCTTGCCCTACATCCGCCGGTTTCACGGCCGCACGATCGTCATCAAGTATGGCGGCAACGCGATGACCGATCAGACGCTGAAGGAGAGCTTCGCGCGCGACGTGGTCATGTTGAAGCTGGTGGGCATGAATCCGGTGGTGGTTCACGGCGGCGGCCCGCAGATCGACGAGGCACTTGAGCGCATCGGCAAGAAGTCGACGTTCGTGCAGGGCATGCGCGTCACCGATGCCGAGACCATGGAAGTCGTCGAGTGGGTGCTGGCCGGAGAAGTGCAGGGCGAGCTGGTTACGCTGATCAACCGCTTTGGCGGGCAGGCGGTGGGACTCACGGGGAAGGACGGCGGCCTGATCCGTGCGCGCAAGCTCCGCCTGCCCGACAAGGACGATCCGACCCGTTCGCACGACATCGGTCACGTCGGCGAGATCGACACGATCAACCCGGCCGTGGTGAAGGCATTGCAGGACGACGCATTCATCCCGGTGATCTCGCCGATCGGCTTCGGAGCGGACGGCGAGACCTACAACATCAACGCCGATCTCGTGGCCGGCAAGATCGCCGAGATCCTCAAGGCCGAGAAGCTGGTCATCCTGACCAATACGCCCGGGGTTCTCGACAAGTCCGGCCACCTCATCACGGGCCTCACGGCGCGCCAGATCGACGAACTGTTCGCCGATGGAACGATCTCCGGCGGCATGCTGCCGAAGATCTCGTCCGCTCTCGAGGCTGCACGCAGCGGCGTCAATTCGGTACACATCATCGACGGCCGGGTCGACCACTGCCTTCTGCTCGAGATCCTGACCGACGCCGGTGTCGGCACGATGATCCGCTCGCACTAGGGCACACGATGCCCTTGCTGGAGAACCGCGGCCGCTCGGTCCGCGGGTGTCCCCCTGGCGCAAGAGCTCCCTGATGCGGCGCCGGGTCTGGTTCTTCGATCTGGACAACACGCTGCATGACGCGTCGCATGCCATCCTGGGCACGATCGACCGGCGCATGACCGACTATGTGGTGCGCCATCTCGCAGTCGACGAGCACGAGGCGGACCACCTGCGGGTGACGTACTGGCGGCGCTACGGCGCGACACTGCTCGGTCTAATGCGCCATCACGCGATCGACCCGCATCACTTCCTGCGCGAAACGCACGATTTCGACCTCGCGCGCATGGTGCGCGCGGAACGCGGCCTCGCGCGCCTGTTCGCACGTCTGCCAGGGCGGAAGGTGCTGCTGACCAATGCTCCCGACGCGTACGCACGCAAGATCGTGCGCGAACTCGAATTGCACCGGCAGCTCAGGGCGCAGTATGCGATCGAACGCATGCGCGTGCACGGCGTGCTGCGTCCAAAGCCATCCGCGGCCATGCTGCGTCACATGCTCGCGCGTGAAGGGCTCGCGGGCCGGCGCAACGCAGGCCGTGCGGTTCTGGTCGAGGACAGCCTGCCGAACCTGAAGGCTGCCCGTGCAACCGGCTTTCGTACCGTGCTGGTGACACGCCACCGCGTCGACACCGCGCATGGCGGAGGCGCGTACGTGGACTTGCGCCTCGCCTCGATCCAGGAGCTACCCCGGGCCATGCACCGCATCAGGTGAGCGTGGCGCACGGGTAAGCTTCCTGCGACGCAATCTCAATCCAACGGCCGGTGCGGGCAAGGCCCGGCCTTCGCGGAGTCAGAAATGCCTTCCGATCGATTCGGACCGGTGCGCCGGCTGCTCGGCTTCTTGTGGCGATTGATCGACGGGACGCGCCGGGTGGTCGTCAATCTGATCTTCCTGGGCTTGGTTGCGTTGCTGCTGGTCGCCTGGCTCGCAGAGACCAAACCGAAGGTCGCGGAAGACACGGCTCTCGTGCTCTCGATCAAGGGGCGCATCGTCGAGCAGTACACGGGCGGCGCCACCGAAGCGGCGCTGTCGGATCTGCTCGGGGAGCGACTACGTCAGACGCAGTTGCGCGATGTGCTCGACGCGATCGAGGCTGCGGTCGACGACCCGAAGATCACCTCGGTCCTGTTGCTGCTCGACGATTTCGACGGCGCGGGCCTTGCGACCTTGCACGAGGTTGCGTCGGCCCTCGGCAGGCTGCGCGAATCCGGCAAACCGGTGATTGCATGGGGCTCCTCGTTCGACCAGCCACAGTACTTTCTCGCTGCGCAGGCCGACGAGGTGTACATGCACCCGTTGGGGTCGGTTCTCCTGCGCGGCCTGGGGGGCTATCGCAACTATTACCGCGACGCGCTCGATCGCCTCGGCGTGACGGTCAATGTGTTCCGCGTCGGGCAGTTCAAGAGCTTCGCCGAGCCGTTCACTTCGACCGGGCCGTCCAAGGAGGCCCTCGAAGACGAATCCCGGTGGATGAACGACGCCTGGTCGCTCTACGTCGACGAGGTCGAACAGGCGCGCCATCTTGCGCCGGGAAGCGTCGCGCAGCTGATCGACTCGTTGACGCAGCGCCTGAAGGCCGCGAACGGAGACGCGGCGCAACTCGCCGTCGACGCGAAGCTGGTCGACGGTCTGAAGACGCCGGACGAGATGCGGGACCTGATGCGCGGCCGCGCCGCGGCCGCGGAGGCGGAGGAGGGCGGGTTCCGCCAGATTTCGCTCGCCGACTACCTCCTTTCGCTTGCCTCGGAACCGACCCGCCGCGCGGCCGTGGGCGTCGTGGTCGCGGAAGGCGACATCGTCGACGGCGAAGCGCCGCAGGGATTCGTCGGCGGGCGCACGGTCTCCGAGTTGATCCGGCGCGCGCGCGAGGACGAGCACATCAAGGCACTCGTCATGCGCATCGACTCGCCGGGAGGGGTGACGTTCGCCTCGGAAATGATCCGGCGCGAACTCGAGGTGACGCGGACGGCTGGAAAGCCCGTCGTGGTTTCCATGGGCGACGCCGCGGCCTCGGGCGGCTACTGGGTGGCCACTGCGTCCGACGAGATCCTCGCCGATCCCGGAACCATCACGGGTTCAATCGGGGTGTTTGCGCTCCTGCCGAACGTGGACAAGGCGTGGGAGAAGCTGGGCATACACACGGGCGGGGTGACGACGACTTGGCTTGCGGGCGCGGGCGATCCGCGACGCCCGCTCGACAAGCGGGTGGGTGAACTGCTGCAGTCGTCCATCGACAACAACTATCACCGTTTCGTCGGCCTCGTTGCGCAGTCCCGCAACCTGACCGAGGGGCAGGTCGAAGGTATCGCGCAAGGACGGGTTTGGACCGGGCGCCAAGCCCGGGAGCGGGGCCTGGTCGATACGTTGGGCGGCCTCGAGGATGCGATCGAGCGGGCCGCCGAGCGCGCCAAGCTCGGCGACCAGTACAACGTGCTTTATCTGGAGCGCCAGCCGCGCGGCCTCGAGCGGTATCTGTCCTTGTTCATGGGTCATCTCGCCGAGCGCGTGCGGTCGGAAGTCGGTGCGCAGTTCGGCTGGCTCGGGCGGGCGATCGACCCGACCGGCCGCGGCGTTACAAACGAGTTTGCCTGGATCGGCAAGGGCGAGCTGAATCCCTTCACCGTGTTCTCACACTGCCTGTGCCGGCTTTGGTGAGCAGCTGGCTGCCGCAAAGCGGCGTGATCTACGGCATTTCGCGTGAGTAATCCCCCACGTCGAGCGGGATTCCGGTAGATTTTCGATCCCAAATCGAAGTGCCGGTGGCGATGGAAGGCAAACCTGACGCGGCGACCGAACCGACGGGCGACTCGCGGCGCCGAAAGCCCGGTGCCCGGCGGCTTCAGATCCTGCAAACCCTGGCCACGATGCTGGAAGATCCCCGCGGCGAGAGGGTGACCACGGCGGCGCTGGCGGCCAAGCTTTCGGTTTCGGAAGCCGCCCTGTACCGGCATTTCGCCAGCAAGGCGCAGATGTACGAGGGCCTGATCGAGTTCATCGAAAGCACGATCTTCGGGCTCATCAACGACATCTCGACCAAGGAGGCTTCGGGGCTGAAGCAGGTGCGCAGCATCGTGGTAATGCTGCTCGACTTCGCGCAGACCAACCGCGGCATGACGCGGGTACTCATCGGCGACGCCCTGGTCAACGAAAACGAGCGCTTGCAGGAGCGGATGAACCAGTTCGTGGATCGTATCGAAGCCTCGGTCAAACAGAGCTTCCGCATGGCCGCTTCACGCGACGAACTACCGCAGCAGTTCGATGCCGCGGCCCGATCGGCACTGGTCGTCGCGTTCGTCGTGGGACGGTGGCATCGGTTCGCCAAGACCGGGTTCCGCAAGGCTCCCATGGAAAACATCGAGGCCCACCTGCCACCGCTCCTTGTTTAGCATCGCGGCCCGCCCGGCGGCGTCTCGGCGGGTCACCCGCTTCTTGCGCTCCCACGACGCGCGCAGGCGCCGATAGAAGAAGCCTGCGCGGCGCGGGCCTTTTTCTTTTATGCCTCTTGCTTCCTGTCGCGATACGCCCTGACCGTGCCCGTGACCAGAAGCGTGAGCAATGCCAGGAAGGTCAGGGCAGAAAGGTGCGGAACACCGAGGCCGAGGAACGTCCAATCGACCGCAAGGCAGTCGCCATCGCCGCGAAACAGCTTGGGCAGCCACGTGACGAGGGGAAAATCGTCGCTGAACCACTCGAAAGGCCTGCCGCAGCCAAGCGATTCGGGTGGATGGGCCAGGAGCCAGGCATGCCAGGCGGCGACCGCACCGCCAGCCACCGCGCAGGCGATGGCGAAGACGCCAAGTGCCAGCCGCGGGATGGAGCGGTAGCCCGCAAGCGCCGCGAGAAGCGCAAAGACGGCGGCCGAGATGACCGCCATCCGCTGGATGACGCACAGTGGGCAGGGAACCAGCCCGACCACGTACTGCAGATAGAGTGCCGCCGCCATCGCCGCGACCACCAACGCCACGGCGAGTCCGAAAAGCGAACGAGCAGAAAGACGATCACGCATCAGCCGCACCACTCCTCGATTACTTCGACCCGCAGACCACGCACGCGGGATCGCGTGCCACCCGGACCGTGCGCAGTTGCATCGCCAGCGCGTCGATCAGCAGCAGGCGCCCATGCATCGACTCTCCAAGCCCGGTGCCGTCCCCCGCAACCAGCTTGAGGGCCTCCGCCGCCTGCATGGTCCCGACGATGCCGGTCAGCGGAGCAAAGACTCCCATCACCGAGCACAACTCGTCTTCCGCCTCTCCGGCGGGGAACAGACACTCGTAGCAGGGAGCCTCCGCGCGGCGCCGGTCGAACACCGCGAGTTGTCCGTCGAACCGGATCGCGGCGCCGGAGACCAGGGGCCGATGATGCGTCACGCACGCGCGGTTGATGGCGTGTCGCGTGGCGAAGTTGTCGGAGCAATCGAGCACGACGCTTGCCTCGCGGACCAGGGGCGCGAGATCCTGGGCACCCGCGCGTCGCGGCACGGCACGCACCTCGACGTCGGGGTTGATCGCCGCTAGAGCGAGCTTGCCGGATTCCGCCTTCATCGTTCCGATACGGTCGGTCGTATGCAGGATCTGGCGCTGCAGGTTGGTGAGGTCGACGATATCGCCATCGACGAGCACGATGCGACCGACACCGGCGGCCGCAAGATAAAGGGCAGCGGGCGACCCGAGGCCGCCGGCCCCGATCACGAGCATCGACGCCGCGCGGATACGTGCCTGCCCCTCGACGCCGATCTCGTTGAGGAGAATGTGGCGCGAATAGCGCAGCAGCTGGTGGTCGTCCATGCGACGAGTGTAGGAAATCGTGATGCGCCGGCTGCGCTACAAAAGCAACGCGGCCCGGGCGGGCCGCGTTCGCACAGCGCAAGCGGTGCGCTACTTCTCGGGCGTGGCCGTCGCCGCGACGCTCTCGCGCGCCTTGGCGGTCTCGACCGGCAAGCCCTTCAGGTGATTCATCGCCTGCTTCAATTGGAAGTCCTCGGGACTGCCGAATTCATAGCGGTGCTGTTGATTCACGGTGCGCTCCGCGGGCGCGGCCGGGGCCGTCGGATTGACGGCCGCGGCCGCATCGGGCCCGGGGGCCGCGGCCGTACCCTTGTTCTCCAGGTGCCGCGCAAGATCGGCTTCGCGTACGTTGAAGCCGGCGAAATTGCCTTCCGGCGTGTCGTCGACCACCAGGTCAGGCGTGATTCCCTTGGCCTGGATCGAACGCCCGCTCGGCGTGTAGTAGCGCGCTGTGGTCAGCTTGATCGCAGCCGGGCCATCGGCGGAGTTGGCGATCGGAATGATCGTCTGCACCGAGCCCTTGCCGAACGTCTGCGTGCCGATCAGCGTGGCCCGCTTGTGGTCCTGCAACGCGCCGGCGACGATTTCCGATGCCGAAGCGCTCGCCCCGTTGACCAGCACCACCATCGGAACGTTCTTGATTTCCGGCGGCAGCTTCGAGATCACGTCTTCCGAGCGCCCGCGCAGGTAGTCCTCGGGGGCGGCGACGAACTTGCGCCGGGCATCCTCGGTCCGGCCGTCGGTCGAGACGACCAGGACACGACGCGGCAGGAACGCGGCTGAAACGCCGACCGCCGAGTGGAGCAGGCCGCCAGGGTCGTTGCGCAGGTCGAGCACGATCCCTTTCAGCGGCCCCTGCTTGTACATGTCGCTGAGCTGCTTCGCCATGTCCTCGACCGTGCGCTCCTGGAACTGCGAAATGCGCACGAAGGCATAACCGGGCTCGATGACGCGGGCGCGCACGGATTGAACCTTGATCACGTCGCGCATCAGGTTGAATTCGAGCGGCTTCGCTTCGCCCTTGCGCGCGATCGTCAGCAAGATCGACGTGCGCGGCTTGCCGCGCATCAGCTTCACGGCGTCGGTGAGCGTCATGCCGCGCGTGAGCTTGTCGTCGATCTTGAGGATCAGGTCGCCGGACTTGATGCCCGCCCGCGCGGCGGGCGTGTCGTCGATCGGAGCGATCACGCGGATGGCGCCGTCTTCAGCGCCGACCTCGATACCGAGGCCGCCGAATTCGCCCTGTGTCCCGGCCTGAAGGTCCTTGAATGCATCCGCGTCGAGGAAGGAGGAATGCGGATCGAGGCCGGTCAGCATGCCGCTGATCGCCTCGTTGATCAGCTTCTTGTCGTCGACCGGTTCGACGTAGTTCGCTTTGATCGCACCGAACACGTCGGTGAACTGGCGGATCTCCTCCAGCGGAATCGGTCCACGCGAATCGCGGAATGCATAGGCCGAGATGCCAAGGCTGACCGCCAACCCGGCGATCGCGCCGACACCGATCAGGCTGATACTGCGCATGCGTCCGCTCATTGAACCTCCTGGAGAGCGCAACCCGAAGTGACCCCAATTTGCCTCAGGCTAGCGTGCCTGCGCCCACTTGAGCGGGTCGATTGGTCGACCCTGGAACCGTATTTCAAAGTATAGGCCGGATTCCGCGTTTCCCCCGGTGTTCCCGACTGAAGCAACCACTTCGTCAGCTTCCACACGATCGCCGACATTGCGTAGCAACGACTCATTGTTGCCATAGACGGTAAGCACGCCGTCCCCGTGATCGAGGATCAGAAGATTGCCGAAGCCGCGCAGCCAGTCGGCGAAAACCACCCGACCGGCGGCCGCCGCCCGGACCTCGGATCCTTGTGGCGCACGTATGAAAACTCCCTTCCACGTGGGCGCGTTGACGCCGGCTTCGGTCGCTCGCACGGTACCGAAACGGGCGATCACCTCGCCGCGGACGGGCAGACGCAACTTGTCGCGCAGGGCCGCCGCTTTCGAGCCCGTCGGCAGTTCCACGTCGGGGGAGGGGGCCGGCGTCGCGCCCTGGCGCGCGGCCGCGGACCCGGGCGCGGGGGCTGCCGCCGCGCGGCGTGCCTGCTCCGCCCGCCGCGCCTGCTCTGCGAGGAGGCGGGTCAGCTGCTCGACCAGGGCAGCGAGCCGTTGATCATCGCGCTCGAGGCTGGCGATGGTCTGACGCTGGCTCGAAATTTGTCGCGCCAGGCGCGCCAACGTCTGCATGCGGGCATTTTGCTGCTGCAGGAGCACGACCCGCGCCTTCTGTTCCTCGCGCGCGATCGCCGCGAGTTCCCCCTGCTTCGCCAACGACTCCGCCTCGAGTTGCTGCAACTCCTCGCGCCGGTCGCGTAGTTCCACGATCGAGTTCGCCCGTGCCTGGGCGGCGAGATCGAGATACCGTAGATCGCGCGCCATGGCGCCGGGAGAGTCTCCCGCGAGCCACCGCTGCCACGAGGATGCCTGGCTCAGCCGGGCCTCGGCCCGCAGGAGCCGCGCCAGTTGCTGCGCCTGGTCGGATTGCCGCGTGTCGACGTTGCGGCCGCGTTCCTGCAAGTCGAGGATCTGCCGCTCGATCTGACGCCTCTCTTCGGCAAGTTCACGCAGATGCCGGTTGGCCGTGGAAATTGCACGCTCGGATTCTGCGAGGGCGTCGGTCGCTTCGGAATGAGAGGCTTCCGCATCGGCAAGCTGCTTCTTCAGGCGTGCCAGGCGCTGCTGCAACTGGCGCTGTTCCGATTTCAACTGCTGCCGTTTCTGCGGCGTCGCCTCCGCGTTCCCCGCGTCGCCGGCCTTCGAACTGCCCTTGGAGGCGCTCTTGCCCTGCGCGACCGCATCCTGCGCGGGACAGCACGCGAAGCCGACGGCGAAACCCAACGAGGCGAAGATAAACAACACCCTTCGCGCGAACGACCGCGCGCGGAGGCCTTGCCGGCTTATTTCTTCGCCTTTCCCTGGGCAGCCACCGCCGCCGTGGCACGAGCGATCTCCTCCGGATCGCCCAGGTAATAGCTGCGGACGGGTTTCAGATCGGATTCGAGTTCGTAGACCAGGGGGCGCGCCGTCGGAACGTTCAACTCGACGATCCGCTCGTCCGCGACACTGTCGAGGTACTTGATGAGCGCGCGCAGGGAATTGCCGTGCGCCGAGACGAGAACGCGGCGCCCGCGCGTGAGCGCCGGTGCGATCGAGTCGTTCCAGAAGGGAACGACGCGCGCGACCGTGTCCTTGAGGCACTCGGTCGACGGGATCTCCTCGGGTTTCAGGTGCTTGTAACGCGGATCGTTCCCCGGCCAGCGCGGATCGCCCGGGGGGAGCGGGTCCGGCGCAATCGCGTACGCCCGCCGCCAGATCAGGACCTGCTCGTCGCCGAACTTCGCGGCGGTCTCGGCCTTGTTCAGGCCCTGCAGCGCGCCATAGTGCCGCTCGTTCAGGCGCCAGTTGTGCACGACCGGCAGGTACATCAAGTCCATCGCGTCCAGTGTGATCCAGAGCGTGCGGATGGCGCGGCGAAGCACCGAGGTGTAGGCGATGTCGAACGAGTACCCCTCGCGCTTGAGCAACTCGCCCGCGGCGCGGGCCTCCTCGCGGCCGGCGTCGGTCAGGTCGACGTCGGTCCAGCCCGTGAACCGGTTCGAACGATTCCACTCGCTCTCGCCGTGGCGTAGCAGGACAAGCTTGTGCATGAGCGTGCAAGAGGCCGTGGGGGGACCTCATTCTATAATTCGCGGCCGATCCGGATCGACTGGCCGTGCAATTTTTCACCGACAACATCCTGCTCTTTGCGATCGCCTTCGCCAGCGGCGGCATGCTGCTTTGGCCACTCCTGCGCGCGCGCACCGCGGGGCCGAGCCTCACCACGCTCGAGGCGACGCGCCTCATAAACGGCAGGAACGCGCAGATCGTCGACGTTCGCTCCGCCGCCGACTTCGCAACCGGCTCGCTGCCCCACGCGCGGAACATTCCGAGCGGCAGCCTGAAGGAGCGGGCCGGCGAGTTGAAGAAGGAACGGCCCGTGATCCTGGTCTGCAACACCGGATCGACCGCCGGCTCGGCAGCGGCACAACTACGTGCGAACGGGTTTGCCGAGGTCTTCGTGCTCGCCGGCGGCATTGCAGCCTGGCGCAGCGCGGGTCTGCCCTTGCGCAAGTGACGGCGGCGACGATCGAATGCAATCCCGGGTAACGATGTACAGCACGGGTGTATGTCCATATTGCGTCCGTGCCGAGGCGCTGCTGCGCGCCCGCGGTGTCAAGGAAATCGAGAAGATCCGGGTCGATCTCGAACCGGAACGCCGCAGGGAGATGGTTGCGCGCACCGGTCGCCGCACCGTGCCGCAGATCTACATCGGCGACACGCACGTTGGCGGGTTCGACGAGCTGTCCGTTCTCGACCGCCAGGGCAGGCTGGCCCCGCTGCTGGAGGCGTGACCGGCGCCGCGCTCCGACGACCCCCACGAACCCCCAAACTGACGGCCGCGTCGCGGCCACCTCTCCGAGCATTCACATGGCCGAAACCAATTCCGGCGCCGCCCCCGGCGCGCAAGGGACCGTATTCCAGCTGCAGCGGGTCTACCTCAAGGACGCATCGCTGGAACTGCCGCATGCACCGACCATCTTCCTCGAGCAGGAAGCGCCACAGGTCGACGTGCAGCTCGAGGTCGTCAACGACAAGGTTCTCGACGGCATCTTCGAAGTGGTCGTGCGGGTAACGGCGACGGCGAAGGTCAAGGCGAAGGTGCTGTTCCTCGTCGAGGCGAAGCAGGCCGGAATCTTCGAGATGCGCGGCATCCCGACCGAGCAGTTCGAAGCCGTGCTGAACATCGTCTGCCCCAACATCGTGTATCCGTACCTGCGCGCCAACGTCGCCGATCTGATCAATCGCACCGGCCTGCCGCCGATCCACCTCGCCGAGATCAACTTCGAGGCGATGTACCAGCAGCGGCTTGGCCAGCAGCCGCCGGGTCTCGTCGTTCCGCCGGGATCGAACGTCAAGCAGTGAGCGCAGGCGTGCATGCACCGCAGGCCCGGATGCGGATAGCGGTCCTGGGCGGTGGTGCGTGGGGGACGGCGATGGCGCTCGTCGCGGCGGGCCGGCACGAGGTGGCCCTGTTCGTGCGCGATCCGGCGCAGGCGGAGGCGGTGCGGTTTGAACGCGAGAACCGGCGCTACCTTCCTGGATTCCGCCTGCCGGCAGAGTTGCTGGCCAGCGCGGACCTGTCGGCCGTGCTCGCCAACGATCCCGAGTTGATCGTCGTCGCCACGCCGACCAGCGGCCTGCGCGCTGCGATGCGCGCGCTGGCGCAACACCATGTGACCGCCCCCGTGCTCTGGTTGTGCAAAGGTTTCGAGCGCGATACCGGTCTCCTTGGACATCAGATCGCCGCGCAGGAACTTGGCGCGCATCCCGCCGGGGTGCTCTCCGGGCCGAGCTTCGCGCAGGAGGTCGCCGCCGGCCTGCCAACGGCGTTGACCGTTGCGGGCAGCGGCGCGGTGTGCGATATCGCCACCGTTGCCTTCCACGCCGGCGCCCTGCGCGTCTACGCAACCGATGATCTCACCGGCGTCGAAGTCGGCGGCGCGGTGAAGAACGTCATGGCCATCGCGACGGGGATCGCGGACGCGCTGCAACTCGGCAACAACGCGCGCGCCGCGTTGATTACGCGCGGGCTGGCGGAGATCATCCGCTTCGGCGTCGCGCTCGGCGCACGCGCCGAGACGTTCATGGGTCTTGCCGGTGTCGGCGACCTTCTGCTGACATGCACCGGCGAGCTGTCGCGCAACCGCCAGGTCGGACTTCGGCTCGGCCAGGGTGTCCCGCTGGCGCGCACTCTGGCCGACATCGGCCACGTCGCCGAAGGTGTCTGGTCCGCCCCCGAGGTCGCACGACGCGCGCAGGAGGCCGGGGTGGACATGCCCATCACGCACGCGGTTTGCGCCGTCCTGGCGGGACGCCTCAGCCCGCAAGCGGCGCTCGAACTCCTGCTCGCGCGCGATCCCCGGCGCGAGGGCGCCTAGGAAACGCCGTGGCCGGGCCGATCCAATCGATCTGCGTCTTCTGCGGCTCGTCCAGCGGCACGCGGCCGCAGTACGCGGCCGCCGCGCGTGAACTGGGTGAATTGCTTGCGCGCCGGCGCATAAGAGTCGTTTACGGCGGCGGGCACGTCGGAATGATGGGCGAGCTTGCCGATGCGGCGCTCGCCGCAGGCGGCGAAGTCGTCGGCGTGATTCCGCAGCATCTGATGCGCCCCGAAGTGGCCCATCAGCGGCTCGACGAACTGATCGTCGTCGAGTCGATGCACACGCGCAAACGAACGATGTCGGAACGCGCCGATGCGTTCGCCGTGCTGCCGGGGGGCTTCGGCACGTTCGAAGAGATGTTCGAAATGGTCACCTGGCTGCAGCTGCGCCTGCACGCGAAGCCCGTCGGGCTGGTCAACTGCCTCGGCTATTTCGATCACCTGCTGGCGTTCCTGCACCACGCGGCGCAAGAGGGCTTCATCCGGCCGCAGCACCGGGGCCTGTTGCTGGTCGAGGCGACTGCATCCTTGCTCGTCGACCGGCTGCTGCGGTCCGAGGCGGGCGAGCCGGCGGGCGACGCCGATCTGAGCCGCGCGTGAGGCCGTTCAGGAACCGCCGCTGAAGAGCGCCTGGCGCCACGCTTCATAGACGACCACCGCGACCGCGTTGGACAGGTTGAGGCTGCGGCTTTCCGGTCGCATCGGCAGGCGCAGGTCGTGATCGGGAAGAAACCACGCGCGCACATCGGGGGGCAAGCCGCTGGTTTCAGCGCCAAAGACGAACCAGTCGCCGGGCCGCAGCGGCACCTCGAACAGGTTGTTCCGCGCGCGTGTCGTCAACGCGAAGGTGCGCCCACGCTCGGGGTTCGCAAGTTGCACGAACGCCGCGAAGCTCGCATGGACCTGGACGCCGGCGTATTCCCGATAATCGAGCCCGGCGCGCCGCAACTGCTTGTCGTCGAGCGAAAACCCGAGCGGTCGCACGAGATGCAACTGCGCGCCCGTGTTCGCGCACAGGCGGATCACGTTGCCCGTATTGGGCGGGATCTCGGGAGCGACGAGTACGACGTTGAACATCGCGAAGCGAGCGCAAAACTAGGGAGTACGTGCGACGACGAGATTGATGACGTGCTGCGCGCCCGCCGCCTTGAGCACGCGCGCGATCTCGTCGAGGGTGCTGCCGGTGGTCATTACGTCGTCGACGACGCCGAAGCGCATTCCGGGCAGGGCACGCCGGGCCACAAAGGCACCGCGTATGTTGCGCCGGCGCGCTTCGCGCGGCAACGAAGCCTGGGCCGGTGCGTGCCGGACGCGCACCAGCACGGCGTCATCGAAGCGCAAACCCAGAGTGCGCGCAGTGGCCCTGCCGATCTCGTTCGACTGGTTGAAGCCGCGTTCCGCGAGGCGTTCGAAGGAGAGCGGAACCGGGACGAGGACGAGGGACGCGTCCGCGAGCGGGGGCACGCGTTCGGCCAGCAGCGCGCCGAGAACGGATGCGAGTTCCAGACGGTGGCCGAACTTCAGAGCCAGCAGCAACCCGTCGATCGGTGTCGCATAGTCCCCCAGCGCCACCGTGGCGTCGAAGGATGGCGGCTGGCGCAAACAGGGTCCGCAGATTTCTGCGCCACTGGCCAGAGGAATCGCACAGCGCGCGCATCGATGCACGCCCGCCGCGAAAAAATCCTCCCTGCACCCCTGGCACACGAGCGGGGCACCGGCCTCGATGACGCAGACAGGACATCGAGCAGCGAGCCAATGGGAAAGCGGCCGTCGCAGCGACATCGTGTGACGATAGGGGCCTGCGCGGTCGTGGCCAAAGGCCTCGGATTCGGTACACGATCTGCCGGTGCGCGCACGTAAACTGCAACTACGATGCCGACGAATCCAGGCGAAGCCGGCGACCTGGCAGCGCCGCTCGCGGCGAAGGCGCGCGTGCCGCTGCGCTGGCAGACTGTACGCCGTCAATTCGACCGGCGCGCGGCGCGGCTGCCGACACACGACTTCGTCCTGCGCGAGGTGTCGGAGCGGCTGGTCGCCCGGCTCGATTGCATCCGCGTGGCGCCCGGGCGCATCCTCGACGTCGGATGCGGCGCGGGCGGTTCGCGCGCCGCGTTGTCCGCGCGGTTTCCGAAGGCGCAGTGGCTGGGCGTGGATGTTTCGCTGCGCATGCTGCGATCACGCGCCGGGCATGGCTGGTCGATTGCCGCGTGGCTCGATCGAGCGCGCGCGCGCGGATCGCATCGTATCTGTGCCGAGGCGGCGCACCTGCCTTTCGCCGACGCCACCTTCGACCTTGTCTTTTCGAACCTGATGCTGCACTGGCACCCCGCGCCACACACCGTGTTTCCGGAGTGGAAGAGGGTGCTCGCGGTCGACGGACTGCTGTTGTTCACCTGCTTGGGTCCCGACACGCTGAAGGAGTTGCGCACGGCGTGCGCCGAGACCCTCCCGAGATCCTGTCCGATGCCGTTCATCGACATGCACGACTTCGGCGACATGATGGTCGCGGCGGGATTTGCGACCCCGGTCATGGACGTTGAAAGCATCCGCCTGACGTACGCCTCGGCGCGCGATCTGCTCGCCGAGGTGCGCGCACTCGGGGGCAATCCGCGCGACGACCGCTGGAGCAGACTCGTCGGCGGGGTGCACGGGCGCGCATTGCATGCGGCGCTGGATCGGCGGCGCGATGCCGCTGGCCGCATCCCGCTCACGTTCGAGGTGGTTTACGGTCACGCGTGGAAGCCGATGCCGAGGAGCGCGCGGGAATCGGTGATTCCGCTCGATCGCTTGCGCGCGGGATTGGCCGCGAAGCGGCGCTGAGCCCATCCTGTCATCGAGCGCGGCGGGGACCAGGTGCGCCGACGCGCAAGCGCGGGACAGAGGCGTTGCTCGATTCGCGACAGGTCGCGTGCGGTTTGTTGATGCCGCTTTTTGCCTCCCCCTATAATCCGCCGGTTTTGTGCACGGGAGGAGCTTCATCGGGCCGTGCGCATCGGATCGGCGGCCGCGCCGCGCCGCCTGATCACTGAGCTGTCATTAGAAATGCCCGCGCCACCGACCTGCTGGACCGTCAAACGCAACTGCTCAGCCAGTCCTGCCCAATTGGCGACAGTCTTTGGGTCAATGGTCGGGCTGTCGTTTCTCTTCGGTGCCGTGTTTGCAGCCCATGGCCTGTGGCTCATCCTTCCCTTCGCCGGCCTGGAACTCGTGGCAGTGGCGATCGCCTTCGTCTGCTACGGTCGCCGCGCCGCCGACTACGAGCGGATCACGCTCGCGGAAAATCACGTCACGATCGAACGCGTCGAGGGTGTGCGCGCCGTCAGCTGGCGCTTCGCCGCCGCTTGGGCCAGGGTCGAAGTCGAGGAGGCGGAACGGAGCTGGGCGGATCGGGTGCGCGTATTCATCGTCGCGCGCGGGGAGCGTGTCGAGATAGGTCGCCACCTGCCGGCGCCGCGGCGCAGGCTGCTCGCGCAGGAAATCTTTGCAGCGTTGCACGGCGGCGCCGCGGCCTGATCCAAAATTCGAATGGAGAACGGCGCGAGCCGGTGCTGGATTCGATGACTACTACAAGAAGCGAGATTCCGATGCCGACGATCATCAGGTCACTCGGAGCGCTGACGGCCATGGCCGCGGCCGGGGCAGCCGAAGCGATCCAGAGCAGGTACAACCTGGCGCCGCCCGTGACCGTCATAGCGCGCGAGATCCACTGGCTGCACTGGTTCATGCTGATCATCTGCCTGGTGATCTTCGTCGGCGTCTTTGGGGTGATGTTCTATTCGATCTACGCGCACCGCAAATCGCGTGGCCACGTGGCGGCGACGTTCCACGAAAGCACCAAGGTGGAGATCGTCTGGACCATCATTCCCTTCTTCATCGTGATCGCGATGGCGCTGCCAGCCACCAAGACGGTCGTTGCGATGAAGGACACGAGCAACTCGGACATCACGATCAAGGCGACCGGCTACCAGTGGAAGTGGGGCTACGACTATCTGAAGGGCGAGGGCGAGGGCATCAGCCTCCTCTCGGCTCTGGCCACTCCGCGCGACCAGATCGACGGCGGCAACGACACCGCCCGCATCGCCAATCCGCACTACCTGATCGAGGTCGACAACGAGCTCATCGTGCCGGTCGACAAGAAGATCCGCATCATCACCACCGCCGACGACGTGATCCATGCCTGGTTCGTTCCCGCCTTCGGCGTCAAGCAGGACGCGATTCCCGGACTCGTGCGCGATACATGGTTCCGCGCGGAGAAGACGGGTACCTATCGCGGCCAATGCGCGGAACTGTGTGGCGCGGAACACGCATTCATGCCGATCGTGGTTCGGGTGGTGACGCAGGAGGAATATTCGAAGTGGGTCGGACAGAAGAAGCAGGAGATGGTCGCGCTCGCGGAAAATCCGAACAAGAAGTGGGAATTGGCCGAGCTGATGGAGCGCGGCGCCAAGGTCTACTCGGCTAACTGCCAGGTCTGCCACCAGCCGAACGGCCAGGGCGTCAAGGGCGCGTTCCCGGCGCTGGACGGGAGCCCGATCGTCACGGGCGACGTTACCGCACAACTCAAGCTGATGCTGAACGGCAAGAACGTCATGCCCTCGTGGAAGGGGCTGTCCGACGTCGACCTGGCGTCGGCCGCGACTTACGTACGCAACTCCTGGTCGAACAAGACCGGCCAGGCGATCCAGCCTGCGGACGTCGCGGCGGCGCGCAAATAGGTGCGGCCGGCAATCCGAACACTGACCCGATTCGAGATACTGCGGAAGCAAGGAGCGGAGATGAGCGCCGTCACCCACGACCATGGAGCCGCTGCCGGACATGGCCACGCCCACGATGACCATTCCCACGCGCCCACCGGCTGGAAGCGTTGGCTGTTTGCGACCAATCACAAGGACATCGGCACGATGTACCTGTGGTTCAGCTTCACAATGTTCATGGTCGGAGGCGTGCTGGCGCTAGGCATCCGGGCCGAACTGTTCAAGCCCGGCCTGCAGATATTCCACCCGGAATTCTTCAACCAGCTCACCACCATGCACGGCCTCATCATGGTGTTCGGCGCGATCATGCCGGCGTTCGTAGGCTTCGCGAACTGGATGGTGCCCCTGCAGGTCGGAGCGCCCGACATGGCGTTCGCGCGCATGAACAACCTCAGCTTCTGGTTGCTGCCGCCGGCGGGCCTGCTGCTCGTTTCGTCTTTCTTCGTCCCCGGCGGCGCGCCTGCGGCCGGCTGGACCGTCTATGCGCCGCTCACCGTGCAGATGGGCATGGGGATGGACATGGGCATCTTCGCCCTGCACATCCTCGGCGCGAGCTCGATCATGGGGTCGATCAACATCATCACGACCATCCTGAACATGCGCGCGCCCGGCATGACGCTGATGAAGATGCCGATGTTCGCATGGACCTGGCTGATCACCGCCTACCTCCTGATCGCCGTGATGCCGGTGCTGGCGGGGGCGATAACGATGACCCTCACCGACCGGCATTTCGGCACGTCGTTCTTCAACGCGGCCGGCGGCGGCGACCCGATCATGTTCCAGCACATCTTCTGGTTCTTCGGGCATCCAGAGGTGTACATCATGATCCTGCCGGGCTTCGGCATCATCAGCCAGATCGTCCCGGTGTTTTCGCGCAAGCCGCTGTTCGGCTACGCCTCGATGGTCTATGCGACCGCGTCGATCGCCATCCTGTCGTTCATCGTCTGGGCGCACCACATGTTCACCACCGGCATGCCGGTCACCGGCCAGCTGTTCTTCATGTACGCGACGATGCTGATCGCGGTCCCGACGGGCGTGAAGATCTTCAACTGGCTCGCCACCATGTGGCGCGGCAGCCTGACGTTCGAGACGCCGATGCTGTTCGCGATCGGTTTCATCTTCGTGTTCACGATGGGCGGCTTCACCGGCCTCATCCTGGCGATGGCACCCATCGACATCCAGCTGCAGGACACGTATTACGTGGTCGCGCACTTCCACTACGTGCTGGTGGCCGGCTCGCTGTTCTCGCTGTTCGGCGGCGTCTATTTCTGGCTGCCCAAATGGACCGGCACGATGTACGACGAGAAGCTCGGCAAGTGGCATTTCTGGCTGTCGATGATCTTCTTCAACGTGACCTTCTTCCCGATGCACTTCCTTGGTCTGGCCGGGATGCCGCGCCGTTATGCGGACTACCCGATGCAGTTCGCCGACTTCAACATGATCGCGTCGATCGGAGCTTTCGGCTTCGGGTTATCGCAGCTGATCTTCCTGTACAACGTCGTGCGGACGATCCGCGGCGTCGGGCCGAAGGCCGGCGACAACTACTTCGATGCGAAGGACGACGGGCTCGAGTGGACCGTCCCGTCACCGGCGCCGTTCCATACGTTCGAGACGCCGCCGAAGGTCGAGTGGAAGAGCGTGCACTAGGCGATGGCAGCCGACAGCGACGATCGGAAGCGCAACAGGCGGACCGGGTGGATCCTGCTTTCGATCGTGCTCGTCTTCTTTCTCGGCGCGATCCTGCGCAGGTGGTTGTACGGTGCCTGACCTGAACCCGCCCGCGAGGCGCTCCAACTCCACATTGCTGCGCAAGCTGGTGGTGGTGGCGGTGCTCATGTTCGGCTTCGGATGGGCGTTGGTGCCGCTCTACCGGAAGATTTGCGAGGTGACCGGCGTCAACCTGTTGACCGGCCGGGACCCGGCGCTCGAGGCGCGCTTGCGCAACACCCAGGTCGATGCGAGCCGCGAGGTCGTGATCGAGTTCGATGCGAATCGCCAAGGGCCCTGGCGCTTCAAGCCGCGCCTGAATTACCTCACCGTCCATCCGGGCGAATTAGTCACCGTCGAGTACGACCTCGTCAACCTGCAGGAGCATGCGATGGCGGGGCAGGCGATCCCGAGCTATGCGCCGATGCAGGCGGCGCGTTACTTCAACAAGCTCGAGTGCTTCTGCTTCAAGCAGCAGACGCTGCAGGGCGGCGAATCGCGCGAGTTCCCGGTCGTGTTTTTCGTCGATCCGGATCTGCCGCGCGACGTGACACAGATCACGCTCTCGTACACGTTCTTTGAAATTCCGGGCGCCGCGCCGAAGCCGCAGGCGCAGGCACCTTCCGCGCCGCGCAGCTGACCGCATGGAACCGGCGCCCACCCAGCGCAAGGCATCGCTGAGGCAGACTGCCGGAGCGGTGTTCTGGTCGTTCTTCGGCGTGCGCAAGCGCGCCGATCATGAGGCCGATATCGCGCGGCTGAATCCGGTGCACGTCATCGTGATGGGCATCATCGGCGCGGCGATCTTCGTCGCCACGCTGCTCGTCATCGTCCATTTCGTCGTAGGTTGAGCGGACCCACACGCCGGTTCCAGGAGAGGAGAGAAAGAAGATGGCAAACACCCACGCTGGCACCGGGCCGTACTACTTCGTGCCGGCGCCGTCGAACTGGCCGATGGTCGGGATGATCGCGATGATCTTCACCACCTTCGGGGCGACCATGCTGGTCAACCGCGTACCTCATGGCGGCTACGTCGCGCTGATCGGGTTCGCGGTGCTGATCTACATGTTCTTCGGCTGGTTCAGCACGGTCGTCGGTGAATCGGAGGCCGGCACCTACAACCGCAAGGTGGACGTCTCGTTCCGCTGGGGCATGAGCTGGTTCATCTTCTCCGAGGTGATGTTCTTCGCCTCGTTCTTCGGCGCGCTCTACTACGCGCGGGTCATCACCCTTCCGACCCTTGGCGACTTCGATCACAAGCTGCTCTGGCCGGATTTCACGGCGGCGTGGCCCAATGCCGGTCCCGCCGGCACGGTCGAGAGCTTCACCAGGATTCACGCTTGGCCGCTGCCGACCGTGAATACGGTGCTGCTGGTCACATCCGGCATCTGGCTGACGATCGCCCACCATGCGTTGCGCGACAACCAGCGGAGCAAGACGATCTTCTGGATGTTCCTTACGCTGTTGTTCGGGTTCTCTTTCGTCGGCATCCAGGCCTACGAGTACACCCATGCCTACACCGAATTGAACCTGAAGTTGACGTCGGGCATCTTCGGCTCGACGTTCTTCATGCTGACCGGCTTCCACGGCTTCCACGTGATGATCGGCGCCATCATGCTGACTGTCGTGCTGAGTCGGGTGGTGCGGGGACATTTCAAGCCCGATCACCACTTCGCGTTCGAAGCCGCTGCCTGGTACTGGCACTTCGTCGACGTGGTCTGGATCGGTCTCTATATCGTGGTGTACTGGCTCTAGCAGCCAGCCCGACCTGACCCAGAAGAAAACGGCGCCTAGTGGCGCCGTTCTCTTTCAGGTGCGGTGGATCTTGAGTCGATTGCCCTCGGCGTCGATCTCCTCCAGCACGACGTCGAACTTCCACAGCGTCTGTGCGTGCTTGAGGACGTCGCCGGCGCTTTCCGCGTCGAGCAGCCGCCCGTTTTCGACCCGGTGCTGCAGCAGGAGGGCGCGGTCGTGGTCCGCCCCGTCGCGGGCAACGACGATCGTCGGCTGGAAGAATTCCGGCCGGTACTGCGCGGCCAGCGACTGGCGGACGCGCTTGTAGCCCTGGTCGTTGTGAATCGCCTTGACCGCGTAGATGCTGCGGTCGTCCTCGTCGTCGTGCAGCAGGAAGAGCCGCATGTCGCGCATCACCTTGGGCGACAGGTACTGCTCGATCATGCTCTCGTCCTTGAAGTTGGCCATTGCGAAATGGATCGACTCGCGCCAGTCGCGCCCGGCGAGCTGCGGGAACCACTCGCGGTCCTCGCGGGTCGGCTGCTCGCAGATGCGGCGGATGTCGCGATAGATCGCAAAACCCAGCGCATACGGGTTGATGCCCTGGTAGTGCTTCGCGTCGAACGACGGCTGGGCGACCACATCGCTGTGATTGGAGAGCCATTCGAGCATGAAGCCGTCATCGACCTGGCCCGCATCGTATAGATCGTGCAGCAGCGTGTAGTGCCAGAAGGTCGCGGCGCCTTCATTGGCCACCTTGGTCAGGCGCTGCGGGTAGAAGTACTGCGCGACCTTGCGCACGATGCGGACCAGTTCGCGCTGCCAGGGCGCAAGCTTGGGCGCGCGTTTCTCGATGAAATAGAGCAGGTTCTCCTGCGGTTCGAATGGTGCAGCGGGCTCCTCGGCGCCTTCGGCCGGCTTGGGCTTTTCGAACAGATATGCGTAGTCCGGGTTGAAGTGGCGTTCGGCGAAGCGCAGCCGTTCCGCGAGGCGCTCGCTTTCGCGCTTCGCCGAAAGGCTCTTCGGCTTGCGATACCGGTCGACGCCGTAGGACGACAACGCGTGGCAGCAATCGAGTGTCTTTTCCACCTCGCGCCAGCCATAGCGCTGCTCGCAGTCGACGACATACCGGTTGGCGAACTTGAGGTAGTCGAGGATCGCGTCGGGCTGCGTGAACTGCTGGAACAGGTAGTTGTTGCGGAAGAACGCGTTGTGTCCGTACGCCGCATGCGCCATGACCAGCACCTGCAGCGCCAGCGTGTTGGTCTCCATCAGGTAGACCAACGACGGGTTCGTATTGATGACGATCTCGTAAGCCAGGCCGGAAAGCCCCTTGCGATACCCGCGTTCCTGCGAGACCAGTTGCTTGCCGAAGCTCCAGTGCGCGTAGTGCACCGGCATGCCCACGGTCGAGCAGAGATCGAGCATCTGGTCGGCGGTGATGACCTCGTACTGCACCGGGAACGTGACGAGCCCGTTGCGCTGGGCGTGGCGGACCAGGGCGGCGTCGAACTTCTCGAGGATGGGCACGGTCCACTCGGATCCGGTCGCGATCGGCGCTGCGGCGCGCTCCTGCCCGCCGACCGGCATCGGGACCGTCGGGCGCGTGAGCAGTTTCGGCCAGGGGCGCTCCGCGGGCCGTTTCGCTGCTGTCGACGGGGCGTTGCGGTCCCAGGGGTTCACGCGGTCGCCTCCTTGCGCGCGAACAGTTCACGAAACACCGGCCAGATGTCGCTGCGCGCGCGCACCTGCCGGCGCGCGAACGCCGCACTGGTGATCGCCTCGTAACTCTGCCAGAGATCCGAAGGCCGCACGAACCAGCCCGTCACGCTCGGAATGTCGACGTAGGCGAAGTAACGCACCTGGGGCATCAGCACCTCGTCGGCGAACGCGGCACTCTGCCGGCCGTCGTCCAGGCCGCAGTCGCCGTCGGACGCCTGCGCGATGTAGACGTTCCAGGACTCGCCGATATAACGCTGCTGAATGATCTCGTGCGCGAGCTGCAGGGCCGGCAGCACGAGCGTGCCGCCCGACTGCGGGTCGTAGAAGAACGTCTGCTCGTCGACCTCCTCCGCCTTCTCGGTGTGGCGGACGAACACGACCTCGACCTGGCCGTACTTCCGCTCCAGGAAAAGGTAGAGCAGGGCGAAGAATCGCTTCGCGAGGTCCTTCTTGTGCTCGTCCATCGAGCCCGAGACGTCCATCAGGCAGAGCATGACCGCGCGCGTGGCCGGAGCCGGCATGGGCGCGCGCGACCGGTAGCGACGATCGACGTCCTCCAGGAAAGGAAGCGAATCGCGCCTCCGCACGAGGCGCTCGAATTCCTCGTCGATCTCGATGCATCGCGCCGGGTCGGCGCCTGCACGCTCCTCCTCGAGCTCGGCCAGCCTTCGGTTGATCGCGCCGCGCAGCGCGATGCGGCGCGCGATCGACATCCGCACCGTCATCGCCGGTGCGAGGTTGCCCGGAACACCGTCGCGGCTGTACCCCGCGCGACGGCTGCGCTCCATCGTGACCTCGCCGAAGCGCGTGCGCTCGAGGTTGGGTAGCTCGAGATCGTCGAAGAACAGCGACAGGAATTCGTCGCGCGAAAGGACGAAGGCGAACTCGTCGCGACCTTCGCCGCGGCCCGGCTCGTCGCCGTCCGGTCCGCCCTTGCCCGAGCCGCCTTGCGGCCGCTTGATGCTGTCGCCGGGGATGTAGTCGCGATTGCCCGGCAGCACGAAATCCCGGTTGCCGGTTTCGTCGTCGTGGTGCAGGAACGGTTCCTTCAGGCCGCGCCCCGGGATCGTTATGCGGCCGCCGCGCCCGACGTCCTTGATCGAGCGCTTCGCGAACTCGTCGTCCGCGGCGCGCTTGATCTCGTCCTTGAAGCGGCGCACGAAGCGCTCGCGGTTGACCGCGCCACGCCCCGGGGGATCCGCCCGCCGGTCGACGATCCGCATGTAGCGATTCGGAGCGACCAGATCCGACATCGATCCGCTCCTCGCGCCGCCCCGTTACGACTGCGCCGACTTCTTGAAGTGCAGGTACCAGTCGACCAGCCGGCGCACCTGCTTCTCCGTGTACCCGCGCGCAATCATCCGGTTGACGAACGACTTGTGCCGGTCATCGAGTTCCTGCGAACCCTTCGCCTCGAACGAAATGACGGGCAGGATGTCCTCGGTCTTCGAGAACATGCGCTTCTCGATCACGACCCGCAGCTTCTCGTAGCTGGTCCAGTGCGGGTTCTTGCCGTGCGCACGCGCGCGCAGGACGAAGTTGACGACTTCGTTGCGGAAGTCCTTCGGATTGCCGATGCCGGCCGGTTTCTCGATCTTCTCGAGCTCGCTGTTCAGCGCCTCGCGCGAGTACTGCATGCCGGTTTCGGGGTCGCGCCAGTCTTCGTCGAGCAGCCACTTGTCGGCGTACGTGACGTAGCGATCGAACAGGTTCTGGCCGTACTCGCCGTACGCATCCAGGTAGCTCATCTGGAGTTCCTTCTCGAGGAACTCCGCGAAGCGAGGAACGATCCACTCCTTGATGTGCGAGCGCAGGCGCCGCTTGTATTCGTCCGGAAGATCGTCGCGATTCAGCCGCTCTTCGAGCACGACCAGCAGGTTGACCGGATCGGCCGCGATTTCCGAGGGATCCCGATTGAACGCCGCCGAGATCGTCTTGAACGCCCAGCGCGTCGAGAGCCCGGAGAATCCTTCGATCGCACCGGCGTCGTCGCGGTACTCCTTGACGCTCTTTGCACGCGGGTCGAGGTCCTTGAGGTTCTCGCCGTTGTAGGAGCGCAGCTTGGAGTAGATCGACGAGTTCTCGGGCACCGTCAGCCGCGAGAGCACGGTGAATTCGGCCAGCGTGCGCAGCGTCTGCGGCGCGCACGGAGCTTCCGCCAGCGTCGACGACTTGAGCATCTTGTCGTAGATGCGGATCTCCTCGTCGGTGCGCATGCAGTACGGAACCTTGACCAGATACACACGGTCGATGAAGGCCTCGTTGTCCTTGTTGTTGCGGAACTTCAGCCACTCGGCCTCGTTCGAGTGCGCCATGATGAAGCCGTTGAACGGCATTGCCGGCAACGCTTCGGTTCCCTTGAAGTTGCCTTCCTGCGTCGCGGTCAGGATGGGGTTGAGCACTTTGAGCGGCGCCTTGAACATTTCGACGAACTCGACGCAGCGCGCCGATCCGAGGCAGAGCGCGCCCGAGTAGCTGTACGCATCGGGATCCTCCTGCGCGTAGCGCTCGAGCATGCGCAGGTCGATCTTGCCGACCAGCGTCGAGATGTCCTGGGTGTTTTCGTCGCCGGGTTCGGTCTTGACGATGCCGATCTGGTTCAGCACCGAGGGCATCACGCGCACGACGCGGAACTTGGCCAGGTCGCCCTTGTATTCCTTGAGGCGCTTCAGAGCCCACGGCGTCGCGATGCCCGTCAGCGCGCGGCGCGGGATGCCGTAGCGATCCTCCATCTGCGCGCCGTACTTGTCGCGATCGAAGAGGCCGAGCGGATTTTCCAGCAGCGGCGACACCCGCCCGCTCAGCGAGTCCTTGAGCGCGTAGATCGGAAATTGTTCGCAGAGCTTCTTGATCTTTTCGGCCAGCGAAGACTTGCCGCCACCCACGGGCCCGAGCAGGTAAAGCACCTGCTTGCGTTCTTCGAGTCCCTGCGCCGCGTGGAGAAAGTACGCATAGAGGGACATCAGCGTGTCTTCCATGCCGTGGAACTCGGCGAACGTGTCCCACGACTGGATGATGCGGTTCTGGAAGATGCGGGAAAGACGCGGATCTTCGGCCGTGTTGAGCAGCGTCGGCTTGCCGATCGCCTCCAGGACGCAATCGTGCGCCGTCGCATAGGCCATTCGATCGGTCTTGCAATACTGGAGAAATTCCTCCAGTCCCATCTCCTCGTCCTGGGCGCGGACAAAGGACTCGCGGAACTCGGAGAAAAGTTCTGCAGACGCGTGCATCAGGACCTCCTTTGCGACGTCAACGTCGCAATGCCCATACGCGATGACTCAGACTAGGCTTTCGCACGAACGTTCTATCCACGCAAAAGCGCCACTTTCACCGTACACCACCACGAGGGAAATGGGCAATGCCTTTCGTCAACGCCCGTGGTGCGAACGCCGAATCACTATGGCAGAAGCACCATACTCGCGAGCGCGGATTTTGCGGTGACCGGCTGTGCGAATTTGCGCTCGAACTCCCAAAGTATCCTCGACATCGCGTTCCGAACCCCGCGCGATCAATAGCTGCGCGGATGAATCCAGCCCATGAACCAGCTGAACCAGATGATCAAGAGTAGCGCCACCGACAGCGCGACGCGCGCGGTCAACGCGTTTACGGTGCGGTTGGTTGTTCCTCTGTCTCGCAGCAGAAATACCAGCGCGATTCCGAGCGCGCCGAGGATTCCGACGAAGGCGACGCCGATCAGTACATTCATCTTCGCTGACCAGTGGTGCAATTGATTATGGCACCGCCCGTGCAGCCGGCAACGATCTCGTCGTGGCGAATGATGTCCGCCGTCGTCGCCGCGGTGGCCGGTGTTGCGGTCGCACTCGCGCTCGGCAACTGGCAACTGCGCCGCGCAGCGGAAAAGATCGCCATCGAGCAGGCGTGGGACGCTGCACGTAAGGCGGCGCCGTTCGAGGTTCGCAACGCGTCCGACCTTGCCGCGGTGGCCGCGCAACTCCCGCGCCGAGTGCGCGTGCGCGGCTGGTTCGAAAACGCGCGTACCGTCTGGCTGGACAACCGCCCGCTGGCGGGTCGCGCGGGATTTCTCGTCGTCACGCCGCTGCAGGTCGAGGGTGCGCGGGTGCGGGTGCTGGTGAATCGAGGTTGGGCGCCACGCGATCCGACGCAGCGCACCCATCTTCCGCCGATCGGCCGGCCGGTAGGCTTGGTCGAAGTCGAGGGCATTGCGATGCAGGGCGTGCCGCGCGTGTTCCAGTTCAGCGCGGCCGACGCCGGGCCGATCCGGCAGAACCTCGATCTTGACCTGATGCGCACCGAAATCGGGGCGCCACTTGCGGATTTTGTCCTTCAGCAGACGTCGGCGCTGGATGATTCCCTGGAACGGCGGTGGGATCCGCCTGCCACGGGCGTCGAGCGGCACCGGGGTTACGCATTTCAGTGGTTTTCCCTCGCGGCGCTGCTCGGCGTCCTGACGATCGGTCTGACGTGGCGCGCCATCAGGAGGCGTTCCATGGCTGAAGGCGGCGCATGACGGCCGCCGGTCGCACGCGGGGCTGGAGCGAGCACTGGCGGCGCCTGCGGCCCCTCTACCTTGCCGCCTTGCTCTGCCTGATACCGGTTGTCGCCTCATACCTCGCCTACTACCGGTTTCCGCCCGCGGGACGCACCAACTATGGCGAACTCATCGATCCACAGCGGGCGACGCCCGACCTGGCGCTGCACGGATTGGACGGCACACCCTTCGACCTCGGGTCGTTGCGGGGCCGGTGGGTCATGCTGACCGTAGATCATGCAGAGTGCACCGAAACTTGTCGCACCAAGCTCTGGAACATGCGGCAGGTGCGCACGGCAGCCGGGAAGGAACGCGACCGTGTAGAACGCGTGCTGCTGCTGATCGACGATGGCCCGACCACGACGATGCTGCTGCGCGAATTCGAGGGCACGCATTTCCTGCGTGCCGCCGCTGGCCAACTCGAGCCGTTCCTCTTGCTTCCGCGGGACGGCAAGACGCGGCTCGAGGACTGTGTCTGGCTGATCGATCCGCTTGGTCACCTCATGCTGCGCTGGCCGCCGGCTGCGGACGCGAGCCGCATGAAAAAGGATCTGGATCGGCTGTTGCGGGCATCGCGCATCGGCTAGAGGAGCGAGGACATGCAGGACGGCGCACTCATCGCGCTAGCCGCCAAAGGCGTGCTGATCGCTGCGCTGCCCCTCCTCTATGTCTGGCGTTCGCACGCTCCGGACAAGATCCGCAAACTCGCCTGGGTAACCGCGTTCCTGACGTTCGACCTCATCCTCTTTGGCGCGTTTACCCGCCTTACCGACTCCGGCCTTGGCTGCCCTGACTGGCCGGGCTGCTACGGCCACTCGAACCCGCTGTCGGCTGGGGAGCCGATTCGCGCCGCCGCGAGCGCGCAACCGACCGGCCCGGTGACTATGGGGAAGGCCTGGGTCGAAATGCTTCATCGCTATTTCGCGCTCGCCGTGGGAGTCCTGATCGTAGTGCTGATGGCACTCGCTTGGCGGCGCTGGCGGACTGATCGATCCCGTCGGGCCACGCTGGCGACGTTGGTTTTCCTGTGGGTCTGCGTGCAGGGCGCGTTTGGCGCGTGGACGGTGACGCAGAAGTTGCAGCCGCTATTTGTTACGGCGCATCTGCTGGGGGGAATGACGCTGCTTTGCCTGCTCATCTGGCTCGCGCTGCGCGAGAGCCCGTTGCCGCCGCAACGCGACGCAGCAGCGTTGCGCCGCGTGGGCACGATTGCTTTCGCGGTGCTGGCGCTGCAGATCGCGCTCGGCGGCTGGGTCAGCTCGAACTACGCGGTGCTGGCCTGTCCCGACTTCCCGCTGTGCCACGGCTCCTGGATGCCGCCGGACCTCGATTTCGCCCACGGTTTCGCGTTGTGGCGCAGCCTTGGCATGACAGGTGGGCAGGACGCAAGGCCGATTCCGTTCCAGGCGCTGGTCGCGATTCATTGGACCCATCGTCTCTTTGCTGCCGGCGCGACGGTCGCACTGGGCTGGCTCGCCTGGAGAGCCTACCGGACCCGAGACACGCAACGAACCGCGAAATGGCTCGCAGCCCTGCTCGCCCTGCAACTTGCGAGTGGCATGTCGAACGTGATCTTCCAGTGGCCGCTTCTGCTTGCAGTCATGCACAGCGGCGGCGCAGCGGCGATGCTGGCCCTGGTGACGGCGTTGAACTACCGCGCGTGGCTTGCGCAAACGCGGCACGCCGTCGCGCGTGCCAATGGGGCGGCGGCAAGCGCGGCAGAGTAAACTGCGCCGCCACCGAAAACGCACCACGCAAGACTCGCTCCACGGCCACTTCATGCAAGCTCCCGCCCAAGGAACCCACGCTCCAGCGCTGCCCCATCTTGCGCGCCAGTTCTGGCTGCTCACCAAGCCGCGCGTCACGCAACTCGCGCTGTTCTGCGCGGTCATCGGCATGTTCCTGTCGACGCCCGACCTGCCTTCGCTCTGGCTGGTCGGCAAGGCGACTGCCGGAATCTGGCTGCTCGCCGGCGCTGCCTTCGCGGCGAACTCGATCATTGAGCGGCATATCGACGCGCGGATGGCGCGCACGCGCACGCGGCCGCTCGCGCGGGGTGAGATCACGCCGTTTCAGGCCATCGTCTTCTCCGGACTGGTCGGCGGCGCAGGGATGTGGGTGCTGTACACGCAGGTCAACGCGGTGACCATGTGGCTGACGTTCGCTACGTTCGTCGGGTATGCGGTCGTCTATACGGTGCTGCTGAAACCCTACACGCCGCAGAACATCGTGATTGGAGGCATGAGCGGAGCGATGCCGCCCGTGCTCGGCTGGGCGGCGGTCACGGGCGCCGCGCCGGCCCAGGCATGGGTGCTCGCTCTGATCATCTTCGCCTGGACCCCGCCGCACTTCTGGGCGCTCGCGCTCTATCGGCTCGACGACTATCGGAAGTCCGGCTTGCCAATGCTTCCAGTCACGCATGGCTCGAAGTTGACGCGCCTCCACATGCTGCTGTACACATTCGTCCTGGTTGCGACGACGCTTCTGCCATGGGTGATCCAGATGGCCGGGCTCATCTATCTGGCTGCAGCGGTGGCGCTGGGCGCCGGTTTCCTCGTTTATACGTGGCGGCTGTACCGGGCATACAGCGATCGATTGGCACGCGCGACCTTCAACTACTCCATCGTCTATCTTGCGGCGCTCTTCGGCGCCCTGCTGGTCGACAAGTACGCAGCGTGACTGCAGTGCCACCGCGATTGCCGGCGATGCGCAGACTGCTGCTCGGACTCGGTGTGGCGCTGCTCGTTGCGCTGGCGGGATGCCGGCGCCAGACGGAGCAGAGCTTCAACAGCGTCGACATAACCGGCGCGGGTTACGCGCGTGACTTCTCGCTGACCGACCAGAACGGCAAGCACCGAACGCTTGCCGAATTCCGGGGCAAGGTCGTGCTGGTCTTCTTCGGCTACACGCAGTGTCCTGACGTGTGCCCCACCACCCTGGCCGACCTGGCTCGAGTCAAAGCCATGCTGGGCGATGCGGGTGACAAGATGCAGGTGTTGTTCATCTCCGTCGATCCGGAGCGCGATACGCCTGCGGTCCTTGCACAGTACGTGCCGAGCTTCGATCGCTCTTTCCTCGGCCTTTATGGGAACGCCGAGGAGACCGCGCGCACCGCGAAGGAATTCAAGGTCATCTACCAGAAGGTGCCCGGCAAGACTGCCACGTCGTACAGCGTCGACCACACGGCCGGAACTTATGTGTTCGACCCGCAAGGCCGGTTGAGGCTCTTCATCAAGCAATCGGAATCGGTCGACGCCATCGCCGCGGACCTCAGGCGATTGATGTAGCGAAGTCCCCGGTCTCGGGATTGATCGCGATCCGGCTCGACAGCATCGACCCCCTCCCTCGGGCGGGCCCGACGCCGAACGCATCTCGGACCTGCAATGAAAGAGTCACTTCGAAACCCAGAAAGAGACTCGGTTGACTGCCCTCGTAGTCCCGAGCGCGATACAGGTCGGACCCCGGATCGAGCAGCCCGTGCGGTTCATACGGGTCGAACACCACGATCGCACCAACGTCGGCGGACAGCCTGCGCTTGATCCGCGGAAAGACGACTTCACGTGGCGGACCGACGACACTCCAGACGCCAAACAGGACGCCGTCGTAGTGAGCGTCGTTGTGGAAGAACGCGCCGCGACAGCCGTACCACTCGAACCGCAGCTTCGTGAACGCCGCGAACGATTCAGGCAACGCCCTACGCAGGATGCCGTAGATCGCGCTGTCCTCGAAACTCCCCGCGGACTCCACCCGCCCGATTGGACCCTGCAGCCGCAGTGCGGCCGCCCGAGCGAGCGCGCGGACTGACGACGCAGGTTGAAGACGCGCGTGCCAGAGGCGTGACGCGAGCGACCGTGATGGACCGGCACCGGCGCAATCTGGCGGTGGGTAAGCAACTTCTACGAAAGGCATGCCTCGACAGGTCTCAAAGGGCATCAAAAAAAAGCCCCGCTGGCGCGGGGCTTGAGTATCCGCCTCTTCGGAGGAGAGGGGGAGGAGGAGAGGCGGACGTTAGCTTGCCGGTAGAACACTCAGACGATCGCGTTCACGCGGCGTCTGCAAGAAGCAATTTCATCTTCTCAAGTGCTTTGGCTTCGATTTGGCGAATTCGTTCCGCGGAGACACCAAATTCCTTCGCCAGATCGTGCAAAGTTGCGGTTCCAACGTTGCCATCCGGGTCTTCCTCGACCCAGCGCGCCTCGACGATGCGCCGGCTGCGCGCGTCCAGGGCATCGAGAGCGCGCCGGATGCCGTCGCTCTGCAGGACGTCGCGATTGCGACGCGCGAGAACCTCGGTCGGCTCCGAACTGGAGTCCGCCAGATAGGCAATCGGCGCGAACTCTTCGTCGGTTTCGTCCGGGCGAGCCTCGAGCGCAATGTCCCCGCCGGACAGGCGCGTTTCCATCTCGATGACGTCCTGCGGACGCACGTCCAGGGCTGCAGCGACGTTGTTGACCTCGTCGTTCGTCAACGTGCCGAGTCCGGGTTTCATGCTGCGCAGGTTGAAGAAGAGCTTTCGCTGGGCTTTGGTGGTTGCCACCTTGACCAGACGCCAATTGCGCAGGATGTACTCGTGCATCTCCGCCTTGATCCAGTGCAAGGCGAAAGAGACCAGACGAACGCCGCGTTCCGGATCGAAACGCTTGACCGCCTTCATCAGGCCGATGTTTCCTTCCTGGATCAGGTCGGCATGCGGCAGTCCGTAACCCAAGTAGTTGCGCGCGACCGCAACCACGAGCCGCAGGTGAGACATCACCAGTTTTCCCGCGGCCTCCAGATCATTGTCGGAACGAAAACGCCTGGCGAGCAAAACCTCTTCCTCGGCCGTAAGCAAAGGAATCCGATTAACCGCCGTGATATACGCGTCAAGACTGCCGAGACTGCCTGGATGCAGTGCGACCGAACCCGAGCCGCCCGGCCCAATCGGAACAGGAACAAGAGCCTTCGTAGCCAATGTCATCAAACTCCCCCTTCAAGTCCATGCTAGCACTCGCTTCCACTGAGTGCCAACCCAATAGAGTCTCTGCCGGCCAAATGGTTCAAAGCATCACTGCTCTGATTGTTAGGAGCTGAAAGCAAATAACCACGCCAGTTATTGGGAAAGTGTACGCCAACACACTCATCAGCGCAAGGCCCTGGCCTGGGCGACCTGCCGGCCGCCGAACACGTAGCCGGCGGCGGCGCCGACCAGCAGCGACCCCGCCACGAATGCCGTCACAAGCGGCCATGGCGGGTAGTCCAGCGCGAGTTCCACCCCAAACGCCCTTCCGAGGTCCGCCAGCGGCGGGTTCGCAAGGAACCGGCCGACCGCGATCAAGCCGAGGCAACCGGCAGCCGCGATTCCGAGCAGCACGGCGCCGGCATAGACGAAGGGGCGACGTATGAAATCGTCCTCTGCGCCGATCTGGTCGAGGAGGCGCAGTTCAGCCGGGTCCACAGTGGTGGCCCGCCGCACCGTTCCTAACGTGACCACCACAACCAGCAGCGCCAAGATGAGCGCCACCGGGACCAGCACGGCGCGGACCGCCTGAATGACAAGGACCAGCCGCCGGTACCACTCGATTTCGGCTTGGACCGATTCGACCCGCGGTAGTTTGCTCATCGCAACCGCGGCTGCACTGACGGTCGCCGGCTCCGCACAGGGAAGGAACTCGACGACGAGCGCATCGGGCAGCGGGTTCGGCTTGATCTCGGCGAAGCCCTGACCGTCACGGGCGCGGCGTTGCAGTTCAGCCCAAGCCTGGTCGCGCGGGACGAACCTTACCCGCGCAACCCCGCCGATCGCCTCGAGGCGGGCCGACAAGGTCTTCACCTCGCCGGGTCCGGTTCCGGCTGCTACGAACGCCGTCGCCTCGGCGACCGGTACGCGCGCGAGAGCCGGTCCGACACCTTGCGCCAGCATGAAAGCACCAACCGGAAGAGCGAGCGCGAAGGCAACGACGACGATGCCTGTGAACGTCTGGCCCGGACGCTCCCCAAGCATTCGCGTGGCCCTCGTCCAGCAGAACCCACGCGCGGTCTCCCAGTTCATCACGCCAGCACGCCGTTCTCGAGACGGATCAGCCGGGAGCGAGCGGGCGTCCGTTCGGGCCGCCGTTGCGCAGCCAGGACAACCGTGACACCGCTGATCGCGAACTGCTCGAGCAGATGCAGCATGTTGTCGGCAGCGTCGGCGTCCAGGCGGCTGACCGGGTCATCGACCAGCAAGAGGGCGGGTCGATTCACGATGGCCCGCGCAAGGGCTACGCGGTATCGGGCGCCGCTCGACAGTTGGCCAGGCAACGCGTCGACGTCGTCGAAACGGACGCGATTCAGCGCCGCGCGGGCGCGTTCGACCGCTTCGCGGCGCGTCTGATTCGACGCGATTGCCGGCAGCATGACGTTCTCGAGCACGCTCTGACCATCGAGCAGCAACGGTTCCTGAGGCACGCTTCCAATGGAACGTCGCAGGAACGCGAGCTCGTTGGGGCGCATGCGAGCCGGATCCTCGCCACCGATCCGCACCCGCCCGCTGGAGGGGGGGTCGATCGCGCCGACGAGGCGCAACAGCGTCGATTTGCCCGCTCCGCTGCCGCCGATCAGCAGGACGAGTTCGCTTCGATCGATGCTGAGCGTGATCTCCGACAGGGCGAGCCTGAAGGTGCCGTATTTCCTGCTGACCCGTTCGAGCCGGACGAAGGGCTGGTCACTGCTCAGTTCGGTGGAGACGTCGGCGGCCATGGCTCCGGCGCGGTTTGCCTAGAATTGAACGACGGGAGAGCCGATTGGCCGCAGCCCGGCACGCATTCTAGGTCGTCGCCGCGCGTGACATGCCGTCAATTTCCAGTCATGGACAGGTCGTATGGTGCGGCAAAAGAAGAACAGGCGTGACCGCAAGGACTCGACGATCGCCACGCTTCGACCGCGGCCGGTGCCACCAGAGGGCCGCTTCCTAGATCGAGACCTGTCGCAACTCGCGTTCAACGAGCGCGTACTCGCCCTCGCCGAGCGCACGACGCTTCCGCTCGCGGAGCGGCTTCGCTTCCTTTGCATCGTCTCTTCGAACCTCGACGAGTTCTTCGAGATCCGGGTCGCGGGCGTGATGGAAGACATGCGCGAGGGTGGCGGCATCGGCACGGCCGCGCCGTTTTGGCCGGCGTTCGCCGACCTGTCGCAGCGCGCACACGCACTGGTCGAACGTCAATACAACGTGCTGAACAGGGGGCTGACACCGGCGTTCGAGCGCGAGCAGATCGTCATCCTCAGCCACGCGGCGCGCACGCCGGCGCAGCGGAAATGGGTGCGCGCGTACTTCGAAAGCGAAGTCAAGCCACTGCTTTCGCCCATCGGACTCGATCCATCGCACCCGTTTCCCCAGGTGGCCAACAAGGCACTGAATTTCGTGATCCAGCTCACGGGGAAGGACGCATTCGGTCGCGCATCGACGATAGCGGTGCTGAAGGTGCCGCGCGTCCTGCCCCGGGTCATCCCGATGCCCGCGCACCTGGCGCCGGGCAAGCAGGCGTTCGTGCTGCTCTCCTCGGTCATCCGTGCCCATCTGGAAGACGTGTTCCCCGGACGCGGCATCGCCGGCGTCTCGCAGTTTCGTGTCACGCGCGACTCGGAGCTGTGGGTGGATGAGCGCGAGGTCCGCAACCTTCGGCAGGCGCTGCGCATGGAACTCACCCAGCGCCACTTCGGCAACGCGGTCCGCCTCGAGGTGCTGCGCGCGTGTCCGCCCAACCTCGAGCAGCTGCTGCGCGAACAGTTCCAGCTGCCGAACGAATCGGTGTACCGGGTCGACGGGCCCGTGAACCTCGTGCGCCTGACCCAGCTTGTCGACCTGCTGACCGCGCCCCGTCTGCGCTGGACGCCTTTCGCGCCGGCGTGGCCTGCGAAGGTCGGCCATTCCGTTGCCGGCGTGGACATGTTCGAGGCGATACGGCGCGCCGACATCCTGCTGCATCACCCGTTCGAAAGCTTCGAGCCGGTGGTCGAGTTCCTGCGCCAGGCCGCCTTCGACGAGAGAGTGGTCGCGATCCGCATGACTCTTTACCGCACCGGGACCAGCTCGGAACTCGTGGATCTGCTGATCGACGCTGCACGCCGCGGCAAAGAGGTGACCGTGGTGGTCGAACTGAAGGCACGCTTCGACGAGGAGGCCAACATCAACCTCGCGGAGCGTCTCGAGGCGGTCGGCGCCCAGGTCGTCTACGGCGTCGTCGGATTGAAGACACACGCCAAGCTGATGCTCGTCCTGCGCCGGGAGGAAGTCGGCAAACGCTCGCGCCTCGCCAACTACGTCCATCTCGCCACCGGCAACTATCACCCGACGACTGCGAAGCTTTACACCGACTTCGGAATGCTCACCGCCAACGATGCGATCTGCGCCGACGTCGAGCGCGTCTTCATGCACCTCACGAGCCTGGCCAAGGTCGAACGGCTCAAGCACCTGTGGATCGCCCCGTTCACGCTGCACCGACACGTGATCGCGGCCGTCAACAACGAAGCACGACTCGCGAAAGGCGGCAAGCCGGGCCGGATCATCGCCAAGATGAATGCGCTGGTCGACGAAGCCACCATCAACGCCCTCTACGAGGCCTCGCAGGCGGGCGTGCGCATCGACCTGATCGTGCGTGGTGCATGTACGCTGCGTCCTGGCGTGAAGAGGCTTTCGGAAAACATCGTCGTGCGCTCGATCGTCGGCCGCTTTCTCGAGCATCACCGTATCTACTACTTCCGCGCCGGCGGCGCGGACGACGTCTACCTCGCCAGCGCCGACTGGATGGGCCGCAACCTGTTCCGCCGCATCGAAGTGGCCTGGCCTGTCCTGGATCCGAAGCTCAAGCAGCGTGTGATCGCCGAGGGCCTGAAGCCCTATCTCGAAGACACTTCCGACGCCTGGACGCTTCTTGCCGACGGCAGCTACAGGCCGCCGCGCGCTCCGGGTCGGGGGAAAAGCGCGCAGGCGCAGCTGTTGCTGGAACTGTCTGCGAACGTCGCGCAAGGCTGATGGCGGGAGCGACATGGACCTCATTCTCTGGCGACACGCCGATGCCGAACCCGGCGAACCCGACGAAAAGCGCCGGTTGACCGCCAAGGGCAAGAAGCAGGCGCGCCGCGCCGCCGAGTGGCTGCACGCCAGCCTGCCAAACTCCGCACGCATCCTCGTCAGCCCGGCAGTGCGGGCTCAGCAGACGGCCGCCTTCCTGGCCGAGATGTCGCATCGAAAATCGAAGACGGTTCCGGCGCTGGCCCCGGGCGCATCTGCCGACGAGATCCTGGAGATCGTCGACTGGCCGGGCGGCGGCGGGTGCGTCGTCGTCGTAGGCCACCAGCCCGCGCTGGGCTGGGTTGCCAGCCGGCTGCTCGCGGAGAAGGACCTCCCGTGGTCGATCAAGAAGGCCGGGATCTGGTGGTTGCAGGTGCGCGCCGACCACCCATCCGAGGTCGCCCTGCGCGCGGTCGTCAACCCGGACCTGCTCTGAGCCTCGGCTAAAGCGGATGCAGCAGGAGCCGGGCGCCGGCCCGCTCCCACTGGCTGCATTCTTCTTCGAGCAAGTGCTGCGTCAGCGGGTGCGCGCCGAGCCACGCACGGTCGATCGACAGCTCGACCGAATTGCGCAGGCGCTGCAACTGCAGGCGTGGCAGGTCGACGCTGCGACGCGCATGGCACAGGATCACCGCCAGGCGCAGCGACAGGACCTTGGCTGCCCGCATCGGGTCCGCCAGAGCACGGCCGATCTTCTTGAGGTTGCCGCGCTGGCCGAGCACGAGCTCCGCAAGCGTCTCCTGTTCGGAGGTCGAGAAGCCGGCGAGGTCGGCGTTCGCGACCATGTACGCGCCGTGCTTGTGGTACTCGCTGTGCGAGATCGCAAAACCCACTTCGTGCAACGCGCACGCGCGGGTGAGGTGCTTCGTGTCGGCTTCCGTCGCGTTGGGCTGGAGGGAGGAGAGCAGGCGCTGCGCGATACGCTCGACCCGTTGGGCCTGGGCCTGGTCGACCGCGAACCGGGTCTGCAGCCGGTCGACACTCGCATCGCGCAGATCGCGGCTTTCGCGCCGGCCGAGCAGGTCGTAGAGGACGCCCAGCCGGAGCGCTCCCCGCGCGGGTTTCATCTCGCCCACGCCGAGCGTCTCGAAGACGGCGATCAACACCGCTGTGCCGCCGGCGATCACGTCCTGTCGCTCCGCCTTCATCCCCGCGAGCTTGATCCGCTTCGCGTCGCCGGCGACGAGCAGCGCCTGCCGGATCCTGTGCAGGCCGTCGAGGGTGATCGTGCCGTTGGTCCAGTTCTCGGCGCGCAGGATCTCGCTCACGGTATCGACCGTGCCGCTCGAGCCGAACGCCTCGTCCCAGTTGCTGCGCGAGAAGACGTCAATCGCTTCTTCGATCTCCGCCGCCGCCGCCACCACAGCCTGCCTGAACGCGTTGCGATCGATCGCGCCATTGCGGAAGAAGCGCAGCGAAAGACTCACGCAGCCAACGCGAAACGACTCTGCGTTGTCCGCGGTAAAACCGCGGCCGACGATGACTTCCGTCGAACCGCCGCCGATGTCGACCACGAGCCGCCGCTTGTCCGAACGCGGCAGCGTATGCATGCAGCCTTCGAAAATCAGGCGCGCCTCCTCGCGGCCAGAAATCACCTCGATCGGGAAGCCCAGCGCGTGTTGCGCCTCGAGCAGGAACTCGTCGACGTTGGCCGCGGCGCGCAGTGTTTCGGTGCCAACCGCTCGAACCTGCTCGCCCGGCATGCCGCGCATGCGCTCGTTCATGCGGGCGAGGCAATCGCACGCCGCTTCGATCGACTTGCGTGACAGGCGGTTGTTGGTGTCCAGGCCCGCGCCCAGCCGGACCATTTCCTTCCAGTAGTTCTGGCGCAGGATCTGCGCGCCCTCGACACTCCCGATTTCGAGCCGGAAGCTGTTCGATCCGAGATCGACGGCGGCGAGCAGCATCGCGGAGGTCGTGGTTTCGTCGCGTTCGGGGTGCCGCGACCGATTCTACGGCCCGGTTTGACAGTCCTATGACAAGCGGTGACGGCGGGCTGTCGCCGGTTACTCGACCCGGCCGATCTGGCGCACGACCTCGCTCATTCGTGCCGCGTCGGCGCTCCAGTAACGACCGAAATCCGGTGCGTCGAGATAGAGCACCGGGCTGCCGGCGGCACCGATCGTCTGCACGACCTTGGGATCGTTGGCGGCCGTACGCGCCGCCTCGCGCAAGCGCGCGACCACCGCTTCGGGCGTCCCTGCGGGAACGAAAAGTCCCGACCACTGCGCGAACTGGACCGGATATCCGAGCTCGGTGAGACTCGGCACGTCAGGTAGCGACGTGAGGCGACCCTCACCCCAATGCGCGAGCGCACGCAGGCGTCCGGCGCGGATGTGCTGGACGACGGTCGCCGGTCCCGTCGACACAGCGTCGACCTGGCCCCCGAGCAGCGCCAGCACGGCCGGGCCCGCGCCGGTGTACGGAACGTGGAGCATGTAGAACTTCGCCGTAGCCTTCAGCATTTCCATCGGTACGTGCATCGTCCCGTAGTTGCCGGACGATCCGTACGAGTATTTGGCGGGATTGAGCCTGAGGTCGGCGATGAACTCCTGCGCGGTTCGCCAGGGCGCGTCCGCGCGCACGACCAGCACCGTCGGGTCGGCGGTGAAGCGCGCGATCGGCTGCAGTTGCTGCAACTCGTACATCGGAGTTCGCTTCAGGATACGATCCGCCTCGGGAATGATCGAGATCGAAGAGAGCGCCAGCAGGACGGTGTAGCCATCCGGCGCGCTCTTTGCCGCTGCTCCCATGCCGACACCGCCGCCCGCGCCGGCGCGGTTCTCGACGACGACTGGCTGCTTGAGCGCGCGCGCCATCGCTTCGGCCACCGGCCGCGCGACCGTATCAGCCACCCCGCCCGGCGGAAAGGGAACGATCATGGTGATCGGCCGGCTCGGATAGTCCTGCGCCGCCGGTTGGCTCGCGGCGAGCGCGAGCAGGGCGCCGACGAGTCCGACCAGCGTCGCACGAGCCGGCGAAGGCCTCATCGGATGCTCCGGTCGCAGTGCGCCGTGCTAGCCCGCATCGCCGGCCTCGCCGACCAGCGCGGCGGAAAACGCGCGCGCGTCGAAGGGTTGCAGGTCGTCGAGTCCCTCGCCGACGCCGACGAAGAAGATCGGCAGCGGCTGCTGCAGGCGCTCGCGCGCCAGCGCAACCAGCACGCCGCCCTTTGCCGTGCCGTCCAGCTTCGTGATGATGACGCCGGTCACGCCGATGGCCGCGTCGAATGCGCGTACCTGCATCAGCGCGTTTTGCCCGTTGGTTCCGTCGAGCACGAGGATCACCTCGTGCGGCGCACCGGGCTGCGCCTTTTCGATCGCGCGCTTGATGCGTTTCAGCTCGTCCATCAGGTGCAACTGCGTCGGCAGCCTGCCGGCCGTGTCGGCGATCAGGATGTCGAGCCTGCGCGCTTTCGCCGCTGCAACCGAATCGAAGACCACGGCCGCGGGGTCGCCGCTCTGCTGCGCGATGACCTCGACACCGTTGCGCTTGCCCCAGACGGCCAGTTGCTCTCGCGCAGCAGCGCGAAACGTGTCGCCGGCGGCAAGCAGGACCGTCTGGTCCTGGTCTGCGAACCAATGGGCGAGTTTGCCGATCGACGTCGTCTTGCCGGCGCCGTTGACGCCCGCCACCATGATGACGAGCGGTTTGGCGCGCGCAATATCGAGCCGGCCCTCGCAGGGCGCGAGCAGCTTTGCGACCTCGTCACGCAGCGCATCGCGCACCTGGCCCGGAGTCTTCAGTCCCTCCAGCTTGATGCGAGTGCGCAGCGTATCGAGCAGTTCGCGCGTGGTCGTCACCCCGACGTCGGCGCCGACGAGCGCCATCTCGAGTTCCTCGAACAGCGCGTCGTCGATCACCCCGCCGGAGAACAAGCCGGCGATGTTCGCGCGCGTGCGGGAGAGGCCCGACTTCAGGCGGCCGAGCCAGCCGGTTTTCGCGGGAGCGGGACTTATCATCGATCGATGCCGAGGGAAAAGAAGCGGGACGCCGCGACCGCGCCGCGAAGACAGCGCACCACGTTCGCGGGTTCGTCCGCGGCGCCCGGGCGTGCGCGCAGTCTATCAACGCGGCCGGCAATTCCGGGACGGAACCGGGCGCCTGGACGCGTACGCATCGTCGGAGGCATGTGGAAGCGGACGCCGATCGTGGTCGCCGACCGCGCCGGCTTGCGACCGACGCCCGACCGGGTGCGCGAAACGCTCTTCAACTGGCTTTCTTCCCTCCGCCCCGACATCGGTAACCTGCGGGGGCTTGATCTGTTCGCCGGAACGGGCGCGTTGGGGTTCGAGCTGGCTTCGCGCGGCGCACGCAGTGTGCTGCTGGTGGAGCAGGACACACGGCTGGTCGCCCGCCTCGTCGAGCTCAGGAAGCGCCTCGGCGCGCAGCAGATCGAAATCCTGACCGGCGAAGCCCTGACGATCGCCGCGCGGCTGCCGCCGGGGGGCTTTGACATCGTCTTTCTCGATCCTCCCTTCGGCTCCGGAGTGCTTTCCGCGGCGCTGGAACGCATGCCCGCGTTGCTTGCCCCGCTAGGCCTTGTCTACGCCGAGAGCGATGCGTCGATCGAGCCCGGTCGCGCCGGCGAACTCGGCTTGACAGTCGTGCGAACCGGGCGAGCTGGCAAGGTCCGGTTTCATTTGCTGCAGAAGGACGCGTCCTGAATAATCTTCCGGCTGCCAGGGGGAGCAACAACAATGGTGATCGCCGTCTATCCCGGAACGTTCGACCCGCTCACGCGGGGCCACGAGGATCTCGTGCGGCGCGCCGCCAGCGTGTTCGCCAAGCTGGTGGTCGGGGTGGCGGACAGCCGCAACAAGAAGCCGTTTTTTTCCATGGACGAGCGGATCCTGATCGCGCGCGAGGTGCTCGGGCACTACCCGAACGTCGAAGTGGCCGGCTTCCGCGGTCTGTTGAAGGATTTCGTGCGCGAGCAGGGCGCCCGCGTGATCGTGCGCGGGTTGCGCGCAGTCAGCGACTTCGAATACGAATTCCAGATGGCCGGGATGAACCGTCACCTGTTGCCCGATGTCGAAACGCTGTTCATGACGCCATCGGAGCAGTACCAGTTCATCTCGGGCACGATCGTGCGCGAGATCGCGACGCTCGGCGGCGACGTCGGCAAGTTCGTGTTTCCGTCGGTCGACAAGTGGCTCAAGGCCAAGATCGCACAGATGGGCGGAGCGCCGACTGAGTAATTTCACGGTCCGCAGACCACGCATCGAGATCGTCGACGCGCTACGTGCCCTTGCGCTCGCCGGAATTCTGCAGGTCAACATCCAGTCGTTCGTCTGGGGCAGCGGCGATCCGCTCGGAGAATTCCTGACCATACCTACGCCCGCCGAGGCGGCCGCGCACCTGCTGGTCGGCACGTTCGTCTCGGGCAAGTTCATCTCGATCTTCGCGTTCCTGTTCGGACTCGGCGCAGCTCTTCAGTTCCGATCGATCCGAGCCGGGCTCGCGCCCGGTGCTTCGGGTCCCCGGCTGATTGCGGCCGCGCAGACCGTGTACCGCCGCCGGCTCCGGTTCCTGCTCGCCGTGGGCCTTGCGCACGGGTTCCTGCTCTATTACGGCGACGTGCTCGCGTTCTACGCCCTGTGCGGCTTCGTGCTCGTCTACTACCTCCCCTGGCGCGCGCGGCGTGTCGTGCGCGCGGCGGTGTGGTGGTGGATCGCGGCGACGATCGTGACGATCCTGGCGACCGTTCTTTGGGAATCGGTCCGGCGCCGCGTTGCATCCGGTGTCGATCCCACATTGGTGTCGCTCGAGGCGCTGCGTGCGTTGTCGACCTATACCGAAGCGGGCTACCTCGAGCAACTCGCCGAGCGCCGCGACGACTACCTGAGCGTGCTCGAGTCCTTGCTGACGGTGTCCGTCCCGCAGATCGTCGGCCTCTTCCTGCTCGGCCTGCTCGCCGGTCGTCTCGGTTGGCTCGCTCGGCCGGCGCGCCATGCCCGGCTTTGGGACGCGGCCACCTGGATCGGTCTCGCCGCGCTGCCATTCGCCGCCTACGGCGAATGGATCAACTTCGAGACCATGCGCAATCACCCCGGCGATCCCGGTGCGGTGGGCTACCTGCTGCAGTTCTTCGGATCGGCGGTGGCCTGTCTGTACGTCGCGCTGCTGGTTCGACTGCGCGAACGGGCTCCGGTCGCCGCACTCATTCACTGGATCGCGCCGTCGGGACGCATGCCGCTTACCAACTACCTCGTGCAAAGCGCGCTGATGGGATTTCTGCTCTCGGGCTGGGGACTCGGCTGGGGCGCTGAACTCAACCGCGTCGAACTCGCGGTCCTCGCGCTCGGCATCGTCGCCCTTCAATGGCCCGTAAGCCGCTGGTGGATCGGGCGCTTTGGCAGCGGGCCGATGGAAGCATGGTGGGCGCGCGCCACCTATCGCGTGCCATCGTCAGCGAATTCGACCTTCAACCAGACGCCACGCTGATCGGTCGTCGGACGCGTCTGCGCTTGCGCCGTGCCGGCGCGCAGCGTCTGCTCGTGCGTTTCCTCGCGCAGATCAGCGCCGCCCACGGGAATCCAGTCGCCGACCCGCCCGCGAGCGATCATGGACAGCCGCCCGCGTTCGCCGGTCTCGGTGAGGATCGACCCGTCCTGCGGCTCGATCTCCAGCACTACCGCCGTGCCTGCCAGTTGGGGGTGCACGACGAATCGCACCAGCGCGTCGTAGGTGACCATGCCGTAGATCTCTTCGAGGCCTTGCTTGTTGAGCGCGAAGTGGCGAAACGTCATGGGAACGGCAGCCTCGAACTCGATCAGCGTGCGCGTGCCTTCCAGTACCCGGACAGTCTGTTCGCTCGACCGCGCACTGGTGATGCGCGATCCGTCGTTGCCGGCGGATGTCGACGCCGAGCGGCTGTCGGTGACCACCGCTGCATTCGGTGCCCGCGCCGGATCGGGCGCGACAGGTGGCCGGTCCTGTCGCACGGCGATCGTGAGCCAGCGCGGCGGGCGGTCGAGCATCGTGAGCAGTCGACGAAGCTGGGCCAGGTTCTGCGGCGTGGTGTGCACATAGAGCCGGTCCCCTGCGCCGGTCAGCCTGCCCGCGGAATCGAGGTAGGGGCGCAGCATCGGGATGACGTCCTCGGCATCCCGATAGCGCAGCACGACCACCTGGCCATCTTGCGCAAGCGCGTGCCCGGTAGCGAGCATCGTCAGCGCGAACACGGCTCGCCGGCGCAGGAGGTTCACGGGAGATCCAACTCGATCTCGACCGGGGTGCCGGCGCGCAGCGAATTGCCTGCCCCCTCGACCACGATCGCGTTCACGCCGAACATGACTCCATCGTTGGTCCGCCGGTACGTGGCAAGTGCGTCTGGAACCGCCGTCGATGCAACCCCGGTGACCGGATCCACGCCTGGCACCGTGCAACGCGCGCAACGCTTGACCACGCGCAGCGTCACCGGGCCGATGTGCAGCATCTTGATGTAGTCCTCCTCGTACGCCGGCAACCCCTCGAGCACGAGGTTCGGACGGAAGCGCGCCATCGTCGCGGGGGCGGCGCCTGTCGAGCCGAGGCGGCGGTTGAGATCCTCCAGCGACGCCTGGTTGGTGACCAGAACCGCGAACGCATCGGCGAACTTGTATGGCGCGACGAGCGGTGCCGTGTAGGTGAGGTTGGAGTGGCGTCGCGCCTCGGCGTCGAACCGCATCAGCCGTGCCGGCAGACCGAGGAAACTCGAGACCCAGGCATCGGCGACTTCACCCTGCGTGACTGCGGCGACGCGATCATTCCAGACCTGCACTTCGAGCACGTTGCCTTCGGAAGCAAACGGCACTTCCAGCAGCAGCATGCCCGGCGCTTTCATGCGCAGGTGCGTGGCGGTGAGCGTGGTCTCGATCAAGGCCATGCGCGGGTGTTCGCGCTGCGAGACGAACCTGCCGTTCTGGTCGACGATGACCCACTCGCGATCGCCGATCGCACCAGCCCCGTCGGCGTCGGACGCGAGGCCGGTCGGCGCAAGCAGCGCGCTGCGCGGCTGCAATCCGCGGCAACCTTTGACAGGGTACAGGCCCAGTTCGCGAATTCGTACCGTCATCCGTGCAACCGCCCCTTCAATGCATCGTGCGGTTTCTGCTCTAGGGCATCGCGCCCCTCCCGGGCCCGGGCGCTTTCGGCGCCTGCCTTGGTGCTGCCTGCGCCTGCAGCGGTTCCTGCGCGGCTGCGTTCCAGTCGATCATCCATGCCAACCTGTCGAGCGGCCCGGAGACCGTGACCGGCACGGTGAGTCCGCGCAACTGATCGAGCGGCCGCCCGTCCTGACCCTTGAGCGTACCAACCGCCGACACGCGGGCGACAAAGTCCATGCTGCCGCCGCCGACATCGACCTGGCCGGTGCCGCTGGCGCGCAGGAGCGGCGACTTGAGCTCCAGGTCCTCGTTGAGAGCGACGCCGTCGTTGACCGCGAAGGTCGCGTTCAATTCGGAGAAAACGGTCCTCTGCGCGCTGCCGGCAGGTGGTGGTGCATCCTTGGTCCGCGCGAGCAGAACCTTCCCTGCGTTGCGCAGGGCGGCCGCGAGATCGATGCCTTTGATCGCTCCATCGCGGAGCTCGAGTACGGCGGAACCGCCGAGGCGTCGCTTCATCGCGCCGATCGTGGCACCGGACGTCGAGACGGCGAGCTTGACGTTGCCATGGCCCTCGAGCAGGTCCCGGTCGAGCAGGTCCCTCAGCAGCGGCTGGATCGAAACGTTGTTGAATGTGGTGTCGAGTTCGACGTGGTTGCCCTCGGCGCGCAGGTTCGCAGCGCCGGCCAGCGTTCCTCCGTACAGCTGCGCATTCAGCGGCGCGACTTCGAGGCGCCCCTCGGCGGCCTTCAGCTCCACGTCGACCTTGCTCGCTTTCACTCCGCGCACCTGCAGGTTGCCGACTCTGATGGTGCCGGAGAGATCGAGCCCGTGCAGCGCCGAAAAATCGACCTTCGGATCGTCTTTTTGATCGGCACTGTCGTTGCCCGGTACAGGCTTCGGCTGGGGAACGTAGCGATCGAGATTGAGCCGATCCGCGCTGGCCTCGAACGTGATCCTGGGAGCGGAAAAGCCGCGCACGCTGAACTCGACCGCCGCGTCGGTCCCATCGAACTTCGCCGCGATCCCGGCGCTTGCCGCTTCCGCCTTTGCGTCGAGGCGAATCTGCGCGGTCAACGGCACCTTGACCGTTCGCTCCGGCAACGCCGGGTCTTCCAGCGTCACGGCGCCGGCGAGGTGGGGCACGGACAAGGTCCGGTCTTCGATGCTCGCCGCCAATGCGCCGGAAAGTCTCGCTGCAAAACTGCGCGTTCCCTGGCCGCCGTTGGCATCCAACGCCACCTTGGCGATCTCGAGCTTCTGCGCACTGCCGCTTACCCCCTCGAGGGTCAGGCGGGCCTCACCGCCAGGCAGATCCACGGCCGCGGGAGTGAATTTCACCGTCAGTGCCACGCGCTGCCCGCTGGCGGTCGTTTCCGTGACCTCCAGTTTGGGCGCCGCGAGGGTTGCCTCGAGCCCGCCGGCGTTCGCTTTGCCCTTGGCGCTCGCCTCGACGCCGCCGATGGCGAGTTGCTCGTTCTGCGGGTCGAACGCAAGTGCGCGGGCGAGCACGCGGCTCTCATCCAGCGTCAGCGCCCCCAATCTGCCGTTCGCTCTGGCGTCGACCCTGATGGCTTCGATGCCGCCGGTCGGCGTGGCATACGCGGCGCGATCGGCGAGCAAGGCGACTTCGATCGGCTGTCCGTCCACGGTCGCCTTCAACGATGCGTCCAACGCCGTCGCCGCGTAGGCCTGCGTGCCAAGGTCGAGGTCGAGCATGGCGGCCATGCGGAATTGTCCGTGGGCCGGCGGTGCGCTGACGTCGAATTGCGCATCGAACTGCAACGGGGTGCGCGCGAGCGGAGCGAGGCGACCGGTCTTGACCGCCAGCTTGGAAAGATGCAGCGTGCGCCGGGCCTCGAGATCGTTGAATACGAGGTCGGCATTGGTGAGTTCGATGGCGCCCACTTCGAATTCCCGTGTCGTCGCCGCAGGTTTGACTGGGCGGATCGCACCGCGCTCGTGCCGGATCAGATCGTCGATGCTCGTCGTGCCATCGCGCCGTCGCTCGACCGTCGCACTCAAACCGTCGATGCTGATCGTTCCGACCTCGAAGCGGCCAAGCAAGAGGGGAAGCAGGGCGACACTCACCTCGGCGCTCTGCAGGCTTGCCGAGACGCGATCGCCGGCGAGGTTGGAAAGCGTCGTCTGCGGGAGGGCGAGCGCGATGCGCGGGAAGACCGACAAGGCCAGGTCGCCGTCGAACCGCACAGTGCGCTTGTAATGCTCGCGTACATAGCGCTCGATTTCGGGCTTGTACCTGTTGGCGTCGAAGAACACCGACACCGCAACCAGACCCAGGAGAAACACGCTGAGCACAACGCCCAGTCCTAGCAGGATCTTCTTGAGCATCGCAGACTCCGCCGGTTCGATGCTTCCGGGCGGAAGCGGGAGGACTTCCTGCGAGGTTACCGATCCGATGCAAGCGGCAGTTGACGTCCCTGGACTAGCCCTGTCGCGGGAGCGCGACGCGGAACCGGGACTGCGGATGCGCGGCGCGGCGCCGCGGATGGTGTGCCGGTTCCGAATGAGCCGCGTGCGCGCCCGCAGGACTGCAGGCGCCAGCCGCTACACGTTGAACCGGAAATGCATCACGTCGCCGTCCGCGACGACGTACTCCTTCCCTTCGAGGCGCATCCGGCCGGCTTCCTTGCTTGCGGCTTCGCCCTTGTAGCGCAAGTAGTCGTCGTAGGCGATGGTCTCGGCGCGAATGAAGCCGCGCTCGAAATCGGTGTGGATTACGCCCGCCGCCTGCGGCGCGGTCGCCCCCTTTACCAAAGTCCAGGCATGCGCTTCCTTCGGACCGGCGGTGAAGAACGTGAGCAGGCCGAGCCGTTCGTAGGCGGCGCGGATCACGCGATTCAGCC
>Ga0335077_10000316_pt1 | contig 51829 bp, 59 predicted proteins | sample Lox_Sample_31_FD_207151 | JGI IMG/M metagenome (GOLD analysis project Ga0335077, IMG submission 207151) | Soil microbial communities from Loxahatchee National Wildlife Refuge, Florida, United States - Lox_Sample_3.1 | ecosystem: Environmental > Terrestrial > Soil > Wetlands | place: USA... | reverse complement strand
CATTACCGGGGGCGTGTCCTAATTCCGAGGCCAGTGTCCTAATTTCAGGTTGTAGAACGGAAAGGGACCGCCGATGGATCGCAGCACCAAGATAATTCTTGCAACAATCGCAGCTGGGCTTTGGGCAATCGCCTTAATACCGCTAATGCGGCCGATACCATCACCTAGCCCTGCCCCCATCCGCGTTTCAGCAGACGAAGAAATGCAGCAACACGAATTTTATCAGAACATGAAATCCATCGCGGTGGATTTGGATGCCCTCAGGACTGGTGGGCCAGCCTGCCCGAACAAGAAACTCTGCGATTAGGCCGCCTCAGTTGGCGGCCTCTTTCATTAGAGGATGCGCATCTTGCGTTTCGGTTTTTCTGGTTCCGGCTGCATCATTTCCAAGATGCCTTGATACTTGTCGAGCATGGTTCGTAGCTTCTTGAGTCCATCAAGATCGACTGAGGCTTGAATATCGAGGCGATTGCCATTCATTACCACACGAACGGGCAATTGTGTCACCGGCTCAGTATTTGGCGTCGGGCTACCTGACCGTCGAGGTTCGATCTGCATACTGTTTCCTCGCTCAAAGGCACCCTGCTCTGGACCCATACCCGCAGCAAGTTCACTAATCCTACCATCACCCTTGACGTTGGCAAAGGCGATATTTTCCTTGTAAATGCCCAAAACAGCGCGGGCTGATTGCTCATTTAGACCCCGCTCAATCTTTAGATGGCTTCGCGCCACAGTGTCAGACGGCACATGAGAACCCCAAGTATTGAACAACTCCCTCAGTAAGGGTGGATTAGTGGCGAAGTCTTGAAGACGCTGCGCCTTACGATCCTCTCGTTCATCGCGAAAAAAGTCTAGAGCGTGATTAGTCAGTTTGACTTTCCCAGACCCACCTTCCTCAAGCAAACCATACATTTTTAGGGCCGAAACGGTCTGGAATCCGCCGCTGCTTTTCTCGCTGTACTTCCAGACAGCGAAGGCGGTGGACACAGACATCTCGTTGCCGCGTTCATCAGCGGCATAAAGCTCCTGCGCTCGGCCTATAGCCTTTTCCAAATTGATAAAGGGAAACTGGATGCTTGCTTTCACCCGGCCCATAACAGCCTCCGATCCAAAACGTGACGAAGGCATATACAGCAACAAAGGTATCTGGGAAAGCCCAAATCTGATTTGACCCTTAAATTATTTCTCCTACCCTTGACATACCCTTGCACACGTGTTTTTCTCCCTACAGTAAATGGAGATTCCTATGCCCAGAGTGACAGAGCCCCGCCGTTACGTGCCGACCGGCGGCTGGGGCGATGACTCAATAGGAAGGGCCGCCCCCGCCGGCTAGGTCAGGAAGCGGCCCTTAATCGGTTCTCGTAAGTCTCGGGGCTCGTCTAACGGTAGGACACCCGCCCTTACCAGTGAGGAAATGTCGGTCCGAATCCGACGCCCCGAACAACCGAATTAGTGGGACCGACGCTGTTTGCGCAGTGCCGGTCCCGGATCAGAAACCCCGGGATTTGGCCCCGAAGCAAATGACCCATCTGGTTAATATAGCGGATTCAGAGCCGTTTTTCCAGAGTCGCGCTTCGGGCCGTCCCCAACTGACGGATTTGGCCCGCCATGAATATCCTTCCTCGCGATAAGCAAATTCAGATCATTGCCGCCCTCACTGAGGGTATGAGCATCCGCGCCGTTGAACGCCTCACCGGCATTCACCGCGATACCATCATGCGCCTTGGGGCGAAGGTCGGACGCGGCTGCGCCGAACTACATGACCGCATGGTGGTCGGCATTCGCACGAATCGACTGGAGTTGGATGAGCTGTGGGCGTACATCGGACGCCGGCGGCGTCAGCAAGAGAAGCCAAAGCACGGCGATCCGCGTGGCGACACGTATACATACGTTGCGCTGAGTGCATCAACGCGCGCCATCGTGACGTATCGCACTGGCAAACGAGATAGCGCGACCACGGACGAATTCATTCAGGACTTGCGCCAGCGCGTCATTGGTGCGCCTGAAATCAGCACAGACGGCTACTTGCCCTATCAGAATGCAATCCGCGATGCGTTTCGTGGGAAAGCCGCGCACGGCCAGATCGTAAAAACGTACAGCGTAACTAACTTAGTCACAAAGGAAGCGGCACGCCGCTACTCGCCTGCCGAGGTAATAGCCGTAGAACGTGAGGTAGTAAGCGGATTGCCTGCCTACATCAGCACGTCACTGGTTGAGCGCAGTCATCTGACGATGCGGATGCAGTGCCGCCGCTTCGCACGGCTCACAAACGCATTCAGCAAGACGTGGCCGAACCATGCAGCAGCGGTGAGTCTGCATATCGCGTTTTACAATTTCGTGCGCGTGCACGAAACCATACGCAGCACGCCAGCGCAGGCGCTCGGCATCACCGATCATGCTTGGTCGATTGGCGAGCTAATTGACGCCGCGCTGGCAACACAACCCATTACGCCAGTCACGTCCCCGCCAGAGCGGCGCAAGCGGTTCCAGGTAATCGAAGGTGGTAAATTGGATTAATATCAGAGGGGCTGCGGTTTCCAGCGTCTTTTTAACCTTGTCTCAAGCCTACGCAGTTCGCTTGCTGACAAAGGGCCAGCAATTATATGGATGGAATGTTCAGGGGGAGCAAAAAATTCCGAAGCCCAAGGAAGCCAATTTTCCAAGCCAAGATCGAAACGCACCGCACTTGGCAGACCCAGTTGTGCCAAACGTCCGGCATTCTGAATAATTAAATCGATGCGTTCGCGCTGGACTAATTTAAGGCGGGTGGTGCCGTATGATACCAGCACCCTGCTTCGTCCAGATTTCACTTCACGCTCGGTCCCACGCACGAGGACTGGTCGTACCTTCATGCCAGGCTTGCCGCCTTCTGGAAGTCTGCACCAGACAATATGGTGCAGTCTCGGAAGGGTGGAAACGTGAAAGTAGTTGAGGCTCCCCATAAGGGAAATCTACTTATCACGACTCCTGTTCTACAGGAACCCACTCTCCCTGTTCGAACTCTTCGCGAACTAGGTCGTCGATATTCCGAACTTGCTCTTCCGTGACTTCATCGTTGTAACTGACAACAAGTCCATCATGTCGAGCACGATGCTTACGGAGCGGTGCCATGATGCTTGCCTCTTTCATCCGTACCCGAACTCTTCGCCGTAAGACCGACTCACCAGAGTCGCTCAAATACGGTAAATGGTTCGTTAATACGCTTTCCCCTGGTATCTAGAACATCCTAGGCTGGCCGCCATATGGCAACAAGCGTTCGTGAAGAACCACCTCATGGTAGGGTTTATGCGCTGTGCATGAAAAAGACAATATTTCTTACCTATCTTTAATATCAAGTCCTGGTTGTATTCGCTGGTGCAAGGTTGCAGCGTGTCCTAATTCGGACAGTACCGGGGGGTGGGTGCTGGCCCCTTTCCGACCCTCAGTCAACCCACTGGCCCCCTTTGAAAATTAGAGTGGCCCCTATTGGCTGATCACGCGCCCGTGATCTCTTTGCGTTTAATCAAAGCGCCGCCCGCAAATCTGTATGGCCATGCGCACATGGCAACCTTCGTTTTCAAATGCCCGAATACGAGCCTCAACGTGCAGGGCTTCGTGGCTGACGATCCATTGAAAGAGAACGGCAACGTCTACGAATCAATTACCTGCCTTGCCTGCCGCCAAACCCACCTGGTGAATCCAACAACCGGCAAGGTTCTGACTACGGACGAAAAATAGGCCGCCAACTGAGGCGGCGTTTGTAAGGCACATGTAAGTCGCGAGGACTACGGTTTCCCTCTGACAGATACGGAGAGGGGCCCTGTCAGTGGTTTTTCAATTGCTGCTCGTCGCTGACCTCGCCATCCTCGTGGCCACCTATCTGCGCCTACAGGAAGCCTGGGCCAATGCAACCTGTGTTTACGTCTATCCGCTTTGCGATTATCCGCCGGGTCTGATTATCGCTGGTATCGTATTTCTTATGTGTTCAATCCTTATCCGTTCTTGATTCGCTGCGGGGGCCGCCTCAAGCTGGCGGCCTCTTTCATGAGAGGATCATGGGCTAGTCCCCTAAAGAGCCCCGGGCGTCACACGGGGACAGGCCAGGACGAATTGGCCATCCCGGGGCTCCTGTCTGATGGACAATGCTATCCCCCCCATCATGACCCGCCAAGTCTGATACAACCTGGATTTGAGGGCAAGTGGGCGAGGTTGTGGGCGTGTCCGAATTCGGCCAGCACCGAGTTTGCTGGATGGTGTCCTCATTCGACCTCAGTGTCCTGATTTCAGGTCGTGGGCCTCTTTTGACGAAAGCCGTTCCAACCCTCAAACTGGGATGGCCTGACTCATGTAAGGGGATTGGAAATGACCCGAAGCATCGCCATCGCCTGCGCTTTGTTCGCGGGGCTGACCGTCGCCAACGCGCAGAATATGACCCCCATTACAGCAGCGGCGAAAAAGTGCCGGACGATGGACCAATGTATCGCCGCTTGCGAGAAGGGCGGCGGACGCGTGAACCTTTGCGGTGCTTGGTGTTCAAAGCAGTTGCGGGACGCCGGTTGCCCGATCCGATAATGGCGCCGCTATCGAATTGAGAGCCGCCTCGCTTGGCGGCCTCATGATCGCGGCTCGTTTATGCCCGATTGGCACATTGTCCAGTCCTTGCAGGCGCTTGCGCGCATCCGCCCGCCGCCGTGCCCACCTTCAAAGTTAACGGTATCCTAAGCGGCCGGAACGGCGTAACCTGACCGTCATGCGGCTGCGGTTGGGCGTTCATGGCCATGTCGGTTAATTGGTTGGTGCCGATAACGATCCTTGCCGTTGGCATCGTCATCGCGTGGTTGATCATGATCGGTATGACGCACCAGCGCCGATAGACCACGCTATTGACTGAATTCATGACTCGAGATGATCTGCCGGATTAAATCGCAGCACTCAAGTGGTCCCTTTTCGTTCCGAGGGGCCAGCGCCGAGGGATCGGGTACTCGCCTGTTTCCATTACGATGGCCCGAGCTTGAATCCAGCACTGACCCAGTTTGATTTGGTTAATCCGGGTGCAGCGTTAAGAATTTTTACTTGCGAACTGGCCTGCTTCCCGAATTGTTCCCTGAGGCCTTAAGAATGCTACTTGCAGGATGCCTTCAGCATAAAATCCGTAGAATCCCTTAGTTGCCGGATCGGCCGCAGGCCGCAACATAGCTCCGGCATGACGACCTTCATCTTTCGCTGTCCGAAGACCGGCTTGAATGTTCAAGGCTTTGCGGCCGACGAGCCACCCACGGAGAGAGCGGAATCCAATCCGTCAGCGGACAAGACGGAATCCTATGCTGCGATCGTGTGTACGGCTTGCCGCCAGACGCATCTGGTCAATCCGAAAACCGGCCGCGTGTTGACCGCCACGGAAAAGCAATAACAGACCGCTGAAAAATCCGGATTGATGCATTTTCCCACATCCGCCGCCCAAGTTGCGCTAAAAGACCATGCAACGACGGCCTGTCGACTGTTTCAACAACCAGGGAGGTGGACATGAAATCGAAACTCGCGCTCGCACTCGGACTCGTCGCCGGCTTCGGACTCGGTGCCGTCGCAACGCAGGGCCTGCACGCCCAGGGCAAACCGCCCGTCTATACCGTGACTGAAATCGAAATCACGAACCTCGACGCCTACGTCAAGGACTACGCTCCACTGGCGCAGGCCAGCATCAAGAGTTCGGGTGGCAAGCTCCTTGCCGCCGGACAAAAGATCACGCCATTGGAAGGCACGCCGCCCAAGAGCCGCGTCGCCATTCAAGTCTGGGACAGCGTCGAGACCGCGCAGAAGTGGCGCGCATCGGCGGAATACAAGAAGGCGCGCGAGATCGGCGACAAGTACGCCAAATTCCGCGCCTATGCGGTCGAAGGCCTGCCGCAATAATCCTGTCCCGGGCGGCATCCCGAAGCGAGGCCGCTTTTGGGCGGCCTCGCTGATTTTGAGCGCAAGCGCCTCGGTCCAATTCCGCGCCGATTGCGGTTGAAAACGTTCTGATACGTTTTGCCGCTGTCACATCTTTGCGGTTACCCTTTTGCGGGGGCTCAATCGGAGGAACCACCGATGCGAAGATTGCTCTTTGTCCTGGCGGCAATGGCCGCGGTCCTCTTCGTGGGATCGCCGACGATGGACGCCAATGCGCAGATGTCGCGCGGAATGGCGACGGTGAAAACCGTCACGCAGAACCATACGCCCATCGAAAAGGCTGCCTGCTTCGGCTGGGGACATTGCCGGCCTGGATTCCACCAGGTTTGCGGCCCCCGCCGCTGCTTCTGCGTGCGCTGCTAGCCTGCCGCATAGCATCCGGACACCATCGAGGCCGCCCCGTTTGGCGGCCTCGACATTTGCGCCGGGCTTCACGCCGGTCCGCCCGTGACAGCCCATGGCCGCTGTTATATTGGAGCTTCCGGGGCCGGAGGGGTCCGATGAACGACACCGTGAAGTTCGTGCGTGTTGGCCTTGCGCTGGGCTTGATCCTCCTGCTCGCCGCCGCCCTAAACCGCACCGCCGATGCCCAGATCACCGGAAAATCCCTCCGCCTGATCGTGCCGTTTCCGCCCGGCGGGGCCACCGACGTGCTGGCGCGCCTGCTCGCGCAGGAGGCCGGGCAGATCAGCGGCCAGTCGGTGGTCACTGAAAATCGCCCGGGCGCCGGCACCGTGATCGCAACCGAATTCGTCTCGCGCGCCCCGCCCGACGGCACGACCGTGCTGATGATGGCGAACTCGTTCGTGATCAATCCCATCGTGCGGTCGTCGCTGCCCTACGATCCGTTCAGCTTCGAGCCGATCTGCCTGTTGGTGAATTCGCCGCAGGTGCTGGTGGTCAACGCCAGCTCGCCGTACAAGACGCTCGATTCCTTCGTGCTTGCCGCCAAGGCGCGGCCCGGCGAGCTCAACTACGCCGCCGTCGGACCCGCCACCACGCAGCACATCGCCGGCGAAATGTTCAAACGCGCGGCCGAGATCAACCTCACCTACGTACCCTATGCCGGCGGCGCGCCCGCCGTGAACGCAATTCTCGGCGGCCACGTCACTGCGATCATCGCCAACTACAGCGAGGTGATGGAACAGATCAAAGCCGGCAGGCTGCGGCCGCTCGCCGTCGCCGCACGCGAACGCATCGCACCGCTGCCCGATGTGCCCACCATGGCCGAAAGCGGCTACAAGAACGTCGAGGCCACGGCCTGGTTCGGCATGATGGCGCCGCCCAGGACCAACCGCGAGACGCTCGGCCAGTTGATCGCGCTGTTCAAGACCGCGTTGGATACCCCCGACGTGCAGGCCAAGCTCGTCGCGCAAGGGCTCTACCCGGCCAACGCCTGCGGCGCCGACTTCGCCGCCCACATCAAGCAGCAGTACGAGAACTACGAGCGCGACATCAAGGAAGCCAACATCCGGGCGGAGTGATTACCCCGCCGCGAGCTTCATCTGGTGCAGCACCGCGCGTGCGAGCGGGCTCAACGGATTGGCCAGTTGCTCCATGACTTCGAAGTGGTTGTAGCCTTCCAGCGCCGTGAGCGAGACCTCCTTGCCCGCGGCTTTCGCCGCGGCGGCAAAATCGCGGCCCTGGCGCTGGAACTCCGGCGTCTCCAGCGTGCCGTAAACCACATGCAACGGCGCCAGCAGCTTGTCGATATGGCGCTGCGGGCTCAAGCGCTCCTCGATCGCGTCGGTGAAATTGATGTAGCTCGAACGCTTCGACAGCCGCACCGGTTTCAAATCGTAGATGCCGCTCGCGCACACACCGCCCTTGATGATGTTGGGCGGCAAATCGAAATCGCTGAGGAAATCCGTCGTCAGCAGCACGGCCGCCAGATGCGCGCCGGACGAATGACCCGTCACGTAGATGCGCTCGGGATCGCCGCCGAAACTGTCCGCGTTCTTCCAGATCCAGATCGCCGCGCGCCGCACCTGATCCGCCAATACCGTGAGGTCACCGCCGGCCTCGATGACGTTGTTGAAGTCGAGCACGGCCAGCGTGGCGCCGGACATCAGGAACGTTTCGGCAAAATAGGCGTAATCCTTGGCCATCCCGCTCCGCCACGCCCCGCCGTGAATGAACACGTTGATCGGCGCGTTTTTCGCTTTCGCTGCGAACACGTCGAGCGCCTCGATCGCAGTCGGGCCATAGGCAAATCGCCGCGATGCGCCGAGCCGCTCGCGCGTCAGCTCGCTGTTGCGCTTGCAGCGCTCGAGGATCTGTTGGCGGTTCGGCGCATAGACGCTCTGGTCATAGGCGTCGTCGAGCGCCTTCTGGTCCATGTCGAGCCAGACCGGCGGGCCCTTTTCGCGCGGCGCGGAATCCGATTGCGCCCCGGCGCTTCCGCCCGCAGCCGCCGCAATGCCGGCGGCCGCGCCCGCGACCAACGTGCGCCGCGTCATGGTCGCACTCCGCGATTTGTCTCCTCGTGCTGGCGTGGCATCCCCCCAAGATACGCGTCAGGAAACCGGAACAGGAACCAAACGAGCGAGCGAAATTCCGTCACGAGATTGCGAGTTTCATCTGCGCGAGCGCCGCACGGCCGAGCAACCCGTAGGGGTTGGCCATGGTCTCCAGCAGCTCGAAATGGTTATAGCCGTCGCCGACCAGAAGCTCGACGGATTTTCCGGCCGCTTTGAGGGCTGCGGCGAAATCTCGCGTCTGGCGCTGGAACTCCGGCGTCTCGCGCGTGCCGTGCGCCAGGATGAGCGGCGCGTTGATGCGGTCGATGTGCCGCTGCGCGCTGAGCTCCTGCTCCATGGCGTCGGTGAATTTCACGTAAGCCGAGCGTTTCGACAGCCGCACCGGCTTCAGGTCATACATGCCGCTGGCCAGCAGCGCGCCCTTGATCACGTCGGCCGGCAGATTCTCGCGCGCCCAGTCCGTCGTCACCATGCAGCCGCCGATCTGCGCGCCGGACGAATGGCCGGAGAGATGGATGCGATTGGGATCGCCTCCGAAACTCGCGGCATTCCGGTAGACCCAGCCGATGGCGCGCCGCACCTGCTCGATCATCGGGAACAGGCTTCCCTCCGCCTCGTCCACATTGATGAAATCCGGAACGACGTAATGCGCGCCGGCGCGGATGAAGGCTTCCGCCTGCACCGCGTAATCGGCCGCCTTGTTGCGCCGCCACGCGCCGCCATGAATGAAAATCTGGATCGGCACGGTCGTGGCCTTGGTGCGATAAATGTCGAGCTTCTCAATTTCGCTCGGCCCATAGGAAACGCGCTGCGGCGGCCCGATGATCGCGCGCACGCGATCGCTGTTGGCGTGGCGGCGCGCGACGATCTGGTCGCGATTGGGCGCGTAGACTTCTTGATCGTAGGCGTCGTCGAGCGCCTTTTGGTCCATGTCGAGCCAGACAATGGGACCTTTGGCGCGCGGTGCCGGGGCGGATGCGGACTGGATATTCATGGTGGCCCAGAAGGAATTCGGAAGGCCGCGAGACTAGCGCAAGCCTCCTGCCCTGGCCATATCAGCGCGCGGACCGCACCTTCACCAGATTATCGTAGAAGTGGCGCAGCGCCCGCTTGACCACCGCCAGATCCTTGGCCGGCAGGTCGGCGGCCGTGGTGTCCTCGAGCTGATGCGCGACCGGGATCAGGCGCTGCACCAGCGTACCCCCCTTCGGCGAGAGCGCCACCAGCACCTCGCGGCTGGAGGTTTTCGACCGGCTGCGCGTCACGAGACCCATGTGCACCAGCCGGCTGACGATGCGCGACATGGTCGAGGCATCGATGCTGGTTTTTGTGGATAGGTCCACCTGACGCAGCTCATCCGCGTTCGAGAGAGCGGCCAGCACCCGCCACATGTCGATGCTGAGCCCATTGTCCTTCAGGGCTTCCGCGGTGAAGCTGTCCACCATCGCGAAGCCGACCCGATTCAGCAGGTATGGCAAGTAATTATCCAGATCCAGGCGCTGTTTCTGCGTCACGTTGCGAGGCCCCTGCCGGCCGCCGCGAATCGCTGATTGTGCACGGCACACACTCCCTCTAAGCTCTTTTTGTTGCAATTTCAACTATTGCAATAAACACAATTGCAATTTCAATTATTGCAATTGCAACAATTGCAGCTTGCCTGTAAAGTGCGCCTTATGGCTGACCGGGCAGACGGCGGCCGGCAACGTCCAGCGAGGGGAGTTACGCCATGGAATTCGGCTATTTCACGCTCAGCGACAACCATTACGAAAACAATCCGCGCAACGCCAACCAGTTCGTCACCGACATCACCAACGAAGCGCTCTATGCCGACCAGCTCGGCATGCATTCGGCCTGGATCGGCGAGCATCATTTCAATTCGCTCGGCGTACTGTCCTCGCCCGAGCTGGTGTTGAGCTACATCGCCGCCCGCACCAAGCACATTCGGCTGGCGCCGGCGGTCAACGTCACGCCGCTGCACCATCCGATCCGCGTCGCCGAGCAATGGGCGACCCTTGACCTGCTCTCCGGCGGCCGCGTCGATTTCGCCGCCGGCCGCGGCTACGACAGCCGCGAATACGCGCCGTTCAAGGTGTCGTTCGCCGACAACCAGAGCATCTTCGAGGAAGGCATGGAGGTGCTGCAGAAGTTGTGGACCGCCGACGGCCGCATCTCGCACCACGGCAAGCACTACCAGTTCGACGACGTGCGCATCACGCCCAAGCCGATCCAAAAACCCTTGCCCGTCTACATCGGCTCGTTCTCGAAACCCTCGATCGAATTGGCCGCGCGTCTCGGCTTCAATCTGATCGTCGCGCCGTTTGCCGCTGCCATGAGCTACGGCGGCCTCAAGCAGGTCGCCGATCTCTACAACGAGACCTGCATCAAGCACGGCAAAAAGCCTGGCCGCCTGATGTGCAGCTATTTCACGCATTTCTCCGACAACAAGGCGCAGGAGGATGCTCAGCGCGCGCGCCAGATCCGCTACTACAAGGAATGCGTGATCCCGGCGTTCCCGAGCGATCCGAAAAACACTCCGCCGAGCTACCGCTACTTCATCGAGATGGTTGAGCGCCTGCACAAGGTGAAGGCCGAGGACTTGACCGAGAATTCCGTGCTGTTCGGCAACGGCCCGCGCATCACCGAAGTCTTGAAGAAAGTCGAAGCCGCGGGCTTCTCCGAGGTCATCCTCTACTTCAACGTCGGCATGAAGCCGCACAATCAAGTGAAAGAGGAGATGGACCGCTTCATGCGCGAAGTCGCGCCGAATTTCAAAGGCAAGCACATCGCGCGGCGCGCGGCGTAGTCGGCGCCTCTATCCCCGCGCGTCAGAAATTGCTCTTCCGGCTTTGTGTCGAACCGCTGCGGTGGCTCGCCAACTTGAGCACCTTTCGCAGATCCGGAATGAGGCGATGCTGTTGGAAGAATCGCGTCAGTGCTGATTTTGATTTTGCGTGATGCGGGTGTGCCGCCACGCGGCTGATCTTGCTCTTGTTGCGTGCCGCGGCAGAGCCGCGCGGCTTCGGCGCAGCAACGGTTTTCGCTTTCGCTGCCGTCTCGATCTTTGCCTTCGGCGCAACCGTTATCTTCGGCTCGGCGCCGATCGTGGTGACCTTTGGATCGACGCCGGTGGTGACCTTGGGATCAGCGGCGGCAATAGCGGCCTTCGGCTCGGCGCCGCTGCCGTGACCGCGCAGTTTCTTCGCCTGGCTGCGATTATACGACTCGTTAGCCTCGCTCACGTCGGTCTCCAGCGTAGGCTGCTGCTTCGGCGGATCGGCCACGCTGTGCTCCGGCTCCGGATCCACGGCCTTCGCCGGCTCGGCCCCGCCGCGCTCCATGAGCGCGGTCAGCTCGTTCGCGCTGGCAACCGCCGCGTGCTCCTTATATTGCTCGACCGGTTCCCGGTTCTTGACCGGACTGACATCGCCCATGCCCGTTGTCCGGCGCGCGATCATTTGCTTCGCCAGCCGGCGGTTGTTGACCGAGCTCGAGTCGTTGGGATCGAGCCGGATCGCCTGATCGAAGTCCTCGATCGCGCGCTCGTACTGGCCCTTTTTCGCGTAGGCGATGCCGCGATTGTTGTAGGTCGTGGCGTAGCTCGGATTGATCCGGATCGCCTCGTCGAAGTCGGCGATCGCGACGTCGAAGCGGCCCATTCTGGCGTAGGCGGCGCCGCGATTGTTGAACGCATAGGTCGAGTCGGGATCGAGCCTTATCGCGTGGTCGAAATCGCTGATGGCGCGGTCGTACTGGCCTTTCTTCGCGTAGGCGATGCCGCGGTGATAATAGATCGCGGCCAGTTCCCGGCCCGAATAACGGTCCGAGAGGATCGTGGCCGTGCAACCGTCGATCCGCAGACGGGGCGAGAACGAGTCATCCTTGTTCAAGCACGAATTGACTTGCTGTTGCGTTTGCGCGCCGGCTGGCGACATCGGCAGGATCGCGACAACGAAGGCCGCGCTCGCGAGCGCGCGCTGAATTGCCTGGGTCATGTTGCATTTCCTCGGCTATTCGAACGAATCAGAATTTGGATTGCTTTGCCAAGCCTAGGGAGGTCCCGGTAATTTTCCTTAAATCCAGGGTTGGTCCGCCGAAGATCGAAATAATTCGTTAACGCCCGGCTCCGTGGCCGCGCGAATTGCGCGTTTTTTCTTTAAAACGGAGAAGTTCGTGCGGCGATTTTGTGTCGTGCCTTCAGATCAGGCTTACCGCGAACATTTCGAAATCAGCACTTCGCATTTTTTGCCGCCGTCTTTGACGCAATCGGATATCGCATCCGCCCGCGCCGCGCGCTCGCTGTTGCCGTTGCCGCCGGCCCACGTCCCATCGTCACCGACCGCGAGCGCGCCACAGGAATTCGAGAACCATGCCGCGATCTCGCAGTCAGTCTTGCCGCATTCGGACTTGGCGCGTTTCTCCGCCTCCGCCCGCGAGCCGTAGCCAAAAGAAAATCCGTAGTCGCCGCCGTCCGGGCTGTAGGCGATCGCGCCGTAGGACTCCCTCCGCCTTTGCTGCATCTCCTGCTGGTTTTTTTGATATTGCTCCATATTCCGCTCGTACTGATCCCGGTACGCCCTGTTGCGTTCCTCTTGTTGCTGCTCCGGCGTCATGGTGTTGTAGTCGTAGGGATACTGGTACTGGGCGAATCGAAGGCATCGATTCAGGCCATCCGCGCGCGCCGACAAAACAAAACCGCCAACCATCATGGCGGCGACGGATGCTCCTGCGGCGAATCCAAACAGCTTGGACATGGCGTGAAAGTGTATGGGGTCGAAAATCTGACGACAAGCACGCTCGCGATGATTAGAGTTGCCCGCGCGAAGTCCGGAGCGCGACAATCGAAGCCTTCTCCCCTCTCATTATTCTCTACTGCTGCGTCGTGATGGTGGCGGCCTATGCGGCGCGCGGCTCCACCGGCTTCGGTGCGGCCGCCGCCATGCCGCTGCTCGGTCTCGTGCTGCCGCTCAAAGTCCTGATCCCGGCCTGGACCGTGATCGGCGCCGCCGCAGGTCTCGCGCTGTTCGGCAACGACCGCAAGAACGTCGCCTGGGACGAGATGGTGAAGCTCGTGCCCGGCCTGCTGGTCGGTATCGCGGTGGGACTTTACGTGTTCACGCTGCTCGATTCTGCCACGCTGGCCAAAGGCCTCGGCGTGTTCGTACTGCTTTATGGATTGCATGCGCTCTGGCGCACGTTCCGCGCGGCTTCGCATACCCATGTTCCGCCGCGCCTGGCCGCCGCGGTCGGCGGATTTTTCGGCGGCATCGTCGGCACCGTGCTCGGCACCATGGGCAGCGTGTTCTTCGCCATCTATTACGACGCCATTCGGCTGTCGAAGCAGCACTTCCGCGCCACCATGACCGCGATCCTGCTCACGCTTGCGGTGGTGCGCGGCGTCGGCTACTGGGCGGTCGGCGAGTTCACCCGCGAGGTGATGATCCTCGCCGCGATCCTGTTCCCGATGATGCTCGTCGGAATCGTCATCGGCAACCGCTTCCACCACGGCATGAACGAAACCCTGTTTCGCCGCACCGTCTCCGTCGCGCTGATCGCGAGCGGCCTGGCGCTGCTGGTGAAATAGCCGGCGCGACGCGATCGACGGAGCAAACCGAACAAGAGGTCGACCGATGGCTCAACGTCTCGCTGGAAAAATCGCACTCATCGTCGGCGCCGGCTGCGTCGGTCCCGGCTGGGGCAACGGCCGCGCCGCCTGCGTCCTCTTCGCCCGCGAAGGCGCCAAGATTTTCGCCGTCGACAAAGATCAAGATTCGATGACCGAAACGGTCGCCCGCGTGCGCGAAGCCGGCGGCGAGATCAAGACCCATCTTTGCGACGCGACCGACAACGCGCAGGTCGCCGCCATGGTGGCGGCCTGCAAGGCCGCGTTCGGCCGCATCGACATTCTGCTCAACAACGTCGGCGGATCGGCCGCCGGCGGCGCCGCCGAAATCTCCGAGGAGTCCTGGGACAACCAGATCGACTACAATCTCAAGACCGTCTTTCTCGCCTGCCGGCACGTCATTCCGGTCATGATCGAGCAGGGCGGCGGCGCGATCGTGAACACGGCATCGAGTTCCGGCATCCGCTATACCGGCTCGCCGCAGATCGGTTACGCAGCATCCAAGGCCGGCGTGATCCAGTTCTCGCGCGTGACCGCCGTGCAATACGCGAGCAAAGGCATCCGCGTGAACACCGTCATCCCCGGCCAGATGCACACCCCGATGGTCGAAGCGCGCCTGGCCAAGCAGCGCACCGGCGGCGACATCGCGACCCTGCTCAAGCAGCGCGTCGCGCGCATTCCGCTCGGCTTCATGGGCGACGGCCGCGACACCGCCAACGCCGCGCTGTTCCTCGCCTCCGACGAGGCGCGCTTCATCACCGGCACCGAGATCGTTGTCGACGGCGGCATGACCGCGCGCTGCGATTGAGCGCCGCGCGCTGAATTTTCGCCAAATTGATTCGGTGCCGACCGCCCACGCACACGTTGGCGTTGCGGCAGGCAATGCTCATAAATTAGCCAGCCGCACCCGCACGGCTCGCGTCCCATCTCATTGAAGATACGTGTAAATCTCAATAGCCGGAACCGGCGGCGGCTGGCATGGCTTCTGCATTGCACAATGACAAATACGGACTCACGGAGAACTGGAATGTCCTATCTGAAATCGAAGCTGGCCACGCCACTGCAGAAGTACGCCCCGCTCGTGAAATACGGGGTGGTCGGGTTGTGCGCCTCGACCTGGCTCTATGCGCTGGTCGACCAGCTCTATACGTCCGCGCACGTGATGAAATATCTGCTGATGTCGCTGATCCTGTTCGCCATCGCGCTGATGTAACGATCATGTGCACGCCACCGCCGCAGCATAAGGGTGTCATGCACTCCTTCGCTTGCTGATCGGTTATTCTCCTGCCGTCGTCGCCGTGCTTCTTCCTCTCCCCGCTTGCGGGGAGAGGTAAATTCACTTCAGCCCAAATTCAATTCCTTGAAGAAATCATTGCCCTTGTCGTCGATCACGATGAACGCGGGGAAATCCACCACCTCGATGCGCCAGATCGCTTCCATGCCGAGTTCGGGATATTCCTGCACCGCGACTTTCTTGATGCAGTGCTCGGCGAGGTTCGCGGCCGCCCCGCCGATCGACGCCAGATAAAACCCGCCGTGCTTCTTGCAGGCCTCGCGCACCGCGGGCGAGCGGTTGCCCTTCGCCAGCATCACCATCGAGCCGCCGGCCGCCTGGAAATCATCCACGAACGAATCCATCCGCCCCGCCGTGGTCGGCCCGAACGCGCCCGACGCGTAGCCTTCCGGCGTCTTCGCCGGCCCGGCGTAATACACCGGATGGTTCTTGAAATAATCCGGCAGCCCCTTCCCGCTTTCCAGCCTTTCACGCAACTTTGCGTGCGCCAAATCGCGCGCCACGATCATCGGGCCGGTCAGCGACAGCCGCGTCTTGATCGGATGTTTCCTGAGCTGCGCCAGAATCTCCTTCATCGGCTTGGTCAAATCAATTTTCAACACCGCGCCGCCGAGTTTCGACGTGTCGATATCGGGCAGATATTTCGCCGGATTGTGCTCGAGCTCCTCCAAAAAGATTCCCTCGCGCGTAATCTTGCCCATCGCCTGCCGGTCGGCCGAGCACGACACGCCCAAGCCGATCGGCAAACTCGCGCCGTGCCGCGGCAGCCGCACCACCCGCACGTCGTGGCAGAAATATTTGCCGCCGAACTGCGCGCCCACGCCCATGGACTGCGTCAGCTTGTGCACTTCCTTTTCCATCGCGAGATCGCGGAACGCGTGCCCGTCCTCCGAGCCCGTCGTCGGCAGCGTGTCGAGATATTTGGTCGAGGCGAGCTTCACCGTCTTCATCGTCAGCTCGGCCGACGTTCCGCCGATGACGATCGCCAGATGATATGGCGGGCACGCCGCGGTCCCGAGCGTGAGAATCTTCTCCTTCAAGAAAGCGATCATGCGGTCGTGCGTCAGGATCGCCGGCGTCGCCTGAAACAGGAACGCCTTGTTCGCCGAGCCGCCGCCCTTGGCGATGAACAGGATTTTGTATTCGCCTTCATATTCCCCTTGGCCCTCCGCGTAGATCTCGACCTGCGCCGGCATGTTGTTCTTGGTGTTCTTCTCCTCGAACATCGACACCGGCGCGAGCTGCGAATAGCGCAGGTTCTTCTTGAAATAGGCGTCGCGCGCGCCGGCCGCGAGCGCGGCCTCGTCCGCGCCGTCGGTGAACACCAGCCGACCCTTCTTGCCCATGATGATGGCGGTGCCGGTGTCCTGGCACATCGGCAGCACGCCGCCCGCCGCGATGTTGGCGTTCTTCAGGAAATCGTAGGCGACGAACTTGTCGTTATCCGACGCCTCCGGGTCCTCGACGATTTTCTTCAGCGACGCCAGATGCGCCGGCCGCAGCAGATGATTGATGTCGATGAACGCCGCTTCGCTGAGCGCGCGCAACGCTTCCGCCGGGACGACGAGCATCTCCTTGCCCATCACCTTTTCGACCTTCACCGCTTCCGGCCCGGCGATCTTCTGGTACGGCGTATTGTCCTTGCCGAGTGGAAATAGCGGGGTGTGTTTATAGACGGGCGGATTGATATGGGCTGGGGCGTTCATTTTGACCTGTCACAGAGTTTATGCACGGAAAGGTTGATTTATACGAGTTGATGGCGCATTTTTCCTGAATGAAATGCGACGATCAACCTCCACGCGCTCAGTCATACTAAGGATTGGCCGCAAAACTCGATCCTTGCCTACAGATCAGGGGAGCGACGTATCTCGTCTTATCGCCAATAAACGAGTCATTACAATGTCGCCGAAAGGTGTTAGTGTCCAATATGTCTTCGTATCTTTGATGCTCCTACTTTTCTCACTTTTTGTTACTAGACCAAGCGCTCGAAGCTGAACCTTAATCGTATTAAAGTCATCGGGCGAGATTTTAAATTCCGTAAGCTGCAGCTTTGCGAATTGGTTTTTGGCGATTTGGATCGGAAAGCCGCGGTTCCGTATCAATCGCTCAAGAGCCGACACGTAGTCACTTTCTGAAGCATCGTCTATCATTTTTGGAGCAACAGAGGCAAAGATGTCATTCCAAGAAATTTCTATTCGGTCTTGGTAGTTTTCTCCGTGGAATGAGTAACCATCAGGAGAAGCATTAAAAAAATAAACAATCTCAAATTTGTCATCGCCTTGTTGTAACTTATCGCTTCCTTCTGGCGCAGAGGTACTCACATTTTCAAGTTTCGACTCTAACACTTCGATTTGTGCTTTGAGTCGCAATATTTCGAGCGCCGCTGTTTGGTTGGGAACCAAATCACCCCTAACCCAACCAATAGCCGGGCTACTTTTGATTAACTTGATCAAACTTCTACTAACTTGGCTTCCTAAATCAGCCGGGCTCTCCCAAAACCGGCACATTTTCTTCTGAACAAGGTCACGAAAATCACTAAGTTTCTTTTTCCCATCTTCAGTGGGCTCGCATCGATCCGCAGCCAATTTTCCCGGGTCTTTGTGCAAAAAACCAATTACCGGCTTCCCTTTCTCTAAGGCGTATCTGTACTCCAATTCCGTGTACCCAATTCCTGATGGCGATAGCGAACCGTATCGGCCACCGATAATGACAATGTAATAATCACAATCGTCGATAACTTTTCTAATTAGTGTCCACTGATCCTCATTGGCTGCGGGAAATAATTCCATCCCGGCCGGAATGCAATCTAACTCAAGCAATGCCTGCATTATTTCTTGGCGCTCTTCTTGCAAATCTGCGTAGGTGGAGCTGATGAACACTTGATACCGTATCTCCATCAAATTCCTCCAAAATCCATGCCGCCCTTAAATGGAGACAATTTCAGCCCGTAGGGCGCATCAGCCGAAGGCGTAATGCGCCGATAAAAAATTGGCGCAATACGTGGAGTTTACACTCAGCCCGGCAGAAGGCCGGACCCGAGTGCTATTGCGCCCTACATATAACACATCATCATGGCCGGGCTTGTCCCGGTCATCCACGTCTTTCTCCGCTGAATCGCAACAGGCAAGACGTGAATGCCCGCGACGAGCGCGGGCATGACGAAAATATAAGATGCCCGGCGCACAAGGCCGGGCATGACGCAGTTGGTTACCCGCTCGTCCCCGCGAAAGCGGGGACCCAGTGTCTGGATTCCCGCTTGCGCGGGAATGAACGGAGTTTGAAGTCCGGCGCCTAATGCCCCTTCTGCTGCGCGCGCTGCACCAGCGCGGCGACCTGCCCAAGCGTGCGCCCGACCAGCACGTCGTAGCCCGCCGCGTTGAGGTGGTGCTGCGGATCGTTCGGCACCGTGTACTGCGGATTGCCGCGCAGGTCGGCGGCCGGGTCGTTGTCGAACGACAGCACCTCGATGCCGCGCGCACGCAAGCGCCCGACGATCGCCTGCCGGTTGGCGCGGATGGTCGGTTGCGGCACGCCCGCCTTGCGGTCGTTGACGCCGATCCACACGATCGCGACCTGCGTGCCGGCCGGCGCCGCGGCGTCGAGCCGCGCCAGCACGCCCTCGGTGGTGTCGCCATTGATGCCATGATTGACCATGTGCACGTCGAGCCCCTTCGCGCGCAGCGCGGTTTCGAGTTTCGCCGGATAGGCCTCCCACGGCGATACGCCGCGGCCCGCGATATTGCTGTCGCCGATGGCGGAAATCTGGATCGTCTGCGCATGGGCGGGGGAAAGGACGCCAAGCGTCAGAATGAAGATGAAAGCAATCAACGAATTGCGCGCAACGGCCATGCCTGACTCCAAGTAAAATAAACTGAGTTCGATAGAGCCCCGGACGGCATCATATTCGTCATGCCCGCGCTTGTCCCGGCCATCCACGATGCGGTTCGACGCAAAAAATCCTTCCGCATCACGCGCTGCGCTTCACCAACGAAAGTACAAAGTACGGAGGGCGGGTTTCGCAACCCGCCCCACAACCGCGCAAATTTGAGATAACGACGCGCCGTCAGGGCGCGAGCTTCTCCACGTTGCCCGCCGCAGTCTTCATGATCTTCGCGCGCGTCTGCCCGCTCTTGACGTCGATGACGGTGACGACATCGCCGTTCTTGTCGTAGCGCACGCATCCGGTGCCCGGCCGCTCTTTCCATTCGGTGCAGTTGGTATTGTCTTTGACTTGCCACTTGCCGTGCATGATCTTGCCGTCCGGCGCCTTGTAGAGCGCCGTGCCGTCCTCGTTCCAATAGATCACGACGTGGCCGGCCATCCCGCTCGCCGACGCCGCAGTGGTTTCCAGATAGGCCGTCTTGCCCGCGAGAAACGACTTGATTTCCGCTCCCGTCATATCGGCGGCCTGTGCCGCGGCGACGAGACCGATGATGCCACCCGCAATCATGATGGTGTGCTTGACGATAAACATGATGGTGTTCCTTCCTTGACGAGGACGCTCCTGCCTTGGCGGCATCGCCTCGGCGCATCCCCTAGATCAAGATTATCACGTCTGCGCTCCTGAAGTCCCGGCCATGACAACGAAACTCACGGCGCCTGGCACCCCGGCGTGGCGCGGATCGCCTGCGTGAGCTGATCCACCTGCTCTTCCGACAGCACCGCCTCGTTGGCGCACAGATGCATCGCCGCGCAGGCTGCCTCCGGCGTCGCCGGCCACGACGTCTTGCCGGCAATCGCGCTCTCGCAGCGTCGCCACGCGGTCTTGCCGTCCCACGCGATCGTGCCCGGGAACATTTCTTCCTTCGCGATCCAGATCATGAGGCCGAGCGGCGTCTGCAGCAGCCACACGATCCCGACGATCACCGCCGCCGCAACGCCCAGAACTATCGCGCGCCTTTTGCGCATCGCCGCCATCCGATGCGGCCCCTGCGCCCGTGCCGTTCGCCCAGGGCTGGCGAGCGCCGCCGCGGCATGCATAATGCACCCATGGCGACCCGAAAGAAGCTCCGGTGATGCAGGCCTTCCCCGATCCCGGCGGAAGCGGCTGGCACGTGATCATCCGCTACCATCACGGCCACGAGCGCCGCATCGACGGCTTTTCCTCCGAGGACGAGGCCATGAAATGGATCGTCGAGAACGAGCCTGAGCTCGACGAATAATCCGAGCCCGCGACCCTCACCCGACCAGTTCGCGCACCAGCGGCATCACCTTGCGGCCGTAGAGCTCGATGCAGCGCATCATCCTGTCGTGCGCGAGCGCGCCCGTCGAGTACTTCATGTCGAAGCGCGCGACGCCGAGCGCCTTCACGGTCTCGGCGATCTTCTTCGCCACCGTCTCGGGCGAGCCGACATAGAGCGAGCCGCGCGCGATCTCGTGCTCGAATTCCGGCCGCCCCATCGGCCCCCAGCCGCGCTCGCGGCCGATGCGGTCGCGAAAATTCTTATAAGGCGTCCAGAACTCCTCCTGCGCCTGCGCGTCGGTGTCGGCCACATAACCCGGCGAATGCAGCCCGATCGGCAGCGCCGGCTTCTTCATCTCGGCAAGCGCGCGGCGGAACAGATCGACGTAGGGCGCAAACCGCTGCGGCGCGCCGCCGATGATCGCGAGCATCAGCGGGAATCCGTAATGCGCTGCGCGCACCACCGATTCCGGCGAGCCGCCGACCCCGATCCAGGTTTTCAAGGTTCCGCTTTCGACCGTCGGGAAGACGCGCTGGTTGGTGAGCGGCGAGCGCGTGTTGCCATGCCAGGTCACCGGCTGCTGCTTGATCAATTCGGCGAACAGGCTGACCCTCTCCTCGAACAGCTCCTCGTAGCGGTTGAGGTCGTAGCCGAACAGCGGAAACGACTCGGTGAACGAGCCGCGGCCGAGAATCACCTCCGCGCGCCCGTTCGACAGGCCGTCGAGCGTCGCGAACCGCTCGAACACGCGCACCGGATCGTCGGAGGAGAGCACGGTCACCGCCGAGCCGAGATGGATGCGCTTGGTTCGGCCCGCGATCGCCGCCAGCACCACCTCGGGCGCCGACACCGAAAAGTCGGGACGGTGATGTTCGCCCACGCCGATGAAGTCGACGCCGAGCGCATCCGCCAGTACCGCCTCGTCGACCAGGTTTCGCAGCACCTGGGCATACGGCAGCGGCTTGCCGTCGAGGCCGTCGGTCACGTCGCCGAACGTATCCAAACCCAGTTCAAGGCGCTGTGACATGCTGTCGTCTCGTGTTCCCATCCGCTCCGGCGCATCCTCTTTCCACAAGCCGGGAGGGAGAAGCAACGCCGGAATTCTGCTAGAATGGTTGTATGATTTCGCGAATCCTGCTCGTCCTCGCCCTGCTCGCTACCGCCCTGCCCGCGCCTGCGCGTGACCGCGAAGTCGCAAGCCGTGAACCCATGACCAAGGACGGCAAATTCTCCATTTGCGAGTTCCAGGATTTCGACCATTGCGCATTGCTCACCGACAAGACGGTCCGGAAATATCGATTGGTGGCCGAAGAAAAGCGCCATCTCAACGACCTGCAGCGCATCGCCGCGTCCGGGCAAGCCGTGACCCTGGCCGATCTCGAAAAATCGTTCGGGAACGCCTACAAGGTCTTTTCGCACGACCGTCCGACCGACATGACCTATGTCTGGTATCGCAACTCGACCGGGCTCAATGACCTGACCGCCAAATGCCCCGAGTGCGGCATTTACGTCACCCTCTCCGACGGTTTGCCGAGCGAGATGTTCTACATCGTGGACGAAAAGTTCACGGTCGTCTGGTACCGCGCGAACGTGCCGAAACCGCCGGAGAGCGAACCGAAACCGCCGGAGAGCGAGCCGCCGCAAAAATCCGGCGAATGATCGGCCTGCTTAAGCTTTATGACCGGCGACCGACACAAATCGGGAGCGGTGCGGCATATAACTAAAGCTAGTGTCGCCGCGGCAATGAATATGGACACTGCAAATTCAACGTTAACGCTATCCAGAGGTTGAACCGCCGCGAGTGCGGCGCTAGCATATAAAACTAGCGCGCAACGTTGCGAGCGGCCCAGCGATCACGCGCGATCCTAAGCGGAGAACATCATGAGGCAATGGTTGGCACTTCGTTGCACATTGGCCATGCTGACCATCGGCGGTGTGTCCGTGCCCTTAAGCGCAATGGCCGCCTGCGATGACCTCGTCGGCAAGCCGATCACCTTGCACGGCCAGGTCACCTCCGCAATGCCGCTGTTTCTCGGCGCCACCGGTTACGACACGATCGTCGTGCAGTCGACCGATCCCGCCTGCGGTTCCATTCAAACGCTTGCCAAGCTGCGCTCTTGCCACACCGGCGCCAAGTTCGTTGCCACCGGCCATTTGAGCCGCGGCATCACCACCCGCAGCGGCGGCAGCGACAATCCCAAGGCGCAGGATTACAGCTTCCAGTCCGACCACCCGTTCGGACTTTGCGAATAAGCCAAATCATTTTATTGAGCTTCTGACCCGCCGGCGCGCGCGCCGTTATTTCAGCTTGTACAGTTCGCGCAGCGATCCGCTCGGCGCGCGAATGTCCGCAATGCGCCAGCCAGCGGACGTCTTGACCAGATCGAGCGAGACGGTTTTCAGTTCGCGGAAATTGGTGAAATTCACCGTGGCGAGCGCTTTCTCTCCGGTCTGTTTCACGTCCATCGTCAGATTGGCAACCTCCCAGTCCTGCGCGTCAATGAACGGATCGCCGTCGAGCGTCGGCACCTCTTTGCGTTTGTCGGCCTCCGCCATGTCCTTGATGATGACGTTCGCCAGAGCGGGCTCGAAATAGCGGCGGATGCGCGCCGGCGTGTCGAGCCGCGCGCCCTTGTACGTTTTGCTCGTATAAGGTTTGTAGATCGACGTGATGAAGGCCGATGGCGACGCGCCCTGCGCCGATGCAGACCCGCAGAACGCGGCAATCAATATCAGACCGAGCAAAGACGCGCCCGCTCGTCCGCAAATTCCGATCATTAATCGAGCTCCTTGAAATACCGGTAGATGCCCCATTGGCTGAAAGGAATCCGCCGCTTCGAATTCAGATAGGCCGCAATGCGCGGACGCGACGCCACGCGATCATGCAGCGCAATCAGGCGCGGGATTTTCCTTTCGAACCGCTTCATGCGCTTCGGAAAGGCGTAACGTAACCCCTCGACGATCTGGAACAGACTCAGATCGACGTAGCTGAGCCTGTTTCCGAGCAGATAATGCCCGCCGCTTTTTGCCAGCAGGCGCTCGAAATATCCCAGAAATTTCGGCACGCGGTAGCGCCAGAAATCCTTGGTTCGTCGTTTGGCCGCCGGACGCTGTTCTTCGTAATAGAGCCAGCTCGTGACCGGATGGTGGGTCGCGTGAATTTCCACCACGAGGTCGCTAATGGTAAGCTGCAATTGATGCAGCCACAGCCGGCCGGCCTCATCGCGCGGCGCGAGCTTCAGCCGCGGGCCGAGGTAATGCAGGATCATCGCGGTTTGCGCGATCACGAGCGAGCCCGCCTTCAGGAAGGGTGAAGCGAATGGCGGCCGCCTGCTGCGTTTATCCTCGAGCAATTTCATCATCGCGGCCATGCCGCGTTTGCCTTGCCGCGCCACGTCCACGTAGCGCGCGCCCGCTTCCTCCAGCGCAAGCCGGATGAACTCGCCGCGGCCCTGGATGGTCGGCCAGTAGTATAATTCGTAGCGCACCGCGCCTCCTGGTGCGTCATTATACCTTGCCTTTGCGGCGCGCTCGCAAAAAACAAAGCCCGGCTTTTGCCGGGCTTTGTCTCGTGTGGTTTGCGAGATGCTGTGTTTAGTTCTGGGACACGCCTGCATCACGCAGGAGCTGAAGCCGGACATTCGCGTCCATATCGCGGCCGATCACCCGGTTGCTCGAGACCACCGCATAGGGATCGCCCGGCACATAGCCCGGTACGGAAGCGAAATACTCGCTCGTGGCCGTGGACCGATGAACGGCCTGATGCATCCGCTCGGCTTGGTTCTGCGCGAATGCCGGAGAAGCCGCCAGGGCGGCAAGCGTCAGTGAGGCAATCAAAGTCTTCTTCATTTTGAGTCTCCGTTGTGCGAGCCCCTGCGCCGCAACATAAATTATTTTGCATTTGCGAATAGTCCGTCTGGCCGCATGGCAGCCATGTAGAATAATCTATAAATTACAATATGTTAACGGCAATATCCTACCATTTGCAGTGCGGCAAATGCCCAGCATTTGGGCATGCTCATAGTTCCGTGCTGGCCCTGCAGCGCCAATTCCGCCCAGCGCAGCCAAGCGCCACGGTTTCGATGCAATAAGTCCGTCGGGCGATCATCATTTCGCCACGCACACCCGCGTGCGTTCGATGTGATAGCGGCCACCCACTTTCACGTGATCGCCGCCGGTCACCTTCTTGATCTGGCCCTTCGGGCATGAGCCGTCATCAACGTAGACGATCTGGCCCGGCATGAGCTTGCCCATCGGCGGCTCGCGCTTGAGAACCTCCGCGCTCGCCGTCGCAAGTCCCATCAGCAAAACCACCAATGCCGTCGACGAAATGCCGATATGCCGCATCGCCGTCTCCTTGATCTCCAGGCCGTGATGACACGGAATCGTTTCCGATGATCGCGCGATCGTCGAGCGGCGGCAATGCAGAGTTCGCGGCCGAAACTCGGGCAGCGAAATTGCTTTAAGCTGTCGTGCCTTGCCCGCCACCGGTCCTTGCCGCATTATTTCTTCGTTCGCGTTGTTTGAAGCAAGAGGAGGAATCCATGCTGTTTATCATGTCGCTCAATTTTACCGAACAGGGCATTCGCGCCATCAAGGACGCGCCGAAACGCGCCAAGACTGCGCACGATATCGCCAAAAAAGTCGGGGTGGATATCAAGCAACTGTATCTGACGTCCGGCGAGCATGATCTGGTTGCCTTGCTGGAAACCCCGAACGGCGACAACGTCGCGAAATTCGCCCTGGCAATCGGCGCTCTCGGCAATGTGCGCAGCCGCACCGCCCGCGCCTGGACGGAACCGGAATTTCATAAGCTCGTTTCCGAGTTGCCCTGATCGGCTGTCGCTGCGACACCTGAAGCGACGCGAACGCACGCGCAAGGCTGCGCAGGCGTGGCAGCTTAAGTCGTCCGCTGGCTAGCCATGGAGGAATTCGGCGCCGACCTCAAAACCGCGCCGCCATTTCACGCGGCATGGGCATCCCTGTGCGGCGTTGCGCGACATCATGAGGCGAAATCGCTTCAACGTGATCTGCGAGGGATCGACGAACAGCCGCACGCCCGTGGGCGAAATGTCGGAAATGACGCATTTCCGCACCGAGAACTCGTCTTCGGCACGAATCCAGGCTTGCGAGCCCATCTTCCGGCGGGTCGATTTTCGTGCACCGTTGAACATGTCGAAACCTAATGTTGGGCGCATTGCCTTTATCAGAGAAAGCTTTTTGTGATTTTGATTCATTGCGATAAACCCGAACAATTGCGTTTGCCTTTCAGTAACCATCGCCCGTCCGACGAGAGGGACGATTTGCCTCCTCATGCGCGAGCCCCTGCGCAGCCATTCGCATTTGCATGTTGCCGCTGGGAGTAGGTTAACCGATAGCTAATGCACTACTGGGAGCAGCCGGGTGAGTGGCGCCGACATCGTCGAAGAACAGGTGCCCAAACGGCCGGCGCGCCGGGACCACGTCCCGCTCGGCATCGCCTTCATGCTCGCCGCGACCGTGATGTTCGCCGGCTCGAGCGCGCTCTCCAAATGGCAGGTCGTGGAATATCCGGTCGGCGAGGTGCTGTTCGTTCGCACGGTAACCTCGCTGCTGGTCTGCTCGTTGCTCATTCTACCGGCTGCGGGCCTTGGTGTATTCCGGACCAACAGACGCTACGACCACTTCATGCGCGGCATTGCGCAGGCCACCTCGCAGTCTTTCATCGTCATTGCATTCAGCATGATGCCGCTTGCAGGTGCGGTCGCGATCAATTTCTCCTCGCCGCTGTTTGCGACGCTCGCCTCTGCGCTGGTGCTCAAGGAAGCCGTCGGCCCGGCACGCTCGAGCGCACTCATCGTCGGCTTCTTGGGGGTTCTGATCGTGGCCGGCCCGGGCGCCGACAGTTTTAATATTGGCGCGCTGTTCGCCCTGTCCAACGCGGTGATCTACGGCTCGGTCACCGCCGCGGTACGCGGCATGACCGCCACCGAATCGGCCGAGACGCTCACCATGTACCAGATGGTCGTCCTCACCTGCGTCTTTGCTGCATTCCTGCCCTTCGGCTTCAAAATGCCGAGCCTGAGCGACGGCGCTCTGATGATGGCGAACGGCGCCGCCAACGCGCTCGGTCAATATTGGTGGACCCGCGCGCTCCATCTTGCGCCCGCATCGGCCGTGACTCCGTTTTTCTACTTCTCGCTGGTGTGGGCAATCATCATTGGCTTTCTTGTATGGGGCGACGCGCCGAGCGTCGGACTGCTGGCCGGTTCCGCAATCGTTGTGGGCTCGGGACTCTTTCTCCTTTGGCGCGAGTCGCGCCGCTAACTCCATGACCGCCCGCAATCAGCCGATGTCTCATGTCGCCTGCGACAAACCATCGCTGGACGACCCGCGTCAGTTTCCGGTTTTGGATGGCTCGCATCTGCACTAACATGGCGCCGCTCGAATTCCGCACGGGGAGGAAAGAACAAATGCAAGGTTCGCGCGTAATTTTCATTGCCCTGGCAGTGACGGCGATGCTGGCCGGCCAGGCTGCGGCCCAGACGCCGGAGCAGTTCTACAAGGGCAAGAATTTCGACGTGGTGATCGGCTACCCGCCGGGCGGCTCCAACGACACATTCGGGCGCCTGATCGCCCGCCATATCGGAAAATACATTCCCGGGAATCCCACCGTCATCCCGCGCAATCAGCCTGGCGCCGGCAGTTTCCTCGCCGCCAGTCAAATGTACAACACGATCCCGAAGGACGGCCTTTCGATCGCCATCTGCGCACCTACCGCCGCACTCGACGAGAAACTCGGGACTCAGGGTGTGCGCTTCAAAACGGCCGAATTTAATTGGATTGGCCGCGTCGACTCCCTGGTCAACATCGTATTCACCTGGAAGACCTCGCAAGTGAAGACATTCGCCGATGCGCTGAAGACGGAGGTCAAACTCTCGGGCACGGGGGTCGGCTCGACCGTGTCCATCTATCCGACGGTGACGAACAACGTGCTCGGCACCAAGTTCAAGCTGGTCATGGGCTACAAGGGCTCGAACGATGCCATGTTGGCGGTCGAACGGGGCGAGGTCGAGGGGCATTCTACCTCATGGACCGCAATGCATGTCGCCCACCCGACGTGGTGGCCGGAAAAGCAAGTCAACATCCTTGCCCAATTCGCGCTCAAGCGACATCCCGACCTTCCCGATATTCCCACCGTGATCGAACTCGCCCGCAACGACGAGGAACGGCAGCTCCTCACCGCCGTCATGGCGGCGACCGAGATTGGCTCGGCCTTTTTCACCACGCCCGAAGTTCCCGCCGACCGCGTGACCGCGCTGCGGCGTGCCTTTGATGCCACGATGAAAGACCCCGAACTCCTGGCCGAATCCAAAAAAATGAACATTGGTGTCGGTCCGATGACGGGAGAGGATTTGCAGAAGCTGGTGGTCCATGTCAGCGATCTTTCGCCTGCAATGCTGGAAAAGGTCCGCGCCGCCTACACGGCCAAACCAAACTGACCGCAATGTCATGAAATGTCATAATGTCATCGAATGGATGCACCCGTGCCGGGACCGTCCGGCCGGCTTTAATCTTACGGTCTGAAACCCCCTACAAAGATCGCGGATGGAGGTTATAAACCCCCTCGCTACGCTAGGATGGTGCGGCTCAAGCATGCGGATAACAAAGGGCATTCAGATGAACAACAAGGTGAAAGGACTCTTCGTTCTCGTGTTCCTTTTGCTTCCGGCTGCCGGCGCACTGGCTGAAATGTCGCACGCCGACAAACGAACGGCCGACCTGATCATCAAGACCTGCCGTGAAGTCTATAAGCATAAGCGGCCGTGCCCATGCCCTTATGATTTCAACAAAAAGGACGAGCTCTGTAGCACCGACAGCGCTTACGACAAGAAGACCACGCAGATTCCATTCTGCGAGCGCGGCGACGTCAAGCCGGAAGACATCACGCTCTTCCGAAACTTGAACGAAAGCTTCATCACGGCACGCTGCACCGCAAAGTGACGACGAGGTCGTCCGTCTTGGGTCCGCCGAAGACCGGGGTCCGAATTTTCGCTTCAATTCACGGCAAAACAGTAGAACAGCCCGTTACCGCCAGTGCTCTTGAGGTCGTTCTGACTGCAACCACCGTCCGGACCGCGCGAAGGATGCGAGGAATTCCAAGACTTTGACGCATCGTCGTCGCGCAGGCCCTGCCGGTCGGCATGTCCGAGCATTGCCGCCCCTTGCGTGCTGCTCGTCCAGTTCTTGCACGTCCGATCATCGCCGGCCGGAAACGCCGTGCCGTCCGGCTTCGAACCCGTGAGCATGTCATGCATGTTCGGGGTATCGCCGCGGCCGTTGATCACCTCACCCTTTTCGCTCAGCGCGGTCTGTTTGGTGAGGTTGTTGGCGCCATGCAACTCATTGACGCTCTTGGCGATCACAACGCCCTTGGCATTCTGCCAGGGTCCGCGCCCGATGCGATCGCGTGCATTCACCGCGCCGGACCCTTGTGTGCTTAGGTACGCGTGCCAGGTCTTTCGACCAGCGCCAACCGCGCTGGCGAGCCTCTGACAATACTGGTCCGCGCCCACTAAGCCGCCCAGGTCCGCTCCTTTGCCGGGTCCGACGCTTGTGACGAAGAAAGTCATATTCGCTTGCTGCGCCTGCGCGCTTGCACCGACCAGAACGATGACGAGTGAGGTGAGAAGAGAAAACCTCGTCCGCTTCAGTCCGTTCATCGGGTCGTCGGGGTCCACCTGCAGGGTCCGCAAGTTGCGAACACTGTGCAGCGCTTGCTTGACCGCGCCAAATAAATTTTTCGCGAGCACATCACCGACAGGTGATTGCTGCAGATGCGACTGACACGTTATGGGACAACAGCGTGCGTCTGCGAAATAGCAGACGGCATCGGAGCACCTCGATCAGCCGCCGACCTTCGCGCCATACTGCGCGTCCGTGACGTGTTCGAGCCATTCCACATGCTTGCCGTCGAGCGCCTCCTGCATGGCGATATGAGTCATGGCCATGTTCGGTGCGGCTCCGTGCCAATGTTTCTCGCCCGGCTGAAACCAGATCGTATCCCCGGCGCGGATTTCGCGTATCGGCCCGCCCCAGGTCTGCACGCGGCCGACCCCTGCCGTCACGTGTAACGTCTGACCGAGCGGATGCGTGTGCCATGCTGTGCGCGCGCCCGGCTCAAACCGCACCCAGGCCGAACGGATGCGCGCGGGTGCCGGCGCCTCGATGATCGGGTCCTGCCATACTGTTCCGGTGAAATAGTCCGCCGGCATTCGGCGCGAAAGCTGGGTACCGCAAGGGTAGATGTCCATGACTTACGTCCTTGAACGATGGCGTTGAACGGATCCGTGACGATCGGCCGGAAGCTATCGATCATGCCTTCCGCTGCAAAGCGTTTTCGACGTGCCCGCCAACCCGCTGGAAAGGCGGACTTGCCTTGACTAGCATCGCCCTCAACGCACGAACGTCAGACAGTGCGAACTGGGGAGGATCGGATGCTTCGCGTCCTGGCATTATTGCAGGCCTTGGCCTTTGCCGCGCTCGCCGTTTTACCCGGCAATGCGCTCGCGCAGGCGAAAAGCACCAAGAACGTCCCGCGCTTCGAGCCCCAGCCGTTCTGGCCAAAACCCCTGCCCGGCAACTGGATACTCGGCCAGGTGTCCGGGATCGCGGTCGACCGCAACGACAACATTTGGATCATTCACCGGCCCTCGACGCTGCTCGACGACGAGAAAGGCGCGCAGAAGGACCCGCCCGCCACCAAATGCTGCACCGCAGCCCCGCCGGTGCTCAAATTCGACAGCAGCGGCAACCTGCTCGCCTCCTGGGGCGGACCGGGCGATGGCTTCGATTGGCCGAAGAGCGAGCACGGCATTTTCGTCGACAAGGACGGCAACGTCTGGATCGCCGGCAACGACAGAAACGACGCGCAGATCCTGAAATTCACCGGTACTGGAAAATTTCTCTTGCAGATCGGCAAGCCCGGACCGGCATCCGGCTCGAATTCCACCACCGGATTGGGCAGTCCCGCCCACATGATGCTCGATGAAGCCGCGGGCGAGCTCTACGTCGCCGACGGCTATCAGAACCGCCGCGTGGTTGTCTTCGATGCCAAGACCGGCGCCTACAAACGCCACTGGGGCGCCTACGGCATCAAACAGGTGAGCGACGACAAGCCCCCCGCCTACGATCCGAAAGCGGCGCCGTCGAAAAGTTTCAGCAATCCCGTGCACTGCGTGCGGCTGTCGCACGACGGGCTGGTCTATGTCTGCGACCGCGCCAACGATCGCATCCAGGTGTTCAAGAAGGACGGCACCTTCGTGAAGGAATTTCGCGTCACGCCCGAAACCCTGCAGAACGGATCGGTCTGGGATCTCGTGCTGTCCGAGGATCGCGCGCAGCGCTATATCTTCATGGCGGACGGCGCCAACGGTCAGATCGTGACTCTATTGCGCGAGAACGGCGAAGTCGTCACCTCCTGGGGCCGCCACGGCCGCCAGCCCGGGCAGTTCAAGTGGGTGCACAACATCGCGATCGATTCCAAAGGCAACCTCTACACCGCCGAAGTCGGCTGGGGCCGCCGCGCGCAAAAATTCAAGCGCGTTCAGTAGCCGCGATCGCAGATCTGTTGTAGAGTGATGCGGTGAGGGAGTTTACGATGCGTATCAGGTCGATTGTGTTTTCCGCCGTAGCGCTTGGCTGCATCTCGTCCGGCGCACAGGCCGCCTACATTGCCTTCGGCAATCAGGAAGGCGGCCTTATCCCGTCAATTCCCGACCTCCGTGACCGCGAATTTCAGCGCGACGTTGTCCAGATCGCAGCCGAACATTGCGCGTTCTACAACCGCGTCGCCTACATCACCGGCGTGGTGCCCGGCTACGGAAACTACATCAGTTTCATCTGCCGCTACCCGCCGGGCTACGACCCGGTGAAGGCGGGCGCATCCTTCTGGTGGTCGCGGCATTAGCGCGCCGGCACGTCGATCGGCGCGCAATTGCGCCGGCCGGAGGACATACAGTCGTCGGCTTTCTTCGCGGCGATCATGGCATCCGCGAGCCAAAGGCCGACGCCGATGAGGACAGCAGCCGCCACCAGCAGGAAAATGTTCGCCGCCCGGCGATCGCGTGCTTCGCTTTCGGGATCGAGGGGCTCCGGCTCCTGATCGCTGGATGGCTTGCGATTGTCAGACATGGGCTGCGTAACGCCGTGGTGATGGCCTAGGACGCCATCGTCTCCTTCACCTTCGTCACCAGTTGCTTGAGCGTGAACGGCTTGGCGAGAAAGTCGAACTGACCCTCCGGCTTGTTTTTGCCGAAGGCATCCTCGGCATAACCGGACACGAAGACGATTTTCAGCGCCGGATTGCGCTGACGCAACTCCTTGAGCAGCGTGGGACCGTCCATTTCGGGCATCATCACGTCGGACACGACGAGATCGATTTTTCCGCCTTCGCGATTGAACACCTCCAGCGCCTCAACGCCATTGCCGGCCTCGAGCACGTCGTAGCCGCGCGATACCAGCCCGCGCGCATTGAGCACACGGAGCGCCTCTTCGTCTTCGACCAGCAGGATTTTTCCCTGCCCCGTATAGTCGGTCGCGGCGAGCGGCGCCGTATCGGCGGGAATGGGGGCCTCTTCGGCCGCCGTGGGCACGTATCGCGGCAGAAAGATTCGGAAGATGGTACCGCGGCCGACTTCCGTTTCGAGATAGATGAAACCGCCCGATTGTTTCACGATGCCATAGACGGTCGAAAGTCCGAGGCCCGTGCCCGAAGTGCCGGTACCCCGTTCTTTCGTGGTGAAGAACGGATCGAACACCTTGTCGACGATGTCGGCCGGAATGCCGGTGCCCGTATCGGACACTTCGATCAACACGTAATCGGCGGCCGGCATGCCCTTGTATTGGAACCGAGCGCCATCGGCGGCGGTGACATTCGCGGTTCGCACTGCGAGTGTGCCGCCATTGGGCATGGCGTCGCGCGCATTGACCGCAAGATTCAAGATCACTTGCTCGAACTGGGTCGGGTCGAATTTCACCGGCCACAAATCGCGCGCAAGCCGGGGCTCGACCGCAATACGCTCGCCGAGCAGCCGCTTGTTGAGCATGAGGTTGAGTTCCGAAAGCTTTTCATTGAGGTCCATCACCTCCGGCCGCAACGTCTGCTGCCGCGAGAAGGCAAGCAGCTTGTTGACGAGGCCCGCCGCCCGATTGGATGCGTTACGGATCAGCGTGATGTCGTTGAACGAAGGATCGATCGGCTTGTGCGCGACGAGCAGGAATTCCGTCGCCATGATCACGGTGCCCAGCACATTGTTCAGATCGTGTGCGATTTCAGCGACCAGCTTGCCCACCGTTTCCATTTTCTGCGCTTGCACGAATTGCATTTGCAGCGCGCGCTGCTCGGTGGTCTCGAACGCGTAGACGATCGCCGTCTCGCCATCGCGCTCTCCGTCCTCCACGGCGGTGACGTAGAAGCGGCCATAACGCTCCTTCCCCCGCTCGTACACGCCGGCCAGCAGTGCATCGACTGGCGCAATATCGCTCTTGCCTTCGGCCGCGCTGCGGAACGCGCTCTCCAGCGCGCCCCGCTCGCCTTCGGCGACAACCGAAAGGATCGAGCGATCGTTGCCGCCGTCCCTGAGCAGTCCCTGGAACATGCGGGCGAACAGCGCATTCGAGCGCAGGATCTTGCCGGATTTATCGACGGTCGCGATTCCCATCGGCGTGTTCTGGAAGAACCGCATGAACCGCACTTCCGCGGCGCGTTGCGGATCGGCAGCCTGTCCGCGCCCGCGGTTGAGCACGAGCGTATGGGACGCGCCTGGCGTTCCGTCTTGGCCGAACTCGACCTTGTGGAACAGCCGCACCGGAATCGAACGGCCGCCGCGCGTCTTGAAATCAAGATCGATGACTTCGGTCTTGGTCTCGCCCGGCGCCCCCGTGAGCGTCGTGAGCAGCGCGGCTCCGTCGCCCGACGCGATGTCGGTGAGCCTCAACCCACCCGAGCCGACCTGGGCAAGGTCGTGATCGAGCCAGGTCGCCAGCGTGGCATTGAGATAGCCAATGAAGCCGTTGGCATCGACCGAGAAGAAACCCGCGGGCGCATGATCGAGATAATCGATGGCGTGCTGCAACTCCCGAAAAAGATTCTCCTGCCGCTCGTGGTCGCGTGTTACATCGCTGACCGTCCAAACCGCCTGCCCGCCATCGCCTCCGGTCTTGCCGAGCGGCTGCACCCGCACGCGCAGCCATCGCCCCGGCCCGCCTTTGAAGCCATTGATACGCACTTCTTCCTGCGAGCGCAGACCGTCGCTCGCGGCCTTGCGCAGGCGATAGACGGCCTCCGACATTTCCGGGATGCGGTCGAACACCTGTGAGATAGAATCGATGTCGTTTGCGCCGTCGGTGTCGACAATGGTTCGATAGGCGGCGTTCGCATAGATCACGCGGCCGCGCCGATCCGTGATCAGAATTCCATCGACCGCCTCGTCCGCCATCGCCTTGAGCACGGGATGGCCGCTGCCGTTTCCCACCCGCATGATCCCGCAGGCGAGCGCGAACAGTGCGAACACGCCCACCATGGCGAGCACGCCGAGAAAGACGAGAACGTAGGGTCCGCTGTTGTCGCGGCCGACCAGCAGGAATCCACCCGCCGCGGCGATCAGGGCAAGGCAGACGAGCAGCACGAGTCCGATGCTGCCGCCCCGGCCCGTCGTAAAAGTCCGATCGACGCTCGACGGTCTTTGTTCTTCGCTCAGATCCTGGACTGCCATGATGTGCTTGCGATCCGTTGGGCACGCGACGCAGCAACCTCTCCTTGGTGCCTCAAGCCATGCGGTTCGCGCAAGAGCCTAAAACCCCGACCCAAACCCTTTCTGAGCTTAAGCATTCGGGCCGGAAAGGTCGCATCAGCCCCGATTGACATAGTGCCGCAAGACCCCTAGCGCCGCCCCGCGCTGCGCCGCAGTTTCATGACATAGCCGATGATTTCGGCCACCGCCTTGTAGTGTTCGGCCGGGATCTCCTCGTCGATCTCGACCGTACCGTGCAGCGCCCGCGCAAGCGGCGGGTTTTCGACCAAGGGCACGCCGTGCTCGGTGGCCACTTCCCTGATCTTGAGCGCGATGAGATCGACGCCTTTGGCCACGCACACCGGCGCATTCATCCCCTTTTCATATTGCAGCGCCACGGAATAGTGCGTCGGATTGGTGATGATCACCGACGCCTTCGGCACCGCCGCCATCATGCGCTTTCGGCTGCGCTGCTGTCGCATCTGCCGCAGCTTGGCTTTGATCGTGGGATCGCCCTCGGTCTGCTTGAACTCTTCGCGCAATTCCTGGATCGACATTTTCTGCCGCTCGTACCATTGCCTGTATTGGAAGAGATAATCCGCGGCCGCCACGATGGCGAGAATAGCCACCACTGCGCCGAGAACTTCCGCCGACAGCGATTTCGTCACCGCCAGAAGGCCGGCGAGATCGGTCATCACCAGCCCTTCGAGCAAGTGGCGCTGCGGCCACATCAGCGCCGTCATCACCGCGCCGATCAGCACCAGCTTGGCTAACCCTTTGGCGAAATTCACCAGCGCCTGTTTGGAGAACAGCCGGCCCAAGCCGGCAACCGGAGATATCTTGCTCAAGTTCGGCCGCAACGGCTCCCACGACCACACCAGCCGATGCTGAATCAGGCTGCCGCCGATCGCGGCCAGCATCAGCACGAGGAACGGCACCGCCACCGCCATCAGCGTCTCGCCGCTCAGCCGTATTGCGATCGAAAACACGCCGTTTGCGTTCATCGGGATGTCGTGCGCGTTGGCCAATACGCCGCGCAATGTCGTGAACAGGCCCCCCACCATGGGGCCCGAGAAGGCGACGAGGATGAGCGTCCCGCCGGCAATGACGAACCAGGTGTTGACCTCCTGGCTTTTGACCACGTCGCCACGGCTAACCGCGTCGTCCAGCCGCTTCTGGGTCGGATCTTCGGTACGGTCGGTATCGTGGCGGTCTTCTTCGGCCATCGCCGCTATCCCATGGCGCTATGTATTTGGAGCGATTTCCCGCAGGACGCCCTGCAGATAATCGAGGAAGACTCCCATCATGGCGCCGATGACCAGCAGCAGGATCAGGAAACCAACCAGGATCGAAAGCGGCATGCCGACGAAGAACACCTGCATCTGCGGCATCAGCCGCGACAACACGCCAAGCCCGACGTTGAACAGCAATCCGAACACCAGAAACGGCGCCGCAAGCTGCACGCCGATGCGGAACGCCGTGCCGGTCGTGCGCGTGAATAATGCGGCAACGTCACCGGTGGCCATGACCTCGCCGGGCTTGAACAACGAGTAGCTGTCGTTCAGGGCGCCAATGACCAGATAGTGCAAGTCCGTCGCGAACACCAAGGTGATCCCGAGCACGGTCAGGAAATTGCCGACGATCAGGCCTTGCTGCCCTTGCGTCGGATCGACGGCGGTGACGAAACCAAGCCCCAGCTGCTGCGCGACCACCGAACCCGCGACTTGCAGCGCCGATATCGCGAGCCGCGTCAGCAGGCCGAGCACCGCGCCGACCATCAGCTCCTGTCCGAGCATGAGCAACACCGGCCCGAGCGAACGCATGTCGATCTGATAGGCGCTGCGATGCAGCGGCAGAAGAATCGCCGAAAGCACGAGCGCGATCGCAAGCCGCACGCTCGATGGCACGCTCAGCTCGCCCAGGCCCGGCAGCAACATGGTCATGGTGCCGATGCGCGCGAACACAAGCATGAAGGCGGCCGCAAGCGCAGGCAGAAACGATACGTCAATGCGCACGCGCATGATCCTTTTTGCGGTACGCCGGCGGACGCGGAAAGCTCAGGCTATTCATCCGCCGGAAATTCGGGCGACGATCCGCAGCACGTGGCCGTGCAACGTGTCAGCCATGAAGGGAAGCGCCACGAGCAGCGCGATGAACATGGCCAAAATCTTCGGCACGAACACCAGCGTCATTTCCTGAATCTGGGTCAGCGCCTGGAACAGCGAAATGATGACGCCGACCGCGAGCCCCACCAGCATCAGCGGCGCCGCCACCAGCACGAGCGTCAGGATCGCATCGCGCGCAACGTCGAGCACCTCAGGTCCGCTCATGCGCCTTCCCCTGCCAGCTCCGACCCGCGCCTAGATCGGCATTTTCATAATGTCTTCATAGGCTTGGATGACCTTGTCGCGTACGCTTACGACCGCGTCGATCGCCACTTCGGACTCCGCCACCGCGGTCACCACGTCGACGATGTTGGCCTTCCCGGCGACCAGCGCCTGCGCCTGGGCGTCCGACTTGTGACCGGTTTCATTGACCGCGTTGAGCGCGTCCTTCAGCAGGCTGGCAAAACCAGACCCTGCATCGCTGCCCGCCCGCGCAGCGCTGGCCGGATCAGTGAGCCGTGCCAGATTGGCATAGGCGAGCGCAGCGGAACTTGGCGATGCCATGGCTTGGTCTCCGATCAGGATTTGAGGATTTCAATCGTGCGCTGAATCATGCGTCGCGATGCGGTGATCAGATTGAGGTTGGCCTCATAGGAACGCTGCGCTTCTCGCATGTCGGTCATTTCGATCAGGGAATTGACGTTGGGATATTTCACGTTGCCGTTCTTGTCGGCAGACGGGTGATTGGGTTCGTACTTCTCGCGAAAATCGCTCTGATCGATCTGTACGCGCCCGAGTGTAACGACCTGCGCGTCGAGCGCACGATCGATTTCGGACCGGAAGGTCGGAATTTTTCGCCGATAAGGATCCTCGCCTGGCCGCGCCGCGGTCGAATCCGCATTGGCGATATTTTCGGCGATGATTCTCATACGTCCGGCCTGCGCGCGCAGACCGGAGGCTGCTATTGCGATCGATTTCAGGAAATCCATGGCCTGTCCTTGTCGGTCTAGCTTATTGGCGGCACGCGTCAGCGTTTACCGAGCGCGGTCTTCAGCAGATTTAAACCGTGGCTATAGAGCGTGGTTGCGGCTTGGTAGTCCATTTGGTTCGCGGCCACTTTGACCATCTCGTCCTCGAGGTCGACGGCGTTGCCCGAGGGTCTCACCTCATAGCCTGATCGGCTCACTTGAAACTGCGTGCTGGTGTTTCCGCTCAAGCCAGCGATGTGGTTTGCATCCGTGACCGCCAGGTTCACCGGCACATTCGACGCCAGTTTCATCTTGTCGAACTCGGGCGGCGCCAGATCATGCGGCTTGAACTTCGGCATGTCGGCGTTGGCGAGATTGTCGGCAAGCACCTGTTGGCGCTCCTGGTGCCACTGCATGCGGGTGCGCAGCATTGAAAACAGCGGGATGTCGTAGATCGGCATGGCTGGCTCGCGGGCGGTATTGCCCATCCGACGGAGGGGCCGAACGGTGCTAGGCAGACTTTGCCTGGTGCATGGTTAACTGCGAGTTAAACCGCCGAAATATCTTGGGTTTGCCGGCCGCCGGCGTGCTCGAGCAAACTGCCGAAAAATCACATGCGAAACGCCAAACTGGCCTTTCCCGTTAATAATTTGTTAGCATTAGGGGCGGCAAATATTGCCGGCGGCGTTAACCAATTCAGATCTGCTCACGCGACCAGGTTCGGTGGCGTATTGCGTAGGTGGAACAATCCGATGCATATCCTCTTTGCGCCTCTGACGACATTGCTGATCGCCCTCGCGTTCGCCTTGCCGATGATACTGGCGTTCGTACTTCTACTGATCGAGATCATTGAGAGCACAAAGGGAACCGCGATGTACTTTGTGCGAATGACTGTTCGTTCGCAAATTCAAACGCGAGACACCGTATGAGCTTACCGGACCTCGGACTGAATCAAGGCTGGACGTTTATCGTCGCGTTCATCGTCGTGCTCGCGCTGATCGGCGCGTCGGCTTGGCTGGTGCGAAAGCTCGGCGCCGCGCGCTTGGCCGCGGGCCGCGGGCGTCAGCCGCGCCTCGCCGTGATCGACGCCGCCTCCGTCGACAGCCGCCGCAAACTCATCATCATCCGCCGCGACAATGTCGAGCATCTCCTGATGATCGGCGGCCCGACCGATGTCGTGGTCGAAACCAACATCCTGCGCGCGGCGCCCGCCGCGCAACGCGAAACTCCGGCCGCGCGCGGCGCCGACACGTTGCCGCGCGCAACCCCGCTGCCCGACGCGACCACTACTTGGCCGCCTCAACCCGAAGCGCCACCGACACCCCGCGTCGACCGCCCGCGGTTGCTCCCGGAAGAGCCCGCGCCGATGCCTCCGCCCACGCCGGTCGCGCCTCCGCCTTCGATTGCTGCACAGTTGCGCGCGCTGACCGAACCGCCGCGTCCACAACCGGCGCCGCCGCTTCCGAACATAGACCCGCTGATGGGACTGGCAGCCGAACTCTCGCGCTCGAAAATCGAACCCACTTTGCGCGCCCCCGAGCCTCTGCGTGCCCCATCGCCGCCGACGCCATCCCCAACCCCCGAGACGCCGGTCGCGCCCTCAGCCCCGGCCGTTACCTCCGCACCGCTTGCGCCCGACGTTCAACTCGCCGAAATGGCCCACCGGCTGGAAACCGCCTTGCGGCGCCCGATCGCCCAGCAGGCGGGTATATCCGTAAAGCCCGATACCGCGCGCCAAATGGCGGCCGGCGAGCCCAAGCGCGCCGCGACCAAACCGGCGCCGACCAATGGACCCGCCAATCCGCCGACCAACGGCGGGGCCAACGGCGCGCCGTCGAAATCGGCCTACGAAAGCCTTGAACAGGAGATGGCGAGCCTGCTCGGCCGTCAATCAGGCAAGACGTGAGGTTCCCGCTCGCCGCCTGCGTCCGTCTCGCGACGGCGGCGGCGATGGCGCTCCCGGTAGCCACGATTCTCGCAGGGCCAGCCCAGGCCCAGGACATCAGCATCAATTTCGGCCAGGGCTCGGGCCTCACCGAGCGCGTGGTCCAACTGATCGCGCTGCTCACGGTGCTGTCGCTCGCGCCCTCGATCCTCGTGATGATGACGTCTTTCACGCGCATCGTGGTGGTGCTCTCGCTGTTGCGCACGGCACTCGGCACCGCGACGGCCCCGCCCAACGCCGTGATCGTATCGCTCGCGCTCTTTCTAACCGCCTTTGTCATGGGGCCCGCGTTCCAACGGGCCTACGATGTCGGGCTGAAGCCGCTCATCGCCAATGAAGTCACCGCCGAGCAGGCCTTCGAGCGCTCCTCCGAGCCGTTCCGCGTTTTCATGCTCAAGAACGTGCGCGAGAAGGACCTGCAGATGTTCAGCGATCTTTCGCACGATAAGACGCTGGATCAGCCGAAGGATTTGTCGATGCGAATCCTGGTGCCGGCCTTCATGATCTCCGAACTCAAACGCGCTTTCGAGATCGGGTTCCTGTTGTTTCTGCCATTCCTGATCATCGATCTCGTGGTGGCCTCCGTGCTGATGTCCATGGGCATGATGATGCTGCCGCCGGTCGTGGTGTCGCTGCCGTTCAAGCTGATTTTCTTCGTGCTGGTCGACGGCTGGTCATTGGTGGCCGGCTCGCTCGTGCAGAGTTACGGCACGACTTAAAACGGCGCGCTGCAACTTCCGATCAATCTCAAAAGCCGAGACGACGCCTCACGCGTTTGTGTTGGTAGGTCGATGACCCGCCTTGTCCATGATACTGCGGAAGCGCATCCTGACATTCGCCTGATATTCGCAAGATTTTGTCGCAGGACTGTCGCATGCAAACATCGATCGCAACCGTATCGCTGAGCGGCGGGTTAGCGGAAAAACTGGAGGCGATCGCCGCAGCAGGCTTCGCCGGCGTCGAGATTTTCGAGAGCGATCTGTTGTCGTTCAACGGCAAGCCGAAGGATGTCGCCCGCATGGTGGCGTCGCTCGGCCTGAAGATCGTCACCTTTCAGCCGTTCCGCGATTTCGAGGGTATGCCGGAACCGCAGCGCAGCCGCACCTTCGCGCGCGCCGAACGAAAGTTCGAGCTGATGGGCGAGCTCGGCTGCGATCTGCTGATGGTCTGCAGCAACGTCGCCCCCGACTCGCAGGGCGGGATCGAACGCGCCGCCGCCGATTTCCGCGAGCTTGGCGAGCGCGCCAGCAGGCACGGTATCCGCGTGGGATTCGAGGCGCTCGCTTGGGGGCGCCACATCGCCGACTATCGCGACGCCTGGGAAGTGGTGCGCCGCGCCGACCATCCCGCCATCGGACTCACGCTCGACAGTTTTCATATCCTGGCACGCAAGACGGATCTGAAGGCCATCCGCTCGATCCCGCGCGACAAGATCGTCCTGGTCCAGCTCGCCGATGCGCCCTGGCTCGATATGGATGTGATGCAATGGAGCCGGCATTTTCGCTGCTTCCCCGGGCAGGGCGATTTTCCGCTGATCGAATTCATGGATGCGGTGTTGGCCACCGGCTACCAGGGATTGCTGTCGCTCGAGATCTTCAACGACCAATTCCGCGCCGGCTCGCCGCGTGGCGTCGCAGTCGATGGCCAGCGCTCGCTGATTAATCTCATGGACAAAATGCGGGATCGGAGCAACGCACTTGCGAAGTCTGTACCGCGATTGCCGCCGCGCTCGCGCTGTCTCGGCGTCGAGTTCCTGGAGTTTGCCGCGGATGACCACGCCGCGGAAGAGCTTACCGGCCTCTTCTCGGCATTGGGTTTTTGCAAGATCGGCGAGCACAAATCGAAAGCCGTGACGCGCTGGTCGCAGGGCGCGATCAATCTCGTGCTCAATTGCGACAAGGAGGGCTTCGCGCAGTCCCATCAGATCACGCACGGGCCATCGGTCTGCGCCATCTGTCTGAAGGTGGACAATGCCGGCGCCACGCTCGATCGGGCGCAGATGCTGCACGACACGCCCTTCCGACAGGCGGTCAGTCCGGGCGAACTGGATATCCCGGCGGTGCGGGGGCTTGGCGGCAGCCTGCTCTATTTCGTCGACCGGGACAGCGAGCTCGGACGGCTCTGGGACATCGATTTCACCGCGCCCAGACGAGCGATCAACAGTAACGGGGCTGGCCTGACCACGATCGATCACATCTCCCAATCGATGCACTACGAGGAGATGCTGTCGTGGGTGTTATTCTACACCTCGCTGCTCGACGTGACGAAGACGCCGCAGCTCGACGTGATCGATCCCGGCGGCATCGTCCGCAGTCAGGTGATTCAATCCGCCGATGGCGCGCTGCGCATCGCGCTCAATGCCTCACAGAGCCAGCACACGCTCTCATCGCGCTTTCTCTCCGAATATTTCGGCTCCGGCGTGCAGCACATCGCGTTTGCCACCGCCGACATCTTGGCGACCGTGAAGGCGCTCCGGGCCAACGGCGTCCAGATGCTGCCCATGCCGGAGAACTATTACGACGATTTGGAGGCGCGTACCGATCTTGCCGCCGACCGGCTCGATGTGCTGCGCGAGAACGGCATTCTCTACGACCGGGATGAGTCCGGCGAATACATGCAGGCCTATACCAGGAGCTTCCAGGACCTGTTCTTTTTCGAGATCGTCGAACGCCGCGGCTACAAGGGCTTCGGCGCCGTCAACGCGCCGATCCGGCTCGCCGCCCAGACGCGGTTGGCTGCGGTCGGTGGGGAGCTATGAGAAGCGATCTCAGGCCGGCGGCGTCGTGCCCGCGGCCGCTTTCGGCGGAGCCGGCGGAGTGCCTTCGGAGCGCGTCTCAGACGGCCCGGGATTCATGTCCGGATAGCGCTTGCGCAAATCCCGCAGGAAATTCTCCAGCGTGTCGATTGCCGCGGTGGTACGCACCACATCCCTGAATTCGGCGCTATTGGTGCCATACCCGCCGGTGATGACCTCGAACGCGTGCTTGTCGGGACCTTCCGCCATCTTGGCCGTGAACTTCTCCTTGAAACGCGCCATCCCGATCGTATCGTTGCCGAGCGCATATCCGATCGCCGCGCGCAAGATGTCGACCCGCTCGACTTCGGACAGCGGTTGGAATTCCTTCCAGCGATCGCCGTAAAGCAGCTCGATCTGCTCGGCGGATTTCTGCCAGCGCCGTGCGGCCCACAGCACATCGGCGCGGAGCCTGACCGCCTCCGGACCTTCGACATTGGCGATGACTTCGAGCGCGAAGTCGTAGCGGCCGAGATCGGACAGCGCGCGCGCCTCCAGCAGCAGACGCTGCAACCGCATTTCGTTCGACAGATCCGCGGTGCGCGTCGCGCGCAGCACGGCCTGCGCCTGATCAGGCTTGTGGTTGAGGAGATAAATGACCGCGAGCTTGGTCGCCACCTGCGCACGCGCCGCGCCCTGCAGCCGATTGTCGACCTGATGCTGCAGCAGCTCGGCCGCCTGGTCGAGCAGGTCGACCGACACGAGGCGGTCTGCGAGTCTGCGGATCATTTCATCGCCGCGCCGTCCGATCGGCACCAGATCACGGAAGTCGTAGAATAGACTGAGCGCGTCGATCGCCGGCATGGAATCGCCCTTGCCGACGAGGAACAGCTGATCGAACGTCTCGACCGAGCGATCCTGGATGCGGCGCGTGATCTCCGAGTTCGGGTTTGCGCCATACGCCTGCCGCATGACATTGAAGGCGTCGCGATAGCGACCGTCCTCGGTATAGAACTTGGCGAGATATTCCAGCGCCTCGATTTCGGTCTCGTCGCCCCGCCAGGCGGCCGTCAACGCTTCAAGCCCCGCGATGACCTCTTCCTTCTTCACGTTACCGAGCGCATAGCGCAGCATCAATTCGCGCAAATGACCCTGGGCGGCCGCCGGCCGGTCGGCCGATGCCGCTGCCGCATCATAGGAAGCGAGCGCATCCTCCTTGCGGCCGAGACCTTCCGCCAGCCGCCCCTGCAGCACTGCGACCGTCGGTTCCATGGTCGCCGGCACACCGACCATGTCCATGTCGTTCAATCTGCGCATGGCGGAATTGAAATCGCCGACCTCGATCGATACCCGCAACGCATCCTTGAGCACGACCACCTGCAGCTCGATCGGCAGCGTCCCCATCGCGCCCTCGACGCCGCGGAAGCCTTCGCGCGCCTCCGCCCATTTGCCCTGCCGCGCATAGGCCAGCGCCCGCCACATCTGCGCGTCTTGCTGGTTGCCGACCGCCGGATTCGAAAGATCCTTGAGCGCGGAATCGATGCGATCGAACATCAGGCTCGCGACTGCGCGCAGCACCAGCGCTGTCGGATCGTCCGATGAGGGCTTGTCATCGGCGACTGCGACATCGAGCACCGCCTTCGCTTCCACGAACATCTGCTGCGAGAGATAGAAGCGCGCGAGATCGAGCCGCGCCGCGGTGCGCTTGCCGGGCGGCGCATCGGCAGCCGCGCGGATCAGGCTTATTTGCCGATCGACGAAATTGGCTTGCCGGTTGTATCCCCACACCTGGGAGTCGAATACCACGGCGCGACTCATTTCGGAGCGGCGGCCAATGCCGCTGGCATTTGAAAGCGCCAATCCGGTCGGCCGGCTCAGCACCACCTTGTCGACCGAAAGCTCGGCGCTCAAATCGTCCGCCAGCATTTCAACCGCAATGCCGTGCGCCGATGTGAGCGTCCGCAGCTCGACGAATTCATGCGTCCGGATGAAGCCGCGCGCCGGTCCGGGCGCCGTGATGACAAGCAGCGTATCGCCCAGCTCGGGGTCGGTGAAACGGTGCATCCGGCGTGGGTCGTCGATCGGAATGGTGATGCTCGATCGCGTCGGCCCGATGACGGTGCGGTTGATGCCGAGCGGTCGCGTCGGCGCCGCAACCGTATCGCCGACGGTGACGACCCAGTTCGCGCCATCTGCCGCCACGCCGACAAGCCGCGGCCGCTCGAGCTTGAGCCGCACGGCCTGCCCCTCACCGGTCGGCATCACGGTCGCATTCGCGACCGTACCGCTGGAGTCGGCGTTGAGCGCCGCGACATCGATTTTGGCCATTGAATCGAAGACGATCCAAAGCGTATCCGCGCGCTGGAACACCGCGGCGGGCGTCACCGTCGCGAACGGAAACCTGAGGCGCAGGTTGTCGCCCTGCCGCGCAATCTGCACCGTGACCGGCCGCAGCGGATCGGCCGGCGGATTGTCCGCGGTATCGCGAGCCGGCTCCAACGGTGCAGGAGCAGGAGCCGCAGGCTTTTGCGCGGTGGGAGCTATCGTTGGGGAGGACGATGGGGCGACCGGCGGCTCGCTCGTTTCCTGGCTCGGCTTGGTTTCGGCTTTGACGGCCGCCTCCGACTCGGCCGAAGATTTAGCCGCTTCGCTCGGAGCGGGCGTGGTCTGCGGCGGCTCGGCAGTGTCCGGGGTATTTTCCGGCTGCTCGTCGGCGTCGTCCTTCTTCGCGGTCTTGTCTTCGATCGGTGTCAGATCAACGACGAAGTTGCTGTCTTCGCGGAAGGTGCGAATATCGACCGTGCCCTGGAACCCGAAATTCACCTTTGCCGTCTCAAGCCCGATCTCGGCATCGATCGACCCCACCACCGGTGGCGCGTCGAGCTTCACATCGGCAAGATCAAATCGAAGCGGCGCGGCGAACACCAGGGTCAGCTTGTCCCGGCTGCGATCGGTCGAAACGCCGGTCAATTCCGGCAACTCGAACACGTAGCGCGTGAACGTCGGAAGCTTCGACATGCGAACACGCACCAGCGCACTCTTGCGGGTCTGGACGACCTGTTGCTGCTGCTGCTTGGCGCGATCGGCTTCGCGCGCGCGCCTAGCCAGATCCTCGACCACCTCGCGCGGCAGACCCGGCGGCGGGCCGCTCCAGCTGTCCGGCAACAGATCGACGAATAATTGCTCGGCCGCGGTCATCTGGCTTAACGTGACCTTGCGCGCGAGCGCGATCCTGATCGCCTTTCCGTCCGGATCGCGGCGCGCGGCGCCGATATAGTCGGTGTCGCCGAGGTTGAGCCGATCGATCGATATGTCGACCGGTTCCGGGAAACTGATCACCAATATGGTGCCCGATATTCTCACCTGCGCGTCGACCTCTTGCGAGAAGCGCAGGATGAGGCGGCCATAGCCGCCGGACGTATCGAAGCTCAGATCGGCCCTGAGCGGATCGGCCAGCGCCGGACGCGGCGCGCAGAGCGCAAGCCCGAGCAGGACCGTCGCACAGCAAGCACGAATCGCTTTGAAGACAACCGACGGACTCACCATACGCGCGCGCTAAAGCTCCAGCCCGGGATCATTGCTCGGGCCTCAGCCTAGGCTGACGCGTTTAATGCCGCCTTAACTGTACCGAATAAAAGAACCCTGCAGCCTCAACTGCCGTTCGGGCGGCCCTCGATTTTCGGCAGGGAGGCAGGATTTGCCGACCCCTGGTTGCCGTTTGCACGGCTTGCCAGCTCGGTCGTCAACCGCTCAGCCGTATCGGGAGACATCTGCGCCAGAATTTCGGACATCCGCCGCGGGTTGATCTGCGACGACATTTCGATCAGCACCTTGAGTTCGAGCCGGTCGAAGATTTTGGCGGCATCCTTGGGCTTCATATTCTCGTACATGGTGGCGAGATTCTTGAAGCGCGAGGCCACGGCTTCCGCCTTCTTCTGCACCCCCATGTTGGCCTTCGCCTCCAGCGTCTTGATCTCGTTGGCGCGATCCTCGAGCTTTTTCTCGGCTTCCTTGAGCATGGTTTCGCGGATGTCGAGTTCCCGTGCACGCGCATCCAGCTCCTGGCGACGCTCTTGCAGCCGCTCGAGGATCGCGCGCTCGGCCTGCGAAACCGTACGCATGCTGTTGGGGTCAAGCTGGATCACCGTGCCGTTGACCGGCGGCGGCTTTGGCGGTGCCGCCGCCTTGTCGGGCGGCGCCTCCTTGGCCTCGGGTTTTGGCGCCGGGGTCGAACCGGTAATGGCGACGGAATTTCTCGGCGGCCGCTCCGGCGTATTGCCATGATTGATGGCGCCGGTGACGTCCGGATAGCCGAATATCTCCCGCATCCAGGACGAATGCGGCGGGCCTTCCAGCGGAACCGTTTGCGGGATCAGCTCTTGCGAAGACGAATTCAGCGAAAGCGCGACGACACCTTCGCTTTTCAAGGTGCGCGGGCTGAGCAGATAGCCGCCATCGAGCAGAAGTCCGATCACTTTGAGCGCGAACAGGCACCCGGTCGCGAGCACCACGATCGGGATGAGCCGAAATTCACGCAGCAGTCGGATCATGCCGCGAGGCCCTGCGCCCTCGAACGCTTGCGGTCGGCGAAAGCCTGCGCCGCCGCCATGATGGCCTTGGTATCGGGCTGGTTCTGCCGGGGCGTCTGCGCCTGAGCCGCACCTGATCGCAGCGCCGCGATTTGCGTGACGCGCGCGAGCACGCTTTCCGCCGCCTCGATCTGCCCCTTGATGTCGGTCGTGAATTTTTCGGCCGCGCGCAACCGTTCACCCAGCGTCTGGTCTGCTTCGCGCACCGTTGTTTTGAGGCCGGCGATCGCCCGTTCGGCGGTCTCGGTCGCCGTGACCAGCTCGGCGATCGTCGACTTGAGCGTCTTCTCATTGCCGCGAAGTTGCGTGATCCCCTTGTTGAGCCGAACGCAATAGAGAATGGTGAACAGCAGCAGCACCGAGACCATGCTTTCAATCATGAAAGGGAAACTCATGCCGCCTCCATCCGTTTGGTGGTGGATTGATCCGCTTTTTCGAACATGGCGAAGGTCGTGCGCGGCTTGCGCAGCGGCTTTGCGACGCGCACCGCCACGCGATCGCCCACCCGCCCCATGCGGCCTTCGCTCACCGTGACGTCGCCGCAGCGTACGCTGACGAGCGCATCCGGCTTGATTTCCAGAATCAGCGTATCGCCGACATCGAGCCGCATAATTCGCCGCAGCGGCAGCCGCGCCTCATACAGCACCGCATCGACCGCGACCTCCGCCTGGCCGATCTCGGTGGCGAGATGGCCCTCCCAGATCGGATCGCGGCCGAATTTCTCGCCCATGAACATCTGCAGCAGCACGCCGCGGATCGGCTCGATCGTGGCGTAGGGCAGCAGCAATTCGATGTCGCCGCCGCGGTCCTCCATGTCGATCCGCAGCCGCACCAGGATCGCAGCGTTCGCCGGCCGCGAGATCGCCGCGAAGCGCGGATTGGTTTCCATCCGATCGATGTTGAATTTGACCGGCGAAAGCGGCTTGAATGCAAGCTCCGCATCCGCCAGCACGACTTCGATCATGCGCTTGACCAGATTGGACTCGATCGTGGTGTAGGGCCGCCCTTCGATGCGCAGCGCGTTTTGGCCGCGCCGGCCGCCGAGTAGCACGTCGATGATCGAATAGATCAGGCTGGAGTTGACGGTGATCAGGCCGAAATTCTCCCATTCCTCGGCCTTGAACACCGAAAGGATCGCCGGCAGCGGAATCGAGTTGAGGTAATCGCCGAAGCGCACCGAGGTGATGCGGTCGAGCGAAACTTCCACGTTGTCGGAGGTGAAATTGCGCAGGCTCGTGGTCATCAACCGCACCAGACGGTCGAACACGATTTCCAGCATCGGCAGGCGTTCGTAGGACACCATCGCCGAGTCGATGATCGCCCGAATGCCGGAGTTGTTGTTGAGCGTGACGTCGGCGAGGCTGAAGCCCAAGAGGCTGTCGATTTCTTCCTGATTGAGGATGCGCTCGGCCGCGCCTTTGGCGCTATGCATCTGGCTCGAATTGTCGTCCAGCATGGCCGCCCATTGGTTGGCGGTCTGATCCTTTTCGGCGCCATTGCCGGCTCCAGGGCTGGCGCCGGACGCAGCCGCCGCCTCCGGTTTTGCGGCGTTGTCGGCACTGCCCTGCGCCGAATCCATTGCAAGCCCCCACTCCGCGGCCAGCGCGTTGGGGTCAGTCTGGTCCTTTTGCGCCATGGCTCTTACCCGTCACTGGACGACGATTTCTTTGAACAGCACCGCATTGATGCGGGCCGGGGCGATCGATGCATTGACGCGCCGCGTCAGCTCTTCCTTGAGGCGGTAAAGCCCGGCGGAGCCGTCGAGATCGCTCGGCCGCAGCTCGCGCAAGTAGGTCTGGAAAGCGTCCATCACGCGCGGCATCACCGGCTGGATCTGCGCGATCATCAGTTGGTCGGGCAGCTCGAGCACGATTTTGACCTTGAGATATTGCGTCCGTTCGCTGCCGGCGTTGGAAAGATTCACCAGCACTTCAGGCAAGTCGACGAACACCACCGGCTTGCCCGGCACCGCTGCGACTTTGGGTTCATGCCCGCGTGCGAAGAACAGGAAATAGGCCGCCCCGCCGCCGCCGAGCAGAATGATCGCGGCACCCGCGATGATCATGAGCTTGAGTGAAAGAAAGCCGAGGAATTTGCGTTTCGGTTGCGCTTCGCCGCTCTCGACTGCCTCGTCCTTTTCTTCTTCCTCTTCGGGCTCGACCTCCGGTTCTTTCGCCTTCACTTTTGCTTTCGCCGCCGATGCCATTTGCAACCTCGAGTGTCCTTGCGACGCAAGGATGGGGGATGCGGCGAAAGCACTTCACTGCCGCGGTCACGACCCCAGCGCCGATTGTGGCGACGGTACCGGCGGAATGGTTAACGGATGCTTTCTTGTTGCATTTAAAGCGGAATTTTTTGCCTAGTCGGCTTTCCCAACAGGCGGTTCTTGCCGCGCCGCCAATGGCCGAAAGCCTTCCAAATACGTGAGATCGCTCAGGATTCCAATTTGGCACAGGCGCTGCATTGAAACGGCCTGAGCCGCGGCTTGGGAGAGCTTGCCGGTTCCGTCACGTGGTCCGCCTGGGAGGGCGGCGCCACGAAGCGAAGGGAGCAGTCGATGCTGAACAGTCAGCTTATTGCGCTTTCGTGGCAGAGTGCGCTGCAACGCGAGCTCGATGTCGTTTCCAACAACATCGCCAACATCAACACCACCGGGTACAAGACCGACAACTCGGCATTCAACGAATATTTGATGCCGGGCGCGACCGCCAACCAGTTCGCCGAACCCGACCGCCGCTTGAGCTTCGTGCAGGACCGCAAAACCTGGCACGACTTCAGCCAAGGCCCGTTTCAAACCACCGGAGCCCCGCTCGATGTCGCCATCGATGGCGAGGGCTTCTTCACCGTGCAGACCCAACGCGGCGAGCGCTATACGCGCAATGGCGCCTTCCAGCTCAACAACAACGGTGAGCTGGTCACCAGCGCCGGCGATCCCGTCATCGGCGAATCCGGGCCCATCACCCTTCAGACCACCGATCGCGATATCGTCATCACCCGCGACGGCACGGTCAAAGTCCGCGAAGGCTTGAGCCTGACCTCGGATTCGACGCGCGGCAAATTGCGGCTTGTCACCTTTGCAAATCCACAATCGCTGCGGAAGGACGGCACCAGCATGTTTTCCGTGCCCGCCGGCACGCAGCCGCAACCGGTGGCCAGTCCAAACATCGTGCAAGGCGCAATCGAGAAATCCAACGTGCGCGCGGTGTTCGAGATGACACGGATGATCGAAGTCACTCGCAGCTACACCGAAGTCGCCACCATGATTGCGCAACAGAGCGAGCTGCATCGCAACGCCATTCAGCAACTGGCCGACGTCCCGGCTTAACCGAAAGAGAAGCCCATGCGCGCGCTACACACCGCAGCGACTGGAATGATGGCCCAGGAACTCAACGTCCAGGTCATCTCGAACAACATCGCGAACATGCGCACCACCGGCTACAAGCGCCAGCGCGCGGAATTTCAGGACCTGCTCTACGAGCACGTCCGCCGCATCGGCACGCAGACGTCCACGCAAGGCAACATCCTTCCCGTCGGCATCGACCTCGGCGGCGGCGTCAAGACCGTCGGCACCCCGCGCATCATGACGCAAGGCACCATCTCGCAAACCGGCTCCGACCTGGACATCGCAATTCGCGGCGAGGGCTTTTTCAAGATCCTGATGCCCGACGGCACCTTCACCTACACGCGCGACGGCTCGTTCCAGATGGATGCACAGGGCCGCGTCGTCACCGTGCAAGGCAACGTCTTGCAGCCCGGCATAACCATTCCGCAAAACGCATCCGGCCTCACCATCAATTCCCAGGGCCAGGTTTCGGTGACGCCGCAGGGCGCCTCCGCGCCGACCATCCTCGGGCAGATTACGCTCACGCGGTTCATCAACAAGGCCGGCCTCCAACCGGTCGGCGACAACCTGTTCGTCGAGACGCCGGCATCGGGTCCGCCGCAGGACGGCACCCCGAACACCGACGGCTTCGGCGATCTGCTCCAGAGCAATCTCGAGCAGGCGAACGTCGAAGTGGTCAGCGAGATCTCCGATCTGATCGCCGCGCAGCGCGCCTATGAGATGAACGCCAAGGTGATCTCGGCCACCGACCAGATGCTGCAATCCACGTCCAGCCTGATGCGCTGAGGGATAGCCATGATCCGCAATATCGCGCTTGCACTTCTGATTGCGATCAGCACGTCCGCTGCGGCGCAGGTCACCGGCGCGCTCCCGCCGGCCGGTCCAAGGTTGAAAGAGCTGGCGACCGTGTCATCCGACATTGTCCGCATCGGCGATCTCGTCGACAACGCCGGGGCCGCCGCCGACATTCCGGTGTTTCGCTCGCCCGATCCTGGCTACACCGGCGCCGTGCCGGTCGCCCGCGTGATCGAAGCATTGGCGCAGAACAAGGTCACCCACCTCGATACCAACGGACTGTCCGAGGTCGTCGTGACGCGCTTGAGCCGCGCCATCACGATGAAAGACATCGAAGCGCGAATCGCGCGCGCGCTTGCGGGCCAATACGGGTTCGGCGATGCCGACAACATTTCCATCACCTTCGATCGGGAAATACGAACCCTTCACGTCGAGCCGTCTGCGACGGACGAGTTGCAGGTCGCACGCCTGAACGTCGATCCGCGCACCGGCCAGTTCTTCGTCGCCTTCGAACTGCCGGGCAGCACAACGGCCCGCCGTCTGCCGCTGCGTTTCAGCGGCACCGCGGTGGAAACCGCCGAGGCGGCCGTGCTCACCCGCGCCCTCAACCGCGGCGAAACAGTCAAGGCCTCCGACGTCACGACCGAGCGCCGGCCGAAGGCCGAGCTTGCCGGCGATTCGCTCAGCATCCAGCAGGTGATCGGCTTTGCCACCAAGCGCGCGCTGCGCGGCGGCGCGGTTCTGCGATCAGCCGATCTCATGAAGCCGGAGGTGATCCAGCGCAACGAGACCGTCACCATCGTGTATGAAATTCCGGGCGTGCTGCTCACCGTCCGCGGCAAGGCGCTCGATGCGGGCGCCGTGGGCGATCTCATCGGCGTGCTCAATCTGCAATCCAATCGCACTGTGCAGGCCACCGTCACCGGCCCCGGCCGCGTCAGCATCATCGCCACCTCGCCCGGCCCGCAGATGACCACCGCATCAGTTCCGGATCCCTCCCACGCGGCGCGCCCGGGCGCCCAATGAATGGAACCACCATGTACCGATCCTTGCGTCTTGCCCTGATGGCTTCG
>Ga0335077_10000315_pt1 | contig 51859 bp, 43 predicted proteins | sample Lox_Sample_31_FD_207151 | JGI IMG/M metagenome (GOLD analysis project Ga0335077, IMG submission 207151) | Soil microbial communities from Loxahatchee National Wildlife Refuge, Florida, United States - Lox_Sample_3.1 | ecosystem: Environmental > Terrestrial > Soil > Wetlands | place: USA... | reverse complement strand
GCACAGCAGGCACGCACTGCCGATGCGGAAGCAGGCGTCGCGCGTGGCGGATACGTGCTTGCCGACACCGACCTGCCGCTCGCGGTGGTGCTGATCGCGACCGGGTCGGAAGTGGCGATCGCGATGGCGGCGCGCTCGCTGCTCGCACGCTCGAACGTCGGCGCGCGTGTCGTTTCGATGCCGTCGACGAGCCTCTTCGACCGCCAGGACGAACGCTGGCAGCGCGCAGTGCTCCCGGCCGGAGTCCCACGCATCGCAATCGAGGCCGGCCATCCCGATTTCTGGCGCAAGTACGTCGGCCTCGAAGGCAGGGTGATCGGCCTGGCGCGCTTCGGCGAGTCGGCGCCCGCGGGCCGCTTGTTCGAGCACTTCGGCCTCGACGCATCCGCGGTAGTCGCCGCGGCACGGCAAATCGCCGGCGGCACCGCCCGGTCGGAACGCAGTCGCACGGTCGCCGCGTGAAGCGCATCCGGACCGAATGGAAGCGACCATGGCACCGATCGCGCCGCGCCGGTTTCTTCGATCACGCCGGCTCGGGACCGACGCGTCCATAGACGGGATTGAAGACCCTGGCGCCCCGCAGCACGATCACAGTCGAATCGAACCGCACAGGAGTTGCAGAATGTCGGCCGAAGGACGATCCGAAATCCTGGGCACCCCCGCGCCCGACTTCGCGTTACAGGGTGTCGATGGCCTGGTGCACACGCGCGACTCGTGCCGCGGCGAAGCCGGTCTGCTGGTGATCTTCATGTGCAACCATTGCCCGTACGTCAAGGCGGTGCTCGATCGCATCTTGCGTGACGCGCACGACCTCGAGCGCTTCGGTATCGGCACGGTCGCGATCAGCTCGAACGACCCGGTCGCCTACCCCGAGGATTCCTTCGAGGCGATGCAGCGCCTGGCGCGCGACAAGGCGTTCCCGTTCCCCTACCTGTTCGACGAAACGCAGCAGGTCGCGCGTGCTTATGGAGCGGTCTGCACGCCGGACTTCTTCGGCTTCAACAGCCAGTTGGAACTGCAGTACCGCGGCCGTCTCGATGCTTCGCGGCGCGAGCCCGCTCCGCCGGATGCGCCGCGCGAGTTGTTCGACGCGATGAAGATGATCGCGACGCTCGGCTACGGCCCGGTCATGCAGCACGCGTCCATGGGCTGCACGATCAAGTGGCGCGAGGTCGCGACGGCGTAGTGCTCGTTCCTGCCGTGTCCGCGATGCGGCAGAAAGCTGGGGTCCGTACGGGCTCCGGGTAGCGCGGCGCGGTCGTCCGTATGATCGGGCGCCTTCGACCCTCCGCCCGGACCCATGCCGACGCTCGACTACACGCGCTTCTACCGCTACGACGAACTCATCGCCGTGCTCAGGGCCTTCGCGGCCGAATTCGCGCACCTGGTCGAGCTCTCCTTCATCGGCTCGAGCCACGAGGGAAGGCTGATCCCGCTGGTGACCGTGACGAACCGCCCCACCGGCGCCGCCGCGGACAAGCCCGCTTACTGGGTCGACGGCAACATCCACTCGGTCGAGCTCTCCGCGTCGAGCGCCTGTCTCTGCCTGCTCGAATACCTGACGGGCGGATACGGCAAGGATGCCGACGTCACGCGCTGCCTGGACAGCCGCGCTTTCTATGTCTGCCCGCGCATCAATCCCGATGGCGCCGAGTGGGCACTGGCGGATCGGCCCAAGTTCGTGCGGTCGAGCACGCGCCGCTATCCGTTCGACGAGGAGCCCGTGGAAGGATTGGTCGTCGAGGACATCGACGGCGACGGCCGCATCCTGCAGATGCGCATGCGCGATCCGAACGGACCGTGGAAGAAGCACCCGCAGGACGCGCGCCTGCTCGTGCGCCGCGAGCCGACCGACGCGGGCGGCGAGTACTACCGCGTGCTGCCCGAGGGGCGGATTCGCAATTTCGACGGCGTACAGGTCGAAGTCGCCGGCGTCACGGGCAACGCGCAGGGGCTGGACCTGAATCGCAACTTCCCTTCCGGGTGGCGCCAGGAACACGAGCAGTTGGGCGCCGGCCCGTATCCGACCTCGGAGCCGGAGATCCGCGCCGTCGTCGACTTCTTCATCAGGCATCCGAACATCTGCGGCGGGACCAGCTTCCACACGTTCTCGGGCGTGCTGCTGCGGCCATTCGGCCACCTGCCCGACGACAAGATGCCGGCCGAGGACCTGTGGACGTACCAGACCGTCGGCAGGAAAGGCGAGCAGCTCACGGGCTATCCGGCGATCTCGATCTTCCACGAGTTCGTCTACTACCCGAATCAGTATATCGGCGGTGCGTTCGACTGGATCTACGAGCACCTCGGCATGTTCATGTGGACGGTCGAGCTCTGGAATCCGAAGAAAGAGGCCGGCATCGATGACCAGTCCTGGATCCACTGGTTTCGCGACCATCCGATCGAACACGACCTGAAGATCCTGCAGTGGTCGGACACCGAACTGAACGGCGCGGGCCACGTCGACTGGAAGCCGTTCCAGCATCCCGAGCTGGGACCGGTCGAGATCGGCGGCTGGAACCGCTTCGCGGCATTCGTCAATCCGCCGCCGCACCGGGTGCGCGACGAGGTCGCGCGGTTCCCGGGCTGGCTGGTCTGGCAGGCTCTGATTTCACCGAAGCTCGAGGTGCGCGACACGGTGGTGGAACGAACCGATGCCGACGGAACGGGCGTCTGGCGCGTCCGCCTCGTGCTGCAAAACACGGGTTGGCTCCCCACCTACGTCACGAAGATGGCGGTCGCGCGCAAGCAGTTGCGCGGCACGCTGGCGGAGATCGCGCTGCCGCAAGGGGCGACGCTCGTCTCGGGCGCAGCGCGTCAGGAACTCGGAGAACTCGAAGGCTGGGCGTACCTGCACACCGGGATCAGCTTCTGGCCGGTCAAGAAACCGACGCAGGACCTCGCCTATGTCGAGTGGGTGGTGCGGGCTCCGGCCGGGACCACGGTCGAGCTGACCGCCTGGCACGACCGCGCGGGCCGCGTGCGCAAGAGCGTCCAGCTCGCTTGAGCCACGCGGCGCCCGCCCCGCCGTACGCTCGGCGGTGCCGATCTGCGTGCCCTGTCACTCCCATATTGAAGCGATAATGCCGCGCGGCTGACGGCCGGTCCCGCCCGCCGATATCGAGAAAAGATGGCCAGCACAGAAAGCAAACGAGTCCGCGGTCTCGGCATCTTCGGAAAGCTTTTTCTCGCGTTCCTCCTGGCTGCTCTCGTTCCACTGCTGATCACGTGGTACTACGCGCGGGAACGTGCGATCCAGGATGCCTCCGAGATCGGCGAGCAGCAGCTCAAGGCGATTGCCAGCCGCCTCGGCGACAAGGTCGAGTTCTGGTTGCGCATCAACCAGCAGTCGCTGGTCGAGCACGCCGCCACCGCTGCGATGCAGTCGATGCGCGCGGATATCCAGAAACCGATCCTCATCAATCTTTCGCTGCATCAGCCCTGGAGCTTTCTCGTCTTCACCATCGGCACCGACGGCATGTCGGTGGCGCGCAACGACAACCTCGCGCCGATCAACTACTCGGACCGGGTGTACTTCAGGGACGTCGCCGGCGGCAAGCCGATCGGCCAGCAAGTGGTGATCAGCCGCACGATCAACAAGCCGTCGTGGGTAGTGGCGGTGCCGATCCACGATTCGTACGGGCGCTTCGTCGGCGCGCTCGCCAAGTCGAATGCGCTGACCGAGATCACCGACGTTCTGGTCAACGAACGCATCGGCCGCACCGGCCGTGCCCTCCTGCTCGCGCCCGACGGCAAGCTGATCGCCCAGACCGGCGCGGTCATGGACAAGGAATTGCTCGATCTCTCGGCGCATCCGGCCTTCAAGACAGGAATGGCCGGGGGCGAAATCGCGCACTACGTCGACGACGGCAAGCCCGTGCTGGCGCGGATCCGCAAGACCCGGCTCGACTGGATCGTGGCGGTGCAGATGCCGGAGGAAGAGGTCTTCGACCACGTGCGGCAGACCGACGTGTACATGCTGCGGCTGCTCGGCGTCGCTGCCCTGATCGCGGCGTTCTTTGCGCTGATCGTCGCGCCGGGCATCGCCAATCCGATCCGCCGCCTCACGGCGATCACGGAGGAAATCAGCCGTGGGAATTTCGAGCAGGACGTGAAGGAGACGGGCCGCTCGGACGAGATCGGGGCCCTGGCGCGCTCGATCGAGCGCATGACGAAGAGCCTGCGCATCGCGCTCTCCAGGTTGTCCGAGAAGCGCTGAGATCTCCGGGGCAGCGATGACACCATTCGAACTGCTCCAGGTCCTGGCCGCCGGCTCCGAAACAGGGATGCTGTTCGCGCGCACGACCCAAGGGCACCAGGTGCGCATTGGCATTGCCGCAGGCCAGATCGTGCACGTGTCGTATGCGATGCGGCGGGGCGGCGAGGCGCTGTCGCGGCTCGCCGGCGCCCAGGCCGTGTCGGCGAGCTTTACGCGCGGCCTGGTTGCCGAGCGGCACGATGATCTTCCACCGCAGGACCTGCTGCTGCAGATGCTCGCGACGATTCTCGGCTCGGGGCTGGCGAGCCTCGCCCCACCGACCGGGCCGAACACCGTGCCGACGCGTGCCGAAGGACCGACGACCACACGCCAGCACACCGATGTCGGCGCCACGACGCGTCCGCACGGCGATGTCGGCGTCACGACGCGCACCCGGGCGGCCGAAGACACCCGGCGCAGTGCGGCGGTCGGGCAGCTGCGCAGGCTGATGGTCGATTACGTCGGCCCGATCGGCGGCCTCCTGGTCGACCAGGAAATGGAAGCCGGCTTTCATACCTGGACGGAGCTGGTCGACCGGCTGGCGCGCGAGGTGTCGCCCGATGCCGAGGTGCAGGCGTTCCGGATCGCGGCGCTAAGGCTGCTGCGGTAGGAACGTTTCGTCGCGTTCCGCTATTCGGCGGTTTCGGCAATCGCTTCGGCGGGGATGGCGGTGCCGAGGCCCCAGCGTGACTCCTGCAGCCACCCTTCCAGGGTACGGCGCCGGAGCGGACCGCTGATCAGATATCCCTGGACGTAGTCGCAGTGCAGCTCACGCAGCTGTTGCAGGCAGGCTTCGCTTTCCACGCCTTCCGCGACCACGTGCAAGCCGAGGTTGTGCGCCAGCTCGATGGTCGAGCGGACGATCACGCGATCGTCCTTGTCCTCGGTCATGCCCATCACGAAACTGCGCTCGATCTTCAGCTCCGCCACCGGCAGCTTCTTCAGATAGGCGAGGGACGAGAAGCCGGTACCGAAGTCGTCGATCGCGAGCTTGATGCCGAGTCCGTCGAGCTGCCGCAACGTCGCCTGCGCGTGCTTCGGATCCTCCATGAAGCTCGACTCGGTGATCTCGAGGCACAGCAGGTGAGGCGGCACCGAGTGGGCACGCAGGAGATCCGCGATCACGTACGGCAGTTCGCGATTCATCAGGTCGCGCGCGGAGATGTTGACCGAGACCTGCAACGGCACGCCCTGTGCAGCCCACTTGCCGCATTGGCGCACCGTGACCGCGAGCATCCAGCGGGTCACGATCCGCACGAAACCGGTCTGCTCCGCGTAAGGCATGAATTCGACCGGCGACAGCAGGCCACGGGTCGGGTGGCGCCAGCGCACGAGCGCTTCGACGCCGCGCACGCGCCCGGTCGCCAGATCGATCAGCGGCTGGTAGTAGGCGCGCAGCTGGCTCTCTTCCACGGCGCGGCGCAGTTCCGACAACAGCGACAGGTGCTCGCGCTGGCCGACGTCGTAGCTCGGGTCGTAGAACGCGTGGCCGGCATTGTTGCGCTTGGCGACGTACATCGCAGCGTCGGCGTGGCGGATCAGCGTGCCCGCGTCTTCACCGTGCTGCGGGAAGATCGCGCTGCCGATGCTCGCCGCGACGTCGAGCGGCTGGCCCTCGAACTCGACGGGCGTGCGCAGCGCGAGCGCGATGCGCCGGGCCACGACGCGCACGAGTTCGGCGTCGGCCATGGGCAGGACGAGCGCGAATTCGTCGCCGCCGAGGCGTGCGACGGTATCGGAATCGCGCAGCACCGCCTGCAGGCGCATGGCGACCTGCTTGAGCACGACGTCGCCGGCCATGTGGCCGAGCATGTCGTTGATCTCCTTGAAGCGGTCAAGGTCGAGCACCATCACCGTCAGCGGCTCGCTGCGCCGGATCGCGGTGCGCAGGCCCTGGTCGAGGCGATCGAGCAGCAGCGCGCGGTTCGGCAGCCGCGTCAATCCGTCCTCGTAGGCGAGGCGCAGGATCTCGCGCTCGCGGCGCGCGATGCCTTCGCGCATGTGATTCAGCGTGCCGGCCAGCAGGCCGAGCTCGTCGTGGCTTTTCGCGGCGATCGGCGCGGAGAAATCGCCGCCCTGCATGCGCAGCGCGCCGCGCGTCAGTTCCGACAGCGGCTGCGTGATCGACCGCGCGATGAGGTAGCTGCCCAGCACCGCGAGCGGGATGCTGACGGCGGCGAGCAGCATCAGGAACACACGCAACTGCTCGACCGTGGCGCGCACCTCGTCGAGCGGCCGCTGCAGCACCGCGAGGATGCGGCCGTTGGCGCCGACGTCGATCCCGACCAGGCGGCTCTCGTAGTCGTCGCCGCCCAGGCGTAGCTGCAGGCGCTCCGAGCCAGCGCGGCTCGGCGCCTTCAGAAGGTCGGTGAGCGTCTGGCGCGCCGAGGGAGGCAGCGTCGAAGCGAGCAGGCGCGGCTCGCGTCCGGCCTGGAAGTCGAAGAACGACACTTGCAATTCGGTCAGCTTCTGCAGGTCGGAGGCGACCTCGTCGTCGATCTCCATGCCGAGCGCGACCCAGCCGATCGGGACCGGTGCGAGCACGGGCACGACGACCAGCTGGTAGGCACGCCCGTCCAGCAGCGCGAGCGACGCGCTGTGGCCATCGTTGCGCGCCGCCTCGATCGAGGCGATGAGCGGGAACGGCTTGCCGCGGCGCGACGCGTTCGAAATGTCGGCGACTATGACGTTCTTCATGTCGATCAGCATCATCGTGTCGGCGCCGACGCGCCTGCCGGCGCTGCGCAGCGTCGATTCGATGGTCGCCACGTCACGGGACGCGAACGCCTCGCGCAGCGAGGAGTCGGCCGACAGCACGCCCGCGGTCTGGATCAGCTGGTTGCGCTTCTCGTCGAGCAGGCGGCCGAAGATGCGTTCGCCGACCGCGAGTTCCTGGCCGATCTTTGCCTGGGCGTTGCGGTCGTTGGCCACGTTGACCAGCACGAAGGCGATGGCCTGAACGACGGTCACCAGGATCGCGAACGCGACGATCAGGCGGGTGCGGAGGCGACGGAAGTGCGGCATGGTCGAGTCCTAGACCAGCCGCATCCGCGGCGACCGCGGGCGCGTTATCCGGCTCGGGAAATCGAACGCTGGCGCGGGCGCGTTCTGCATGCGCCTGTCGATTGTGTTGTTCTGGGCCAAAGGAAACAGTTCCGCGGACGAGCGGGGGCACGGAAGACCTTCCGGGCACGATATCCGTGGCCCGACCGGCGCGAGGGTGGATGAGGCCGGGCTTAACGGCGCTTCTCGCGCGTTAGCCCGGTTAAAGCGGGTTTGGAGAGGGGTTACCGGGACTTGGCGGCTCGCAGCCAGGGGCCCCGTTCCGGCCGGCGGATGCGATTGCCGCGGCGGGAGCCCGCCTCTTGAAGGTTGGCACTTTGCGGCCTCCCACCCTGGCCCTCCCCCCTGCAGCGGGGAGGGAAAAGACCCGCTGAATCTTGCTAGTGCACGTGCTGGCTGAGTTCGCCGGTCTGGTACTTGTGCGCCATCTTGGCGAGCGGCACGACGCTGATCTTGCCGGCCTGGCCCTCGCAGCCGAACTGCTGATAGCGCTGCTTGCAGATCTTCTTCGCGGCCTCCTTGGCCGGCTTCAGGTACTCGCGCGGATCGAACTTGCCCGGATTCTCGGCCAAGAACTTGCGGATCGCCGCCGTCATCGCGAGCCGGATATCGGTGTCGATGTTGACCTTGCGCACGCCGTGCTTGATGGCTTCCTGGATCTCCTCGACCGGAACGCCATACGTCTCTTTCATCGCGCCGCCGAAGCGGCGGATTTGGTCGAGCACGTCCTGCGGCACCGACGAGGAGCCGTGCATCACCAGGTGCGTGTTGGGGATGCGGCGATGGATCTCCTTGATGCGCTCGATGGCGAGGATGTCGCCGGTGGGCTTGCGCGTGAACTTGTAGGCGCCGTGGCTGGTGCCGATGGCGATCGCCAGCGCATCGAGTTGCGTGCGCTTGACGAAGTCCGCGGCCTGGTCGGGATCGGTGAGGAGCATTTCCCGCGTCATCGTCCCTTCCGCGCCGTGCCCGTCCTCCTTGTCGCCTTTCATCGTCTCGAGCGACCCGAGGCAGCCGAGTTCGCCTTCGACCGAAACCCCCTGCGCGTGCGCCACGTCGACCACCCTGCGCGTGACCTGCCAGTTGTAGTCGTAGTCGGCGATGCTCTTGCCGTCCTCGCGCAGCGAGCCATCCATCATCACCGAGGAGAAGCCCAGCCGGATGGCGCTTTCACAGATCGCGGGCGACTGCCCGTGGTCCTGGTGCATGGCAACCGGAATCTTCGGGTATGACTCGATCGCTGCTTCGATCAGGTGCTTGAGGAACATCTCCCCGGAGTACTTCCGCGCACCCGCGGAAGCCTGCATGATCACCGGCGCGCCGACCTCGTTCGCCGCCTCCATGATCGCCTGCACCTGCTCCAGATTGTTGACGTTGAACGCGGGCACGCCGTAGCCGTTCTCCGCAGCGTGATCCAGCAGTTGACGCATCGAAACCAACGCCATCGAAACCTCCCATGGTGACGATTGGACCCGGCCGCCCGGGTTGCCTTCACGCCCGATTTTAGGGGACCACCGCGCTGCCGCAAACACACGGCCCCGAGCATCGCGCCTAGCGCGCCGTTGCGCTCGCCAGGCGCCGGTGCGCCTCTTCCAGCACGGGATCGCGACCGCTGCGCAGGTCGGCGAGCGTGGGAACGACGCGCACCGTCGGCAGGGTCGGGGCGCCCTCGAGACGCACGCCGCGCGCGGACACGAACCCGGTCTCGGCGACCCGCACGCCGCCGCCATCGGGCAGGACATATTCGTAGCGCACCCCGACGACACAACCGCACGTGGGCTCGCCGACCAGCAGCGCCGATCGCTGCTCCTCGAGCACCACCGCGGTCAGTTCGGCGGCGCTGCCGGTGCGGCCGTCGACGAGCACCGCAAGGGGCTGCAGGAGCTGCCGCTTGCTGGGTGTATCGAAGCGGTCCGGGCCGACGTACATCTCGCTCACGGTCTGCGCCCTTCCGTTGCTCCGGTCGCGGCTCAGGCTGCGCATGACCAGCCGCTCGTCCGCCATGAAACGCCCGGCGAACCAGCGGAACATTTCGATGAGTCCGCCGCCGTTGCCACGCAGGTCGACGATGATCGCATGCGCGCTGCTCGCCTCGTTGAGGGCCGCGCCGAGTTCGGCACGCAGTTCCGGGACGAAGCGCGTGAAACGGATCAGGAGGATCTCGCCGTCCAGCCAGCGCACCTCGGTGCTTGGCGGCCGCGCCGATGCGATCGGGACGAGTCGGGCGCGCAACGCGGTTCCGTCGGCGCGCACCACCTCCACCACCAGGGGGTCGGTACGCGCCGCAACGCTCGGGCGGCGCATCTCCCGCCGGACGGCGCGCAAAAGCCGCACCCGCTCGCTGTCGGGCGCCTCCGCCGGCAAAGCCTCGGGGCCGTCGCCCGCGAGCACGTCGCCGTGTTCGAGGCGCGGATCGGTCAACGCGGCGCGCACGAAAGCGCCGTCGAGCCGGGTCGACCCGACTGCCGACACGATGTCGCCCACGCTGATGCCGGCGCGCGCTGCCGAGGAATCGGCCTCGACCTCGGAGACGACGACATGCCGGTCGATCACCGTCAGTTGCATCCCGATCCGGGTCGAAACGAAGCGCCGTCGATCGACGGTCTCGCGCGGCGTAAGCACCATCGTGTGCGAATCGCCGAGTGCGGCCGCCATGTCCTTCAACGCGGTGTAGAACTCGCTGTCGTTGCCCGCCGCCCCTGCGCGGGCCCGGGCGACCCTGCCCACTGCGGGCCAGTCGACACCGTTCAGGTTCGGGTCGTAGAAGTTGCCGGCGATGACGCGCCACGCGCGATCGACCACGTCGATGCGCAGCGCGGGTGTGCCGAACTGCGACGACAAGGAGGTCGTGGACGCAGCGGCGACGTCTTCGGGGACGTCGCCGATCGGACCCGCGCTCGGGCGCGTCGGCAGCGGCGCGCACGCCGCCAGCAGCAGCGCCAGGGCGAAAAGCGCTGCGCTGCGTGCGCCAGCGCCCGAAAAGCCTTTCGTCAGTGGTGCTCTCCGACGCGCACGATCTTCAGGGTGTTGGTGCCCCCGGGCTGGCCCATCGGCTCGCCGGTCGTCAGCACGATCAGGTCGCCGCGCTTGACCACTCCGTGCTTGAGCAGGATCTGCTCGGTGAGTCGCAGCGCGGCGTCGCGATCGTCGGACTTCGGCAGGAACACCGGGTGAACGTTGCGAAACAGGGACAGTCGCCGCTGCGTCGAGACATTCGGCGTCAGTGCATAGATCGGCACATTGACGTCGTGCCGGCTCATCCAGAGGCAGGTGGAACCCGATTCGGTCAACGTACAGATCGCCGTGCAGCGCAGATGGTAGGCCGTGAACAGCGCACCGTAGGCAACCGACTGGTCGACCCGGGTGAACGTTCGATTCAGGAACTGGCGGTCCAGTTCGACCTGTTCGGACCGGTCCGCCTCGGTGACGATCGACACCATCGCCTCGACCGTTTCGACCGGGTACTTGCCGGCCGCGGTCTCGGCCGAGAGCATGACGGCGTCGGTGCCGTCGAGCACGGCGTTGGCGACGTCGCTCACCTCGGCGCGGGTCGGCACCGCGTTGACGATCATCGACTCCATCATCTGGGTCGCCGTGATCGCAAGCTTGTTGGCCTCCAGCGCCATCTTGATCATGCGCTTCTGCAGCGCCGGCACCGCGGCGTTGCCGACCTCCACCGCGAGGTCGCCGCGCGCGACCATGATGCCGTCGGTGGCGTCGAGGATCTCCTTGAGCATTGGGATCGCCTCGGCGCGTTCGATCTTGGCGATGATGAGCGGCTTGACACCATGCTTTTCGCCGGCGATGGTCGCGAGCTGACGCGCCATCTCGACGTCCGTGCGGTTCTTGACGAAAGAGACCGCCACGTAGTCGGCGCCGCAGGCCATCGCGGTTTCGATGTCGCGCACGTCCTTCGCGGTGAGCGCCGGCGCTGACAGGCCGCCGCCCTGCTTGTTGATGCCCTTGTTGTTCGAGAGCTCGCCGCCGATGCGCACGATCGTGTGGATCTCGGAACCGACGACGCGCTCCACGTCGAGCACGATCAGCCCGTCATTGAGCAGCAGCGTATCGCCGGCCTTGACGTCGCGCGGCAGGTCCTTGTAGTCGAGGCCGACGCGCTCGATGGTGCCGGGCTCGCTGCTGTCGTCGAGCTGGAAACGGATTCCCGGCCTGAGGAACACCTTGCCGTCGGCGAACTTGCCGACCCGGATCTTCGGTCCCTGCAGGTCGGCCATGATGGCGACCTCGCGCCCGCAGGCGAGCGCCGCGTCGCGCACCAGCTTCGCGCGCGCAAGGTGGTCGTCGGCAGTGCCATGCGAGAAGTTGAAGCGCACGACGTCGACGCCGGCGGAGATCATGCGTTCCAGCACCAGTTTTTCGCTCGTCGCCGGGCCGAGCGTGGCGACGATCTTCGTGCTTCTTGGCATCACCGGGGTCCGTTGCTTGTCGAGGGTAGGGCGGCGCTGGCTCCTGTCGCGCCCCGGCCGGCAAGATACTCCAGGCGGCTGCGCGCTGGAATCGACCCGGATTCAGCCCTGGCGCGCGCGTTCTTCCAGTACGGCGAGCGCGGGCAGCGTCTTGCCCTCCAGGAACTCGAGGAATGCCCCCCCGCCGGTCGAGATATAACTCACCTTCTCGGTGATCCCGTACTTGGCGATAGCGGCAAGCGTGTCGCCGCCGCCGGCGATCGAGAATGCGCCGTTCGCGGTGGCACCGGCGATGGCGAGCGCGAGCTGGCGCGTGCCTTCCGCGAAGGCGTCGAACTCGAACACGCCCACGGGTCCGTTCCAGACAATGGTGGCCGCGCCGCTGACGAGCTTGACCAGCTCGAGCGCGCTCGTCGGCCCGATGTCGAGGATCAGCTCGTCGGCCTTGACCTCGGTCGTGCGCCGCACGATTGCGGGGGCATCGGCCTTGAACTCCTGGGCGACGACGACGTCGATCGGCAGGGGCAGCGTGCCGCCCTTGTCGGCAAGAGTCGCGAGGATCTTCTTGCACTCCGGTACCAGATCGGGCTCCGCGAGCGACTTGCCGATCGGGAATCCTTCGGCGAGCAGGAACGTGTTGGCGATGCCGCCGCCGACGATGAGGCGGTCGACCTTCTCGGCGAGATTGTTCAGGATGGTCAGCTTGGTCGAGACCTTGCTCCCGGCAACGATGGCGAGCAGCGGTCGGCGCGGATCGACGAGGGTCTTGCCCAGTGCATCGACCTCGGCCGCGAGCAGCGGACCGGCGCAGGCGACCGGTGCGAATTTCGCGATGCCGTGGGTCGTCGCTTCGGCGCGATGGGCGGTGCCGAACGCGTCGTTGACGTAGACGTCGCACAGGGCGGCCATCTTGCGGGCGAGTTCGTCCGAGTTCTTCTTTTCACCCTTGTTGACTCGGCAGTTTTCGAGCAGGACCACCTCGCCCGGCGCCACCTGGACGCCATCGACCCAGTTCGCCTTGAGCGGGATCGGCCGGCCGAGCAGTTCACCGAGCCGCCGCGCCACTGGCGCAAGCGAATCTTCGGGCTTGAACTCGCCTTCGGTCGGGCGACCGAGGTGCGAGGTCACCATGACCGCGGCGCCGGCGTCGAGCGCCATGCGGATCGCCGGCACCGAGGCGCGGATGCGCGTGTCCTCGGTGATGCGGCCGGCTTCGTCGAGCGGCACGTTCAGGTCGGAGCGAATGAACACGCGCTTGCCGCGCAACGCGCCGGATGCGGCGAGCGCTTCGAGAGTCTTGATGGGCATGGGCGGTCGGGGTAGCAGGCTCGTGCGCGGCAGTGCTAGCACCGTTCCGGGTGCACAATGCCGCGTCGCTGTGCTACGCGTTGAGGTCGGCCGGCATTATACGAAGCGCCTTGCGCCTTGCGCCTTGCGCCTTGCGCCGCGCCGCTCGGTCCGAGCGATTCGTTGTCCGACGACCCGTCCTTGGCCGCCATGCCGATGTCTCGTGCCGAACGATTCGCTCTGGCCGGCGCGCTTGCACTCCTGCTGCTGCAGGCGGCGCAGACGATCGCACCGCCACTCGGCACGACGCTTGAATACCGCCGTGCCGCGCTTGCCGCGGAGCCGTGGCGCGTGCTGACGGCGCACGCCGTCCACATCAACTGGCCGCACGCACTCGTCAACGCCGCGGCATGGCTGATCGTGGCGCGCCTGTTCGCGCAGGAGCTTGCACCATCCCGGCAGCTCGTGGCGGGGCTCGCGGCGGGCCTTGTGATCAGCGCCGGGCTGGCGCTGCTTTATCCGCAGATCGACTGGTATCGCGGCTTCTCGGGAGTGCTGCACGGACTGTTCTTTTCCGGTGCAACCGCGTGGCTGCTGCAAGTCCTTGCTATGCGCGAAATGCGAGGGCTCCGCGCTGTCTGGCTGCCCGGCGCGATCGTGCTCGGCGGTTGGTTCAAGGTCCTGCTCGAGCAACCCGCCGCAGGTGCGACGCCGTACGTGGCATGGCTCGGCGCAACGACCGTCCCGCAGGCACACCTGCTGGGTGCGGTCTGCGGGACGGCATTCGGATTTGCGTTTGCCGCCCGGCGTTGTTCAGGCGCGCGCCCGACCGCGCGCCAGCAGGGCGAATAGCCCGAGCAGAAGCAACTGGCCGAGCGGCAGCGCGCCACCGCCGCCGCCCGAGGACGACGGGGCGACCGAGGCGACCGCAGCCGATGCGTCGAGCAACCCGGCGCCGCAACCACCGTTGCCTGGTTGTCCCGACGCGCAATAACCGCCGGCGGGATGCGGCCGGACATGTCCGACCAGCACGCCGCGCAACTGGCTTGGTGTCAGCGATGGATTGACCGAAAGCACCAGTGCCGCGACACCCGACACGTTCGCGGTCGCGCCGCTCGTACCGGTGAAGCCGCCGATCGCCGGGCCGCTGCGCGTGCCGTTCGTTTCCGTGCTGGTCGGCGTCGTCGCGCCAAAAAGGATCGACGACCACGTGTAGTAACCATTGTCGTTGACGTCTGCGGCATTCGCCGTGAGCTGTGTTGGCGCACCGCCGCCGGGCGAGCTGATGCCGACCTCCGGCCCGACGTTGGCGTAGTCGGCGTTGTCGCCGTTGATCGTGTGCGCCGTGACCGCCAGCACTCCCGGACAGCGGGCCGGCTCGTCGACGCCAAGAGTCGCTTCGTTGCCCGCCGCGGCAATCACCAGAGCCTGTGAAGAGACTGCATTGATGGCGTTCGAATAGGTCGTGCTGCAGGTCGTGCTCGGCGCCCCGAGGCTGAGGTTGATGATCCGCGCGGGGTTCGCGTTCGCCGCAACATTCGGGACGCTGCCGCCGGCGGCCCAGACGATCGCGTCGGCGACATCGGAGGAAGTGCCGCCACACTTGCCGAGCGCACGCACCGGCAACAACCGGGCGTTCGGGGCGATGCCCGCCGTGGAGGTTCCGGGCGGTGGCGAACTCCCGACGCCGTTGCCCCATTGACCGATGATGGTACCCGCCATGTGCGTACCGTGCCAGGAACTGTCGGTCTGTTGGGTCGGGTTGCCGTCGTTGCATGCGGTCCCGGTAGTGGGGTCGGTCTTTTCCGCCGCGGTCACCCAGTCTCCGGGGTCCGTCGGATCCGGGTCGCGCCCGTCGCCATCGTTGGCGACGAAGTTCGTCGGCAGCCCGTCGGCGTTGCTCGAAACAAAGTCATAGCCTGGCAGAAGCGCCGCCGCCAGCTCCGGGTGCGTGAGCGTCACGCCGTTGTCGACAAGGGCCACGACGATCGACGTCGATCCCGTCGTGATGTTCCATGCACCCGGCAGGTTTGCAGCACCGACCGGGGTGAACGTCTTGGCCGGACCGGTCAACTGCGTGTTGGAGTCGCTGAACACGCTGTCGGGCGCGAAGAAATGCCACTGGCGGAGGGCAAAGCTGGCGTCCGGCGGCGTGGCCTGGATGCGCACGGGCATGTCGGGTTCCGCGTACTCGACCTCGGGATCCGCGGCGAGGCGCGCGGCGACCGCGCGCGCGTCCGTCAGCTGGAGCGGGACGTCGAGGCGCAGCACCGATGCGCCGAGCGCCATCGCGCGATGTGCATGCAGCGATACGCCGGCCCGGTTGGAAAGCGCGGTGACGCGGTCGACGCCGAGAGGCTGCGTCAGTTCGGCCGCCTTCGGATTGCGCAGCTTGACGATCATCTGATGGATCGTCGGTTCGTGCTGAGCAGCGGGGTTCTTCTTCGACGCTGTCGCGACGGTGGAATGCGCGACCGAAGCGGGATAGAGGCTGACGAGCGCGGCGCAAGCAGCAGTAGCGACGAAGGCTCGGTTCAACTGGGTCACAGATGCTCTCCTGCCGGCCGAAGCCGGCCGGTTCGGGGTCTTCGAGGGGATGGTGCGCGGCGACGCCCTGGGCTCGACCCAGCTTACGCGAACGGTCCGCCGTGACGAGTCGCGGCCCTTCAGCCGAACGACGTAGCCGACCGTCGATCTGCCGGCTCAAATCCGCGCAATTCCCCCATCGGTGAAGCGCGGCTGACGGCGGCGTTACTTCCTTGATCGACCTTCCCGCTGGTGGGACAGGTCCGGTCGATCGCGCCCTGCAATCACCTCGCGTTCATCATTGCCATCGTCACGTCGAGCATCCTGCTGCTGAAGCCCCATTCGTTGTCATACCAGCTGGAGACTTTTACGAGGCGGCCGGCGACCTTGGTGAGGGTGGCTTCGAAGATGCTCGAGCGCGGGTCGTGGTTGAAGTCGCTGGAGACGAGCGGCTCGTCGCTGTAGCCGAGAATTCCCTTCAGCTCCTTCTCGGATGCCGCCTTCATGATGCCGTTGATCTCTTCGACGCCGGTGTCGCGTGCGGCGATGAACGACAGGTCGACGATCGAGACGTTGATCGTCGGCACGCGGATCGCGTAGCCGTCGAGCTTGCCCTTCAGCTCCGGCAGCACGAGACCGACCGCCGCGGCGGCGCCGGTCTTGGTCGGGATCATGTTGTGCCCGGCCGCCCGTGCGCGCCGTAGATCCTCGTGGTAGACGTCGGTCAGCACCTGGTCGTTGGTGAACGAGTGGATCGTGGTCATGAGACCGCTCACCAGGCCGATCTTCTCGTGCAGGGGCTTGACCAGCGGCGCCAGGCAGTTGGTGGTGCAGCTGGCGTTGGAGATCACCGTGTGGCTGCCCTTCAGCGTCGCTTCGTTGACGCCATAGACGATCGTCGCGTCAACGTCCTTGCCGCCGGGTGCGGAGATGATCACCTTCTTCGCGCCGCCCTTCAGGTGCGCGCCGGCCTTCTCCTTGGTCGTGAAGAACCCCGTGCACTCGAGCACCACGTCCACGCCCAGGCTCGACCACGGCAGCTGGGCCGGATCGCGTGTGGCGAGGACCTTGATCCGGTCGCCGTTGACCACCAGCGAATCACCGTCGACCCCCACCGTGCCGTGGAACGGCCCGTGCACGGTGTCGTGCTTGGTGAGGTGGGCGTTGGTCCTCGGGTCGCCCAGATCGTTGATGGCGACAATCTCCAGCGGATGGCGCTTGCCGCCCTCGTAATGCGCGCGCAGCACGTTGCGGCCGATCCGCCCGTATCCGTTGATGGCAACCTTGATCGTCATTTCAGTCTCCTGTTGGCATGCAGGTTCGAAACGGAATGCGTCAGCGCTTGCTCGTTACCGAGCGAACGACCGCGGCAAGGTTTTCCGCCGTAAGCCCGAAGAGCTTGTACACGGCGGCGGCCGGCGCCGATTCGCCGAAGCGGTCGACACCGAGGACCGCGCCGGTCGCGCGCACGTACTTCCACCAAAAGTCGGTCACGCCCGCTTCGACCGCGACGCGCGGCAGCCCGGCCGGCAGCACAGCGGCCTTGTAGCTCTCCGGCTGGCGATCGAACACCGTGGTCGAGGGAATCGAAACGACCCGCACCGGCAGGCCTGCCGCAGCGAGTTGGCTCTGCGCCTGCACCGCCAGCGGCACCTCGGAGCCCGTTGCAATGATGACTGCCTTGGCACGAGCGGCACCACCTGTGCTCTCGCTGAACACGTAGCCGCCACGCGCGATATCGCCGGCGTCGCGCCCGTCGCCTGCAACGTAAGGCACGCTCTGACGTGACAGCAGCAGGCAACTCGGTCCGTCCGTGCGACCGACCGCAGCGGCCCATGCCGTGAAGGCTTCGACCGTGTCGCACGGCCGCCAGACATCCATGTTCGGGATCAGCCGCAGGCTCGCGGCGTGCTCGACCGCCTGGTGCGTCGGCCCGTCCTCGCCGAGGCCGATCGAGTCGTGCGTTAACACGAAGACCACGCGTTGCTTCATCAATGCGGCGAGGCGCAGCGCGTTGCGCGCGTAGTCGGAAAACACAAGAAACGTGCCGACGAAGGGTATGTACCCGCGGTGCAGCGCGATTCCGTTCGCGATTGCGCACATCCCGAACTCGCGCACGCCGAAGTTGATGTGACGGCCGAGCTTGAATTCGGGCCGCGTCCGCAGCGCGCCGGCCTTGCTCCACTTGGTCAGGTTGCTGCCGGTGAGATCCGCCGACCCGCCGAGCAGTTCCGGCAGCGCGTCGCCCAGAACCTCGAGGGCAAGCTGCGACGCTTTGCGTGTCGCGACCGTCTCACGCGTCGCACCGGCGGCCGTGCGTGCACTCGCAACCGCATCCTTCCAGCCGGCGGGCAGAGTTCCCGCGATGCGCCGCTCGAATTCCGCCGCAAGTTCCGGAAAAGCGGCCCGATACGCGGCGAGACGGGCCTGCCATGCCGCTTCGCGGGCGGCACCCTGGTTGCGAGCGTCCCAGGCAGCGCGGACCTCATCCGGGATCACGAACGGCGGATGGTTCCAGCCGATTGCCTTGCGCGTCGCGGCCACTTCCGCCTCGCCGAACGCTTCGCCATGCGCCTTCTCCGTGCCGGCGCGCGTCGGGGCACCCTTGCCTATGACGGTGCGGGCAATGATCAGCGTCGGCGCCGTAGCGAAGCCGCGTGCTTCGACCAGTGCATTGTGTACTGCAGAGACGTCGTGACCATCGATGGGCCCGATCACGTTCCAGCGATACGCCGCGAAGCGCGCGCGCGTGTCGTCCGTGAACCAGTGTTCGACCTCGCCGTCGATGGAGATGCCGTTGTCGTCGTAGATCGCGATCAGCTTGCTGAGCTGCCAGGTCCCGGCCAGCGAGGCAGCTTCGTGCGAGACGCCCTCCATCAGGCATCCATCGCCGACGAAGACGTACGTGCGGTGGTCGACGATCGTGTGCCCCGGGCGATTGAACTCGGCCGCGAGCATCCGCTCGGCGAGCGCCATCCCCACCGCGTTGGCGAGGCCCTGCCCGAGTGGCCCCGTGGTGGTCTCCACGCCCGGTGTGACGCCGAACTCGGGATGTCCGGGCGTCTTGCTGTGGAGCTGACGGAAGTTCGCGATTTCGCTCATCGGCAGGTCATAGCCGGTGAGGTGCAACAGCGCGTACTGCAACATCGAGCCGTGGCCGTTCGACAACACGAACCGGTCACGGTCGGGCCAATGCGGATTGGCCGGGTTGTGCGAGAAGTGGCGCGTCCAGAGTGCCAGCGCGATCTCCGCCATGCCCATCGGCATGCCCGCATGGCCGGAGTTGGCCTTTTGTACTGCGTCCATGGCAAGGGCACGAATGGCATTGGCCATGTCTCGCTCGAGCGTCTTGTCGAGCGGGGCGAGCGGCGCGAGAGACATAGATCGGACTTCCGGCGCTGGAACGGATCGGGAAGAAGGCGCTGCGCGCCGGTAGAGAAAAAGTTTATCAGGCGACGGTGAGTGCCCGGCTCTGACCCACGTCAATCGCGGACGTGTCTCGTCAGAAATTCCTGCGCGGTCGATCGGGCCCGCGGTTTCCGGGCGAAAGCCGCGCACGTACTTTCCTTTCAATGCGGGGCGAATTCCTCTAGCATCGCCCTCGATTCCGGTCCAGGCCGCCAGATCCGACCGAAGAGTGCTTCGGCATGTGCGAGTGCGTGCCGAATCCAGGCAGGTTGATGAGAATGCGTCCTGGTTCTCCGGTGGCCCCGGTATGTATGGCGCGCAAGAAAGCCCGCGACCTGAGGCGCGATCTCACTGCAGCGGCCGCATCTCAGCCGCGCGCGCGGCGTAACGGGCGCAACTTGCGGCGGACATGACCGGACCGCGGTTCTTCATCGATGCCGAGTTCCTGATCGGCGACACGGTCACGTTGCCTGCGCGCGTGGCGCATCACGCGCAGCATGTGCTTCGGCTTGTCGAAGGCGACCCGATCACGTTGATAAACGGTCGCGGCGGCGAATATGGCGCGCGCCTGCTCGACAGCGCTCCCGCTGCCGCGATCATCGAGACCTTCGATCCGGTCGACCGCGAGTCGCCGCTCGCGGTGACGCTCGTCCAGGCCCTGGTCGCCGCCGAAAAACTCGAATGGATCATCGAGAAGACAACGGAGGTCGGCGCAGCACGGATCGTCATCGCGCCGGCCTCCAGGTCGACGGTCAAGCTGGTCGGCGATCGCGTGAACACCCGCGTCGCGCGCTGGAACGAAATCGCCATCGCCGCGTGCTGCCAGTGCGGTCGCAATCGCCCGCCGGCGGTCCTGTTCCTTCCGACCTTGTCGACGGCACTCGCACTCGCCGCCGACAGTGCAGCGAAATGGATCTTCGCGCCCGGTGCGTCGAGCGGACTTCGCGTGAAGCGCTCGACACCGTCGATGACCGTTGCGGTCGGCCCCGAAGGCGATTGGACCGACCAGGAACTCTCTCATGCGGAGCGCCTCGGCTATGCGCGGGCGCTCTTCGGGCCACGCGTACTGCGCGCGGAAACGGCGGGTGTCGCGATCATCGCGGCGCTTCAGGCGGCCGCCGGCGATCTCGATCTGGGCGTGGCATGAGGAATCGGACTACGCTGGTGCCGCGCGCCCGCGCATTCGAAGAGGGGACTCCAGGGAGGCGGGAATGCTCGAACAATTGCTTCAGGGTGTATTGCAGGGACTGGCAGGGAACCAGGCGGGCGGCAGTCCACTGCTGCAGATCGCCGCCGCGATGCTGAACAACAACGGCCAGTTCGGCGGGTTGCCGGGACTCATCCAGCAGTTCCAGCGCGCCGGCCTCGGATCGCACATGGATTCCTGGATCTCGACCGGACAGAACATGCCGATTTCACCGGACCAGCTCACGCAGGTCCTGGGCGCCGGCCCGCTGCAACAGATGGCGCAGCAGGCGGGACTGGACCCGCAAACGCTGAGCGGCCATCTTTCTCAGTTGCTGCCGCAGATGATCGACCGGCTCTCGCCCAACGGCGCGGTGCCGGCCGGCGGAGTCGACGACGCCCTTGCAATGCTCGGTCGACTCGCGCGCTGAGAGGGCGCAGGCAACTCGCTAGCGGTAGTAGACGCGCAAGGCCACTCCGCGGCCTGCGAACTCCTCGGCAGCGTCGCGGAACACATCGAGCACCGCGGCGTTGTCGTCGTTATCGGGCCCCCGCATCAGCCCGTCCAGCACCACGACATAACCGGCCGCCGGCAGGCGCTCGGGCATGTCGGTCAGACTGTCATACAAGGCATCGAGATTCGCGCCGAACCAGGAAGGAAACTCGAGCGCGCGGCCGATAGTGGCCAGCAGCGGCCGGCGCTCGCGGATCCCGGTCAGGATCACGTGCACGAAGCGGTGCTGTGCGGCCTGCGCCCATGAACGCAGCGCCTCGGGACTCAGCGCTCCGAGGGGCCGTACGGCGTTCGAAGGCAGATCGGCAAGAGATGTCGGCGTGCGTCCCAAGGGTGCTCACTCCCGGATCCTGCGAAACGTTTCGTAGTGGTCGTCGGAGTAGTAGTACTCCCCGCTGGTCGCCGGGTTTCCCGTGCTCCCCTGGCCCGCGATGATCCGCCGCGCACCCCGGTCGGCACGCCCGGGCGTGCGCACCGTGTACTCGGTGTAGTAGCCGCGCGGCTGCTGGGGCAGGCGGTGCTCGCGATTCATGAAGACGATGCCATCCTTGCGAAAGGGAAACGGTCCGCCGCTCTTGATCAGGAGCAGCGCTTCGCCGGCCTCGCGTGGCAGGTCGGCGACCGCGACCTCGGGTGGGGCTGGCGATTCGCGCGCCGCCGCTGGCGGGCCGGACAGCGCCGCCGCGAGCACGGCTACAACGCTAAACCACGACAACCTTCGGAGCATTGGCAGGTGACGGCTCGCGCTTGTCGGTGAGGAATCCGAGAACCTCGTCCTGCCGCGCCAGCGTGTCGGCGAATCCTAGATCAATCAACACGCGCGTGTACGCCGATTCGAACAGCAGGTAGCTCGCCAGCCCGGCCCCGCTGCCCCGATGCGCGCCGAGCACCTCCAGCAGCGCGCGCACCGGCTTCGGGAGCGCACCCACGTATTGCGCGGCGATGCCGTCGAGCCGCTCGCTCGGTGCGATGACCAGCGATTCGATGCAGTGCACGCCCGACGCACGTTGCTGTGCGTGCGTGAGCTGCATCGCGATCGTGTTGATGCGTTCGAGCCGTTCGATGTCGCTCGCCAGGGCGTCGAGGAAGATCGATGACATCGCGTGACCGGCGATCTGGGCCAGAGAAGGATAGGCCGCAGGGTCCACGCCGCCGAGCACGCCGGGATGCCCGAGCTGGCCGGCGCCGATGATGAGCACGCGTTCGGCCCCGAGATGGATCGCGGGACCGATCGGGGCGATCTGGCGCATCGAACCGTCGCCGAAATATTCGGTCGTGTCGCCGAAGGACAGCGGCGTCGCCGGGAAGATGAAAGGGATGGCGCTCGAGGCGAGCAGATGCTCGAGGATCAGGTCGCAATGCACGTAGACCCGCTGCAGCTTGGCTCCGATCTCGTGGTTGTACTGCGCCTGGTAGAACGTGACGTGGCGGCCGGATGTGTAGCTCGATGCCGTCACCGCAAGCGCGCGCAGGTGTCCGTGCTCGAGCGCGCGCGCGAGCCGCGCCCTGTCGATCATGCGCTCGAGCAAGGCTCGTAGCGGCGTGTTGTCGAACAACGAGCGCGGTCGCAGACGCAGCGAACGACGCACCATCCAGCCGACCGAAAGCAGGCTCAGCCAGCGCGCGCCGGTGCGCACGACGCCGAGCAGGTCGGAGCGGTAGACCTGCTCGGTGTGGAAGCTTTCCCAGACGTTGACGAGTTGCGCCACCGCCTCCTGGAAGTTGTCCGCGCGGCACGCGAGAGCGGCGGCGTTGATGGCGCCCGCCGAGGTGCCCGCGATGATCTGGAACGGGTTGTGCCCCTGGGCGATCGTGGGGTCGAGTCCGCGCCGAGCATCGCGCAGGATCGCCGCAATTCCTTTGAGCACGCCCACCTGGTAGGCAGCGCGTGCGCCGCCGCCCATCAGGATCAGGCCGGCCGGTGACGTGCGGAGGCGGATCCGGTCCGGCAGGCGTTCGCCTATGCGCTCACGGACGGATTCCTGCATGCGGCTCGCGGGCTGTTCGGCATGTCCTCATTTTGCGCCGACACGGGCGTCAGCGATTCGAGTTGGCGTCCACGACCACCAGCGCACTCATGTTGACGATGCGCCGCACGGTTGCCGATGGCGTCAGGATATGCACCGGCTTCGCCGCGCCCAGCAGGATCGGGCCGATCGCCACGTTGTTGCCGGCCGCAGTCTTGAGGAGGTTGTAGCTGATGTTGGCCGCATCGATGCCCGGGCACACGAGCAGGTTCGCATCGCCCGCCAGGGTGGAGAACGGCATGATGGTCTTGCGAATCGAGGCGTTGATGGCGCTGTCCGCGTGCATTTCGCCGTCGATCTCGTAGTCGGGATGGCGCTCGCGCACGATCGCGACCGCTTCGCGCATCTTGATGGCCGAGGGCGTGTTGCTGGACCCGAAATTGGAATGGGACAACATGGCGATGCGCGGGGTGATGCCGAGTCGTTTCAGCTCCTCGGCGGCCATCACCGTGATCTCCGCCAGTTCCGGCGCGCTCGGGTCGACGTTGACGTGGGTGTCGACGAGCGCAACCTGCCTTCCGGGCAGCATAAGGATGTTCATCGCGGCGTAGATAGTGGCGCCGCTGCGCTTGCCGAGCACCTGGTCGACGTAGTGAAGGTGCAGGTCGTGCGTGCCGAACGTGCCGCAGATCATGCCGTTCGCCTCGCCCTTGTGAATCATCATCGCGCCGATCAGCGTGTGGCCGCGCCGCATCTCGAGCGCCGCGTATTGCTCGTTGACGCCCTTGCGCGCCGTCATGCGGTGGTAAGTGCGCCAATAGTCGGGATAACGCTCGTCGGACTCGGGATTGACCACCTCGAAGTCCCTGCCGGCGCGCATGCGCAGGCCGAAACGCTCGATCCGACTTTCGATCACGCTCGGCCGGCCGACGAGAATCGGGCGCGCGATCGCCTCGTCGACGACGACCTGGACGGCGCGCAGGACACGCTCGTCCTCGCCCTCCGCGTAAACGACGCGCGCGGCGCCTCCGGTCGCGACCGCTCTTTTCGCGACCGCGAAGATCGGCTTCATGGCCGTGCCGGAGTGGTAGACGAACTGTTGCAGCTGCTCGCGATACGCAGCGAAATCGGCGATCGGCCGCGTCGCGACGCCGCTGTTGCAGGCGGCCTGCGCGACCGCCGGCGCGATGCGCATCATCAGGCGCGGATCGAATGGTTTCGGGATCAGGTATTCGGAGCCGAAGCGCATGTTCTCGATGCCATACGCGCTGGCAACGATGTCGCTCGCCTCCTCCTGCGCGAGCTGCGCGATCGCGCGCACCGCCGCGATTTCCATCTCCGCGTTGATGACGGTCGCGCCGACGTCGAGCGCACCGCGGAAGATGAACGGAAAGCACAGAACGTTGTTGACCTGGTTCGGATAGTCCGACCGGCCGGTGGCGATGATGGCGTCGTCGCGCACCGCCTTCACGTCCTCGGGGAGGATCTCGGGGTTCGGATTGGCGAGGGCGAGGATGAGCGGGCGCTGCGCCATCCTGCGCACCATGTCGGGCTTGAGCACACCGCCGGCGGACAGCCCGAGGAACACATCGGCGCCATCGATGATCTGCCCGAGCGTCCGCGCATCGGTCGGCTGCGCGTAGCGCGCCTTCTCTTCGTCCATAAGCGCGGTGCGGCCGCGGAACACCACGCCTTCGATGTCGCTGACCCAGATGTTGTTGCGCGACACGCCGAGGCGCACGAGCAGATCGAGGCACGCCAGCGCCGCGGCGCCGGCACCGCTGCACACCAGCTTGATCGCCGCCGGGTCCTTGCCGATGACCTTCAGCCCGTTGAGCAGCGCTGCACCGACGATAATCGCGGTTCCGTGCTGGTCGTCATGGAACACCGGGATCTTCAGCCGCTCGCGCAGCTTGCGCTCGATAAAGAAACACTCCGGTGCCTTGATGTCCTCGAGGTTGATGCCGCCGAAGGTCGGTTCCAGCGCGGCGATGATCTCGACCAGTTTCTCCGGGTCGCGCTCGTTGATCTCGATGTCGAAGACGTCGATGCCGGCGAACTTCTTGAACAGCACCCCCTTGCCTTCCATCACGGGCTTGGCGGCCAGCGGCCCGATCGCTCCCAGACCGAGCACGGCCGTGCCATTCGTGACGACGCCGACCAGGTTGCCGCGCGCGGTGTAGCGGAACACGGTCGCCGGATCGTCGCGGATCTCCTCGCTGGCCGCCGCGACGCCGGGTGAATAGGCCAGCGCGAGATCGCGCTGGTTGCTGAGTTGCTTGGTCGGCGTGACCGCAATTTTTCCGGGTACCGGCTGCTCGTGGTACTCGAGAGCGGCCTGACGTAGCTCGATGCTGGTCGTGTTCATCGTTATCACGTATCGAGGCTGGGGCCGCGGATTATGGACCTTCGCCGCTGCTCGGGCCGTGGTCGCGGGGGGTCACGCTGTCAGACGCGGCCTGGGCGGATAAGATCACCGGCTTCACCGGCTGGAACGGGACGGCGCACCTGATGCCTCGGTTTGCAGGACCACGAGCGGCGCGCCTGGCGCACATTGAGCCGTTCTACGTCATGGAGATCGTCAAGGAGGCGTCGCGCCTGCAGGCGAGCGGCCAATCGATCATTCACCTGAGCATCGGCGAGCCGGACTTCACGGCGCCGCCCCCGGTGATCCGGGCCGCCGCGGAGGCGCTGGCAAGCGGGCGCCTTCAATACACGCAGGCCACCGGACTGACGTCCTTGCGCGAGGCGATTGCCGCGGACTACGCGCGGACATTCGGCGTGCAGGTCGATCCGGGTCGCGTGATCGTCACCGCAGGAGCCTCGGCAGCGCTGTTGCTTGCCTTGGGCACCGTGCTGGACGTCGGCGCGGAGGTGTTGATGCCCGATCCAACCTATCCGTGCAACCGTCATTTCGTCGCGGCGTTCAATGGCCGCGCGAAGCTCGCGCCGTGCGGGCCGGAGACGCGGTTTCAGCTCGACGACAGGTTGATCGACAGCAACTGGGGACCGCAGACGCAGGGGGTTCTGCTGGCGTCCCCATCCAATCCCACCGGCACGTCGATCCGCCCCGAGGTGCTGGCACGCTGCGTCGACGCTGTGCGACGCCGCAGCGGCTTCGTCATCGTCGACGAGATCTATCAGCGCCTCTGCTACGAAGCCCCGCCGACCACGGCACTTGCCCTGGGTGACGACGTGTTCGTGCTCAACAGCTTCTCGAAGTACTTCAACATGACGGGCTGGCGGCTTGGATGGATGGTCGTGCCATCCGAGTGCGTCGGTGACGTGGAGAAGCTGGCCCAGAATCTTTTCGTCTGCCCTTCCGCACTCGCGCAGCATGCTGCGTTGCAGTGCTTTAGCGCCGAGGCTCTGGCGATCTACGAGTCACGACGCGCCGAATTCGGCCGGCGTCGGGATTTCCTAGTCGGCGAACTACACCGCCTTGGACTCGATGTTCCGGTCCGGCCCGACGGAGCCTTCTACATCTACGCGGATATCCGGCGCTTCAGTGACGACAGCTGGTCGTTTGCGTTCGATCTCCTACGGCGCGACGGGGTGTGCGTCGTGCCGGGCCGAGATTTCGGTCGTGCGGACACCCGGCACTTCGTTCGAATCTCGTACGCCGCGGATCGCGCCCGCCTCGAGCAGGCCGTCGACCGGCTCGAGCGTTTTCTAGCCACCGGAAAATAAGAGGAGCGGTGGGTCGCGAGCGACCGACCGCTCCAATTCAGAGCCGTTGTGCGATCAGGAGCGCTTCGTCGTAACCGGACCCAGCGAGACGGGCAACGTCTGCGAAACCGGCTTCGCGTCCGCGCCGGCAGCGCGCATCGCGTTGGCAATCGCGAGGTCCACCTTGCCGCTCGCTGCCAGGCGCAGCCGCCCGTGCTCGGCGAGCACGCGTGCGCCATAGCCGCCATCGTCCACCATGTTGCCGGCGCCGACGTAGAGCTGGAGGCCGCGCTCGACCGACCCGCCGCGTCGGATCAGGTCGCTCAGGATGGCGGAGCCGACCTTGATGTTCGCGATCGGATCGAGTGCCGCATCCTCCCCGCCGTGCGGCTCGAATTTGTCGGCGTGGACCCGCGTCATCACCTGCATCAGTCCCTGGGCGCCGACGACGCTTTCGGCAAACGGGTTCATGCTCGATTCGATCGCGGTGACGGCGAGGATGAGAAGAGGGTCGAGGCCGAGTTCACGCCCGGACTCGTAAGCCGCCGCAACGACTGGACGAATCGCACCGTCGGCCACCTTGTAACGCCGCGCGAGATACGAGATGACGTGACGCTGCGTTGGCTCCACCTGGTTCTTCGACGCACCGGTCGTTGGAAGCGCCGCGCCGGCCGGCATCAGGCTGGCCTGATCCGCGGTCGCCTCCTTGGCGACCAGGGCGGCAGCGATGCTTTCGAGTTGTTGGGCCGCGCCGTCCCGCAGCCGCGGATCACCCACTGCGACCGCGACCGTGACCAAGCTCGCGCAACCGGTGAAGGTCACGACGAAGCGCGCCGTACGGGCCATTCCGCTCGCCACGTCTTGCGCGAAGACACGCAAGCCATGCGGAAGCGGTGAAACCTGCGGCAGCAGAACATTCGTGGGAGTCGACATGCGTGCCTCCTTATGTTTGAGCGGCCACCTGTGTCTTCACACAGGCAAGTCCTCACTCACAGGTTGGTACGAAAACCAGCGTGCCCACGTCGCAAGCTGGTTCCGGCAAGACAGGCGGCGGGAGAATGGGACCACCCATTGTCTATCTCGGAGCTAACGTGCTCCATTTCAAAGAGCGCGCCCAAGACGCGCGATGCACTCGGACGGTTATGTGATCCAACTCCATCCCAGATATTTGGGATGTCACCGATTGAGCCGCGCATTCTAGGGCGGTTCGACCTGCGGTCAATGCAAGCTGACCGCGAATATGCAACACCAGATCGCAGCAGTCGTCCTAGTCTGCGGTACGATTTTCCGGCGAGCGCGATTTGACGCTTATTATTCAATCACTTAAACCACATTCATACGGGATGCCGCTGTGCCGCAAATACGTTGCCCCGGGTCGGATATTGCTCTGCAGCAAACATGAAGTATAAGGATCTCAGGGACTTCCTCAAGCAGCTTGAGCGCCGCGGCGAACTTCGGCGGGTCGCCATCCCTGTCTCACCAATCCTGGAGATCACAGACATATGTGATCGTACGCTGCGCGCAAACGGCCCAGCGCTTCTGTTCGAGAAGCCCGTCGGCCATTCAATGCCGGTGGTCGGCAACTTGTTCGGCACCGCAGGCCGCGTCGCTGCCGGAATGGGTGCCGATTCCGTCGGCGCGTTGCGGGAGGTCGGTGAGCTACTGGCAGCGCTTAAGGAACCGCAAGCCCCCTCCGGCTTCCGCGACGCGCTTGGCACGGTTGCCAGCTTGAAGTCGGCTCTCTGGGACATGGCGCCGAAGGCAATCGGAGTGGCGCCGTGCCAGACGGTCGTTTGGGAGGGTGCCGACATCGACCTGGCGCGGCTCCCCGTCCAGACGTGCTGGCCCGGCGACGCGGGGCCATTGATCACATGGGGCCTGGTGATCACAAGAGGGCCGCACAAGAAACGCCAGAACCTGGGCATCTATCGCCAGCAAGTCATCGACCGCGACAAGGTGATCATGCGGTGGCTGCCGCACCGTGGCGGCGCACTCGACTTCCGCGACCATCGACTCGCCAGCCCTGGAACTCCGTTTCCGGTGTCGGTTGCGTTGGGCGCAGATCCGGCGACAATGCTGGCCGCGGTCACTCCGATTCCGGATTCACTGTCGGAGTACCAGTTCGCCGGATTGCTGCGTGGCGGCCGGACCGAGGTCGTTCGCAGCGTCGGAAACGACCTGCAGGTCCCTGCCGGCGCCGAGATCGTGCTCGAGGGTCACATTCGTCCGGGCGACCCGATGCCTACCACGGGAGACGCTCCATCGCCGCCGCGGATCGGCTACGAAGTTGCGCTGGAGGGCCCCTTCGGCGATCACACCGGGTACTACAACGAACGCGAGTGGTTTCCCGTGTTCACCGTCGAGCGCATCACGATGCGGCGTGATGCCATCTATCACTCGACCTATACCGGCAGGCCGCCCGACGAACCCGCGGTCCTGGGCGTCGCGCTCAACGAAGTGCTGGTTCCGGTCCTGCGGCGCACGTTCCCCGAGATCGTCGACTTCTACCTGCCGCCGGAGGGGTGCAGCTATCGAATGGCGGTCGCATCGATGCGCAAGCAGTATCCGGGGCACGCGAAGCGCGTGATGTTCGGCATCTGGAGCTTCCTGCGCCAGTTCATGTACACGAAGTTCATCGTCGTCGTCGACGACGACATCAATGCACGCGACTGGAAGGAGGTCGTCTGGGCCGTGACGACGCGCGTCGACCCGGTGCGCGATACGGTAATGGTCGAGAACACCCCGATCGACTACCTTGATTTCGCCTCGCCCGTTGCCGGACTGGGCAGCAAGATGGGGATCGACGCGACCAACAAGATGGCGGGCGAGACCGGGCGCGAGTGGGGTCGTCCGATCGCGATGGATCCCGCGGTCAAGGCGCGTATCGATTCGATTTGGAAGGACCTCGGGCTTTGAGCCCCGCAAGGGAGGCGATGATGGCGATCGAACGCAAGCCGATCCGCCGCGGCGGCATCAAGTCGGCTGGATACGACCGCGCCGGTCGGGTGCTCGAGATCGAGTTCGACAACGGCTCGGTGCTCCAGCACACGGCGGTGGGCGAAGAGATCGCGCGCCGGTTTCTCGCTTCGTCGGCGCCGGCCAGTTATTACAAGGACAACATCCAGGAGGAGTTCACGGTGAAGCGGGTCAGATGACCCGTCCTACCGGAAGAACAGCGTCGCCAGGCCGAGGAAGATGAACACGCCCATGCTGTCGGTCGTGAAGGTCAGCAGCACCGATGAACCGAGCGCGGGATCGCGCCCGTACTGGTGCAGCGTCAACGGGACGAGCATGCCTACCAGCGTGCCCACCACCATGTTCAGCGTCATGGCGATCACCATCGTCAGGCCGATCAGCCAGCCCTTCGGCGTGCTGGCGTAGATCCACCACGCGACCAACCCCGCGATCCCGCCCCAGACCAGGCCGTTCAGCCCGGCAATCGCGAATTCTTTCAGCATCAGCCCGCGCGTGTTGCCGCCCGTGACCTGCCCGAGCGCGATCGAGCGGATCATCAGCGTCATGGTCTGGTTGCCTGAATTGCCGGCGATGCCCATGACGATCGTCATCAGAGTCGCGAGCGCGACCACCGTCGCGATCGTGTTTTCGAACGCGCCGATGACGCGCGACGCGAAGAACGCCGTTCCCAGATTGACCGCGAGCCACAACCAACGGTTCTTGGCGGAATTCCAGACGCTGGCGAACAGGTCCTCGTCGTCGCGCAAGCCGGCTTTCGCGAGCGCGTCCTGCTCGCCCTCCTGGCGGATCACGTCGACCACCTCATCGACCGTCAGCCGGCCGATCAGCCTCCCGTTGGCATCGACGACCGGAGCCGAGACGAGGTCGTAGCGCTCGAACGCGTGCGCCGCTTCACCGACGTCGTCGAGCGCCGACAGCGTGAGGATGTCGGTCTTCATCACCGCGGTGACCTTCAGCTCCGGCTCGTTGAGCAGGAGCTTGTCGAGCGGCAGCGCGCCTTTCAACACGTCGCTGCGGTCCACAACGAACACCTGGTCGGTGTGATCCGGCAGCGCATGGAAGCCGCGCAGACGACGCAGGGTCTGCTCGAGGTTGACGTCGTCGCCGATGGTCAGCAGTTCGAAGTCCATCCGTGCCCCGACCGACCCCCCCGGATACGACATCGCCGCACGCAGGTGCGCGCGCTCCTCGTTGGTCAGGCCCTGCTTGACCTCCTCGACGGCGTCGAGCGGCAGGCTCTCGACGAGTTCGGCGATCTCGTCGGCTTCGAGGGTTTCGACGGCATCGACGAGTTCGGAGCGATCCATCGACGCGATGAGCGTCTCGCGGACGCCGTCGCCCACTTCGAGCAGGATCTCCCCGTCGCGCTCGGCCCGCACGCACTCCCAGACGACGAGCCGATCGTCCCGTGGCAGCGCCTCCAGGATGTAAGCGACGTCGGCCGGGTGCAGCCCCTCGAGGATGACCTTGAGTTCGGCGCGGTGCTGGCGATGGACGAGTTTCTCGACCAGCGCCTTCGTCTCTTCGTCCGTCGCCGGCTCGCGGTGGACGAGCGATTCGACCCGCCGCTGCTTCTCGAGCAGCCCCTGCACTCGCACCAGCGCGCGCTGCGCCTCTTCGGGATCGCGGGCGACAGGCGTCGACACGCGCACCGCCGGCGGCGGGAGATCGTCACGATCGTTCATGGGCGCGGCGATTGTGGGCGTCGCATCGCGGCAAAACGCGCGCGCGCGCTCGAGAAGATGCGCCGCAGGCTGTTACGGCACCTGCGCGACCGGCATGTAATGCAGGATGTGCTCGGTCCGGCGATCGAGAAACGGCCCGGTGCGCAGGCGACCGTATCGCTTCGGGTTCGGCAGGAAGGCGGCCAAGCGCGCCGCCTGCTCGGCGTCGATCTGCCCCGCCGAGACGCCGTAGTAGTGGTGCGCGGCAGCCTCGGCACCGAAGAGGCCGTCGCCCCACTCGGCAACGTTCAGGTAAACCTCCAGGATGCGTCGCTTGTCCCAGGCGAGTTCGAGCATCGCGGTGATGATCAGCTCTTCGGCCTTGCGCAGATAGCTCTTCTCGGGCGAAAGGAACAGGTTCTTCGCCAGCTGCTGGGAGATCGTGCTGCCGCCCTTGACGGGGCGGCCGCGTCGCGCGTTTTCCTCGTAGGCCTTCTGCACTGCCTCCCAGTCGACGCCCTCGTGCTCAGTGAAGTGCGCGTCTTCGGCCGCGATCACGGCGCGCTTGAGGTTGTTGGAGATGCGTTCATAGGGAAGCCACTGCTGGCGCAAGCCCGCCTTCGGGTCCTTCGCACGCAAGCGTTCGAGTTCGTGCTGCATGAACGCGGTGGGCCCCGGATTCTGGAATCGCCAGTACACGATGTGCGCCAGGAACCAGAGTTGCAAGCCGACGAACGCCAGCAAGGCAAGCAGGACCGGCCGCCAGGCCAAGCGGAGGATCCGGCGGCGGGCGCTCATCGCGCCGCGGCGGCGGTGTCGGCCCGCTCGCTTGCGAGCAGGCGGCGCAGTTCCTTGTAGATGGGGCCTGTGTCCGGGCGCACGCCGCGCCAGACGTAGAACGATTCGGCGGCCTGCTCGATCAGCATGCCCAGGCCGTCGTCGACGTAGCGCGCGCCGCCACGCCTGGCGAGCTCCATGAAGGGCGTCGCGTGACGCGCATACACGAGGTCGTAGGCGAGCGTGCAATCGTCGAACGTTTCCGGATCGATCGGCGGCGCATCCTGGCTTAGGCTGCTCGACGTGCCGTTTATGACGAGGTCGAAATGCTCCGCCGGGACCTCGTCGAAACGGATCGCCTCGACGCCGAATTCGTCCGCCAGTTCCTGGGCCCGGCCGAAAGTTCGATTCGCAACCGCGATCCACTTCGGACGCGCATCCAGCAGCGATCCGATCAACCCCCGTACGCCCCCACCGGCGCCGAGGATCAGGATCGCGGCACCGTCGACCTGGAATTTCAGGCGGCCGCAGATGTCGCGGACGAAGCCGATTCCATCGGTGTTGTCGCCGACAATGGTGTCGCCGTCGAACTTCAGCGTGTTGACGGCCGAGGCAAGGCGCGCCCTCGGGGTCAGGTCGTCGGCCAGCTTGGCCGCGTCGATCTTGAACGGAATGGTGACATTCAGGCCCAGGTATCCCGTGTCACGCAGCGCAAGCGCGAACTCCTCGAACCCGTCGATCGGCGCCTCGAGACGCTCGTAACTGATCGCCTGCTGGGTCTGGCGCGCGAACAGCTGGTGGATCTCGGGCGACTTCGAATGCGCGACCGGATTACCGACGACGCCGTAGCGCGCCATCCCCGGGTTCGCAGCCCGGGTCGCGCTTCCGTTGTCCTTGCGCCGTGTCATGGCTTGTCGCTGCTGCCTGCAGTTCCGGGGGCCGAGCGTGTCGCGAACTGATCGTTGGTGAAGACCCAGGTCCGTGTGATCTCAAGAATATCCGTGTCGCGTGCCACATCGGGAGGAAATGGCGGATAAGGTGCCGCCAGTTTCACGATACGCCGGGCTGCGCGATCCAGCACGGCCGATCCCGAGGACTGGTTGATGATCGCATCCATGAGCGACCCATCCTTGCGGATCACCACCGTCATCTTCAGGTTGCCGTAGATCTTGCCACGCGCCTCCTCGGGATAGTTTTCGTTGCCGATCTTTTCGACCCGCCCGCGCCAATCCTCCACGTAACGCGCAAAACGATACTCCGAGGTGCTCGGCATGAAGAAGTGCTTGCGCGGGCGCTTCTGGTAGTCGGAGATGGTCTTGTCGATGATCGCCTGCTCGCGCGCGAGTTCCCGCCGCGCCTCCTCGACCGAACCCACGTCCGCCTGCATGGGCTTGCTCTCCTTGGCCGCCTGCGTGTCGGCGGTGTCGCCGCGCTTGAGCTGCGCGAGCAGCTTCTTCTGTTCGTCCTCGAGCTGCTGCACCGTGCGGCGCGCCGTCTCGAGCGTGTCGCCGTCGCGCATCTCGAACGTATTCGGCAGCGGCGACGTGCGCATGCCCTGGTCGTGCGCGCCGCCTCCGTCGAGGTTCGCCTGCGCGAGCGCCTGCGCGTTGGTCGGCGCGGTCTCGGTGCGGGCGTTGACGAGCACGATCTCGAGCGGCGGAGCCGCTGCGCGCCAGCGCAGCGCTTCGGGATCGACGAAGCGCACGGCGAGCACGGCCGCGTGCGCGCCCAGCGAGAGGGCAACGGATGCCATCAGGAACCTGTCGCCGAGAACGCTGCCTGGGCTATGCACGGAACCGCCGCGTCACCAGAAATTCAGTGGCGTGTGAGATCAAACTCCGACTTTCGATTGTAGCCAGCGCACCCGCCGGATCGCACGCACAAACCCGGCCGGGTCGCCTCAGGAGGCGAGGCCGGACGCTCGATGCGGTTCGTCCGGGGCCGGCGCACCAGCCTGCGGTTGCGCCTGCGCCGGCGCGTCGGGCGCGAGATCGACGGTCTGAACCGCCTCCCCATCTTCCTCCTCGTCAAAGTCCGTCTCGGCGACCGCGCTCCCGGCCAGAACCTGGTGCAGCCGCGCCTCGAGGGTCAGGTCGACCTCATCGGTGCCGAGCACGTCGAGTTCGACCCTCTGTCCACGCGGAAGCGCCGGCATGCCCGGCAGGCGCGTCACGAACGGCAGGCCGTCCAGGCGCAGCACGTCTTCCTTCAGGACTGTGGCGCCGATGCGCGAGACCCGTTCCTGCCGCAGCCACCGCAGGCACCAATAACGTTCCATGTTGGTCTGGAACGCGGCATAGGCCGCGTAAGCGACGTCGAATGCCGAAACAACCGCAAACAGATCTGCATCGTTGGTGGCGTACGGCGGCGGCGCGCCCGACACCGTCGCGATCAACTGGCGCTGGTTGACCAGGTCCACGTAGCGTCGCAGCGGCGAAGAACTCCACGCATAGTGCGCAACCCCGATCCCGTCATGCGGTGCCGGTGTCGTTGCCATCCGCACCTTGCCGGTCACGCGCCCGCCGAGGCGCAGCAACGACTGGGTGCGGTAGATGGCCGCGCGCTGGTTGTCCGCCAACCACCCACCCCAATGACTGTTGGCGAGGATCATCAGCTCGGCGACGATCAGATCGAGCGGGGCGCCGCGCCGGCGCGTGCGCACCGTCACATGTGCATCGGGATCGAGATCCTCGCCACGCCGCTCGACATCGATGCTGAAGTCGACGCGGCCGAGCGGCTCGGCCTTGCCGCGCACACGTTCGCGCTCGGCGAGCAGGGTGTTCGCCAGCCGCCACAGGAAGGCGAGTTCCCTGCCGAATGGAACTCCGGCGGAGGCCAGACTGTCGGCGGCAATGCGCTCGTGGGTCACCACGTGGTCGAGCTGATCGTGACGCAGGTTGGCCGCGATCCGGATGCGCTCCAGGCGCGTCTCGAAGCTGAGCGCGGTGGCACTCTCCGGATCCACGTCAACGTAGAGCGATAGGACCGGTATCTCGCGGCCGGCGGTGAGCGAATACGCGGCGATCCAGTCCCCGGGCAGCATCGTCACCTTGATTCCAGGCGCATAGACCGTCGACATGCGGCCGCGCGCGACACCATCGAGCGGATGCTCGCGTCCGATCGCGGCCGCCGGGGCGGCGATGTGGATGCCCACCACGGTGCGACCTGCGCGCGACTGCAACGAGAACGCATCGTCGATTTCGGTGGTCGAGGAATCATCGATGGAGAATGCGGACACGTCCGCCAGCGGTAGCGATTCGCGCGCTTCCGGCCCCGGCAGGCCGGGCGCGAAGCCGGTGCCACGCGGAAACATCGTTGCGAAGAAGCTGTCGAGGTGCCAGCGCAACGGGGAAGCGATTGCGCCGCGTTCGAGCAGAAGACGCAAAGGATTCATGTGCAGCGCGCCCGCGGCCTGCTCGAGCGCCTTGAACTCGATGCCGTTGCGATCCGGGTGCGTGAGCAGGGTGATCGCCTGGCGCACGATCGGTTCCGGCGCTCGACCGGCGATAAGATCGGCAGTCAACGCTTCGGTCCTCTCTTGCAGCAGGCGCTTGCGTTCGACCGCCGCCAGCGCCGCCTTGAGAATTTCCGGCGCCGCGGGTCGAAACCGGCCGCGTCCCTTGCGGTGGAAGTAGACCGGCGCCGAATGAAGGCGCAACAGGATCGTGGCCGCTTCCACCGGCGTCGGCGCACGGCCGTAGTACTCGCGCGCTAGATCCTCGAAAGTGAATTCGTCCTGGGGCGCGCACTCCCACAGGAAGTCGAGCTCGATCGCCTCGGCCTCGCGCTGCGCGGCGGCGAGGAGTTGTGCAGGCGGCGGCTGCTCGAAGCGGAGCAGGACATTCGTGCTCTTCACCTTGCTGCGCTTGCCGCTTGCCAGTTCCACCTGGTACGAGGCATCGGTTGCGCTCAGGACTGCGCCCGCCTTGAAAGCGCCATCCTCCTCGAACAAAAGGTTCTGCGGCATCGTCAGCAGATAACGCCCCGCCAAACGAAGTCGCTCGCCGGGACAGGACCGGGCCGCATTACGCGACGTCGACCTCGGTGCCGCCGCTCACGCGCAGCAATGCGTCGGGAGCAATCGGAAACACGCAATGAGGAGTCCCGCCCGCGGCCCATAACTCCGGATAACGGCGCAGCGACGTGTCGACGAAAGTCGCCATCGCGCGCGCGTGGCCGACCGGCGCTACGCCGCCGATCGCGAATCCCGAGTGCTCGCGCACGAACTCGGGAGTGGCGCGCTCGATCGGTTCGCCTAGGAGCGCGGCGATCCGCTCCTCGGCGACCCGCCGGTCGCCGGCGGCAATCACGAGCACTGCGCGTCCTGACCGGGCAGCACGAAACACCAGCGACTTCGCGATCTGCCCTACTTCGACACCGAGCGCGCCGGCCGCCTGCGCAGACGTGCGCGCAGCGATCGCCAGCTCGATGACACGCGAGTCGAGCCCGGCGGCGGCCAGGGCTTCCTGGACGCGCTGCGCCGACGCCGGCAGGGGCTTCGCGAGCTCGGTCATCAGACGACCATGCCTCCGGCGACCTCGATCACGGCGCCGTTGATGTACGAGGCCTCGTCGGAGGCGAGAAATGCGTACACGTTGGCGACCTCCTCCGGGCGCCCCAGCCTCTTGAGCGGCACCCGGTCGGTCAGCTTCTGCATCACGTCGTCGGGGATCGTCTGCAGGATCGACGTGCTGATGAAGCCCGGCGCAACGGCATTGCACCGGACTCCTTTCGGGCCGACCTCGCGCGCCCACGTCTTGACGAAGCCGATCACGCCGAACTTGCTGGCGGCGTAGTTGGTCTGGCCGTAGTTGCCGTAGATGCCTACCACGCTGGACGCATTCAGGATCACGCCGCCGCCCTGTTCGATCATCGTGTCGACCACGGCCTTGGCGCAGTTGTAAACGCCCTTGAGGTTGACGTCGATGACGCGGTCGAATTGTTCGTCGGTCATCTTCTGCAGCCGCGCGTCGAGGGTGATGCCGGCGTTGTTCACGAGAACGTCGACGCGGCCGTAGCGCTCCTTCACCTTCTCGACCATGTGGCCGATCTGCGCGCGCTTGGTGACATCGACGGCGAATCCGTCCACGACCTCGCCGTTCAGCTTGAGCTGCCCGACGGCGCTGCGTACCGTCTCTTCCCTCACGTCGGCCACGGCGACGATCGCCCCTTCGTCGAGGAACTTGCGCGCCGTCGCCAGGCCGATGCCCTGTGCCGCCCCGGTGATGATCGCCACCTTGCCCTTCAGTCTCACTCGTTCTCCCCGCGTCAATGAACGCCGCAGAATGCGAGCACCTCGCCCGCATATTGCGCAAAATCGGACAACTCGTGATCGGATCCCTCGATCACCCTCATGCGGCAACCGGCGTACCGCTCGACCATGGTGCGCCAGTCGATGACCTGGTCGCCGGTTGCGGCGATCAGAAAATAGCGCTCCGGCCGTGTGAGGCACGGAACCTCGAGTGCAAGCAGTTCGTCCAGGTATTCGGGCTTCATCTCGATCGACGCGCTCGAATGGAACACGCTTTGCCGCCCGAGGTGCTCCTTCAGGTCCTGGTATGGCCTGACCGCCGGATTGAGCAACACCGCACGACAGCCAAGGCGTTCGGCCACCCAGGTCGCGTAGTACCCGCCGAGCGACGAACCGATCAACGCCAGCCGCCCCGGAGGCTCGAGCTGCGCTGCCGCCAGCGCAATTTCGGCCGCCGAGCGCGGCGACGCAGGCAACTGCGGACAGAGGTAGTCGCCTTCGAGTCCGCGCGCGCGCATCAGCGCGAGCAGGTGCTGGGCCTTGCGGGAGTTCGGCGAGGACCTGAATCCATGCAGGTACAGGATCAAGCGGCCCTCGCGGATGGAGCGCTCGCCTGCAGCGCATCGAGCAGCTTCTGATGCACGCCGCCGAAGCCGCCGTTGCTCATCACGAGCAGGTGGTCGCCTACCCGCGCCGCGCGGGCGACGGCGCCGACCAGATCGTCGATGCGGTCGAAGCACCGGGCGCGCGTGCCGAGCGGCGCCAACGCCTCCGCCGGATCCCACCCGAGAGCGCCCTTGCCTTCGCGGGCGCCGTAGCAGAACACGAGGTCCGCCTCGCGCAGGCTGTCGGGCAGCTGCGCCTTCATCGCGCCCAGCTTCATGGTGTTGGAGCGCGGCTCGAGAATCGCGAGGACCCGCGCCTGTCCCCCGACCCGCCGGCGCAACCCGGCGAGCGTGGTCGCGATCGCCGTCGGATGATGCGCGAAGTCGTCGTAGACGCTCACGCCAGCGCGGGTACCGCGGTGTTCCAGGCGCCGCTTGACGCCGCGGAATCGCGCCAGTGCCTCGACCGCCAGACCTGGTGGCACGCCCGCATGGCGCGCGGCCGCGATGGCAGCGAGCGCATTGCTGCGGTTGTGCGCGCCTGCTTCGGGAAGGTTCAAACGGCCGAAGCTGCGGCCGCCGAACGCGACATCGAACAAGTGCTGCGCACCTTCCTGCACAGAAGTCGCGTGCCAGGCGCCCGCCGTATCGAAGCATTCGATCTCGGACCAGCTTCCTCGCTCGAGCACGCGTTCGAGCGCGGGGTCGCTCGCCTTGACGATCAGCTTGCCGCTGCGCGGAACTCCGCGCACCAGGTGATGAAACTGCGTCTCGATCGCGGCCAGGTCGGGGAAGATGTCGGCGTGGTCGTATTCGAGGTTGTTGAGCACTGCCGTTCGTGGGAAGTAATGGACGAACTTGCTGCGCTTGTCGAAGAATGCGGTGTCGTACTCGTCCGCCTCTATGACGAACAGGCCCGTCTCGCTCGCCGGCGCGCCTGCGCGGGCCGAGACGCCGAAGTCGAGCGGCACGCCGCCGATCAGGAATCCGGGGCGCAGCCCGGCGTATTCGAGGATCCACGCGAGCATCGAGCTGGTTGTCGTCTTGCCATGGGTCCCGGCCACGGCAAGCACCCATTGGTTGCGCAGCAGTTGTTCCCCCACCCACTGCGGCCCCGAGACGAAACGCCCACCGGTATCGAGGATCTCCTCCATCAATGGGTTGCCGCGTGAAACCACGTTGCCGACGACATAGAGGTCGGGCCTCAGCGCGATCTGGCGCGCATCGAAGCCTTCCATGAGCTCGATACCCGCTGCCGCGAGCTGATCGCTCATCGGCGGATAGACATTGGCATCGCATCCGGTCACCTTGTGCCCGGCCGAACGCGCCAGGAGCGCAAGGCCCCCCATGAAGGTGCCGCAGATTCCAAGTACGTGAAGGTGCACGGGAAGCAGGCGCACAGGCGCCGGTCGGAAGTCACACGAGACAAACCGGCGATTCTATCGCTGGCAGCGGCGCCGGCCGGGTGGCTACACTCTCCCCGCGTTTGACTGCCTCACCCGCGCGCGACCTAACGGCGCGCGACCGGTCGATCCGTCATGCCTCGCAACACGCCTGCATCGCGCTCCATGGATCCACACGCTACCGCTGAAATCGCGGTCGGCGCGGCACGCCTGATCGCCGACGAGGGGATGGATTACTCGAGCGCGAAGCGGCGCGCGGCGCGCGCGGTCCTCGGGGAGGCGGCAAGCACGCGCGGGCTCTTGCCCGACAACGAACAAGTCGAGGAAGAAGTCCGGCGTCACTTGCGCCTGTTCGGTGGAGCGGAGCACCGGGCGCTCCTGGCGGCATTGCGCCGCCATGCCCTGACCCTCATGCAACGGCTGCAGTGCTTCGAGCCGCGTCTGGTCGGCGCGGTCCTCAACGGCACAGCTACGGAGTTCTCCGACGTGCAGCTGCAGCTGTTCACCGACGACGTGAAGGCGGTCGAGATCCATCTCCTCAACGAAGGGATCGACTTCGAGGTCGACGAGGGTGATCCCGACCCCGGCGGGCCGGTCGAGCGGATCCATTTCCTCACCGAGGTGCCGATCGAAGGCGCCGGCCGCCATCGCACGGGCGTCGTGCTCGGGCTGCATCTGTCGGTCGCGCTCCGTATCGCGCCACGCCGCCGTTCGACCGATGCGGAACTGCATCCGGTCGAGGCGAGCGGGCGCGCCGGCATCCCGCAACTCGAGGCGCTGATCGCCTCGCAGGGCAGCGAATCGTGACGCCGTCACGACGCGCACTTGTCGCTGGTGGGCTCGTCGCGGTGGCGGGAGTTGCCGCAGGCATCGGCGCCGGGCTCTGGCGTGCCCGTGCTGCGCGCGACGCCGCGGCCGCGCGCGCTCTATTCGCCCTGGCATTGCCCGACGCCGGCGGAACAACGCAGCCGCTGTCGCAGTGGGAGGGGCGGCCCCTTCTCGTGAACTTCTGGGCGCCATGGTGCGCGCCTTGCGTCGAAGAGATGCCCGATCTCCAGCGGTTCCGTGACGAGCAGCATTCCCGCGGGTTGGAGGTGATCGGCCTTGGAATCGACACGGCCCCGCGCATCCGCGAATTTCGCGACCAGCACAAGATCACGCTTCCGTTGCTGGTGGCCGGTTTCGAAGGCAGCGCGATCGGCGACCAGCTCGGCAATACCGGCGGCGTCCTGCCGTACACGGTGCTGATCGGTGCGGACGGGCGTGTTCTGGAACGGAAGACCGGCCGCATCCGCCCCGAGGAATTGCGCCGCTGGTTTGATTGACCGGGGTGCCAACCGCACCAAACGTCGCTGGACAATCATTGCGAATCTGTTGAGAATTCGCGCCTTCTTCGACAAACGCGCTGGCAACTTCGCATTACTACGGATCGAAGGCCTTCGGCGCCAATTCGTGCCGTACGCAGCTAAGGCCCCTGCCGGGCCACGCATGCATCCGCATCACGTCGACGGGCTCGCGGTCGTCGCACCGACGGGTTGCGCGTCCTGACCGAAGCAAAGAAGAAAGCACGGGGTCTGGCCATGGATCTACGCAAACTGAAGACGCTGATCGACCTCGTGGCGGAATCCGGAATCGCCGAAATCGAGGTCACCGAGGGCGAGGACAAGGTCCGGATCGTCAAATATGCCCCCGCCCCGGGCCCGGCTTCGCCCATGCCGGCGGTGGCTGCCGCGCCGGTTACTGCGGCGACCGCTGCCGCGGCACAGGCTGTCGCGACGACTCAGGCCGCAGCCGCCGCGCCTGCTGCCCCCGAGTTGCCCAAGGGAAATCTCGTGAAATCGCCGATGGTCGGCACGTTCTATCGGTCGCCGAGTCCGGGCGCGAACCCGTTCGTCGAGGTCGGCCAGAGCGTCAAGCCCGGCGACACCCTTTGCATCATCGAGGCGATGAAGCTTCTCAACGAGATCGAGGCGGAGGTCGCGGGTGAGGTGAAGGAAATCCTGGTCGAGAACGGCCAGGCCGTGGAATACGGTCAACCGCTGTTCGTGATCGGCTGACGGGCTGCCGATGTTCGGCAAGATCCTGATCGCGAATCGGGGCGAAATCGCCCTGCGCATCCAGCGTGCCTGTCGCGAACTCGGAATCCGCACGGTCGTCGTGCACTCGACCGCCGACACCGACGCGAAGTACGTCAAGCTCGCCGACGAATCGGTGTGCATCGGCCCGGCTCCGTCGCGCGACAGCTACCTCAACATCCCGGCAATCATCAGCGCCGCCGAGGTCACGGATGCGGAGGCGATCCATCCCGGGTACGGATTTCTCTCTGAGAACGCGGACTTTGCCGAGCGCGTGGAGAAATCCGGCTTCGTTTTTATCGGTCCGCGCCCGGAATCGATCCGCCTGATGGGTGACAAGGTGTCGGCCAAGCAGGCGATGATCGATGCCGGGGTCCCGTGCGTGCCCGGTTCCGAAGGAATCCTGTCAGAAGAGCCGCGCGAGATCGTCAAGATCGCCCGCTCGGTCGGTTACCCCGTCATCATCAAGGCCGCAGGCGGCGGCGGCGGGCGCGGCATGCGGGTCGTGCATACCGAGGCGGCGCTCGTCAACGCGGTCAACATGACGCGCCAGGAAGCGCAGACGGCCTTCGGCAACCCGGCCGTCTACATGGAGAAGTTCCTCGAGAATCCGCGTCACGTCGAGATCCAGGTGCTGGCCGACCAGCACAAGAATGCCGTGTGGCTGGGCGAACGCGACTGCTCGATGCAGCGGCGGCATCAGAAGATCATCGAGGAGGCCCCGGCGCCGGGGATCGCGCGCAAGGTGATCGAGAAGATCGGCGAGCGATGTGCCGAGGCGTGCCGCAAGATGGCCTATCGCGGCGCCGGCACGTTCGAGTTCCTGTACGAAAACGGCGAGTTCTATTTCATCGAGATGAACACGCGGCTGCAGGTCGAACACCCGGTGACGGAGATGGTCACGGGCATCGACCTCGTCCAGCAGCAGATACGCGTCGCGGCGGGCGAGAAGCTCGCGCTGCGCCAGCGCGAGATCCCCCTGCGCGGCGCCGCGATCGAATGCCGCATCAATGCCGAGGACCCGTATCGGTTCACGCCGAGCCCCGGGCGGATCACCGCCTGGCATACGCCGGGCGGGCCGGGCGTGCGGGTCGACTCGCACGCATACGCGGGTTATTTCGTGCCACCCAATTACGACTCGATGATCGGCAAGCTCATCTGTTACGGCGACACTCGGGCGCAGGCGATCGCCCGCATGAGCATCGCCCTGTCGGAGATGGTGGTCGAGGGCATCCTCACCAACATTCCCCTGCACCGCGACCTGATGCTCGACGAGAAGTTCGGCCAGGGCGGCACCAGCATCCACTATCTCGAAAAGCGGCTGGCGGCGAAGAACGTCAACAAGAGCTGAGCGCCGCGTCCGATGCTGCGCGAGTTCGAGATCCAGGTCGATGCGGCCGCTGCGGAAGCGCTCTCGGATGCCTTGCTCGCGGCGGGCGCCCTGTCGGTGAGCATCGAAGACGCGGCGGCCGACAGTGCCCGCGAGGAGCCGCTGTTCGGCGAACCCGGCATCACGCCCGCGCGCCTCGCGTGGCGGCACAACCGGCTTGTCGTGCTGGTCGAAGCCGCGCTCGACGCTGCAGCTCTCGTCGCCGCGGCTTCTTCCGGCGTCGTCGAGAAAGTGCCCTCGATCGAGTCGGTGCGCGTAGTGCCCGACGAAGACTGGGTTCGTTCGACGCAGGCGCAATTTCCGCCGACCCGGATCGGAAGTCGCCTCTGGATCGTTCCCAGCTGGCACACGCCGCCGGAGCCTGCAGCCGTCGTTATCCGGCTCGATCCCGGCGTGGCGTTCGGCACTGGCACACATCCGACGACGCGGCTGATGCTTCAATGGCTGGATGCTCACCCCCCGCGCGGCTTGCGCGTGCTCGACTACGGCTGCGGCTCGGGGATCCTTGCGATCGCCGCGGCAAAGCTGGGTGCGGCGCGTGTCGTCGGGACGGACATCGACGATCAGGCGCTCGCTGCCGCGCGGGCAAACGCGGCCGTCAACCATGCACCCGGCGATTACACTGCACCGGACTCTCTCCCGTCGGGCGTCTTCGATCTCGTGCTGGCGAACATCCTGACCAATCCGCTCAAGCTGCTCGCACCGCTCCTGCTCGAGCGCGTCGCGCCGGGCGGACGGCTGGTCCTCTCCGGTGTGCTGGACCGCCAGGCCGACGAAGTCGTTGCGACCTACGCCGGCCACGATGCGCGTCTTGCGCTCTCGACATGGCGCGTCGCCGAGGGATGGGCGTGTCTGTGCGGCGCCCGCGGTTGAAACAATGGCGCTGGCGACCCGCTGCCCCAACTGCCAGGTCCTGTTCCGCGTCGTCGCGGACCAGCTGAAGTTGCGCGGCGGCCTGGTTCGCTGTGGCGCGTGCCGCCACGTATTCGATGCGATCGGCAGCCTGACGTACATCGAGGACAGCGCCGCCGCAGCGCCGGAACCCGCTGCAGCAAGGAAGGCCGCGCCGCCGACACTGCACGCAACAGCGGTGGCCACGCCGATGCTGCGCACACCGCTCGACGAGGGCAAGGCCCGTCAACCGCAGGTGGCCGAGTCGGAGGCGAACAAGCCCGACTGGTCCGGGCCGCCCACGCTGCTCGCTCCGCCCGAGGAGCAGCGACACGCGCCACCGGTGGAGGCGCCGAAGGAGCCGGTCAAGCGCGCGAACCGCGAAGGGCGGCGCGAAGCACGCGGCGACGCAAAGGGCGAAGCGAAGGCAGAAGCAAGGCGCGAGCCCAAGGCCGAAGCGAGGGTGGAAGCGAAGGTAGAGCCGCAAGGGTCGCGCAGCGAGGCCGAGCCCATGGCACACGATATCGCCGCGGTCGCGGGCACACCGGCGCGCAAGCGCCGCCGGCGCGAAGTCGTCGAGGAGCCGCGGGGGCCGGTCGCTCCACCTACCCGGCCGCACATCGAAGGCGAAGCCGAGGAACCTCACGACGAGCCGGAATTCCTGCGCGCGAGCCGCGCCGAGGCAAAGCGCGGTTTTTCGGTCGTGTATGGCGGCGGATCGCTGCTGCTCGGAGCCCTGCTCGTGCTGCAGCTCGCGGTCATCTTCCGCACCGAAATCACGACGCGGTGGCCCGAATGGCGGCCCGCGCTGGTCGAGATCTGCGGACTGTTCGGATGCAACGTCGGGTGGCCCACGCGGGCGGAACTGCTGGCGGTCGTCGGCACCGAGTTGCAGGCCATTCCGGGCACGGACGTACTCGAGCTGACGGCCGTCATCCGCAACCGCGCGAACTTCAAGGTCGCCTTGCCGGCGATCGAAGTCACGCTCACCGATACCACCAATCGGACCGTCGCCCGCAAGGTATTCGCCCCGGTCGACTACCTGGTGTCCGCCGGCGAGCCTTCGAGCCGGATCGACGATGGATTGGGCCCCAGCAGCGACCTCACGGTCCGGGTTGCCTTCGAGGCGCGCGGCATCAACGCCGTCGGCTTCGTCGTCTACCCATTCTATTTATAAGAGGCGGTTCGCGTGTCCACGCTGATTTGCGGCTCGATCGCGTTCGATTCGATCATGCTGTTCAAGGGTCGCTTCCGCGACCACATCCTGCCCGATCAGGTGCACATCCTGAACGTCGCCTTTCTGGTCCCGGAACTGCGGCGCGAGTTCGGTGGCTGTGCCGGCAACATCGCCTACAACCTGCGCCTGCTGGGCGGCGAGCCGTGGCCGATGGCAACCGTCGGCGACGACGCGGGACCGTACTTCGAGAGGCTGGACACACTCGGCATCGACCGCCGTTTCGTGCGCAGGGTTGCCGGCCATTACACCGCGCAGGCATTCATCACGACCGACCTCGACGACAACCAGATCACGGCGTTCCACCCGGGGGCCATGGCGCAATCGCATCTGAGCGCCGTGCCGGGCGGTGGCAGCGTGAAGCTCGGCATCATCGCCCCGGACGGGCGGGACGGCATGCTCCAGCACGCCCAGCAGTTCGCCGACCACGGCATCCCGTTCGTGTTCGATCCCGGCCAGGGATTGCCGATGTTCGGCGGCGACGAACTGCTCTGGTTCGTCGAGCGCGCGCGCTATGTCGCGGTCAACGACTACGAGGGCAAGCTGCTCGAAGAGCGGACCGGCCAGCCCCTGAGCGAAATCGCGCAACGGGTGAAAGCGCTGGTCATCACCCGCGGCGCTGCTGGCTCGGAGATTCACACCGCCGGCCGCGTCATCCAGATCCCGATCGCCACGGCGCGTCAAGTCGTCGATCCGACCGGATGTGGAGATGCATATCGAGCCGGGCTGCTTTATGGCATCGCCAACGAGCTGGATTGGGAAACCACCGGCCGCCTGGCGGCGGTGATGGGCGCGCTCAAGATCGAGCACTCCGGCGGACAGAACCACGCGGCGGATCGCACGTCGATCGGCGACCGGTTCGCGCAATCGTTCGGCTATCTGCCCTGGTGACGCCGGCGCCGGTTATTGAAGCCGGCTCAGGACCAGGAGCAGGACGTTCACGACGACCAGCAGCACGAGCGGCGAGAGGTCGAACCCGCCGATCGGCGGCAGGATGCGCTGAAACGGCGCCAGGAACGGTCGCACGAGCATCGCCACCGCCGGCGCCACGGGCGCGTACGGATTGACCCAGCTGAAGACGACATGGACCAGGGTCAGGAAGAACACCATGTACAGGCACCAGCGGAGGACCTGAACCAGCGCCGTCATCAACAACGATCCGAGCGGCCACGTGCCGACTCCGGCGCCAATCAACACGAACGTCAACGCCATCATCACGACCGCGACCAGGTACGCCGCGACCAGCGAAGCCGTGTCCCAGCGGCCCGCGGGCGGGATCACGCGGCGCAGAGGACGTACCAGCCAGTCGGTGAGGGCGATCGCGAATTGCGCGAGCGGGTTGCGACTCGGCATGCCGACCCAGTTCATGTACGCCCGCAGCAGCAGCGTCACGCCCAGCAACGCGCCGACGGTTTCGAGCAGCAGGCGGCCGATCTCGATGAACAACATGCAATGGCGTGGAGGCGGTCGGAAACAGGGCGGCATTCTAGCCACGCCCGTTGCGCGTCCCCCATAAAAGAAGAAGCGCCGCTGTCGCGGCGCTTGAGGGCTCCGTGGACCGCGTTGCGGTTACGGACGACTGCCCGTCGGGAACGGCCACGCTGCAGCCGGATTGAGCGCGGTTTTCGCGCCCGGTGCAGCAGCCGTCGAAGGTGCCGCGGGAGCTGCCGGTGCCGGAGCAGCAGCAGCGGCCGGCGCAGCGGCCTTCTTGGGAGCAGCCTTTTTCTTCATCGCCGGCTTTCTAGCAGCCTTCTTGGCCGGCTTCTTTGCTGACTTCTTAGCTACTTTTTTTTTTGCAACCTTCTTCTTTGCCGCTTTTTTGGCGGACTTCTTCGCCTTTTTCGCAGACTTCTTGGCCGCCTTCTTGGCGGGCTTCTTCTTCGCAGCTTTCTTCGCGGTCTTCTTGGTAGCCATTTGATGCTCCTTTAACGCGTTGATGATGGTTGGAAAGGAAACCCGCGGATCGCGGCAGACCGCGAAACCTTCGGGCCATTCATCGGCGCATGCAGGGGCTCTGTCGCCGCGGCAGACCCAGAAGTGCGTTTTGAGAGGCGCATATCCGAGTGAAGCGCGGAACGGTCAGGGCGAAAACCGCTGACGCTGATGAATCCGGCACCAGGTGCGCAACCGAAGGCGGGCGCGCACAAAACGAACGCCGGCCAGATGCCGGCGTTGCTGGAAGACGGGAAGCGTTGCTGGAGCGACGCTTGTTTCGATGAGGGAACGACAACCCAAGACCGGTGCGTCTCGTTTGCGTGTCGTCCTTTTGTGCTGACGATGAAGTTTCTACTGTGACTGTCTGAGTTCAATTCAGTGATCGACCGTCGCTTGTTAGACCAACGAATCGAGCAACCAAACTTGAGGTCGCTTTGTACTCTCAAACGAATTGGATCGCAAGAAAATTCTGCTCGATTCATCGATGAGTGTTCGATTTTGCGCACGCTTCGACGGTTCAACACGCGCATCGATCGATGCGAATCGCGCGCGCATCGCGTTGCATCGTCACTCCCAGTTCAACGCACCGCCCGATTGATATTCGATCACGCGCGTCTCGAAGAAGTTGCGCTCCTTCTTCAGGTCGATCATCTCGCTCATCCAAGGAAACGGGTTCTCCTCGGCCGCGAACAGCGCCTCGATCCCGATCTGCTGGCAGCGGCGGTTGGCGATGTAGCGCAGGTACCCCTTGAACATCGGCGCATTCAGCCCGAGAACGCCGCGCGGCATCGTGTCCTCGGCGTAGGCGTATTCGAGGTCGACCGCGCGCTTGAAGAGGTCCCGGACGTCCGCGCGGAACTCGGGCGTCCAGAGTTGCGCGTTCTCCAGCTTTATCTGGTTGATGAGGTCGATGCCGAAGTTGCAATGCATCGACTCGTCACGCAGGATGTATTGGTACTGCTCCGCTGCACCGGTCATCTTGTTCTGGCGGCCCAGGGCCAGGATCTGCGTGAAGCCGACGTAGAAGAACAGCCCTTCCATCAGGCACGCGAACACGATCAGCGAGCGCAGGAGCTGCTGGTCGGCCTCGACCGTGCCAGTGCGGAAATTCGCGTCGGTGAGCGTGTCGATGAAGGGAATCAGGAACTCGTCCTTGGCGCGGATCGAGGGTATTTCGTGGTACGCGTTGAAGATCTCGCCCTCGTCGAGGCCGAGCGACTCGACAATGTACTGGTAGGCGTGGGTGTGGATCGCCTCCTCGAACGCCTGGCGGAGCAGGAATTGACGGCACTCCGGCGCCGTGATGTGGCGGTAGGTGCCGAGAACGATGTTGTTGGCGGCGAGCGAGTCGGCGGTGACGAAGAAGCCGAGGTTGCGCCGGACCACGCGCCGCTCGTCTTCGGTCAGCCCCTGCGGGTCCTTCCACAGGGCGATGTCGCGCGACATGTTGATCTCCTGCGGCATCCAGTGGTTGGCGCAGGTCGCGAGGTACTTCTCCCAGGCCCACTTGTACTTGAACGGGACCAGCTGGTTGACGTCGGTCTTGCCGTTGATGATGCGCTTATCCGCCGCCTTGACGCGGCGCAGGCCAGGCTCGACCTGCGCGGCGCTGCGCGGGGCAGGGGGCACCGGGCCGGCGGGCCGCGCTTGCGGAGCTGCGATCGGATCGTCCCAGGACAACATGAAAGCTCCTTCGCGTTCGGTTGCGCTCGGTCCGAGCCGCCTACTGGCATGCCTCGCAATCGGCAAGGCCGGGATCGCCGGGTTGGAGCATGCAGACCTTGCCCTCGGCCTCCGGCATCAGGACCGCCGCAGGGCCGGCGCCGTCGGTCGGCACCGCGTTCAGCTGACCGGTCCGGCCGGTCGCTTTTTCCGCGTGCGTCGCGCCGAGGGTGCGCAGGTAGTAGGTGGTCTTCAGGCCGCGCCGCCAGGCGAGCTTGTAGGTTTCATCCAGCTTCTTGCCCGAGGCGCCAGCCATGTAGATATTGAGTGACTGCGCCTGGTCGATCCACTTCTGACGCCTGGCCGCGCACTCGATCAGCCATTTCGGTTCGATCTCGAACGCGGTGGCGTAGAGGGCGCGGATGTCGGCGGGTATGCGGTCGATCTTCGCCAGCGAGCCGTCGAAGTGCTTGATGTCCATCACCATCACCTCGTCCCACAGGCCCAGGCGCTTGAGATCGCGCACCAAGTGCTCGTTGACGACCGTGAACTCGCCCGACAGGTTCGACTTCACGAACAGGTTCTGGAACGTCGGCTCGATGCTTGCGTCGACGCCGATGATGTTGGAGATCGTCGCAGTAGGCGCGATGGCCACGCAGTTCGAGTTGCGCATGCCGTGCTGCCGGATCCGCGAGCGCAGGCCGTCCCAGTCGAGCGACGCGCATCGGTCGACGTCGACCAGCGGCTCGCCGCCGTCGGTAGCCAGGCTGCCCCGCTGCTCGGCCAGAAGGTCCAGCGAGTCCTGCGGCAGGATGCCGCGATCCCACAACGAGCCGGCGAACGACGAGTACCGGCCACGCTCGGCCGCGAGCTCGGTCGAGGCCCAGTAGGCGTAGTAGCAGACCGCTTCCATGCTGCGGTCGGCGAACTCGACCGCCGCGTCCGATGCGTAGGGCACCCGTTGCAGGTGCAGGCAATCCTGGAACCCCATCACGCCGAGGCCGACCGGCCGGTGGCGGAGGTTCGAGCTGCGTGCCTTCGGCACGGCGTAATAGTTGATGTCGACGACGTTGTCGAGCATCCGCATCGCCGTGGCGATGGTCCGCTTCAGCTTGGCATGGTCGAGCTCGAAGCCACCCCTGCCGTCGGCCAGCATGTGCGCGGGCAGATTCACGGAGCCGAGGTTGCAGACCGCGATCTCGTCGTCGCCGGTGTTGAGCGTGATTTCCGTGCAGAGGTTCGAGCTGTGGATGACGCCGACGTGCTGTTGCGGCGAGCGGAGGTTGCAGGCGTCTTTGAACGTGATCCACGGATGCCCGGTCTCGAACAGCATGGACAGCATCTTTCGCCACAGCTGCAGGGCCGGCACCTTCTTGAACAGCCTGATCTCGCCGCGCGCCGCCTTTTCTTCGTAGCGGCAGTAGGTCTCTTCGAACGCCCGGCCGGTCTTTTCGTGCAGCTCCGGGCAATCGGACGGCGAAAACAGGGTCCATTCGGCGCCTTCCATGACACGCTTCATGAACACGTCGGGGATCCAGTTGGCCGTGTTCATGTCGTGCGTGCGGCGCCGGTCGTCGCCGGTGTTCTTGCGCAGCTCGAGAAACTCCTCGATGTCGAGATGCCACGTCTCGAGATAGCAGCACACGGCGCCCTTGCGCTTGCCGCCCTGGTTGACGGCAACCGCCGTGTCGTTGACGACCTTCAGGAACGGCACCACGCCCTGGCTCTTGCCGTTGGTGCCCTTGATGTGCGAGCCGAGCGCCCGCACGGGCGTCCAGTCGTTGCCGAGGCCGCCTGCGTACTTGGCAAGCAGCGCGTTTTCCTTGATCGCCTCGTAGATGCCGTCGAGATCGTCGGAGACCGTGGTCAGGTAGCACGACGAGAGCTGCGAATGCCGGGTGCCGCTATTAAATAGTGTCGGCGTCGAGCTCATGAAGTCGAAGCTCGACAGAGCCTCGTAGAACTCGATCGCGCGCGTCTCGCGATCGATCTCGTTGAGCGCCAGGCCCATCGCGACTCGCATGAAGAATGCCTGCGGCAGCTCGAAGCGGCGGCCGCGATGGTGCAGGAAGTAGCGGTCGTAGAGCGTCTGCAGCCCGAGGTACGAGAATTGCATGTCGCGCTCCGGCCGGAGCGCGTCGGCGAGCCGCTTGAGGTCGAATCCGCCAAGGCGTTCGTCGAGCAGTTCGACCGCGATGCCGTGCTTGATGAACTGCGGGAAGTACTCGGGATAACGCAGCGTCATCTGCGCCTGCGTGACCTCCTCGCCGAGCGCCTCGCGCCGCACGGTGTGCATCAGAAGGCGCGCGGTCACCTTGCTGTAGGCCGGGTCCTTCTCGATCAGCGAGCGCGCGGCGAGGATCGCCGACTTGTAGACCTCGTCGAGCGGCACGCTGTCGTAGAGGTTCTTGACCGTCTCGCCAAGGATCGCCTGCGCCGCCACGAATTCGTCCAGGCCCGCGCAGGCCGAATCGATCAACGCCCGTAGCCGCGTCAGGTCCAGCGGCACGCGCCGGCCGTCCTCGATCATCGACAGCTGCGGCGCAGCGGGCTCGGACCGCGGCTGGCGCGCGACGCGCTCCTGCGCACGCTTTTCCCGATACAGGACATACGCGCGCGCGACGTCGTGCGCCCCGTCGCGCATCAGCGACAGCTCGACCTGGTCCTGGATGTCTTCGATGTGGAACGTGCCGCCGGCCGGGCGCCGACGCATCAGCGCACCGATCGTTCCTCCCGTCAGCCGCTCCACCTGCTCCCGCACCGCGGCGGACGCGGCGCCCTGGCCGCCACGTACGGCGAGGAACGCCTTGGTCATGGCGATGGCGATCTTGGCCGGCTCGAATCCGACCACCGCGCCGTTGCGCCGTATCACCTTGTAGTCCGCGTACGACGTCGCGAGCGCCGTGCCGATGCCGTGCTGTGCCGCGGCCGCCGGAAAGGCGCCGGGCAGCGGGCCGGCGCCCACTTCCTGATACTGCATGCAACCTCCGTCCCGAATCGCTCGCTCCGTCCCACCTACAAGAGGTCGGGCGCTGCGCTGAAATGACCACTACGTATTGTTGTCCGCGCGCTCCGCTTGTGCCGGCGGGGAGCGCAGGCGATTGGCGCCGGGCACCGGTCCGGCGCGGCTGCGCCCGCCGCACTTACCACAATATGTTGGGTCTCCTTGGTATCTATGCACAATCGCTAGTGTGGGGCGGGATCATAGGCAACATCGCGGCGAAACTCAACACGCGCGCGACAAAACGCGCCCACCAAGCGTGCGCATGCCGCCGGGTGCTCAGGCGCGCGGAGCGGCGAACAGGGCCGGATCGAGGCGGGCGTCGGCACGCAGCCGCGCCCAGTCGAAGTACGGACCGGGATCGGTCTTGCGGTCGGCCGCGACCTCGCTATGGCCGCGGATGGCCCGCAGCGGATGGGCGGCGCGCAGGGTCACGACCAGCTCGCATAACGAGCGGTACTGCGCGTCGGTGAACGGAATGAAGTCGGTGCCTTCCAGTTCGATGCCGAGCGAAAAATCGTTGCAGCTGGGGCGGCTCTCGAAGCTGGAAATCCCCGCGTGCCAGGCCCGGTCGGCCGTCGGGACGAACTGGATCATGTCGCCCGCGCGGTCGATGAAGAAATGGGTCGACAGGCGCGCGCCGGCCAAGGCAGCGAAGAACGGGTGCGCCGCCGCGTCGAGCATACCGGTGAAG